>ERZ1370068.1561-contig-11467_pt1 | contig 44289 bp, 49 predicted proteins | sample MGYA00561227_ERZ1370068 | MGnify/ENA primary metagenome ERZ1370068 (study PRJEB38410, sample SAMEA6850437) | metagenome | study: Metagenomic assessment of the ecological functions of the soil: analysis of the soil microbiota associated with the...
TCTGTTGTGCGTTCAGTTACGTATTGCTGTGGTGCTATCGCTTTCCCGTTCTCTTGAGATCTTCCGGGTTTTCCGGTCAACTTTGGAGCCATTAGGCGATGCACTTGGCGTTCTCAGAGGATGGTCGGCGGCTGGTTGGTGTGGACCTCTTCTTCGTCATCAGCGGATTTCTCATCACGTCATGAAACTCTGAGTTCGCTTACGAGACGGGGGTGGCACCTGGCGGCGTTTCGGGGAGTGGACGGGGACTAAGGAGCCCCTTCCCTGGCCGCGTTGTATCTTCCTGGTCCCACTGTTGTTTCTTATATGGCTCGGCGATCCACTGAGACATGTTGCCTCGCTTCGGAAGGAGCGGGCATGGTGGCATAGCCGCATCACCTGGTGGTACTAGGTCTCAGCATCGCGACAGTATGGATGGCAAGCCCGTTGGCCGTGGATGATCCCATGAGTCGGGCTACCGAAGTCGAGCAACAGTTTTACCTTTCTGTTTGGCCGGTAGTCGTTCGAATGTGCGGTACACGGCAGTCGATGTTGCGTTGAGTGTGGCGGGATCGATGGTTGTGGCGCCTCTGGGTCAGGGCACGTCCACGTCTCCCGGCGGCTGATTACCCAGCAACATATGCGCTTCTTGCTGCTCTGTCGGCCCGGCGCAAGCCGGCCGCTGGCGCGGTCGGCGTGGCGGCGAGTGCTATTTTGGCCTCTCGCACGCATGGCCGGATGCACGCTGCAGGGTTGTGCAAAGCGCTTGCACCCCTGGCGTCTGGTCACCGGATCGTGAGCCGATCCTTGCCGGCGCCATTTCGTCCCGTCGCTTCCTCAAACAAGATAGCCATGGTTGTTCAGCGTCCTCGGCAGCACTGGCGGCGTTGGGCGCCGTTGGTTGCCAGATTTACTCCCCGGGGCCAGCCTGGACGCGCGGGGGCCAATCGAGGCCGTCGCGATCCTCCGCCGCCACGGCGTGTCCGCGCTGGGGAGGCGATGTTGCGGACTGGTATCATGCGCATGTGCTCGTCGGGATTTAGCGACAGCGTAGTTTTTGCACTCGCTGCTAGAGTGCGGGGTTATTGCACGCATGTGGCACGCTCTGGCTGGGGACGCTGGTGACTATTGCAGCGAAGTGGATCCCCGGGCTCGATCGAAGAACCGGAGCGTTCCTCGGCTCCACGAAACGATTTACTCCCCATATGTACAGAGGCGCCCACAAGACAGGTCTCAGCGCGATTTGTTCCTGACGCTGATCTCAGCGCGGGCTCCTCTTCGATCTGGCCACAACACACACCGAGGTACAGCGAGACTAGAAAAGAAACGGTTCTTCGAATACCGGGCGAGGGGTAGGATTACCTGGGGCCACGTTCCCGGTGCCGCCGGAACTTGACTTCGTGTCCAAATGCATCCGATTAGAGAGTAAGACTATTACTATGAAACGGTGGCTGAGCATAGGGGGCTTGAAATATTAGCAGGTATTGAAATCGACCCCGGCTGTAATTATCTCCCATACGGGAGCATGTGGCTTGTGGGGTAGGGCCAGAATCCTTCCCCACGGCGGTAACCGTGGCAGGCCATGCAAGGCTGGGACACTGACAGAGAGAAAGAAACCAATAAAAGAAGTGACTCAGGGAAAAACTTCCCTCGGAGGTGAAGTCTTTCAAGCCGGCCGAAGGACGACCCCCGGCCACGACTAGCGCCAGGCTCAACAAGAAGACCGACCGCGCCATTTAGCTGAAATCTTGATTGCTTCCAGGCGATCATAGCCATCCTTTCACCGCCATCGCCGCGCTCTGCAACGTCTGGCACGACCCAGCATGACGTGGCGACCTTGCCGGATGGTCATCAAAAACAGTTAACAAGCTTCTCCACTCGATCGATGGGTGGTTCTGACCGCTGCTGTCTCTCGAAGTGCGGCTCCTGCGCGCTGCATCGGGAGAGAGCGCAGGCGGCTGGAGCGTTCCCCGAGAGGCCCGCATGCCGCAGCCAGCGGAGCGCGAACAGCCGAGAATGACAATTCAGATTAACAATCGGTTAGGAGAATGTGAGGCGCTGGCCGCTGCTATTGCACTGTGGTGCTCTTTGACGGTCGCCGCTTGTCACGGCGGGGAGTGAAGACCGATGGGATCTGCATAATTTTGTTAGAAGGGGAACGTGGCGCGATGAAGCTCGCTTTCAACTGGGTAGCCTGTATAAGCTGATCCGAGGCGAGCCGCGCACCGTGCGCAAGCCCGTGGCCGAAACAGCCCCGGCAGCGCGCGCCAGCGCCTTTGTGCTGGAGTCCCTGGAAAACCGCGTGCTGCTGTCGGCCACGCCCGTGAGACGTGACCACGACCGAGCCGGTCGTGACGGTACCGCTGTGGTACCACCGACAAGGCTGACTATGCACGCGGGAGAGACGGCGTTGATCACCACGTCGAACACGAGCGCAGACGGGCCTGAAATTCGGGGATGGCGAACTGGTGCAGTTCCAGGTGACCCGCACCGACGGCATCGAGGATTCCCATGGGCAACCGTACCGTGTGTATGTCACCGACGGCGTGGGTGGGTTTAATGCCTACCAGCAGTTCGATGCGAATGGACAAGCCCGGGGTCGACCGCAACGCCGACGGCATGGCCGACTGGATCCTTCCGACAACGATCTCACCGTCAACGGCAGTATCAGCACAGACTGGTTTGTGGAGGATCAGTACCTGGGCGGCGTCCCCTGCTCCTGACAGCCACGGGCAGGCTTCGGGAGCCGTGAGCGACGACGGCGTCTCACGGATGCTGGTGCGGCGGGCACTCTGGTCCATTAACGATGTGAAGCGATGTCAGAAGGAAAATGCGGGAACGAACAATTTTATGGCTGAGTGAGCGTTCAACCGAACATCAGAATGGATCGAAGCGAAGCGTTGATTGGGCGACAGCGCCTGGCTCACGATCGGCTTCCGGCCACAGCGGGTAAGCAGATTACACCGCTGCGTCGGGAACAATTACGTTTACGGAAACACTTCTGGGACGCAAACGGTAACAGTTTGTTTGTCAATGGTGACAACAACGTTCGAGGCCCCAACGAAGACCTTCTTCGCTATCAATCTGGCCGAAAATCCGACGGGTGGACTACGATATCAGACGCCCAGAGGTGGGCACGATTACCAACGATGATGCCGCGACGGTCACGCCGACCGTGACGGTAACGCCTCGCCGACGCTGCGCGTATACCGGATTGGCTTTTCACACGTCCAACCTCACCACAACCGCTCAAAAACGGAGCCACAGATGTCAGCGGCTTTGGTGCGCTTTCCCATGTTCATTACGCTTCCAACGGCACTACTGTTGTTCCCGCGCCGACCAGCGTCAGGAAGCCACTTGGCGGAAGGCGGTCTTTGCGCTCGAATAACGCGGGCTACAACAACGCCGAAAGCACGCTCGACGCTTTTGCCATCAACAAGGCGGTCGCGACGGTCAACGTGACTGGCTGCCAGCGGCACCTACGATGCGGCGGCGCACGGGCGAGCGGCACAGTCGTGGGTGTGGATGCCTTGGGGTGCGCGGCAGCAAGCCCCGCCTGAACTCAAATGAGCTTCACCAACTATCAAGTGGCACCGCCAGCTGGACGTTCACTGGCGGGACCAACCACACCGATCAGAGCGGCACCTGCAGCCATCGTCATCAACAAGGCGGTCGTGCGACGGTCAACGTGACTGGCTGGCAGCGGCACCCATGATGCGGCGGCGCAATGGGCGCGAGCGGCACAGTCGTGGGTGTGGATGCCTTAGGTGCGGCGGTGGGCGGCAGCCTTCCGAACCTGGGCACGAGCTTCACGAACGTGCCTGGCGGCACCGCCAGCTGGACGTTCACTGGCGGGACCAACTACAACGACCAGACCGGCACGGCGGCCATCGTCATCAACAAGGCCGATCGCGGCGGTCAACGGTGAACGGCTACACGCGGCGTCTATGATGCAGCGGCGCACGGGGCGACGCGGCACAGTCGACGGGCGTGGTGCCTTGGCGCGAAGCTGACGCGCCGACCTGAACCTCGGGCGCGAGCGTTCACGAACGTACCTGGCGGCACCGCCAGCACTGACGTTCACTGGCGGGACCAACTACAACGACCAGAGCGGCACGGCAGCCATCGTGATCAACAAGGCCGACGCGACGGTGAACGTGAACGGCTACACGCGGCGTCTATGACGCGGCGGCGCACGGGGCGACGCGGCACAGTCGATGGGCGTGGTGCCTTGGCGCGGCATCTGAGCCGCCAGCCTGAACCTCGGGCACGAGCTTCACCGAACGTATCCTGGCGGCACCGCCAGCTGGACGTTCACTGGCGGGACCAACTACAACGACCAGAGCGGCACCGCGGCCATCGTCATCAACAAGGCCGTCGCGAGCGGTGACCGTGAACGGCTACACCGGCGCCTACGACGCGGCGGCGCACGGGCGCGAGCGGCACTCGTCGTGGGCGTGGATGCTGGCTGCGGCGGCCGGCAGCACCTGAACCTGGGGCGACGCTTCACCGAACGTGCCCGGGCGGCACGGCCAACTGGACGTTCACGGGCGGGACCAACTACACCGACCAGAGCGGCTCAGCGGCCATCGTCATCAACAAGGCCGTCGCGAGCGGTGAGCGTGAACGGCTACACCGGCGCCTACGACGCGGCGGCGCACGGGGCGACAGCGGCACGGTCGCCGGGCGTGATGCTGGCGCGGCGGCTGAGCAGCACGCCTGAACCTGGGACGAGCTTCACCAACGCGCCCGGGCGGCACCGGCCAACTGGACGTTCACGGGCGGGACCAACTACACCGACCAGAGCGGCACTCAGCGGCCATCGTCATCAACAAGGCCGTCGCGAGCGGTAGCGTGAGCGGCTACACGCGGCGTCTACGACGCGGCGGCGCACGGGCGACGGCGCGGCGACAGTCGTGGGCGGGGATGTCTGGCTGCAGCGGCCGGCAGCACGCTTAACGCGGGCGAGCGTTCACCAACGCGCCCGGGCGGCACGGCCAACTGGACGTTCACGGGCGGGACCAACTACACCGACCAGAACGGCTCGGCGGCCATCGTCATCAACAAGGCCGTCGCGCGGTAGTGACGGTCAGCGGCTACACGGGCGTCTAGCGACGCGGCGGCGCACGGAGCGACAGTGGCACAGTCACCGGGCGTGGATGCTGGGTGCGGCGGCTGAGCAGCACGGCCTGAACCTGGGGCGAGCGTTCATCGAACGCGCCTGGCGGCACGGCCAACTGGACGTTCACGGGCGGGACCAACTACACCGACCAGAACGGCACAGCGGCCATCGTCATCAACAAGGCCGTCGCGACGCGTGACGGTGAGCGGCTACACGGGCGCCTACGACGCGGCGGCGCACGGGGCGACGCGGCACAGTCGACGGGCGTGGATGCTGGCGCGGCGGCCGGCAGCACGCCTGAACCTCGGGGCGAGCGTTCACCAACGCGCCCGGGCGGCACGGCCAACTGGACGTTCACGGGCGGGACCAACTACACCGACCAGAACGGCACCGCGGCCATCGTCATCAACAAGGCCGTCGCCAGCAGTGGTGACGTGACACGGCTACACGCGGCGCCTACGATGCGGCGGCGCACGGCGCGACGAGCGGCACAGTCGTGGGCGTGGATGCCGGGCACAGCGGCCGGCAGCAGCCTGAACCTGGGACGACGCTTCACCGAACGCGCCTGGCGGCACGGCCAACTGGACGTTCACGGGCGGGACCAACTACACCGACCAGAGCGGCACGGCGGCCATCGTCATCAACAAGAGCCGTCGCGACGGTCAACGTGCGTTACACCGGCGATCTACGATGCGGCAGGCGCACGGCGCGACGCGGCACAGTGCGATGGGCGTGGATGCCGGCACGGCGGTGCGGCAGCAGCCTGAACCCGGGACGAGCTTCACCGAACGCGCCGGGCGGCACGGCCAACTGGACGTTCACGGGCGGGACCAACTACACCGACCAGAGCGGACTCGGCGGCCATCGTCATCAACAAGCGCGGTCGCGACGGTCAGCGTGACTGGCTACACCGGCATCTAGCGATGCGGCGGCGCACGGGCGCGAGCGGCACAGTCGACGGGCGTGGATGCGTTGGCTGCAGCGGCCGGCAGCAGCTGAACCTGGGCGCGAGCGTTCACCAACGCGCCGGGCGGCACGGCCAACTGGACGTTCACGGGCGGGACCAACTACACCGACCAGAGCGGCACTCGGCGGCCATCGTCATCAACAAGGCGGTCGCGAGTGGTCGACGTGGAACTGGCTACAGCCGGCGCCTACGACGCGGCAGTGCGCACGGCGCGAGCTGGCACGGCGACGCGGCGTGGATGGCCTTGGTGCGGCGGTGGGCAGCGCGGCCTGAACCTGGGGCACGAGCTTCACCAACGTATCCGGGCGGCACCGCCAGCTGGACGTTCACTGGCGGGACCAACTACACCGATCAGAGCGGCACCGCGGCCATCGTCATCGCAAGGCGAGGCTCCACGACGACCAACAACGGAGTCCCGTCCAGCGCGGTCTACACTGGCAGTGCGCAAGGCATCTCTGGGACCACGGTCTCTGGTGCCGGCGGATTGGCGACGGTGGCGACCTCGACCGTGCACTACGACTGCTCGTGTACCAGCGTGCCACGGGCGACGATGTCCTGCTTGGAGGTGCGCCAACGAACGCCGGCAGGTTACAGGGTCGTGTCCGTACGTCGGTGACCTCAACCACACGGGCAGCATCGACACCGACTACTTCTCGATCGGCAAGGTCCACGTTGACCGGTCTGGCGACCACGCAATCCGCCCTGAACATCGCGAAGCAGGGCGCACTTGTCTTCTCCCTCAATAGCGTCACCGGCATGGTAAACGGCGACACGCTCGTTTCCCTCCTCAGCAGCATGAGCTTCACGCTCAAGATTGGAGTGAACACCTACGCGTTCGCCCCGAGCGTTGCGATCGATACGCACGGTGACGGGGGACGCCAGCAACGACACCGTGGTGGTCACTTACAGCCTGAAGAACGGTGGTGACGCCGGACAGTTGGCTGCCGACCTCCAGGCGCTCAACAGCTCCGACGGGACTGCTTCGACCTCGGCGAGCAACGCTCAAGTCGACGCCATCTGGGTCAACATGAGCACCGCCAACTATACCTTCCGCGATGACGCGCTAACCAAGTTGTTCTACTCGTAGAAGTAAGCCCGGCCCCTGCATCTGCGTTCGGATCGCCCCGATGTGGTTCGGTCAACGGACCGTTCCACATCGGGGGTTCTTTCGGATGAGAAAACCGTTTCTGTGGATGAGCCGGGGGCAGGTGTTCTGATTTCTGCTTTGGCCGCTCAATGGCCTGCGAGATTCCGTGGCAGACTGTTCTCCAGCGCACAATTGGTTCCGTTTTGGTGCCAAAACAGACGCGCGCGACGAAAAGTGGGGTTCAAGGCTGGAACGGGGGCGTCAGCCCTGGTTTTCCGAGCGGAGAAAGCACCAGGGAGCCTGACGGTCCCCGTTCGCCAAATCTCTCATCACACATCGCGTGATTGATATTGAGACGGGTTCGCTGGTCACACGGAGGGTCACGGTTTTGACGGGGTTGTTGTTCCCAATCCCCATCAGATTGGAGCCGTGGCTGTGATCGCTGGCCCCGCACGCCGGGCGTGCTTTTCTCGTGTTGGGCAATCAATAGCTTTTCCGCAGCCTGCTAGGGCCACCAGCGCCGTTCGTTCGGTTCTTACTCCCTTTCTCTCTTCGCACTCCATGATTCCGTCTTGATCCTCTCCCATGCAGTGAGCGCACGCCTGAGATTGTGAAGGACGAGGATGGAGTGTGGCGGAGGGTAATTGCGTCAGAAGACGAAGAGTGAGGATGACGTAGCCTGGTGTTCCATCATGGCCCGCTGCGTGCGTGAAAGTGGTGCAATGATCTCGTGTCGTAGGGAATGTATTGGAAATATACATGCAGTAATACTTGAGGATCGTACCGCTAAGCTCAAGAAACATAACTATGGGGTTATACTTTCGATTCTCGCTACCCCTCGAAGAGGGGACATTCATCCGCCGCCATCCATGCTATGTATGCTTGTCATCATCACTGAAGACGTGCTGTGAAGTAGCTCATACTCGTCGTGCAGATCGCGTCACTATGATGACGGTCAAGTGAGGCAAGGCTGGGTTCAACTGTTCCTGCTTTCAAGGAGGGGCGTATGAGTCTGAAGGAAGCTGACGTGAAACCGGCTGCCCCGAACAAGCCAACGACAGGGCCGACTGTTCGATTCGACGATTCGGAGGTGACGAACACCTATGCGAACGTCTGCAACGTGTCCAGCTCGCGCGAAGAAGTCGTGCTGGTGTTCGGCTTGAACAATGCCTGGGAGCGGGATGTTTCCGAGGTGCGCGTGAAACTCAACAGCCGCGTCATTCTCAGCCCGTTTGCGGCCAAGCGGCTGTCGCTGTTGTTGAACAATGTGGTGCAGCAGTATGAGGCCCGCTTCGGCGCGATGGATGTCGGGATCGCGCAGACCGACAAGGCAATAAAGTAGTCCGCGAGTCGTAGAAACGAGCACGTTCGAGCTTTTTACCTGGGGTGACAATGGACAGTCAAACGGAAGTGGAGGACGAGGCCTTGCGTTGTGAAGCTGAGGCTCCGGTCGCGGACGAATTTGTTCAGTCAGCGGAACAGGAGCAGAGACTCTGGACGACGTTTGCCGAAGCGGCGACCGTCGAAACGTTTTGCCAGAGCTGGCTGGCGCTCCAATGCGGGATGATCGGCGGTGTGAGGGCCGGATTGCTGTTGCTCGGCCCGCCTGATCGTGGCCCCTTTCGCCCGATGGCGACGTGGCCGGGTGGGCGACGTCACCTCAAGCATCTTACCAAAACGGCAGAACAGTACCCTCTCCGAACGTCGCGGACTGTTGGTCAAGGCCGGGGCGGATGCCGCCAGTGGTGAACAGGCCGACGACTGCTACGAAGTCAGCTACCCGATCGTGGTGCGTGGGGTCCTGCACGGGGCGACGGTCTTAGAGGTGTCCTACTCGTTCAGATGCCAAGCTCAAAGCCGCCATGCGCAGTCTCCACTGGGGCGCTGCCTGGTTGGAATTGCTGTTTTCGCGTGAGTCGATCACTGCGGAAATTGCGGCACGCAAACGGATCCAGTCCGCACTGGAGCTTGTCTCATCGACGCTGGGACACGAACGATTGTATGCCGGGGCGATGGCCTTTGCCACGGCCCTGGCGACGACGTTGCAGTGCGAGCGCGTGAGCATCGGGTTCGTCCGTCGTGGCCGCACGCGTGTGTTTGCGATGTCGCACAGCGCTGAATTCAAGGAACAGACGAATCTCATTCGCAGTATCTGCCGAGGCCATGGATGAAGCGGTGGATCAGCGCGAGACCATCGTCTACCCCAACGGCTCGTCCGGGTCGGTCGTGGTGTCGCGCGCGCATGCCGAGTTGGCCAGGCAGCATGGGGCCGGGGACCTTGTGCTCGATCCCGCTGGAGGCCCTGGGCGCTCCTATCGGCGCGCTCATGCTCGAACGCCCGGCTGATCGTCCGTTCGATAACAAGACGGTTGAGCTTTGCCAATCCGTCGCCGCTCTGGCCGGTCCGATCCTGGACACGCATCGGCGGGATGATCGCTGGCTGATCACCAAAGCGGTGGATTCAGTCAGGGCCTATTTCGTGTCGTTGTTCGGCCCGCGGCATGTCGCGCTGAAGCTCGTGAGCGCAGCCGTGGTGGGCCTCTTGCTGTTTTGCTTCCTGGTGAAGGGAGACTACCGCGTCTCGGCCAAGACGGTGCTGGAGCCGATCGTACAGCGCGCCGCTGCGGCGCCGTTCAGCGGGTATATCCGTGAAGCGCCGGTGCGAGCCGGCGATCTGGTGAAGGCCGGCCAGGTGCTCTGCACGCTCGATGATCGGGAACTCAGGCTGGAACGATTGAAGTCGCTGAGCAAGTTTGAAGAATACCAAAAGGAATATCACAAGGCGATGGCCGAGCGGGAGGCGGCCAAGGTCGAAATCCTGACCGCGCAGATGAATCAGGTGCAAGCGGAGATCGCCCTGCTCGACGATCAGCTCGCGCACACCAAGGTGCTTGCGCCCTTCGACGGGATCGTCGTCACCGGCGATCTCAGTCAACAGTTGGGTGCGCCGATCGAGAAGGGAAAAGTGCTCTACGAGATTGCGCCGCTCGACAGTTATCGCCTGGTGATCGAAGTCGATGAACGGGACATTGCGGACGTGGTGGTCGGGCAACGTGGCTCGCTCATGCTGTCGGCCTTTCCCTCGGAGATCATTGACGTGACGGTGGAAAAGATCACGCCGGTGTCCACGGCGAAAGAGGGTCGGAACTTTTCCGGGTCGAGGCGCGGTTCGACCAGCCACATGATCGCCTGCGGCCCGGGATGGAAGGAGCCGGCAAGATCGAGATCGATCGTCGTCCGTTGATGTGGATCTGGACGCATCAGATCGTGGACTGGATTCGATTGGCGGTCTGGTCGTGGCTGCCGTAACCGCCTTCGGAGAATTCAGAATTGTGCATGCTGAATGATAAATTGGCGGCTACTGACTCTTCGCTAACGGCGATGGCCGGGAGATGACGAATCGATGAATGTGGAAGATGAGTTCAGCGAGTTCGTCAAACATCCCACGCGAGCTCGTTCAGTGTACCGCGCTCTGTCATACGCCTGTCGACTCGACCATTTACCTGCGACAATCCACGGGCGTGACCGATGAGCGAGGCTCTCTTTAGTCCCTCCTGGTATCGCGTGGCGACACTGGCCCCACGCTTGCGCAGCCACGCGCAACTGCATCGCCACCAGTATCGCGGCCAGACCTGGTACGTGCTCCAGGATCGGTCGAACGAACGGTTTCATCGCTTTTCTCCCGCTGCCTACGCCTTCATCGGCCTGATGGATGGGCAGCGCACGGTCCAGGATATCTGGGAACTCGCCTGCACGAAGCTGGGCGACGATGCCCCTACCCAGCCTGAAGTGGTGCAGCTCTTGAGCCAGCTCCACGCGGCCGATGTGCTGCAGTGCGATATTCCTCCCGACATCGCGGAATTGCTGCATCGACACGAGCGTACGCAACAGAAAAAGTGGCAGCGCCGGCTGATGAGCATCTTTGCCTGGCAGTTCCCTCTCTTCGACCCGGAGCGGCTGCTGCAGACCTTCGTGTCATTGGTCCGTCCCTTCTTCGGGTGGGGCGGCGCGTTGCTGTGGCTCTGTATCGTGATTCCGGCTGTGCTGATCGGGGCTGCGCACTGGTCGGACCTGACTGCGCAATCTCATCGACCGCATGACCACGCCGCAGAACCTGGTGCTCCTCTGGTTCCTGTTCCCGATCATCAAAGCGCTGCACGAGTTCGGCCATGCCTTTGCCGTGAAAGTCTTCGGCGGGGAAGTGCACGAGATGGGGATGATGCTGCTCGTGTTCTCGCCGGTGCCGTATGTCGATGCGTCCGCCTCGTCGGCCTTCCCCAGTAAGTGGCAGCGGGTGGTCGTCGGAGCGGCCGGCATGATCGTCGAACTCGTGATCGCGTCGGTGGCCATGTTTGTGTGGGTGAGCGCCGAGCCGGGTACCGTCCGCACGCTGGCCTATAACACCATCATGATTGCCGGGATTTCGACGGTCATGTTCAACGCCAATCCCTTGCTCCGGTTCGATGGGTATTACATCCTCGCCGATCTCATCGAGATTCCCAATCTGCGCCAGCGAGCCAACCAGTACCTCGGCTATCTGTGCGAGCGATATCTCTTTGGCCGCGAGGAGGCGCAGGTGCCGCATGCCACGCCGGGCGAGCGCAGCCTGGTTTGTGGGGTATTCGGTCACCTCTTTTATTTACCGGATATTCGTGGTCGTCGCGATCCTGTTGTTTCTGACCGACAAGTTGTTCGTGCTTGGGATGTTCTTCGCCATGCTGACGGCCTTCACCTGGTTCGTGCTCCCGCTGGGAAAGGGCCTGAGCTATCTGTTCACGAGCCCGCGCATCCGCCGTGTACGCGGGAGGGCGCTGGCGGTCTCGACCGGAGCGATAGCCATCATCATAGTGGCGCTGTGTTTTACTCCGGTGCCGTTTCGCACGCGCGCGGAAGGCGTGGTGTGGATTCCGGACGAAGCCATCGTGCGTGCCGGTGCCGACGGATTCGTCGGGCAGGTGGTGGGCATTCCAGGGTCGAAAGTGTCGCGAGGCGAGGTGTTGGTGGTCTGTCACGACTCCGTGTTGACGACGCAGGTCACAGTGCTGGAGGCGCAGCTCCGGGAGATCGAGGCACGCATTCGCGAGCAGATTCCGGAGAACATCGCCAAAGCGAAGATGTTGAAGAAGAGAAGCACTATATCGAAGAAAAACTTGCCCGCTCGAGAGAACAGGTTCAGGATCTTGTGATTACCGCGAAGGTGGACGGCACGCTGGTCTTACCTCGCGCGGAGGACTTGCCGGGTCGGTTCGTGCATCGCGGCGACGTGCTGGCCCACGTGGTGGACCTCAATACGTTGACGGTACGCACCATTGTGGATCAGAGCGATATCGACTTGATCCGTCACAGCACGAAGGCCGTTCAGGTACGGTTGGCTGAACGGCTTGCGAGCCCGATCGATGCAGGGGTCACGCGGCTTGGTGCCGGCGGCGAGCGATGAACTGCCGAGTCCGGCGCTCGGGAGCGAGGGAGGCGGGCAAGTGCCGATGGACCCGAAAGATCCCAAGGGCCAGAAGGCCATGCGGAAAGTGTTTCAGGTGGATCTCCAATTACCCGTCGAGCTGGGCCTCGTGAATGTCGGCGGGCGCGTGTATGTGCGCTTTGATCATGGATGGGAACCGCTCATGGCCCAGTGGTATCGCCAGGGACGACAATTATTCTTGTCGCGATTCAATGTTTGATATGGCCCGGCAACAGACGGCGCTGCACAGCGCCTATCCAGAACGGTCGGTGCCACGCGAGAGCTGGTTCGACCGGCAGGGGGTCAAGCTCGCGAGCCCGGTCATGCGACGGCTGCGGGTGCGCACAGCGATGCGGACCGAGGTAGTGGAGCCGGTCAACGAACAGGGCGAGCGCTGTCTGCGTTGCGCGATGACCAGCTGCGCCAAGAGGCCGTTCGATGTGCGGGAGCAGCTCCGGCGCGAGGGTCTTAGTAACGAGCTGGTGTTCCGGTCCTTTGCCCTTGTGCGGGAGGTGGCACAGCGGACGATCGGCCAACGGCACTATGACGTGCAGATTCTGGGTGGGTGGGTCTTACTCAATGGCTGTGTGGCTGAGATGGCGACGGGAGAAGGCAAGACGTTGACGGCCACGTTGGCTGCCGTGACGGCAGCCCTGGCCGGCGTGCCGGTGCATATTATTACCGTGAACGATTATCTGACGGCGCGCGATGCGGACGAGATGGGTCCGATCTATCGCATGATGGGCCTGACGGTGGGGTGATCACCCACGAGCAAGACTCCTGCGGCGCGCCGTGCCGCCTATGCCTGCGATGTGACCTACTGCACGAATAAGGAACTGGCGTTCGATTATCTGCGGGATCGCCTGGCCGTGGGACGGCAGCCCAATCGTATTCAACTCCAGCTGGAGAAACTGTATGGCGATGCCACACGACTCCGGAATTTGGTGCTCCGGGGATTGTGCTTCGGCATTGTGGACGAAGCGGACAGCATCCTGGTGGATGAGGCGCGTGTTCCGCTCATTATCTCCGGCAGCGGTGGGCAGGTGCTGGAGAAGCCGATCTACGAGATGGCGCTGGTGCTCGCGCGCGCACTCACACGTGGCTACGATTTCGAGATTGACCCACGGGAACGGAGCATTCGCCTGACGCCGGCCGGCCAGGCCTGGTTGGCGACACGCGCGAAGGATCTCGCCGGCTTCTGGTCCGGGCCGCGGCGGCGTGAAGAACTCGTCCGACAGGCGCTCACGGCCCTTCATTTGTTCCATCGCGATGCCCATTATCTCGTAAGGGACGAGAAGGTCCAGATTATCGACGAGTACACCGGGCGCATCATGGGAGATCGGTCGTGGGAACAGGGGCTGCATCAAATGATTGAATTGAAGGAAGCATGTCCCGCTCACGCCGATGCGGTCGTCGCTGGCGCGGATCACCTATCAGCGATTCTTTCGCCGGTACTTGTGGCTCGCCGGAATGACCGGCACGGCGCAGGAGGTCGCCACCGAATTGTGGCAAGTGTATCGCTTGGCCACCGTGACGATTCCAACCAATCGTCCGCTACAGCGGCATTGGGCGGGAGAGTGGCTGTTCTCTACGGCGGATGAGAAGTGGGACGCCGTCGTGGAACGTATCGCGGGGCTCCACACGCGCGGACGGCCGGTCCTGGTGGGGACGAGGTCGGTCTCTGCATCCGAGCTCCTGAGCGAGAAACTCAATGCGGCGGGGATCCCGCACGTCATCCTCAACGCCCGGCAGGACAAGGAAGAGGCTGACATCGTGTCCAAGGCCGGCCAGCCAGGGCGCGTCACGGTGGCGACGAACATGGCGGGTCGCGGCACGGATATCAAGTTGCTGCCGGAGGTGGCGAAGGCGGGAGGGCTGCATGTGTTGGCGACAGAACGGCACGAGGCCGGGCGCATCGATCGGCAGCTCTATGGTCGCGGCGGTCGCCAGGGGGACCCCGGCAGTTTTGAGACGGTCGCATCGCTGGAGGATGATCTCCTGACGACGTCGCGACGCCTGCTGTGGCGATGGATGGCTCGCGCGCTTGTGAGGCGAGGAAGGCCGCTGCAGGGCACACTGGCTGCGTTTCTCGTGCGACAAGCCCAGCTGTCCGCCGAGTCGCTGCATGTGCGGATTCGCCGGGACCTGTTGCAGCATGAGGATCAGTTGGAAACCTCGCTCGCATTTTCGGGACGACTGGAATGATGCACGGGAGGCTGCGTGATGGCCGTTCGGTGGGAGTAATCGATCTGGTTCTGGTCTTCGGGGCTCGGCTTCCCCTGCCCAGGCCCTAAACCGCTACCCAAGACCCTACATGGAAATCACCATCAGGCCGCTGGTCGATGGGCTCTTGGAAACATTTCAGGTGGATCGGGGCGACCTCGTGAATGAAGGCCAGATCCCGGCGGGACTCGTCAAGCCGGAGCCACCGGTCACCGGTGAATAATGAGCGAAACTGCCCCTAGTCGATCGGGTGGTGGATGCGGCGAGCGGCACCTTCGGCGGCCCTTGGAACTCCTAATCCAGAACTTGAAGTTGCCGGTGGGCCTGAAGGGTTCCGTGCGGTTCGGGAAATAAAGAGAATAGGCCGGTTTGATGGACATGCTATCGGAGGTCGAGGACGTGAGACAGTCGCAAACATCTCTGCTGAAATGGCCGGGCATGATGAGGATGCTGACCGTTGCGGCTGGTCTCTGTGCCCTGACGGCGCCATCCGTGTGGGCGTCGGAAATGGCCTGCGTGATCAAGCCCTATGCCGAGATTTCCATCGGGACTCCGGTGGAGGGGCTGATTCAAACGGTACCCGTGGACCGCGGAGATTGGGTGACGAAGGGGCAGGTGGTTGTGACGCTCGAATCGAGTCTGGAAGAGGCGACCGTCGCGTTGGCGAAAGGCAAGGCGCAAGCAGAGGCGGCGCTGAAGAGCAGTCAGGTGAAGATTGGGTTCAGCACTCGAAAGCTCGAACGGGCGCTGGATTTGTTCAAGAGCAATTCGATCGCTCAACATGACGTGGACGAGGCCATGACGGAAAAGGCTTTGGCGGAAATATCGTATCAGGAGGCGTCGGAAAACAAGCGCCAGGCAGAGCTGGAATTGAATCGAGCCACTGCTGCCCTACACCTGCATACGATTCGGAGCCCGATCAGTGGCGTGGTAGTAGATCGACTGCTCTCTCCCGGCGAGTTGGCCCGTCAAACGCCCGTGATGAAGCTGGCGCAGATTAATCCACTGCGGGTAGAGGTGTACGCACCTCTCTCGCTGCTCGGTAAATTGAAAGCAGGCATGCGGGCCGATGTGCGTCCTGAAGGAAAAGGGCAACCCGTCTATCAGGCGAAGATCATGGTCGTGAATAAGGTCGTCGATAGCGCCAGCGGCACGTTTGAGGTTCGCTTGGAAATGCCGAATCCGAATAATGCGATTTCTGCCGGCCTGGCTGTGCACCGTGGAGTTTCACCCCTCGTCGGCAGAGAGTCCGTGACCGCTGGTTCAGTTCGTAGCGTCGGCTTAGTGAAGGGATGTGACCGTATGCGAATCTATGCGAGCTTCATGTGGGTATTCCTCGTGGCGTGTATTCTAGTTGCGGAGCGCAGCCCGGCTGCCGAGTCGCCTCCGCAGATCCCGCAAGAGATGCCGGTACTGAAGCTGAGTTTAAAGGAGGCCATTGAGGCGGCCCTGGACAAAAACCCCAACGTGCAATTGTACAAAGCACGCATCGAAGCGGCGCGCGGAGTCTCGAGAACTCAACTCGGCGCGTTATTGCCGAACTTGGCGTCTTCTGCAAAGTACAGTAACCTAACCTTCTTTCGTGGCACCATTGGCTGATCGCGCGATCCGCACCCAACCATTCGATATCGCAGATGCCCGAGGCAGCCTGTCACGAGTCGCTCTTCAGTTGGAGTCTGATCGAGCGCTGGCGCGCGTCGCGCGCGGCATTGGCCGTCTCAGAAGGGGAAGCAGAGACGACGAAGAATGACACGATGGCGACGGTGGCCTTGAATTATATGGATGTCTTGCGGAACTACGAGATCGTGGCCGCGCGGACGGCGAATGTGGAGCTCTATAAAGAACTCGTGGCCTTCATCAAAAGCCGGCAGAGCGGCGGGATGGCCACGGGGCTTCGATGCCGCCACGCTTGAAACCCAATTAGAGAACGAGCGGCAACGATTGGAATTGGCAAAGAGCGATGTCGAGCGGACCAAGCTTATTCTGATCAACGCCTTGGGAATCAACTTTGATCTGAAGCTCGTCCTCACCGATGAACTCAAAGCTCCAGAGGAGCCGGTCCCGACTCAGGAATATGCCATGGATGTCGCGCTCGCCAAACGACCGGAAATGAAAGCCCAGGAGCAGCGGATCCAGGTGTCAAGGCTCACCCTCAGTTCGGATCAAGGGAACGGCTGCCGTCATTGCAGGCACAAGGAGATTACGGGCTCATCGGGAACCAGGTTGACAGTACGCTCACGCACCTACAACGTGGGTGTGACCTTGTCGATCCCTATCTTTGATGGCGGCCAACGTGAGGGGCGGATCGGCGAGAGCCGAAGTCAGCTCCTGCAAGAAGAAATCAAGATGAACTTGGTCACGAGACAGATCACGATGGAGTTGCGAGAAGCGTTGGTCACCCTCACATCGGCGAAAGAACAACTCAGGATCGCCAAGGACGGGCTCAAGGCGGCGGTGACCCAAGTCCAGCTCGCCAGAGAACGCTTTCGTCTGCTGAGCTCAAACAGTTTGGAATTATCCAACGCGCTCTTTTCGCTTGTGCGTGCGAGGGACAATATCATCGATGGATTGTTTCGGGCGAATGCGTCGCGCGTGAATCTGGCTCGAGCGATGGGACAAGTCGAAGAACTGCGATAAGCATCGCGTGCCTGACCTGCTCCCGTAGTTGTTCCAGCCGCAATGTGAGTCTGGCGCATTTGAAGTGACGAGCAAAATAGGCCGACGCAAACGCAGCCTTGGCATTTGTAGCCGGTCGGCCCTATCGCCTGAAGATTGGCCGACGAAAATTTGCGCTGGTTGAACTGCGGGGGTAGTTGCCAGGAGTTTCTTGACTTGGAATAAAGGTGGTGGAGGGCAGCCGGTGCAGTTGGAGCCCCACCGAGTAGCCTCAACAGCTGCCTGGTGGCCACCCGTTGTTCGGCCGAACGGTCTCCCTGAACCGCAGACGCATGTATTTCAAAACAAAGGCGCAGAACGCTGAATGTCAACGCATTGAGAGATCGTGCATTTCCATGCTCTCACGCGCACATGTGATCTGCTACACTTGAAGAGAACTCACAATTGGGAGGGGTATGAGTAGGGGTATCTATAGAACTTGTTGTACTCGGAGCGGTGCTGCTCCGTGGCCTTACTCGCGACTACGGTTGGAGCAGACGATTGCGGCAACCAAAAGCAAAGGAGCCGGCTCCGGTCGTCGTCGCAGCCAAGCCCCACAAGCAACAATCCGAGCCAAGGGCAAAAACTCGTCGATCCAGCTTGCCAAGAAGAGTCCCATACCCGCTGCCACAGAGCGCCAACCGAGGCTATTCAGAAGCAGGCCAAGCTGGACGCCGTCTGAGCCCAAGCCGACAAGTCCGAAGAGCCCATCGCCATGTCAAAGTCCATAAGAAGGTGGCGCCAAAAGCCGTCGTGCAGCCTCGGACAGATCTCATGTACCACGGTATGCTGAGGACTCCTCAACGTTTCGATCGCTCGCCGGAACCACCGCACGGCCGGCGTTGCGGAATCCGCACAACTCCTGACCTCACCCACGACCATTTTCCAGAGCTCGATCGCAACCAGGATGGGACGATCGACCCAGTTGAACGGGCGTTCGGCCGGCTCGATATGGATCGCGATCTCCACGATCGCCAGCCACGATAGCCGGCTCTGCTACCTCCTTCGGTTCTTAACCCGCATTATTCATGAGCGCTTCTGCTGCAATCGCCGATCCGCTGCTACGACGAGGCCTCGGTCGACAGGCTCGCGGCTTGACCCACACGTACTGTCGTCCTCCCCTGCCTCGACCCTCGCACCCTGCCGGCAGGACGGCGGAGCCAGTCCCCAGGGCTCCGCGCGCCGGTCTCGCGACGCGGCTCAGCGATTTCGCCACGAACCGTCATAAATAATGCGGGTTAACATCCAGTCACCGTCTCACGTCGTAGAACCTATAGCAAGCAAGCGTTTGCCGTGTGGCAGGGTGTGGTCACTGGATGACCATGGGACTTCGGGCGACTAAGAGGCAGTCAGCCACATTGACAGCCAGAAAGGAGTCCCCATGATACGCGACGCAAACCGTCATGACGAACGACATGCCAGCTTCTGAAGCAAAGAGCGGATTGAGTGCCGGAAAGATTGCTATCGTCCTCGCGATCGGGGTTGCGGTGGCCGCATTCTTCTACTTCGATCTGGGCCGGTTTCTCTCCTTGCAGGTGCTAAAGGACAATCGCGACTACCTACTGTCGTTCACCGAAACACATTCTGCCGCAGCCGCAGCGTTGTTCGTCCTGGCCTATGTGGCCGTGACGGGGCTCTCGCTTCCCGGCGCCGTGATTCTGACACTGGCCGGCGGGTTTCTCTTCGGGGCTGTACTGGGTACGCTCTTCGTAAATCTGGGGGCGACGACGGGCGCGACGCTCGCGTTTCTCGTATCCCGCTACCTGCTGCGCGATTGGGTGGAACAGAAGTTTGGAAAGTGGCTGGGTCCGGTTCAGCAGGGCTTTGCGCAGAACGCGTTCGGTTATCTCATGACCCTCCGGCTGATTCCGCTCTTTCCGTTCTTTGTGGTGAATCTGGTATCCGGCCTGACTCGCATGAATGTCGGCACCTACGTCGTGGCTACGGCACTCGGGATTATCCCGGGTTCCTTCGTCTATGCCTACGCGGGGCCGGCAACTCGGTACGATCAATTCTTTGAAAGACATTGCTTCTCCCGGAGTGATTGGAGCATTTGTATTGCTGGGGCTTCTGGCGCTTGTGCCAAACCTGTACAAGAAGTGGTCTGGGAAACCAGCATGATCGCAAACCCCGTGAAACGTGAGGTGTGAAGCGTGAGACGTCAGAAGAACAGTGAAAGTCGCGATATGGTCACACAGCCGTCAGAGAGGAGCGTTGTCGATGAATCAGCGTGAAGAGAGCCTCGTACTGCCGAACGACGAGCATAACCGCACGCTCGTCAGCAACGTGCATCCCTCGAACTGGGTCAATCCCGAACCGGCTGGCCGCTACAATATTGTGGTCATTGGGGCTGGGACCGCGGGATTGATCACGGCCGTCATTGCTGCGAGTCTGGGGGCCAAAGTGGCCTTGATCGAAAAACATTTGATGGGTGGCGACTGCTTGAATGTCGGCTGTGTGCCCTCGAAAGGCATCATTCGCGCCGCGCAAGGGCTTGGGCCGATTTGCGGAATGCCGAAGAGTTCGGCCTGCATATTCCTCCCGGGGTGAAGTACGACTTTGGCGCTGCGATGGCGCGCATGAGACAACTGCGGGCGCGGATCAGCCACAACGATTCGGTCCATCGCTATACGAAGCTGGGTGTGGATGTCTACATCGGCAGCGGACGCTTTGCCGGTGCCGACACCATTCAAGTCGAAGGGCCGGTCCGGCAATCGACACCCTCACCTTTGCGAAGGCGGCTGTCTGCACCGGAGCACGGGCGTCGGCGCCTCCTACGCCCGGATTGAAAGAGGCAGGCTATCTCACCAATGAAACGGTGTTCTCGCTGACGGAACTGCCGCAACGCATCGGGGTGATCGGCGCCGGTCCCATCGGCTGCGAGTTGGCGCAGTCGTTTGCCCGCTTCGGGAGCCAGATCCACCTCATTGAAGCGATGCACGGCATCCTGCCGAATGAAGACCGCGACGCAGCTGAGATCGTCGAGCAGCAGATGTTGCGTGATGGGGTGAAGCTGCTCTGCTGTGGGAAAGATCTCAAGGTCAGACAGGACGGATAGCGGCAAAGCGGCTCACAGTCGATTCACATGGCCAGCAGTACGATGTGACGGTCGACGAGATTCTTGTCGGCGTCGGCCGTACCCCGAATGTCGAAGGAATCGGGTTGGAAGCGGTCGGTGTCGAGTACGACAAGAACGGGGTCAAGGTGAACGCGCGGCTGCAGACGACGAATCCCAGGATCTTTTGCGGCGGGCGACATTTGCTCGCGCTACAAATTTACCCATGCCGCCGATGCCATGGCGCAGATCGTCATTCAGAACGCCCTATTTCCACATCCCTTCGGTTTCGGCTATGCCAGCGTCGAATCCTTGATCATGCCGTGGTGTACCTTCACGGAGCCGGAAGTCGCGCATGTCGGGATGTATGAGAAGGATGCGAGAGGAGAAAGGCATCGAGGTCGAAACCTACACCTACAAGCTCGACGAGGTCGATCGCGCGATTCTCGACGGCCAAGACGAAGGGTTCGCGCGAGTGCATATCCAGAAGGGCTCCGACAAGATTCTGGGCGCGACGATCGTGGCGGCCCACGCCGGCGACATGATCGGCGAGTTTTCAGTTGTGATGAAAGCCGGCGCCGGAGCGAAGACGATCGCCGGCACGATCCATCCCTATCCGACGCAAGCCGAGGTGAATAAGAAGGTCGTGAACCTTTGGCGCAAGGCGCACTTTACCCCGCGCACGAAGGCCCTGTTGATGAAGTTGTTCGCGTGGATGAGGAGGGGATGAGAGCGGAGCGGCCAGGTGCCCTTCTTGCTCGCAGAGCCCCACGATGAAGCGGTGGTCGCTCGATGCGCGCAGAAAGGGCAGCCTTGGCCACTCCCTAAATAGAGGTATAGAGGATCAGAAGGCGCCTCGTTAGACGCGAGGCACGAACTAGGATAACCTACCCTCCCTCACCGCAGAAGTGGATGGAAAGAAGGGTATGGAAATTCGTGCTGATTGCGATGGGGCTACTCATTGCACCTACAGCTGCAAGGGCGGAATCTCCTCGGTGATCGAAGTGGGGAAGTTTTCGAGCGGGACGATCGGGCAGGCGATGCCCGATGGGTGGAAGCCGCTCACCTTTAAGAAGATACCAAAACATACCTCCTATGAAGTGGTGAAGGATGGAGGTGTGACGATCGTGAAGGCGGTGAGCGAGGCCTCGGCCTCTGGCCTGATCAAGCCGGTGGTGATCGATCCGAAAGAGTACCCGATCGTCCGATGGCGCTGGAAAATCGACAACGTGCTCCAGCGTAGCGACGTGGCCCTCAAAGAGGGCGACGACTTTCCGGCTCGGCTCTACATCACCTTTGAATACGATCCCGACAAAGTCAGCTTTGGCAAGAAGCTCAAGTTCAAAGCCGGGCAGGCTCTGTTCGGCGATATTCCAATCGCCGCCTTGAACTATATCTGGGAAACGAAGACGCCTGTCGGCACGATCGTCGAGAATGCCTATACCGATTTTGCCAAGATGGTGATCGTCGAGAGCGGAACTCAGAAAGTGGGCATGTGGATCGACGAAGAGCGGAATATTTACGAAGACTACAAGAAGGCGTTCGGGGAGGAGCCGCCGATGATCAACGGCGTCGCGATCATGAGCGATACGGACAATACCAAGGAACAGGCCACGGCCTATTATGGCGATATTGTCTTTCGGAAATCGGTGAAGGCGTCGTCTCGATGACCGGTGTACTGCGTGGGGGCTCATATACAGGAACAGCGGATCGATCAGGGATTGCGAGTGGGGCAGCTGAACGAGCGAGAAGCAAACCGGCTGAACAAGCACCAGGAACACATCAACAAGATGGAAGACAGGGCAAAGTCCGATGGCGTCATGACGAAAAAGCGAGCGTGCCAGGATTGTCGCGGCACAGGATCGCGCCTCGCGCCATATCGCCCGCGAGAAGCACGATCGTCAGGGAAGCGGCACCGGTAACTCGAAGCTGTGTGGGGATCTAAACGGGGCGCTCGGGATTGTATCCTGAGCGCCCAGTCTTGCTGATGAGGAACATTGTTCCTCATCGAGTAGGAGATTGCTACAATGGCGTGCCAGTGAAGCGATCGTGATAACCCAAAACGATCTGCTGCGTCGTCTCCTCAGGAGCGTCTTTCTCTTCTTCGTGAGCTTGGGAACCTCGCGGATGAGGGATGGGGTGTCCTTGTACCTCGTCGGCGGAGTCGTCCGCGATCTCTTGCTGAAGACGGGAGAACTGGGATCTTGATCTCACGGTCGAAGGAGATGGGATCGCCTTCGCGCGGCTGGTGGCCGACCGGTATGGGGCTGGGCTGGCGGTATTTGAACGGTTTGCGACGGCGCGGCTCGAGTCTTCCAGGACGGGCTCAAGATGGATATCGCGACGACCAGGCGAGAGTCCTACGCGCAGCCCGCTGTCCTGCCGACGGTTCAGCCGGCGTCGATCGAAGAGGATCTCTACCGGCGGGACTTCACGATCAATGCCATAGCGATGCAACTCAATCCGGGGCAGTTCGGTCGCGTGCTCGACCCCATATGGAGGGCAGCGCGATCTTCGGGCGCGCACGATCCGCGTGCTGCATGCAGGCAGTTTCCAAGACGATCCCACGCGCCTCTTCAGAGCGATCCGGTTCGAACAACGGTTCGGTTTCCGCCTTGAGCGCACCACAGTGCGCCTGCTCGCGCAAGCGGCCTCCACGAATCTGATCCAGCAACTCTCCGGTCCTCGATTGCAGAACGAAATCCTGTTGCTGTTCGCCGAGGCATCGATCCGGTGCGCGCGATTGCGCGGCTAGGCGCAGTTGAAGTTGCTTCGCTTCCTCCACCGCCGTCTGTGCTGCACGACGAAGGTGAAGCGAGTGGTCACTGCCGTTCCCAAGGCGCTCGCTTGGTGGGCGCGTCGATTCCGGATTCTGTGATCGACAGGCCGATCGTCTATCTCATGGCGTTGTCGAGCGAGTCCAGCCCGGTCGTGGTGGCCGCGATGATCCGGCGGTTAGCGCTTTCACGAGAGCAGGCCAAGAATGTGAGTGCTGGAGGACGTCTGGTCGATCGCGCGCTGAAGAGACTCACCCATAAAGGGACAGTACGGCCATCGCAGGTGTATCGCCTCCTGGTAGATTTCTCGGACGAGGCGCTCGTGCTGCTTCTGGCGAAGCAGGTAAGCGCGCAGCACGGGGTGCGAGTGAGTCTGCTGAAACGACACCTTGTGGCGTATGGGAAGAACAGGGCGATCAAGACGGCACTGACGGGGCGGGATCTTCAGGCCATGGGGCTGAAGCCTGGGCCGCAGTACAAGACTATCTTGGGGGAATTATTGGACGCGCGCATTGACGGAATGATTACAACCGAAGCGGACGAACGTGTTCTTTGTTCAGAAGCAGCTAGGAGTGCGGCGCGCTGCCGGCTAATTCAGCGAGGTGATGGATAGAGCCACTTCGTTTGGCAGCAAGAGCGTCACGTTTGCCTGGTGCGTGGGGTCCGGTTGAATGAGGGCAAACAACGGTACCGGCTGAGGCACCCTGCTCGGCGGCAAGGCCAGCAGAACCGGAAAGTCGAGCAGGGGCGACACCGTCGTCAGACTGGCCAGGCGCAGACGAAAGGCCATCAGAATGTCGCGCAACCTGGCTGGTTTGATCTTCTTCGGAGAGTGATCGGTTCGTGACAATTCCCACTTCCCAGAGCGGTCGGGTGATCGTGACCGGGAACGTGATGCCGAGTTGCAAGGCGGTCGGCGTCACGTCGATCAAGATCCCGGCCTGAATCGCCGCTTCTCGGTCGTGAATGGCTGGAGGCATCGCAGTCCCCTCCACCAACTCTTGCTCACCGTACCTGCTCTTGCGCGAGAGGCTCTTGAGGCTGAAGAGCCGCGCTCTTGCGCGGAAGGAGCCTCCTCGGACATTTCTGACATTGGAGGGAGTGGGAATCGCGCCGTCTGTGTGCGGCAAGGCCTTCACGATACCGTCGTAGACCGCTCGGGCTGAAGCAGACCATGCCTCATTGAATGGGTGGCCTGCGAAGGCCGCGTCGGCCGCCTTCTTTCGTCGTGCGACAGGGCTTTGGGTGGTGGTGTGTAAGTCATGGCATGAAGCTAAGTCGCTTTGGTGGGATGTCAAGGGCTGGAGTATGTGACACCGACTCGGAAGCGGTTATTCCGGCAGTAGTTTTCCCTTGGTCTCCGGTGCAAAGATTAAGACTACTAATCCTACCAGATAGATCAATGCCACCGTGCTTGCGGCTCGCCCAAAGCTGCCGAGTTCCGTCACCAGCCAGCCGGTGAGAAACGGCGAAGCGGATGCCAGCACACGCCCGGCATTGAAGCAGAAGCCGGCGCCGGTGGCGCGCAGCCTGGTGGGGTAGAGTTCTGGGAGATAGATCGGAAATCCGCTGAAGATGCCGTTGTTGAAAAACCCCAGCAGCGGCAACAACATCAAGACGCCGGCATAGGTCGTCGGCAGCAGAGTACGTGATCGGCAGCATCACGAAGCTGCCAAGGCACATAACAGGCAAATACCGCGCGCCGTCCAAATCGATCCGCCAGCGGTCCAAACCCCAAATAGCCGAAGAGGGCTCCCCCGTTGAGGGCCATGATGGCGTAGCTCACAGAGGTCGACAGGGTTGCGGCATCTGAGCCCTTGAGATCCGGCAACTCGCGGATGAGCGTAGGCGCCCAGTTTGTTGCTCCCCACAAACCAAAGACGGCGACGAACGCCAGTGCGGACCCTACGATGGTTGACCGTCTGAAGGGAGGATGAAAGATGTCGGTCATATGCGTGGTACCGATCGTCGTGTCCCGGTCGTGGGCCTTGGCCCAACGGTCCGGTTCCTTCACATGCCAGCGGACCAGCAACGACACAAAGGCCGGGAGCACGCCGATCACAAACATCACCCGCCAACCATAGCCCTTCAAGAGTAAATTGAACGACGCAGCGAGGAAGAACCCGACCGCCCAGGCCGATTGCAGAATGCCCGCGGCCTTCGCTCGTTTCTCTTCCGGCCAGGTTTCAGCGACGAGTGCCGCGCCGGCCGCCCATTCCCTCCGATTCCCAGTGCCGTGAGAAAGCGATAGATAGCCAGGTGCCACCAGTCGTGCGACAGCGCGGCGAGTCCGGTGAAGATCGCATAGATGAGGATCGTGATGATCAGGGTCTTCGTGCGACCAAGATGGTCCGCGACCACGCCGAAGAAAATCCCGCCGATGGCCCAGCCGACGAGAAAGATGGAGAAGATGATCCCCCGTACCAGCCGACTTGCTCAGTAGAGACGGTTTCGCCGGGGACTGGAGCAAATCATGCAGCGCCGGGTGGAGGACGATCGCGTAGATCGTCGCGTCCATCGCATCGAAGACCCAGCCAAGCCATGCGATAAACAGGACCAGCCATTGATAGCGAGTGATACCCTGTCGCCAAGACTGTCCGCTCACAAAGGTATCTCGCACCGAGGAGACCGGAGGCGCTTCAGTGCTGAGCGCTGAGTGCTGAGTTGCGGGTGACGGCATGGATGGCGCCAGGCTAGAGTTGTTCAATACAGGAGTCAAGGTGAAGCCTGCGAAGCCCCATGTTATAGTCCTCCGCCATGGCACGAATCGACTTCTACCGGGTGCTGGGGGTCTCGCGCGACGCGTCCGACGACGCGATCAAGAAGGCCTACCGGAAGCTGGTCTTTCAGCACCATCCTGACCGCAACCCCGATAGCACTCACGCCGAACCCAAGATCCGTGAGATCAATGCGGCCTACGAAGTCGTCGGCGATCCGGACAAACGTCGGAGCTATGACCGACTCAATTGGGGAGATGAAACGGCACGGGATGAAGCGGCCGATCCAGCCGTCATCCTCGACGAGATGGAGAAGAAGCTCTTCGATGAAGGGCGAAAAGAAGTGTTCGCGGTCTTGATGAAAGACGTGAAGCGGATCAAAGCCGAACTCGCCGTGATTCGTGAGCGGACCGTGGCGGATCAAGGGTATGACACGTTTAAGGAAGAGATGATTCGGGAGCGGGCATCGGAGGTCATGGAGGAGCTTGTCACTGCTGAGATGGAGGGCGCAAACAGCGGCTCGTCGAAGTGGCGACGGAGATGCTGCTGTCCCAAGGCGTGGTCAAACGAGGCGATGAAGGAGGCGTCAGATCGCTACGTGGACGGCTTGAGGAGGTGTTCCGCAAAGGACGGATGAAGGGCTTCGCAGCCGCGCTGGAGTTGTTTTACGAAAGACGTTAAGACGTGAGACGTGAAACGTTAAACGTAACAAGTTAAACGTGTAAAGTTCTAGTTCGGAAACCTTCACGTTTCACGTTTTACGTTTCACATCTTCGAAAGCGGTCCTGACGACAAACTTGCCCGCCTGCATCACTCCGATAATCCTGCTGCGGTCGCGTAGCAGGTCAATGCGACGAAGCGGATTGCCTTCGAACAAGAGGAGATCCGCCAGTTTCCCTTCTCGATGGTTCCCACCTGGTCCTGAATCCCGATCAAGCGTGCGGCAGCGGAGGTCGAGGCGAGAATCGCCTGCATCGGGCTCATCCCGAAGGCGACCATCCGTTCGAGTTCCTGGGCGTTCTCGCCATGAAAGTTAAAGGGCGTCCCCGCATCGGTGCCCATCGCAATCTGGATGCCGTCCCGCAGGGCTTTCTTGAAGCTCACGTGATGGCGCTTCGTCAACGGATTTGGCTTTGTCCAAGACGCTGTCCGGAATGCCGCACCCGAGTCGGCAGGCGGCAGTGGTGGCCAGCGCAGAGAGTGTCGGCACCATGAAGACACCCTGCTGTTTCATCATGGCCGCGGCTTCTTCGTCCATGAGCGTGGCATGCTCGATCGAATGGACTCCGGCGCGGACGGCATTCTTCATCCCCGACGATCCATGGGCATGGGCGGCGACTTTCCGCCCAGCTCGTTGCGCTTCTTCCACGGCGGCCTGGAGCTCCTCCACGGTCATTTGTGCCTGGTCCGGCGAGGTGCCGGGCGTGAGGACGCCGCCTGACGCAATGACTTTAATGACGGCGGCCCCGGCGGCGATTTGCGCGCGCACGACGGAACGGACTTGCTCCACTCCCTTCCACTTCTTGACCGATAAATCTGGCGTGGCCGCCGATCATGCAAATCGCCAGGCCTGCTGCGACAATACGAGGTCCGGGAACGAGTCCCGCGTCGATTGCCTGTTGCAACGTAAAAGATGGAATGGTCTCGCGATCCCACGTCGCGCACGGTGGTGAAGCCTGCCTCCAAGGTCTGTCGCGCAGCCCGGCTCGATTTGAGCAATGTCAGAGCGGGCGTCTCTTTGGCGATCGCGTCGACGACATCCGGTTCAGCACCGAGGCAGAGATGCACGTGACAGTCGATCAAGCCCGGTAATAGCGTCAGTCCTCGGCCATCGATCTTGGTCGTTCCACGTGGGAGGGAGAGGTCTCGATCCGATCCGACGGCGGCAATCGTGGTGCCGCGAATGACAACCGTGGCACGTTCGATCGTCCGACCGGTCCCGTCGATGACGCGCACTGAGCGAATGGCAAGCGGACTTCATGATGGTGTATCGAAGGGAAGGGTGATGGTGCGGTCCCATCACATCGCTGATTGTTGTAGTCGCGGCCTTACCTGCAGGAACGAGATCCGGCTGCATGATGATCGGCCAGCGTCAGGGAGCGAAGAACAAGTACGCGATCATGAGCGATGAAGAGCACAAGGGCCCCGGCGAGCGAGCATCCAGAGTGATCGTTTGTTCTTTCATGCGATCGATGTCCTCTGCCGTCAGGATGCCGTGCGGCTATAGACCCGCGCGGCAGCCTGGAGTGCGACCCCGGGAGTGGAAAGCCAGCCGCCGCGGATAAAAATTTCTTCCAGCGCATTGAGCAAGGTCAAGACGTGAGCCTCGGTCGATGATTCACCCATCAAGCCGATGCGCCAGACCTTCCCCTTGAGTGGGCCGAGCCCGCCGCCGATTTCGATGCCATAGGTCGAGAGCAAGTTTGTCCGTATCTCGGCTTCAGGAATATGAGAGGGGACCGTGACACAGGTCAACATTGGGAGTCGATGTCCCGTCGGGGGAAGGGGAGGAAGCCCGAGTTCGGTCAAGCCCGCGATCAAGGCCTCGCTATTATGCTGATGGCGAACGAAGCGGGCGGGCAATCCCTCTTCTTCGACGAGACGCAACGCTTCCCGCAGGGCATAGAGCATGGAGATCGGAGCCGTGTGGTGGTAGGCTCTGGTGCCTTCGGCCCAGTAGTCCGCGATCAAGGCCATATCCAAGTACCAACTCTGGCACGGGGTGCGCCGGGCTCTGATGGCGGCCAACGCGCGGTCGCTGAGGGTGAAGGGAGACAACCCAGGCGGACAGCTCAGACATTTCTGCGTGCCGCTATAGCAGACATCGATGTCCCAACGATCGATCTCGACCGGTGCGCCTCCCAGCGAGGTCACGGCATCGACGAGGAAGAGCGTGTCATGGTCGCGGCAGAGGCGGGCGATCGGCTCAAGCGGCTGCCAGACGCCGGTCGAGGTTTCGGCATGCACGATGGCCACGGCTTTCACCGGGCCGGATCGGCGCAACGCCAGTTCAATGGCCTCTGATTCTATGATCTGTCCCCACGGGGCTTCCACGCGAATCGCTTTACCGCCGCAGCGTTCGACGAGGGTGGCCCATCTCGTGCCAAACACGCCATTGACCCCGACGATTACCGCATCGCCCGGCTCAACGATATTCACGATCGAAGCCTCCATACCGGCTGAGCCGGTGCCGGAGACCGCGATGGTGAAGCGGTTCTTGGTCTGAAAGACGAAGCGCAACAGGGCTTGGATATCGTCCATGATCGCAAGAAAGGCTGGGTCCAAATGGCCGAGCAGGGGAGTTGAGAGGGCACGCAGGACTCGCGGATGCACCATGCTCGGCCCTGGGCCAAGGAGCAGCCGGCGTGGGGGATAAAGTTCTGAACTGGCATATCACTCCATATAAATATGAGAGAAATGCAGTATAGCGGAGTTCAGTCGCTTTCGGCCACGGGTGTTCTGAACGGTCTCCTTCTGTCGGCGCATAAGCCACTTCGAGGGGTTTCGAGAGAGAAAAACAGCATGTTATAGTTCGAACGATGATGGAATCAGCCGCTGTTTCTCTCAACGATCCGCAGCAGTCCAAGTCCTGGTGGCGAGCCACGGATGCGCCGCCGCCGATCGGGAGTCTATTCCGGGCGGTTCTCGCCCATGGTCACGCTGTTGTCTGCGCTCTTTCTCACGGTGGCTCTGGGGTCGGTTGTAGGGCTGTCGGCATCGGCATCCAAGCTGGATCGGATCGAGTCGCCCGAGCAGGCGCTCAGTCTGATGGTCAGTCGGACCATGGATGTGCAGGAAGGACTCAAGCGTGCGCCCCAGTGGGAACAGCAGCTCTTGGCCTGGACCTCCGGCGGCAACGAGGCTGAACGGGCGCACGAGATTGAATGGTATCAAGAACTGGCGGAGATCTCTGAAGACCCGTTGGTGCCGCTTCAGTTGGCGATTCTCAGGCCGAGGCCGGCCATGTCTCGCAGGCGCTCCTCTCCGCGCATGAGTGGGCCAGGGCAGAAGACCCGCTTCCTCAGTTTGCCGATCTGGTGGTGGCCGCCTATGGCGAAGGACCGGTCCATGACGCGGACAGGTATGTCTCGTGGCAAGCAGAGGTGGCAGAGGTGTTGCCTGCCGGCTGGTTCTACGATCGCCTGGCTGAACGCTGGCACGCCGTGCCAACGATGCCGCGCTCGTGGCCAGGATTCAGGAACAGGCCGCGGTGCGTGTCGACCGCCAGTTTGTCCGGTCGCATCGCTTGACGCTCGTTGAACTCGGCGCGATGGCCGTCGGCACCGTGGTGTGCGTGCTGCTCTGGTTCAGACGGAATGAGCCGTCCAGTTTCGTTCAGGCTGCATGAACCGGGCGTGCCGCCGCCGTGGCCAGGCGGCATCGGCGCGGCGGTGTTGCTGCGCGGCGGCGCGATCGGCGCGATGCTCACGGCGCTGTTTTTGATCTATGCGCCACCCGACAATGTCTCGCTCCGGGCGGTGGCCATTCCGATGACGAATGTGCCGTTACTCCTCTTGGCCTACCGTCATCTCTTCCGGCCGTCCGGCATGACGTTCGATGATGGATTTGGGCTGGAAATCGGATGGGCCAATGTCGGTCGATCTGGTGACTGCGGTGTTGGCGGTGGTGGCAGCCGGTTTGTGGGGGAGTGGGTGATGGATCGGTTGTCGGAGCCTTTCCATCTGACGAGTCACTGGGCCGAATGGTTCGACGCAGATCTCGTCTGGGCCACGCCCTCCTGACGGCCATGAGTTTAGTCGAATACGTGATCTTTGCGCCGCTGTTTGAAGAACTCGCGTTTCGTGGATTGCTGTTCGCGATTCTCCGCCGCAAGCTCCGCTTTCTGCCGGCTGCGCTGATCAGCGCGGCATCTTCGGCATCGCCCATGGCTATGGATTGGTGGGATTACTGAGTGTGCTGTTGGAGCGGAGTGCTCTGGGCTTGGATCTACGAAAAGACCGGAAGCCTCCTGCCAGGCATTCTCGCCCATGCGATCAATAATCTGCTGGTGTGTCTTGCGGTGATGGCCCTCCTCCGGTAATCAGGTTGGTGAAACTGGCTTCCCAACGTCGTTCTCAACTCGCCCAAATCCTCAACGTACCCCAGAGGGTACGCCTCCGGTTGTTGCTCGCCTGCGGCCTAGTTGGAGAACCAGTTTGACCACCCGCTAAGAGAAAACGAGGCGCTGGTGCTATATCAATATCTGACCGGGAACGATACCTGCTTCAGTTCCTCCAGAGGAGTACGCCTCCGGTTCCTTCTCGCCTCGGGCCTTGCTGGAAGACCATTTTGACCATCCTGCGCTGCCACTGCCCGTCCGCTGATTCGATCAATGCTAGAGCTTCGTATAAGTCTGGGTGCCTTAGAGACGTAGCCTAGCTCTGCTCGAAGCTTGGCGTTGCTGATTCGTTTTCCCGATGAGTGGTCTTCTTTTTGCTGCTGCCGCTGCCACACCCCATCGCTGCTGCGCAGTTGACGCAGATCTCATTCCAGATGTAAGGTGTGGCCATCGCTGACGTTGTAGGCCTCGCCGGGCTTCCCGTGCTCCAACGCAACCAGACAGATGGCGGCCAAATCCTCCACGTGAATGAGGTTCACATACTTGCGTGATGGGCCGACGCGACCCTGCCTGATCCAATCCAGCGGGTTCCGCCCTGGTCCATAGATTCCTGCCACGCGCAGCACGATGGCGCACCATGTTCCTTCCGCAAATATTCTTCTCCCTGCACGCGCGGTTTGCTGTCAGGATCGATCGGGGCGGACTCGTCGATCCAGGCAGGCGGATACTCTCAGTCGAGTGACTCGGTACGTCGTAGGCGGAGGTGCTCCCTGAGCACGACGAATACGGCGGGGCGTTGCCTCGAGAGTGCGTGGCGAAGGCCTGGACCTGGGCGAGCGGAGTTGCGGGAAAGCACCAGATGAGATCGGCGACCATAGGAATGTTCAGCCAGGTCGAGGGCTGTTCCAAATCGAACGTCATGCGCTGTTCCGAAGGAATGCCTGCGAGATTGCTCAGGGGATTCCTGCTGGTGGCATGGACAGTCCGCCCCTCCGAGGTTCCCTTTCCGTACAACACACGTCCTGTGTAGCCAGATCCCAGCACAACCAGTGGTGATGTCGGCTGTCGCATCACTCAATACCCCCATCCGTAGGATGGGCAATCTTTCACAGTTGCGTAAGCTGGTACAAGTGTTTTGCTCGAAGAGGAATTCGTAGGAGAATGCCCCATATGAAATCCATTGCGTCGGTGTTGTCGATCATTGTCCTTGGGGTCGGACTCTTAAGCTGTTCAGGGGACGAAGGGAGTTCTTCAACCGCATTTCTGTATGTCTCCAACTCCGGGGAACCGACATCTCTGCCTACCGGGTTGATACAAGCACTGGTGTACTCACACCTCTTGCCGGTTCGCCGTTCGCTGCAGAAGTCAATCCTCAGGGCATGACTCTGAGTACAACCGGGAGCTTGGTCTTGGCATTCGTGTCCAATGCCGGGTCGTCGACTGTATCAAGCTATATTGTTAATGCGAGCACGGGGGTCCTGACACCTGCTTCAGCGGTTGGATTTAATGCGAGGCGAACCCACGGACACTGACGCTGGAGCCGTTTGAGAGGTTTGCCTTTGTTGCCAATACGGGTTCATAGTAGTGTTTCTGTCTACTTGGTAAATACGGCAAACGGAATTCTGACAGAGGTGCCCGGGTCTCCGTTTCCTGTAGCGCCAGGGATTCAGCCGCAACAGGCTACTGTGGTGACTGTCAGTTCCACTAAGCAGTTTGTGTATCTTGGCAAACGCGCAGTCAGGAAATGTCTCGGGATTCTCCCTCAATACAAATTCAGGGTTTCTCACTCAGGTTCCGGGTTCTCCCTTTACAGTAGGTTTGACGCCACGGTCTGTGGTGGCGGATTCCGCTGGAAACTTCGTCTATGTGTCAAACTCAGGGGAGGGTACTGTTTCGGCTTTTCGCGTCGACCAAACCAATGGCGCGCTGATTGCTAATGTGCCAAATGCACCATTCACGGCCGGTGGCGGGCCTCAACCTGTGACGCTACATCCGTCGAAACAGTTCGCCTACGTGGCCAACTCCGGATCGGGCGACCTTTCTGCGTACCTCGTCAATACCCTCACCGGAGAGCTTACTGTCATCACCAATCCCGGCCCGCCAGTCACGAATTTCTTCGATGCCGGTTCAATTCCACAGCAAGTGACGATCGACCCAAGCGGTAAGTTTGCCCTCGTTGCTAACGCGGGGGACAATACTGTTTCTGTCTACTTGGTAAATACGGCAAACGGAATTCTGACAGAGGTGCCCGGTCTCCATTTCCCTCCGAGGGTCTTTCTCAACGTGTCATAGTTGATCCCACAGGCAAGTTTGTGTTTGTTCCCAATGCCGGAACTCACAACGTTTCGGCATATCAGCTCAATTCCACGACAGGATTCCTTACCCCTGTAGCCGGATCGCCATTCCCTGCCGGCACATCACCTCTTTTCGCTACGACAGCGGGCACGTTCTAAAGAGTCTGTCTTTATATCCGACCAACTCCTGCCCTTTCTTCCCTTGGTAGAAGACCCACGAGTGTCGTGGTAACATCTCATTCCCATGCCCCCTCCAGATTTCATCCCCTCATTGCCGAGTGGTTCCATTCGAACGTCGGCATCCCCACCGATGTCCAGGTTCAAGCTTGGCCGGCCATTCAGTCTGGCGCTGATGTATCTGATTGCCGCGCCGACCGGTTCCGGCAAGACGTTCGCCGCCTTTCTCTCCTGCATCGATCATCTCTTCAAACAGGCCCTAGCGCGTGAACTCGACGACCATACGCAGGTGCTCTACGTCTCACCGCTGAAAGCTCTCAGCAACGATGTACAGAAGAACCTCCAGCAGCCGCTCGCTGAAATCGGTACCGCAGCTCTGTCTGCCGGGCTCTTGATGCCGGAACTCCGTGTACTGGTTCGCACCGGCGACACGCCGACGACAGAACGCCAGCAGATGCTCAAGCAGCCACCCCATATTCTCGTCACGACGCCGGAATCACTCTTTATCTTATTGACGGCAGAGAAGAGCCGCCGACTATTGCAGACCGTGCGGACCGTCATCGTCGATGAAATCCACGCCGTTGCGCCGAATAAACGCGGCGCCCACCTGGCTCTGTCGCTGGAGCGATTGGAAGCGCTGACGCTCACGAAACCTCAACGCATCGGGCTCTCCGCGACACAACGGCCGATCGAAACCGTCGCCCGGTTCCTGGTCGGAAATCGACAGCCGGCTCAGACTCCCCTTCACCCTCACGCTTGACGCCTCACGCCTCACGAGTCCTTGTCAGATCATCGACGTAGGGCACAAGCGTGAAATGGATCTGGCGGTGGAAGTGCCGAAGGACGAACTGAGCGCCGTGGCCACGAACGCTATTTGGGGCTGATGTCTATGACCGCGATTGCCGAGCTGGTTCGGCAGCATCGCTCGACCTTGGTCTTCGTCAATACGAGGCGCCTCGCCGAACGAGTGTCGCACTCCCTGGAAGAACGGTTGCGGGACTTAGGCGCCGACGCCGTGGCGGCGCACCATGGCAGTCTCTCGCGCCAGATTCGTTTGTCGGCGGAAGAACGGCTCAAGAGTGGCAAGACGCGCGTCGTCGTCGCCACGGCCTCGCTGGAACTCGGCATCGATATCGGCGCTGTGGATCTCGTTTGTCAGATCGGCTCGCCCCGCGCGATAGCCACCTGTCTGCAGCGGGTTGGCCGGGCCGGTCACTGGATCAAGGCCATTCCCAAGGGCCGTCTCTTTGCGATGACGAGGGATGACTTGCTCGAATGTGCGGCGCTGATGCGTGCGATTCGAACAGGAGTCTTGGATCGCATTGCCGTGCCGCCGGCTCCGCTCGATATTTTGGCGCAGCAGTTGGTGGCAGCAGCGGCGACGCAGACCTGGCAGGAAGACGACTTGTTCGATCTCTGCCGACGGGCCGATCCCTATCGGGCGTTGGCGCGTTCGGAGTTCGATCAGGTGCTGCGGATGTTGGCGGATGGGATTGCGACCAATCGCGGGCGAGGTCTGGCCTATCTGTTCCACGATCGGATCAATCGCCGTATCAAAGGCCGACGTGGGGCGCGGCTTGCGGCGATCACGTCCGGCGGGGCCATCCCGGACACAGCGAACTATGCCGTGGTCGCAGAGCCTGAGGGCACGGTCGTGGGATCGGTCGATGAAGACTTTGCGGTGGAGAGTCTGGCCGGCGACATCATGTTGCTGGGCAATACGTCCTGGCGGATCAAGGGCGTGGAGATGGGCAAGGTGCGGGTGGAAGACGCCCACGGAGCACCGCCCAACATTCCCTTCTGGCGTGGCGAGGCTCCGTCGCGGACGGCAGAGCTCTCGGCTGAGGTGGCTCGTCTTCGGGATGATATCGATCACGTCCTTGAGGCAACCCCCTTACCCCTCACCCCTTACGCCTCACCTATTCAATGGCTGCGGCAAGAGTGCGCCCTGGATCAGCGAGGCGCGCAGCAGGCGGTTGAGTATGTGCTGGCAGGCAAGGCTGTGCTTGGAACCGTCCCGACACAACAGACGATCGTCGCGGAACGGTTCTTCGATGAAAGCGGCGGGATGCAGCTGGTATTGCACACGCCATTCGGAGGACGGATCAATCGGGCCTGGGGCCTCGCCTTGCGGAAGCGGTTCTGTGTGACCTTCGATTTCGAATTGCAAGCTGCGGCGACCGACAACGGGATTGTGATCTCGCTTGGCGAGAAGCACAGCTTCCCGCTCGATGCGGTGTTCGGATTCCTGCACAGCCATACGCTTCGCGAGGTCTTGCTTCCCGCAGTGCTCCAAGCGCCGATGTTTATGACGCGCTGGCGCTGGAATGCCAGTCGCGCGTTGGTCTTGCTGCGTTTCTCCCATGGCAAGAAGGTTCCCCCGCAGATTCAACGGATGAAGGCGGAGGATCTTCTGGGCGCCGTCTTCCCCGATGCGATGGCCTGTCAGGACAATATGGTCGGCGAACGGACTCGCCAGATCCCGGATCATCCGCTCGTGAACGAGACCTTGCGGGACTGTTTCACCGAGGCGATGGATCTCGACGGGTTGACCGCGCTCCTCAAGCAGATTGAAGCCGGGGCCATTCGCTGTGTGGCGGTCGATACGCCGATGCCGTCTCCGTTCTCGCACGAGATCTTAAATGCCAACCCCTATGCGTTTCTCGACGATGCGCCGTTGGAAGAGCGGCGGGCGCGGGCGGTGGAGATGCGGCGCACGCTTCCGGCTCAGCTGGCCGGCGAGGTCGGGGCTTTGGACCCTGCAGCGATTGAGGAGGTACAACGGGAGTCCTGGCCTGTCGTGCGCGATCCGGATGAATTGCACGATGCCTTGCTCACGTTGCTTTGGCTGCCGGTCGAGGAGGTACAGGACTGGGCGATCCACTTGCCGCGCTTGATCGAGGAGGGGCGCGCGGTTGAACTCAACGTGGGGTGAGGGGCTTCGGCCAGGCGAGCCGTTAGGGTGAGGGGTGAGGCGCAAGAAGTAAGAGAGGATGGGTGGCGACGGAGCATCAGGCGCAGGTCGAAACAGTATTGGCGAGTGGTGATGATACGACGCTCGATGCCATCGTGCTTGGCTGGATGGAAAGCATCGGGCCGATCGACGTCTCTAGAGCTCGGCTGCTCGACTTCATCTGCCTTCCGACTCGATTCATGGCTCGCTGCTTCGCCTAGAAACTTCCGGTCAAGTTCTCCGGGGCCAGTTTACGCCTCACGCCTCACCGCCTCACGCCTTACGGAATCGAGTGGTGTCACCGCCGGCTGCTGGCGCGCATTCATCGTTTGACCATCGGCAGGCTGCGAAAAGAAGTTGAGCCAGTGACCGCGGCCGAGTTCATGCGATTCTTATTTCAATGGCAACATGTCTCCCCTGGGTCGCGTCTCCATGGCGAGGCCGGTCTCTTGGACATCATCGCGCAGTTGGCCGGCTTCGAAGCTGCAGCCTCGGCCTGGGAGCCGCATCTGCTCCGGACGAGGCTGGCGAAGTATGAGCCGGAGATGGCTGGACCGGCTCTGTTTGAGCGGGGCAGTCAGCTGGGGCAGGCTGTCTCCTCATCCACGGCTTGCGCACGTTGGCGATCTTGAACGACGTCGGATCATCCCGACGAGTGTGGCGCCAATTAGCATCTTCCCACGTGAGGAGAGCGAGTGGTTGAGGGATGTCTTCCAGGATAACGCCGCATCGAATGGGCCTGACCCGTTTGCCCAGTTGAGTTCCGTGGCGCAAGACCTGCGTCGTACCTTGCACGAGCGAGGTGCGAGCTTCTTTGCCGACCTTGTGCGGATGACCAACCATCTTCCGACGGAAGTGGAAGAAGGACTCTGGGAACTCGCGGCCGTCGGCTTGGTCACGGCCGACGGCTTCGACAATCTCCGTGCCCTGATGGACCCGCATCGCCGCCGTGCGGAAGGACGCGAACGGTCTCGCCGACCTCGCCACTGCAGCCGGTCGGTGGGCGTTGCTCAGACAGGCTGTCAGCCATCAGCCATCAGCGATCAGCTCTGAGCCCGCGGCTTTAGTCACCTCACGCCTTACGCCTTACGCCTCACGCTCGATCGAGCCCGTCGCTCGCCAGTTGCTGCGTCGGTATGGCGTGGTGTTCCGCGACTTGTTGGGGCGGGAAGCGTTGGCATTGTCCTGGCGCGATCTGCTGGTGCAGTACCGTCGGATGGAACTGCAAGGCGAGATCCGTGGGGGAGGTTTGTGAGCGGCTTTACAGGGGAGCAATTCGCGTTGCCGGAAGCTGTCGAATCGTTACGGGCGGTGAGAAAACGGAACGAGTCGGGTGCTGCCTCTCACGACATCAAACTGTCTGCCAGCGATCCGTTGAATCTCGCAGGAGTCATCTTGCCGGGTCCGCGCGTGCCCGCGGTGCCGTCGAACTTCGTGGTGTTTCGTGACGGGGCGGTGGTGCGAGCCGTTCTGGGACGGGAGGCTGCGGACAGACCGAATCGAGCAGATTGAGTGGAGCGGACGGACCAATCAGGTTAGCCCGCATTACTCATGAGCGCTTCGTCGCTGCAATCGCGCATGTCTCAGGCGAGAGGCACGGGGTCTAGAGGCTAGGTCTGCGTACGTTGAGGTCGGAGGGCGATGTCTCCCTCCTCGCCGTGAGTGCTCTCGGCCAGGCTTCGCCGTAGCTTCTATGCGATTTCGCGACGAACTCATGATCATGAATAGATCGCGACCGGATCGCCCTAGCGCGCCAGCGTCCGCAACTCTTGAGCCGGACTTCATGATCGGACGTCATGAGCGTCTCGAACGCCCCCTGCGCCTTTGCGTGAAAGGCCGCTTGCTGGTCGTCCGACAGTCCCAAGAGGGTGCCGAGCGATGTGGACATATTCCCCTGTCCTCGCGCCAGGTCCTGTTCCACATTCGTCTGGTTCAAGGCCATGAAGGCGGTGAGTTTATGTTCTGGATGCAAGAGGCCGTCTTCGGTGAACCAGGTGCGACCGGAGGTCGTGCCTGTGATGTTGGAAGTGGTATCCGTGGTCTCTTTGATCGTGCCCTTGAGTGTGCAGCTTGCCGCGAACAGCATGAGCGCGGTTATGCAGATGAGGGTTGAGAGCCGAGTGCGGATCTGTCGCATGGTCGTCCTCCTTCCTATCCAGTGGGGTGGCCTCACACGTCGCGGTCTCCACTATAGCATATAGCAAGTGTGCCTCGATTTCACTATCCCACTGAGTGGTACGGTAGCGCGTCGTCGTCTGTTGAGATGGGTGAGACGGTGTGGCCTGGTTGGTCCTCATGGCTCACGGAACGCCCACGATAAAGCTGTGGTCACTCGACGTGCGCAGTGAGGGACCAAGCCGAGCCACACCTTGATAGAGCGAGTATGAGCGGTCTCGGAGGAGCATGGAGAGCAGAGGCCAGGTGAGTCTCCTAGTGTTAGTGCAACGCGGTCTGGAGAAGAGGGTGGCAAGATAGCTGGTATAGTCTCTGCTCGCAGTGCTCCCACGATCGAAGCGGTGGTCGCTCGATGCGCGCAGTGGAGACCACACCAGCCACCTCGCTGGAGTGCAGATGAAGAGTTAAGCCTTGCACAACACCCGCAGTGGGAGACCACCTAGCCCGCCACTTTGTATAGCTCGCGAGACGGGCGGTAAGGAGAGCGTTGACAAGTGATTTAACACGCGCAAGAATCACGCGCCAGTTATCAGATCCTGTCTGTGCGTATCTCTGCCGGTCAGTATACCCAATAGTTAGGCGGGTTTTGCGCTGGCACCTTGTCTTGCGTATTAGAGGCAAGTCATTCCACCTGAGATCCAGTGTACGAGGGTTCCATGACGCTGCTTGTATCCCAGCTGGGCCCCGCAGATGATCACGTCTTCCTCGTCGGTCGCCCCCCGCTGCTCCGAGTTTCTTGGGTTCATCCGCACCATGGCCTGTTAGCGGCCAGACTGCAGATCAAGGTCAATTGGCGGCACCGAGTGGCGCAAGGCCAACAGACCACCTAAAGACCCTGCCGGAATCGACGGAGGCCGAATTGCTGATACTCCGCCAGTGGGCGCACTAGACCCTCTCGCTCAGCGCCCAGGCGGCGGGCTTCGGCGACCCCTTCTTCACGGGTCGTTCAACATGGTTCCGGCCAAGCTCGGGGTGGTCGAGCTAGACCAGACTCGTCGTCTTCCAGAAATTCAGTTGACCTGAGCTTCGTGGCTCGATTAAAGGAGCGTCTCGGAAAGGCGCCGAACCAGAATCAGCTTTTCGGCTTCTGCCTGCCAAGGCAGCCGGCTCTACCTCAGGTGACCGTCAAGCGGACAGCCGCCAACAGCTACACGTTCCTCTCGCCCTCGAACGATTTTCGCTTTCTTGAGGCGGTCATGCTGGATCCACCTCAACTCACTGGATATCAGCCACGGGACCGCCGGTTGCGGCGCTGGCCCTGGTAATCGGCTACGGCTCGAATTTCCTGAACGTGGCGAGTGTCGAGAACCGCCTGGTGCTCGGGAACGGGAGCCACAGGGCGTATGCGCTACGCGACCTGCGGGAGTGACCCACGCCCCGTGCATGGTCCAAAGTGTTACGAGGCGGGAGGAGCTTGAAGTCCTCGGATACGGCGACCTTCAGCAAAACGCTGATCTCTATCTAAAGTCGCCCCGCCCGCCAATGCTTAGCGGACTACTTCGACCAAGAACTGCGGAAGACTGTTTCGGTCGCGCGCAAACAACGCTAGACAATTCGTGTCAGTTTCGGCGTCGAGGCGATGGACATACCGGCATCATGAAGAGCGAAGGAAATGGGGGCAGTCTATGAGTATTAGAGCTGAAAAAGGTTCACAGGAATTATTGATTGCCCTCTTTCGTTAGGGTTGCAAGCCATGGAGCTTGCTGTGGATGCTGAACGGGACCGATGGCTATGCTTCTTCCGTGGCCTCAACGTGTTTGGTCGTGGAAAGATTGCGATGCCAGAACTCCAGCGGCGGTGCAATAAAGCTTTCGACAAGTCCGGCCTTCCCGTGAGATTTCTCGACTACTATAGAGGCACTGGTAACGCATTGACGCTCTGCCGCCTGCGTTGTTGCCTGCCGAAAAGATCCTGCGGCTTTTGTTCGAAGTCGTTCCAAAGCCGTGCGCCATGGTGCAACCGGGGAGTGCGTCGCCCAGGCTGAACGTCTGCCCACCGCGCCTGGCCAGCGCCGGTTGACAGTGCGGGGTTTTCGTTGGACCCGCGGAGTCTGCTCTGCTGTGCGAGGAGCGAACCCGAAGCCCGCACAGCTGGCCGAGAAGCTTGGCACCTCGGCGTCTTTGTCCGCGTCACCCCGGCGCTCGTCGCGCGGTTTTCCGCAAGGAGCGAGAAACGAATCGCGGCACGCTGGATCCCGGCGTGACCGATCGCGTGGGGGCTGGGCTGCGACCGCGCAATCACATAGAACGTTGGCCGAGAAAGGTTCCAGAACGCCATTGATTGCCTTTCAGACGTGTTCGTCCTTGGTTTCCTGGCGGGTGCTGTTGGATTTCTACCCTGCTGTGTGGGAGGAGAGGCTGCGATTACCGGTCTCTGGGTGTGCTCAGGTTCCAACAGTGACCGGAAAGAAATTGTGGAGACAGGGAATGGACTCGAGCTTCCTTTCCGCGCCGCGGTCTTGCATAATAAGAACAAAGAAAGCTGCGTGGTACAAGCGCCTACCCGTGGAATTCTACTCAGGGTGTGGCGCGAGCCGATTGACATTTATCAGCCTGGTGGTTCGGGTTCTTTCGGTTGGATGGAATCAGTCGCTGCGAGAGGGGAAAATTCATGCAAATTCAAGTCAACACAGACAACCACATTAAGGGACGAGAGGATGTCGTGCGCCTCGTTCATTCCTGCGTGGAGGGCGCGGTAGGTCGTTTTGCCGACCGGATTACCCGTGTGGAAGTTCATCTCAGTGACACGAACAGCCACAAATCTGGGGGTGACGATAAACGGTGCGTGCTCGAAGCCAGACTTGCCGGCCTCCAGCCTCTTGCGGTAAGCCATCAAGCAACGACTATCGAGCTGGCTGTTACGGAAGCCGCAGACAAATTGGAGCGGTCGGTCGAGAGCGCACTTGGACGGCTCCATGATCGGTAATGTTACCCGGAGTTCGCGCGACACGGTGCTCGGCTTTCCCCTCATGGTCTGGAGCCGGAAAAGGTTCCAGGAACTATTGATTGCCTATTATTGGCAGCTTCACATTGAGGACCCCATGCTTGAACTCAGACCGACCTGCGAGCACTCGCAACAAGGCGCTGCCTCCCGATTCGCTTGGTGCGCGCATATGCTCTTACGAGTGCACCTTCTGCAATTCGTGCGTCGAAAGCGTTCTGGGAAATGTCTGTCCAAATTGCGGTGGCGGGTTTGTCCCTCAGACCGGTTAGACCTTCGAGGAACTGGAACGGTGGCAACTTTCTTGGAAAAGATCCGGCGAGCACCAAGATGAAGCACCAGCCGGTGGATCCGGTGGCGCATGCGAGGGTTCTCGGCCAAGATCAAGGCGATCCCCTCTGAAAGCGATAAGCCGGAAAAGGTTCCAGTCTGGGTTCAAGGTCCTAGTGCAACACCAGTATCCTGGTTACCTCAGGAACGAAGGAGTTGCACATGGCACGGTATCAACGATTGAGCCTCATGGAGCGCGAAGAATTGAGTCGCATGTTGGCGACAGGCGCATAGTCTCCGAGCGACAGCTCAGGTCGATGCAGCGAGCCCCGAGCACCGCTGTCGCGTGAACTCACACGCCATCGGACGTCGCCGGTCACCTATCGGGCGGTGGCCGCCCATCAACGGGCGCAGCGTTGGGCTCATCAGCCGCGCAAGCCGCGGACGCTCGCCGTCCACTGCGCGCTTGCGCGCCGCCGTCTTGCACGCTGCTCGCGCACCGCTGGTCCCCGAACAGATTGCGCACGGCTTGCCGCAGCGGTATCCTGACGACCCGACGATGCGCATCTCCGCATGAAGCCATCTATACCTATCTGTATGTGCTGCCCAGCGGAGCCTTCGAAGCGGGAACTCGCCCGGTATCTTCGCCGCCGCCATCGCTTTCGTCGGACCGCACAAGGTCCGCCTGTCGTCGCGGCCCATTCAGGATCTGGTCAGCATTGACGAGCGGCCTGCAAGAGGTGGCCGGATCGCACGGTGCCGGGGCATTGGGAGGGAGACTTGCTCGTGGGCCATGCCAATGCCTCTGCGCTCGGCACCCTGGTGGAGCGGACCACGCGGTTTACCGTGCTGGTGCCCCTGAAGGCCAAGGACGCGGCCACGGTGCGGCAGGCCTTCGCGCGCGAACTCGCGGACGCTGCCGAGACTCAGCTGCGTCGTTCCCTCACCTACGACCAAGGGCCTGAAATGCGGGAGCATCGCCTCTTCACCAAGCAAACGAAGATGCGCGTCTATTTTGCCCATCCCCATTCGCCCTGGGAGCGAGGGACAAATGAGAACACCAATGGCTTGCTGCGCCAGTTCTTTCCCAAAGGGACGCGGTTCCACGCAGCTGTCGCGCGCGCGAGATCAAGCGGGTGCAGATGCTGCTCAATGATCGGCCCCGGAAGAGTCTTGAACTGGCACAGCCCCGCGCATGCGTTTCACCAACTGTTGCACTAGGACCTTGAATGCAACTCCAGGAACCATTTGGATGTCCAGGAGGTGGGTGATGCTGCCAAGAGGTCTATCGTTGTTAGTGTTCTCGGTTAGAAATAATGGGGGCATTCTGGTTTGTTGAGGGCGTGCAGGTCGATATTGCCGGCCAAGCGGAATCCTCGACAGCAATCTGCGCGGTAGGGGATGGGGCTTGGTTGACGACGTAGCTGGCTTGTTCCTGTGAGCCGAGGCTTGACAGAAGGGGCTGATCACATTACTCCACCCCCGCAGATTCGCTGACCCAGGAGGCTATCCGACATTGACCGTTCTACTACGGCGAACGATCCGCGACCATCTGTATCGTTTTCAGCGTGAACAAATCCTCAATGTATTCCAGCGAATACACCTCCGGTTTTTCCTGGCCTGGGGTCTCGCATCTGACCTCACCTCCTTCACCTCGTCACGAATGGCAATGTCGGACAGGCTCCTAGGGACCACTCCTTCGTAGCTATAAATTTGGAGCTTCGCCGATCCGTATATCACGACAATCCGGCCATGTGGGTATCGTTGAGAGGTCTTTGAACCGACACGATAATCACAGTGGAATTTGCGGGCCGGTTTTGCGTACTATGCCGGTCAGTATACGCAATGGTTGGGCGTCTTATATTGGAGGATGTACACAATGACCACAGGTTTTGTCAGGACTTATTACCGCTGCTTTAGCTTTGCACAATATTTGTTGCGGCATGCGAGGTCAAAAACGGGTCCCTAGTAAGGCGTGTATTGAGGCCGCCCGTCTATATGCAGAAGCAATAGCGGATGACAGTGCCACCCCTGAGGCGAGAAAGCTGGATAAAATTGCTATTAAAAAGCAATATATTGCGGCATTAGAGGAGCGGAAGGTAAAAGCGTGTGGGAGTAAACACGATTTACCTGCACATGTTGAATCGGGGTAGAGAGATGCTACGGAGTCCAGCAGATTCGCCAACCCGCTGTCTCTGCAGCGTGAAGCGTCGTTCGTGGAATGTGAAAGGCTTCATGAGGAAGAGCACTCGGCAGTCCTACGTTTAGCACTTTCACGGTTCTTGAGAGCGGAGAGAACTACAGGGGGACATTCTGGTTGTAAAGGCCGTGCAATTGCGGCTACCGGTCGAGGGTAATATCGACGGCGATCTGAGCGGTTG
>ERZ1370068.3959-contig-3054_pt1 | contig 44285 bp, 65 predicted proteins | sample MGYA00561227_ERZ1370068 | MGnify/ENA primary metagenome ERZ1370068 (study PRJEB38410, sample SAMEA6850437) | metagenome | study: Metagenomic assessment of the ecological functions of the soil: analysis of the soil microbiota associated with the...
GATATTACTTCGTTCAGTTACGTATTGCTCGATCGAAAGAACCAGAACCAACCACGCGAGCGCGAAAAATCAGTTCACCGCTCAACGGATTTCGCGTGTTTCAAACGTGTAAGCGCCAGAGCAAACAACAGACCTGCTCACTCCGATACCTAAATATTGCACTGAAGTTGCCCGAGCGCCAGTCGATGTTTTGCCGCAATAACGCTTTTGTTCGCAAGCGACGCCCCAGCGTAATGCCTATCAACGAGGAAAACTGGCAGCCCAGCCAAGGGCGGAGCACGCCAGCACGATGCTACGGTCATGCAGGACAAACAAAACGCCGGCCAGGCCGAAGGCGCCAGGCCACCGTTGAACCGGTGACTGCTTTTCTCGCCGCATGGATCGATTCGCAAGGTCGATCGTCCACAGATCGGTTACGGCGCCAGGATATGAGCGCAGAGATACCGGCAGGTGCCTGCCTTGACTGATCGCGGTGAACACGCCTCCAGGAGCGCGAAGGAAGCCCGTGCACCAGGGGCCCGCGACAGAGGCCATGCTGCCCGACCTCGTTGCGGTCAGGCCCACTGGGCGTTCTGGCGCAGTATCGCGATCGGCGGCCATGACGACCGCGACAAATGCCATGCGCACGGCCAGGAAAGTCAGAAGGCTCGATGCTCTGGCGGGCCGTAGCGGGCGCCGATAAATCCGTGCTCCATAAGAGCACGGACGAGTGCAGCACGCAGACGCAATCGCCAGTCTGGTGAGGCTCATGGCTCAATCGTGGGACCAAATCGCGCATGCCGCAAGCGCCAGAACATGTCGCGCTCGGGGTCGCCGGCGGACATTTTGCACTGCGATAGTCGATGTCCGCTTCTACCACCGAAAGCGGACATTCGCAGTGCACTAGCGCATGTCCGCTAGGTGCCATGAAGCGGACATAGCTGTATCGGTGGAGCACGGTGCTCATCTGCCACCTACGCCGCCGACTGCACGAAGAATCGCGCCGTCTCATTGCCTCCCCGCTTCGCGGAACAACCATCAAGCGTATCAACCACGCAGTGGTGAGTGCATCTTCCGAAAGGGGCGGCACGAGACCAGCCAATGTCCGCTTGGGCCAATAGCGGACATACGCTTTTGCCTGAGCGAACGGGCTACAGTGGTGCAAAGAGCGTTCGCGCAGCGGAATGTCCGAAAATCCTCATCAGACCGTTGAACGGATCGTTCAGTTCTAAAATCAAATAGATTGCACAGGATGCCGACAAGCCAAAGACGCATAGAAAAGCCAAAGCTGTTGCATTTAGATCCGAAAATAAACTGAAGCTCAAAAATATGATGAAAAGCCAGAACACAAGAATGCCGAGAAACGGTTTTGGTATTTGATTTTCTGTCTCTGCAAACAGCAAGAAGCGAGTTTGGGCCACATCATTGGCGACCTGTACCGCCCGAGCTTGGAGCGAGCGCTGGGTTTCAGTCTGCGGCGATAACGCAAGAATAGCTAAGTAGACTTTTTCGCCTTCGCTGTTGGTCGCAAACGGCTCCGTCGTTATTTTCTCGTGCCACAGCCGGTCGATAAGAGGATTTATTGCGCCCTCAACTGTCTGCGGAGGGCGTGGCCTCGGGGCCGTACTGTGCCCAACAAATTGTCGAGCAAAATAACGTTGGCTGTAAGCTGCGTTGACTTGACTGCTCCTTGTGTCGAACGAACTTTTTGCGCCTCCAATTAATAAACCAAGGACTAGTGCGGCTATCGTTGCGGTGAGGCCTGCACCAAGACGTACGACGTCCTGTGTTTCTTTGCTGAGATGATTTTCCGGTAATACGCGGCGAAGCGCGGTACCAGCGAAGATGCCGCCCAGCACTAACAAAAATATCACGCAAGATAATGCTAAAGGCGCTCATACGTTGACTATCCGCGCCGAAAACGCAACGGGTATCGTCGGAGCGGACGACAAATCCGCTCACCCGCTTCCGTAATCGTGAAAACGTAATCTCTTGTCTCCACTACCGTGTGGCACGCGAACCCGCACTTGGCGTCGTTCGCCTGCGGCGGCTCGTCAGCCACGGTGCCGGGCGTGAACGTATCGGACGCGGCGTCATACTTGAACACGGCCCATCCCCATCCGCCGCTATCCGCGAACCTCTTGCTGTCCTTCACCATGAAGTCCACGTCATGCTGGGTGCCCGGCACCGTCGTATCCGGGAAGTACTGGTTCTTTTTCGGGTTCCAATGGATCTTCGCCATCTTGGCGCCGTCGGGGAAAGGCTTGCCGTTGCCGGGAATGCCGGCCAGGTAGGCCTCGATCATCACGGGATTAGCGAGGATCACAGCGACCAGCTTGTCGTTCTGACTGGTGGCAACAACCTGCCAGCCTTCGTATCCCCTGAACTCGGAGAACGCGAAGCCCACCCGGCACTTTTCAGAGTCGTGCCTGCCACGACCTGTGCGGAAGCTGGCCTTGCCACCCGACAAGGCCAGCGCCACCGCAACGATCGCACCATCATCGAGGATGGGATTCTTGTCATCGCTCAAAGCTCTCTGCACTGTTGTTTTCAACCCGCACTGGAGGGAATTTACACAATACGCAACGGAGAAGTTGCCCGAAAGAGGCCATAAGCGCCGGGTAAGTAGGGAAGCAGAAAGCACGCTCTATAATGTCCGCTTTGGGTCACCTAGCGGACATTCGCGCCGCAAAAGTCACGTCCAAAGCTCTGCCCCGCGAAAGCGGACATCAGCAGCGACAGTGCAGCAATGTCCGCTAAATGCCAATAGCGGACATGAGTACGTCAGCAATTTCTATCGCCGGACCTGGTCGCAACAACTGTCGGGCGGTCAGTCCAGCGGTTCGACTTTGATGATGGAAGCACCGTGATTGCTGCCAACCCAGAAGCTAACCGGCGTTGTCGTATTGTCTACAAAAACGCGGCGAATGTTTGTGGACCTCGGCAGCAGATAATCGACCATCTCGCCGGTTTTTGTGTCTAGTCGTGTCACCTGGTCCGTGATCATCGATCCGGTCCATGCGTTCTCGTTTTTGTCGAGAATGACATCATAGGGCGATGCCCACCGCGCGGTGAGCTTCCACTCCTTGAACTGTTCCGTTTTGGTATCGAACATTCCGATGCGGTCGCCACGGTACTCGCCAAACCAGAGGCGATCCTGCGCATCCATGCTTCCGCGCCGTGGCGCGAGCGAGCGTCGTGGAAGCCTCGAACAACTGTCACTTCGCCCGTCGCGGCGTCGATACGCCCGATGTGCTGGTGGCGGAAATCGGTGAAATAGACGTTGTTTTCGGAGTCAGGGATGACGTCATAGATATTGTGCGGTTCGCCCTTGGGCGCGTTCTTGAACGGCTCCCACGTTTCGATTTTGCCGGTGGCGATATCGAGACGGTGCACGCCGGCAAAGCCGTTGTTCTGCGCCCAGACCTTGCCGTCGACATGCGAACTTTGCGGGCTCACCATGTTGACCTGCGCGGCATCGATGTTCTGCTCGGGCGGCAGCGGCCAGAATTGAAATGACTCCGCCTTGCGGTCAGATTTGATGATCGTGGCCTGATACATATTGCCAAGCCACAGGTTGCCGTCCTTGTCGGCGCGCAGGCCGAAGTCCTCCGGTCGGAAAGCCGGGTTTGTGTTCTGGAATCGGATATTCGGTGACTTTTCCGCTCTTGGGATCGAGCCTGCCTAGGTTCTGCTCGCCGAAGCTCGAATACCAGACGATGCCGTCCGCATCCACGATCACGTCGTGCGGCGAAATTGTCTCGCGTGGCAAAGCGTATTCCGTGTAGATGACCTGCGTCGCCCGGCCGGTTGGACGTGCAAATGTTTTGAGCGCGTAGCTCCATTGCGGACCGGTGCTCAAATTGATTGTGCTGAGATACTCCGCCGCCGTCCGGTAGACCTGGACGCGCTGATCACCGCGTTCCTCCATGAGGCGCTCGGCACGGCGCAATTGCGGATGCGCGGTATGCTCTGGTTCACATAACCCTGCATACGCGGCAGCACTTGGGTCAGGAAGGCATTCGCATCATATTTAGACCGCACGATGCGCTCGAGCGTGTGGCAACCGACGCAATTGAGCAGCTGACCTTTCTGTTGGTCGGTACCGGGGATGCTTGCCAGCCATTCGCCGTTCGACAGTTGCGCGGCGAGATCTTCGGTCTTACGCAACTGGAGATCGACTGTTGTTGTCTTCTGTTCTGTGATCTCGATTGCCTTGTGGGGTCGAGGTCATAGCCGACCGCGCGCACTCCCAGGGAATATTGACCCGGTGCTAGTTTACTCGCCGGGAAGGAAAAGCGCTCCACCCTTGTCGGTCACCACCGTTATCGTGACGGGCGATCCCGTTTTGCTGGCGCTGACCAGCACTCCTTCCATCGCGTTATTTTCGGCGGAGCTGACAAGGCCTGTCAGAGCGGTGGCCGGCGTCTGTGCGAAGGCAACGCCCGAAACTAGAAATCGTGAACGCCAAACCGACGGCAATGACAAGTGCACGGCAATACATGATCTCCTCCCGGACGACGACATTATTTTGCTTGTCAGCAAGGAAGGATAGGCCCCGCGGCCGCCACCCGGCAACCGGGGGTCGCAGAGTTTAAGACGGGTTATGGCCCCATCGGTCACAAAACGCGAGTAGCGGACATCTGCAGCGCAAACGTTGTATAGTGCCACTTTACCCCCAGCGGACGGTGAAGCGTCGGTCCCGGAATGTCTTGCTAACAGAAATGCCTAAAGCGGACGTTCATCAAATGGCGGACGTACGGAGTATTGACCGCCGACCTGGCCAGCATCGCCCGTCGTCAACTTCCGCGTCATCATGCTGCGGCCAGGCGAGGTTGGGGCACGTTCCGAGCAGCGTTATTTGACGCTGGAATGGGGGCAGCGCCAAATGCCTCTCTTCGGCATTTTAAAACCGAGCCGTTTGCCATAGCTGCAGGGCTTCCGCCGATGGATTGGCCGCCTCGGCGAAGCAGTGCGTCATGGATGATGGGGGAGTAAAGCGTTTCCTCCGCAACGCCCGTGAGATCGAACCAATCGCTCTCCCTGAAATGGTTTGATTCCCGGCATTCGCTTCCCAGTGGGTCCTCGCAGCATCAGCGACCGATGCGTTGTAGGTCCTCGACATCGGCTTGACCGATCGTGGCTCCTCTGTAGTAATTGTAGAACGTTGCGGCACGGTCATTTGACCAGGATCGTGAGCCAACTGAAAAGCTTTAATGTGGTTTTTGATTTACGCCTGTGCCGCCTTGATCTTGGAACGCGGTAATTCCCATCGCGTTGGGGTCGACCGTGAGCGACCGGGCGTTTTCTGCCGCCTTGTCACGCTGCCACCTCGCCAAGCTTTGAACGTAACAGTCCGATTGCGGGGCCGCCGTTGAGCGCCCCCGGTGAGTTGTCCCCTTGCGCATCCTTCTCGATTTTAATGTTGGCGGGATCGGGCGTATTTCGCATCGTTATGGCCCATAATGGCGAGACCGCGTTGTTGGCATAGACGCGGAAATAAAACAGCTGCAGCGCCACCGGATTGTTGGGCGCTTCGCTCATCAAGTTCCTGCCGTGAGAAACCCCGGGGCTCATCGGTGGACTGCTCTTCCGATCCAGCCTCCCAGTACCACCACCCATTCACCGGGTTTTGATTCACGCACTTTCGCGCTAAGCAGCTCCATCGCCCGTTTTGTGCGATGTCGCACCGTCAAGGCGGACCTCGCGAATGCCAATATTCCCGCAGCGCGCATGTAGTGTGCGCGATTGTCGATCAGACCGGGGATGACGGTTTCGACGTTGAAGGTCGATCCAGTTGCGTCGAAGGGCGCTTGAACTTTTCAATGTCGGCATCGGTGCCTGTTGCAGCGATGTACGCTCACCTTTTATCGCCAGCGCCTGCACCGTGGTGAACTGATCGTTGACGGTAATAATAATTTTTCCGTTCGCAAAAACAAAATCAGCTGTTTGGGCGAAGGTTGCCAACAGTTACCATATCGGGGCCAGAGCGGTAACGGTTGATGGGATTGCGGTTGAGGGTTTCATGTTTCTGCTCCCTTTAATCGGATTAAGCGTCGAGTGTTGTCTGTATTTTAGCACGGTCCCCTTGGCCAGTCCGCAACAGAATATGCAAAAATATTGCGAGATCGGTCGGAAGAACCACGCATCGTTTGCACGGCTTCTGTCGGCTACTCAACCCGGCGACCGGCGACGTCTGGTGCTTTATCCCAGAATCGGACATTTTACGCGCCGTGAACACGTCTAAGTTGAGACCACGAGCGCGGACTCGCAAGGAATTGTGCCAAACACATTATCAGATCATAAACTGGTGATGAAATTCGAGCTTTCTTCATGGGATGCTATTTATGGCTACAAAGAATGTCCGCTTTACCCTCGTTTCGTGGCAACCGAGGTGTCCGCTTTGGGCCAGAGCGGACATCCGAGGGTGTGTTTGGTTAGTTCAGCAGCTTAGCGAGCGATCGTAGGCCGCGAACGTCCGTTACCGGTTTCTATTGCATATGCGGTTTCGATGGGGCGTTCAGTCTTTCGCGCCCCAGGATCGGCGTGATGAGATCGCGCGCCTTGTCGATCACTTCGGCGCGCGACATCGGGTTGCGCGGCGTGCCGCGCACGGCCGCGACGCGCTCCGAGAGGCGGGTCCCGTCGGTCAAGCTCGATCTCGACGATGGCGACGCGCACCGGCAGGAGCTTGGCGAGCTCTTCGTCGCGCACGAGGTTCACTTTCGCGCGCTGGCGCAGGGCGGCTGGGTCCTGCATGCGCGGCTTGTCGTGCGCGGCATGGAAGGAGACGGTCTTGTCGAGCAGCATCACGGCGATCATGTGCTGCAGGCAGATGTCGGGGATGTCGCGGTTGTCCACCACCGCGGCGACCGAGGGGCGAGGCGCACGGTCACGCGCTGCACCTGATCGGCCTCGAACGGTCGCTTACCGCGGATCGCCTCGACCGCGTCGAGCGGCCCCTGGATCGGCGAGCCGACGGTCCATTTCTTGATGTCGGTCAGCGCGATCTCGTAGCGCTCGCCGAGCTTCTCGACGAGCCGCTCGGGCTGCGCCTTCGGCGCGTAAGCTTGAGAAGAAGTTGTCCGCGCCCGAGAAGATGTCGTCAACGCCGTTCCAGCCCGATCGCACGAGCAGCGCCGAGGTAACGCCGTTCCGCGCCGGCATGCCGCCGAACACGAACGCCTTCTCGATGTGATCGGTGTCGCGCCGCCAAGCGACGATGCCCGAGGATTGCTGCGCGGTGTAGTCGAGCACCCAGCGCATCTGGCGTGCGTCGAGACCGGCGGCGCAGGCCGCGGCAGCCGCGGCGCCGAAGGTCCCGGCGATACTGTGCGTGGCCAAGCTGCTCTCGTAGCTGAACTCGGCGCCGCCCATGGCCATGACCACGCGCGTGCCGATGTCGTAGCCGAGCGTCACGGCGCGAAGGAGCCGCGCGCCGTCGATGCCGAGTTCCTCGCCGGCCGCGAGCGCCGCGGGCACGACCGCGCAGCCCGGATGCGAGCGCGAGGCGTTGTGCGAGTCGTCGGTCTCATCCGCATGCGCCATGACGCCGTTGGCGAGCGCGGCATCGATCGGCGCGGCCGTGAGCGCCGAGCCCACGATCGTCGCCGCGCCCTTTCCGCCGTGCGAGCGGATGTAGCGCAGCGCCGCCTGGCCGGGCGGCAATTCCGATCCCGAGATCATCGACGCCAGAGTGTCGAGCAGATGGTGCTTGGCATGCTCCGCTGCTTCGGCCGGCAGCGCGCGGTGTTCCGGCGGCGCTCATGTAGGCGCTGAGTACGCTCATCTCCGGTTCAGAGCCTGCATTTGTGCGCGAAATGCGCGTAGGTGAGAAGATAAATCCTAGGAGCTGTCGTTGCGGATAGGCTTGAGCATGTCGCGTCGGTTCAATTGTGGCATCTTTCGATGGAGCCTCCCAACGCTCAAGGACAAGCGAAATGCTAATTGGGACCTCCCATCGCGCCAGGGCGCTGTGGGTCTCCCAGCGGCTTGTGTCCGCTTTGGGCCAATAGCGGACATCAGCACCTTTTTCGTTAAACTACTGTGTGCCGCGTTCTCTCCTGAGCTCTGAGGCGTCAGAGCGCTGGCGATCCGGAGAGCCATAAATGACTGCCTTTTACATCGGCCAACACGAGATCGACGATGAGGCGGCTTTCGCCGACTACCTCAAGCAGACAATGCCGTTTATCGAAAAGCACGGCGGGCGTTATCTCACCAAAGCCGGCACGCATGAAATGCTCGAAGGCCAACGGCCGAGCCGGGTCGTCGTTGTCGAATTTCCGAGCAAGCAGGCGATCAAGGACTGGTACAACGATCCCGGCTACCGGCCGCTGATCGCGAAGCGGCATGCGGCGGCGCGCAGCGTCGCGATCGCCGTGGAGGGCCAGTGAAACCTTGGCACGATCTGCGCGTTCAGCGCAGCATCACGGCGCGGCGAGATGCCACTCGGCTGGAAGTCGGCCTCGGCGCGCCGGCTGGGCGAACCCCAGTGAACCGGTGACACGAATGTGAATTCAAGGGGCAACCTTTAAACCGTTCCCTGCGCCAATTCGCGGAGTAATCCACTCAGATGCTTGTCGCGTTTTGAAAAACGGTCATGAAACACGTCCTCGCCGCAATTCCTTGGCCTGTCTAAGGAGGTCATCAGCTGCCCGCGTGAGATTTTGCTTTGTCGAGGCATCAGGCGATGATCGCGCTCGCTGTAAGCATCGTACGCCATACCCAAAAGTTCGTCGACCGTAATGGAAACCGTCTTATTCGTGGGTTCAATCATAGTCGCGAACTTTAAGCCCTTCCTTCCCGCGCCAATTCACGGAGCAAAATCTTCGCCACCTGCTCCGGGAGTACGACCGCCCAATTGATCTGTCTTGCTTCCGTGCTGGGTTCTCCGTCCACCTTGCCATCAATGAATTTAAATGAACCCTTGATAATTCTGCCGTCGTATTCGGCTGTTATTTCTCTCCAAAGCTCAAGAGACATATCCGCTGTCCCCAATGAGTTCTGTCGCGATATATAGATAGGCGAGATCTAAGGTCTTTCGACTCTCAGCCGGCGCGACAGATTGGTGACGTTTTTATTACTTCCTCTTGAGCTGTCATCGTCATCCGGCACGAAACCACTGCCACCGCACGTTGGGCATCGTTGTTCATCGTCCGTACCTTTTTCAACGACACCATCACCGTTGCAATCTGGACAGGTTTTCATGTGCGCCTCATGCGCATGTTAGCACACCCCTCTTGGGCGCGGGCCATGGGCGTTACCCCCGAAAGTGGACATTAGTCGCCACATCCGCTTTGGGTCATAAGCGGACATTTCGCGTACTCAATTACTTCGTCGGCGCGGGTCTGCCGGCCGCAGCCTTAGAGGTTCATACGAGATTTCATAGAAAAATTGTGTGAGCGGGTTCACAAACGTTTTGTTCGGACAAGGGCAATTATCCGCATTGAGAGGGGCATTTCCACGGGAGGGCCAGGCAGCAATATACCATGCTGCGTTGGTCTGGGCGGCATCTTAGTCGGTGTGGCGGCATCGCTGAGCACGTCGCCCGCCAAGATGACGCGACGGAAAACCATCTTATCGTCCAGGATCTTTACGTCGCGTTACCAACTGACATGAAGAACTTTCCGGTGGGGCTAGTACCCTGCCCTTGATCGCCTGGCGAAGCCGCTGAACTGACAGAACTAATCTCAAAGCTGTGCGTTGCATCTTTTATTGCACCGAGGGGACACGCCATGTGGATCAATTTTGCCGGCCAATTCCAGAAAAGCCTTACCGCCCTACCACTAAAAACCTACCAGGCCGGCAGACGGTGCTTGCCAACGGCTCGAGAACGAACGGCTGCTAATTCTCAAAAATGGCGGTGTCGCAGTTGTCAGGCAGGGCATCGAGGTTGCGAGGGTAACGGACCCTGGCGCTGTGCTTCGGCGAAATCTCCGCGCTGCTAGAGCTGCCCGCATACCGCCGACGTGCGTGCCTTGACAACCTCACAGTTTCACGTTGCGCACCCGGCCGCTTTGCAAGACCCGGCCGCTCTCTTTATGTCGCGGCAATCCTGGCACGGCGCCTTGACGAGGACCAATCGGGCCCTCGTCGATTAACAAATCAGATTGAGGTCGGCGAGCCGCGCAGCGCGATTGCAAGTACAATTGAGCAGATGAAGAGACTACTGGTTGCAAGCGGTGCCACTCTCGGTCATGTCGGCTATTCATACAATCGGTTCGCGTAAGAAGGTGAGCGCTGCCAGCGCAGGTCATTGAATGTGCGCTAAAGGCCAAAGCGGACATTCGTCAGCGCCAAGACGGCTTCATTATTCGACGATCGCCTGGAGAGTCGGTTTGTTCAGCGCGGCTTTGCTTCGGTCGTCGTGGGTTGCACTGCAAGCCACACACATGCGGATGCGGTTCGATCGGCGACTGTGCGCGACCCAAACACGCGTGCCGCACGCGCTCACATTCGCAGTTAAATGACGGCGTGGACGGAAACGGCACTTCGTCAACTCACGGACGACGGGCGAGCACTTCGCGCAACTCAAAATCCGGCATGATGAAGGATACACCCGAAATCTGTTTGGATCTTGCCATAAATCAGAAGTCAAAATCCGATCTCGCTTACCAACATACCACAATCGGGAAGTTTCATCTCGAAATTGGTTGGAGTCGCTCTGTCCCCTTGCGGTCGGTTTGGGCGGACATTGCGCGGTGCAAACGCGATTCCGCATTTACCCTGAGCGGACATGGCGCAGATAACGATGTCTGCTATGGGCCAAAGCAGACATTTGCGGTGCAACCCATGTCCGCTTTACCCCCAGAGCGGACATGGGCGAAGGCAACTAGGGATGTCCGCTATTGGCCCGAAGTGGGCCTTCACGCCACCCGCCGCCGAGAGCTACGCGACGATGTCGGTGCGCGTGCGCGAATGGTATCACTCCCTCGCGCAGATACCGGTTGCGGTCGCGCATGGCGGAAACGCTGCGCGGACTGATCGTGCAGCTCGACATCCACTCGGCCGAAGAAGCACCGCACCTCGATATCGCGCAGGGCGTCGTCTACGCGATCAGCGACGGCATGCTGTCGCGCTACGCCTGAGCGAGCGCAAGCGCCACGATATGCGATGAAATGCACGACCGAAGCGTGAGGGTGCGTCCGGGTCGCGTCGTCGCCGTGCCGGCGGCAAGATCGACTTCGATATCGCCGAATTCCAGAAACACGCGATCGAGCGGATAGACTGCCTTGTAGACGGCCTCCTTGACGGCAAACAGCAGCTTCGCCTTGACGAGATCATCCTCAATCCTGCGTCGCTCGCTTTGCGTGGCGACCAGCGCCAGCATGCCGGAGGGCAACGCACCAGCCCGCTCTACGTCGATGCCAACGCTCGCGAAATCGCGCCGCAAGCCAACGGCCGCAACCGCGATCTCATCGTCGTGCGCCAGCGAGCCAACCACGCCCACCGGCCAGACCGGCGCGCCGCCGGCGCCCTTCGGCACTTGCGCCTCGGGTATTCCAAGCTGCGCCAAGCAAGCTGCGCGCCACCATGCCGGGCCGCACCGCTCGCACGCCGCACATTCGCGATGGAGGATGAGATCGAAGCTGCCTCTGCGTCGCGAAGCGCGCCCTCGTCGCCCAGCGAAATCACGCGATGTCCAATGAGCAGTCCGGGCACCGCGACCGCATCAAGCGCCTGTTCCAACGACGGCTCGTTCGCAGCACTGCTCACAAGGTCAGTTCCGCTTCGATCTCGCCGTCTTCGTCCCGGCCGACTTCGACGAAGCCGAAGCTTGCGTAAAATTGCTTTGCGACCGCGTTCTCCAGCATGTAGCCGATCGACACCTTCTTCACTCCGGGCGTGGCTTTGATCTCGTCGACGCCCGCGCGACGCCGCACGGCCGTAGCCCTTCCCTGGTGCTTCACGTCGATCATAAAACGGTAGATCGAGGCTTCGCGGATTTTCTCCTTCGTCTCCCACACGTTATACATCAGGAAGCCGACAAGCTCCTTGCCGGCGTAGACCGCGCGCGGGTAGGCGTTCGGATCGAACTTGGACTGCGCAATCGAATAGAGATTGCTGGCGACAAGATCCTTCTGCTGCGGGCGCAAGCTTAAGGCGCACGACCGCCCGCCAGTTGCGGACGGTCACGTTCTCAAGTCTGACCTCGTCCGGACATCGCCTGCGCCGCGTGACGCGGCCCCGCGGCCTACTCCGCCGCGATGCGGTATTCTGCACGCGTCCGCGGCTTCGCCCGCTGAACGGCGCACCAGCTTCGCCGGATTGCCGCGCCAGCCGGTGTGCGAGTCGAGCACCTCGCCCTTCATCAGGAACGAGTCGGCATCGAGCACCACGTGATCGCCCATCGTGACGCCGTAGTGCACGAAGGCGCCAGGGCCGATCGAGCAGCCGTTGCCGATGCGGATGTGATCCGACTTGAACACGCCCTCTTCCAGCGAGTGGGCCTGCAGCACGCAGCCCTCGTTGATGTTGGCGTAGTCGCCGACTTGCGTCGAGCGTGCGCTCGGTGATCGAGCGGCCGCAGTCGAACACCTTGGCGCCGACCTTCATGCCCATCGCGCGGAGCATCATGAGTGCGGAACGGCGTGCCGGAGAACAGGCGCGTGATCGGGGACTCCGACAGCTTCCAGTGCCGCTCGTGGAACCAGAAGTACGGGTCGTAGATCGACGCGATCTTCGGCTCGAGCCGCTTGAAGCGCAAGGCTGGCGCGCTCGATGCAGCACGAACGTCACGATCGAGCGCGCCAGCGATCGCCACGGTCGCGGCGAACAACGCGAGCACGCCGAAGCGGTCGTAGTGGGCGAGCGCGGCCATCCAGAGCACCAGCGCCGCGAAGAACGACATCCAGCGGCGCGACAAGGAAGATCAGCGCGGTCACGAAGTTGTAGCGTTCTTCTGGCGCAGCCGGGCGCGGCGCGTCTCCTCGTCGAACGAGGCGTTCATGTCGCGGTCGCGGTCGACCATGCGCGGGATTTCGAACGCGGGCGAGCCGAGCAGGCCGACGTTCTCGCGCACCTGGACCGTCGATCGGGATCATGGTCTTGGTGCCGAGCAGCACGTTCGCGCCGGTCTTGCCGTTCGGCGGATAGAAGATGTCGTTGCCGAGATAGTTGTTCTCGCCGATCTTCGCCTCGGCGAGCTGGAACGACGTCGCCGACATGTGCGTGTTGATCATCGACAGCGCCGTCGGAGACCATCGTGCCGGAGCCGATGTTGCACAGGAACGGATTGTCGTGGCGCTGGTTGGTGCCCATGTTCGAGCCGGTCTGCTCGACCTTGTTCAGGTTCCAGCCGACGTAGCGCATGTAAGCTCGTGATGAACGACGAGTCGCCGAACAGCACGCAGAAGAATTCCGAGTTGCTGACGCGCAGGATGATGCTCTGCATCAGGTAGTGGAAGCCGAACGCCGGATAGGTGACGCCGGGCTTCAGGAACAGCATGCACAGGCGCGGGATGACGTAGATCGCGGCAAGCGCCGACGACGATCGAGCCGAAGAACCAGCGCGGCGGAGATGCCGAGCAGCGACAGCGCCGATACGCGCCGACGCCAATGCCGGCCGCGGTCGCCGTACTGATCCCAGAAGTGAATAGGCGACGATCGGGAGCGGCACCGCGACGAGACCAGCGCGGCGAGCTCGAGCGCGGTGAACGCGGCGCTGCGCAGCGTGCTGACCTCGCGGCTCTCGATCGGGCAGTAGTCCGACGTGGTCTCGACCGCGGGCGAGCCGTGATAGTGCTTGCCGTCCGGCACGTGCTGGCCGCTCTGCAGCGACGAGGCGTGGCCGAGCTGCGTGTCGTCACCCATCGTCGTGTCGATATCGATGCACGCTCGCTTCGCCCACGAAGGCGTTCGCGCCGATCTCGACCGGGCCGATGTGGATGAAGTTCGACTGCGCACGGTAGCCGAGGACGATCGTAGTCCTTGCGCAGGATGGTGTTGTCGCCGATCGACAAGCAGGTCGGCGCAGACCGGCCCGTGGCGGCAGCTCAGCACCGACGCCTTTGCCGATCTTCGCGCCCATCAGGCGCAGATAGGCGTTGTAGATCGGCGTGCCGGTGAAGGCCATCACCGGCGCGGTGCGCATCATGGTCTTGACGACCCAGAAGCGGAAATAGGCGAAGCTCCAGATCGGGATCGACTGCCTGCCTCGAAGCTGGCCGATCAGCAGCCACTTGGCGACGATCGAGATGCCGGTGAGCGCGACGAACGAACCGGCCGCGAACGATTACCGCGCGAATGTAAAGCTCGACCGCGCCCGATGCCGCGACGGTCCATTCGTAGCCGGTGTCGAGCACCCACAGATCCGAACAGCGCGTAGGCGGCATAGAACACGGCCTGCATGGCGCCGCAGGTGTAGTAGGCGAGGTTGGACGGAACGTGGAACGGCTCTGCGCTTGGTAGCGACGAAGCCGTCGATGACGCTGTATCGAGATGGTCGGCAAGCCGCGCGATGGTCGGATTGATGTAGATGTCGCGCATCGACACGTTCGCACATGCGCGGATTCTTGCGGATGACTGCGCAGACGCGCGCCATCAGCAGCGAGTTGGCGCCCAGATCGTCGAAGAAGTGGTGCTCGGTCGAAACGCGGTCGACGCGCAGCACTCGCGCAGCGCCGAATGCAGGATGCGCTCGTTCTCGGTCTTCGGCGCGACGTAGCCGGTGCCGCCGCCGAGAAGCGCGCGAGCTGCGGCTTCGGCAGCTGCTTGTGATCGGCCTTGTTGGAGAGCGTCATCGGGATCGACGGCAAGCTCTTCGAGGATAGGCTGGCACCATGTAGGGCGGCAGCTTGGCTGCGCAGCGCCTGCGAAATCTCATCGCGCGGCAGGCTCTGCGCCCTGCTTGAAGGCGTAGTAGGCGACGAGTCTCGACCACACCGGCTCGGGCTCGAACGTGGTGACCGCGGCCTGCGCGATCTGCGGCAGGTCGAGCAGCACCGCCTCGATCTCGTTGAGCTCGATGCGATAGCCGCGGATCTTCACCTGGGTGTCGATGCGGCCGCGGTACTCGATCTCGCCGTTCTCGTCGATGCGGCCGAGGTCGCCGGTGCGATAGATGCGGCCCGACGGATTGTTCTGGATGTTGAGGAAATCGCGGATGAACTTCTTCATCGTGAGTTCGTCGCGATTCATGTAACCGAGCGCGAGGCCGACGCCAGCGATGCCGATCTCGCCGAGCTCGCCGTGCGCGACGCGTCTTGTCCTCGTCCGGGTCGAGGATGACGATCGAGTAGGTCGAGAGCGGCACGCCGATGGTGACCGGCTTGTCGGGACGCAGCTCGGTCAGCGTCGCCGTGACGGTCGCTTCGGTCGGGCCGTACGAATTCAGGATGCGGCGGTCCGGGCGATACCAGCGCTGCACCAGGTTCTGCGGGCAGGCTTCGCCGCCGACCAGCAGCAGCCGCAGCTTCGGCAGATCCTGCTCGATGGTCGCGAGCAAGGTCGGGCAGCAGCGCCATCACGGTGACGTCGCGCTCGCGCAGAAAGTCCGCGAGCTCATCGCCGATCAGGCGCAGCCGGGCCGCGCCGGGAACCAGCGTCGCGCCCGCGATCAGCGGCACCCAGATCTCCTCGATCGAGAAATCGAAGGCGATCGTCATGCCCTGGTAGACGCGGTCGCCCGGCGCATAGCCGTAGAGCTCGGCGGCGACGCGCACGAAATTGCAGATGCTGGCGTGCGCGATCGCGACGCCCTTCGGGTTTCCGGTCGTGCCCGAGGTGTAGATGATGTAGCAGATCGGATCGTAGGCTGCGCGGCACGCCGGTCAGGCGGCTCGCGCGGCTTCTGCTGTCGATCGCGCGCTTGGCGCTGTCGAGAAAGACCTTCTTCACACTCGAGCGGTGCAGAGCCGCTCCGCGAAACGTCGACATCGAGACGATGGCGGTGATCTCGGCATCGGCGACGATGAAGCGCATGCGCTCGATCGGGAAACGCGGCATCGAGCGGACACATAGGCGGCGTTGCACCTTCATCACCGCGAGCATCGCGATGTAGGTCTCGGCGCGACTTCTCGAACAGAAGCCCGACGCGGTCGCCGGCTTGATGCCCTGCTCGATCAGATGACGCGCAACCTGGTTGGCGCGGCAGTCGAGTTCGCGATAGCTGAGCGATGCCGCCATCGGTGACGAACGGCGTCGTTCTCTCGAGAAGCGGATGCAGGCCTCTTCGAGAGGACGTGATTGAGCCGCTCGCCCAGCTTCCAACGCACTGCGTTGTTGGTGTGCTCGCGGATGACGACTGTTGCGGACGGCCGAAGCTGGCGGCGTACGGGCTCGATGGCGTCGCGCAGATCGGGCCGCAGCTGCGCGGGCGATCGCAGCTCAACGACGGGCGCGCTCACCGGACGGTGGGCACTCAGATTGCGGATGTCGGAAGGCTGGTCCATCGGCGCGCCTTGCTTTTCTCTGTTCGGCCAAAGGGGCTTCAGGCAGCAGGAGTCTCGGCTGCGCATCGCCCCACTTTCCCGTGCACAGAGAAGTAGGGCTTGAAGGATGAACCTGCAATGAACCTGTCCAAAATATAATAAGAAAATCTGTAGCTTAACGGCCGTTCAGCTTTTCATGAATGGGCATTCAGACGGCAGCGTTCCGGCTTGCGTGGTTTGCCGGATGCGCGGAGCCCGGATTGGCGGTTAGCGCCTGCTCTTTGGGCATGCCTCACGCGCGACCTTGCGGGAGGCGCGAAGGCACTCGTCGTCGGTCCCCGGCTCCCGCGCAAACCCGTCGACCGCTTCGGGAGACGAAACTTAAAGCGGGATTTCCGCACAAGGTCTGTCAGCTCCCCCGAAAAGCGGACATACGAAGTTAAAGAACAATGTCCGCTTTGGGTCATAAGCGGACATTTGCACTGCAATAGGTCATGTCCGCTTTACCCCCAATAGCGGACATGTGCGATGCACGCGTGCATGTCCGCTAAGGGCCAAAAGCGGACATTCCCCTCGCGGTTTCCTAAAGACAAATTCAGCTGGACTTCGGCCCTGCATGCTTCGCGAACGGGACTCAGCGCTCCGCGGACTTGCCATCTCCTCCGTCAATCTGTCGGGCAATAAGCGCAATGGCGCGCTGATAAACCGGAGCCGCGTTCCATGCCTGGATCGCCGCGAAGTTGGCTTCCCCGGCTGGTATCCCGCGCCGGCGCGCCAGCCATGAGCCTTAAGGAAATTTGCGGTAGAGGTCAGCGCGTTGGCCGCGACGTCGAGATTTCCAGAGCCGTAGTTCAAGATGTTCTTGGGCAGGAACTGTGTCTGGCCGATTTCACCGTGCATCGAGCCCCGCGTGCTTGCCGTGAGGACGCCGCGATCGATCAACGTCAGCGTTGCGTTAAGTTGGTCGGTAAAATAGGCCGACCGACGACAGTCGTAAGCGAGTGTAGCTACGGCCGACAGAGTGTTCTGACTCCCGCGTTGGCTTCCGAATGCCGTCTCCATCCCCCAAATAGCGAGGAGGGGCCCTGGCGGGACGCCATAGCGTTGTTGGATAGATGCAAACAGCGCTGCATGGGATTGCTTGAGTGCACGTCCGCGTGCGGCAATGGTCGCACCGCCGCGTTTGGCGAGAAACTGATCGAGCGACAAGCTGAAACTTCTCTGGCCGCGGTCAGCTGCGATGGTCGCGGTCGCATAGCTCGTCGCTCCCAAGGCCGCGAGGGTCGAAGCGCTCACGCCCCTTCCTCGCCTCGGCGGTGAACTGCTGCTTCCATGCCTCAAAGCCCGCAGCCGTGCTGCCGCACTGCGCGGCACTCGCTTTGCCGGCCACCCCAATGAGCCCGATCAAGGCTACAAAGGTGACTGTGTAGAAGCGCGCATCCTTGGTCATTGCGAACTCCCTTTCAAATCGCTTGCATATGACGGCACTCCCGCTGCGTGCAGCGCGGAGATGAGGCGTGATCGTGCCTCTCGCGCAAGGAACGCTTGATGCAGTTTCGAGTACTGCAATTTGATCAGCCGGCTTGCGCGTGAGGACGAGGAATTTCACGCAGTACTCGCCCGCGGAACTCCACCTGTGGACTGTGTGGGTTTTTAGTTTCGGGGTCGAGTTGGACTGAAGTCCAATGTCTGACCGGTCTATGTCCGCTTTGGGTCAAAAGCGAACATTGCACAATGTCAGCGGAATGTCCGCTTTACCCCCAAAGCGGACATTCGCAGTGCAACAGCGATGTCCGCTTTATTGCCAATAGCGGACATTTGCAGGTGCAACCAGCCCATGTCCGCTCTATAAGCGGACGTGCCTACCCGATAATCTGATGTCGGATCGCGCACAAACCAGCAACAAGTTATCCAAAGGACTGGCATTCCTCTGGGTTTGGAGCGGAAGTGGTAGCGATGTGGGCGCTCGCACATTCAGAGATCTGCCCTGTCCCTACCGAAAATCAAATCCGCACGCCTTGATGGTGCAGTCCACCGAGGACAGGCCGCACGTCGATGCGCCCAGCGCGCTGAACGATGCGCCGTTCGTCCAATGTTCTGCGGACTTGGGGACGAATTCCTACTCGACGGAACGGGGAGTTTTTGCGAAGGAACGGGAATTTGGACGCAGAACAGGGGTGGCCTGGGTTTTGCTGCAAATTGATTTCGGATAGTGTTTTCCGGACGGGACAGGGGCTGCGTCATGCGGGCGTCTCGTTGGATTGTGCAGTTATGGGCGCTGCCGCTCGCCGCTGGCGTTAGGAGCCTGCGCGACGCGGCCACGCGCGCGAAAACGTCGAGGTCAGCGTCGGCACCGAAATGCCCGTGAGCGCGCAAGCGAGGACTACGCCGCGCTCTATACGCCCTATTCCATGATGGCGACGGCGGCCTACACTGGTCAAACGCCCTCAACACTCACTACTGCCCCGATGCCGCGCGGCTTGCCATGGCGCAACCGGGCGAGGAAGCGCGACCGACGTGGATTACCGCAAAACTGTGCGCGGCTGGATCGGCTTCTTACATGCGCACGGGTGGGAATGCCGGTTCACCGGCATCTATGGCGACCTCAGTTGCGAAGCGCGCTGGTCCCGATTGCAAGCCGTCAGCGGACCCGAATTCCATGTCTGGCAGCGTATGCAAAGTGACACCTGCCGCGGGTGGTGATCACCTTCCGCGGCACCGACAAGAATGATCTCGGCGACTGGATCTCCAATTTCCGCTGGCTCAACCGGCTGGTGCCGAAATTCGATCAGTATGCGCAGGTGCAGGCGCATATCACTTATATCGTCAAACGCATCAAACAGAATGGCTGCAACGGCGAAGGTACGCAATTCGTCTCCACCGGCCATTCGCTCGGCGGCGGGCTGGCGCAGCAAGCGGCCTACGCGGATGCTGATGGCAGCATAAAATAATCTATGCCTTCGATCCATCACCGGTCACCGGCTTTTCGACGTTAGCGGCTGGTGCTCAAGCACAGCACTGCGAGCTAGGCATCGACCGTGCCTATGAGCGGGGCGAAATTCTCATGCTACCCGCGCCTGATCATCGAATATTTTCCCGCCGGCGGCGTGTAACCCGCGCATCCGAGAGGTGCGCTTCAATGTGCTGCAAGGCCTGCCGATTCAGCAGCACAATATGGATGTTGACCAAGCAGCTCCGGGTCGCGGCTCACCAGCCTGGCGCCAACCCGCAGCGGGTCTACGAGGGCCCCAAGGCGAGGGGCTGCACCGGCTCACCGGTATGGTGCCGCCAGCATTTTCGCCTTCAAGCCGGCCCTCGACGTGGTGCACGGACAAGACGGTCGAGCGGATATAGCAGCCGGGGCCTGGTTCGGGTGGGTTGTTATTGCCCGGAGGCTTGGACCTGGGGGCGTCGTTGGTGGCAGCGACGGCGGCTTTTTGTTCCGGAATATTCTTTTGCGCGGTCGGCCGCGCGCCCAAATTCTGGAAATACGAGCTGCAAGTTGTCGATAGTTTCATGCGCTGAGACTCAAGACACTTCAAGACATCGCTTTCCCTTCGTGCCCCGCGCAAAGCCTTTGCATCCCGGTCCGCACGATGCTCGGAGGATGCTTCCGATTGTTGCCGGTGGGTTATCGACTGTGACGGCGCGGCGGGTAGTGCGGAAGGACTTTGTGCGTTTGGATCGGGCGTGCTTCTGCGAGCGCTTGTATTGTCGCGATCATGTTCCCGCACTCCTACCGACAGCTCACGATTGTGGGACGATAGACATTGAACGATGCGGCCCCCGCCGGGCGCACGCCGACACAGAAATCGCCGCGCGTCCTGACCACACGCTGCGCGCAGGTTTGCCGCCGCCACCCGCGGCCGGGAGCAGGATTGCCCGTCTGCGCGACGGCCGCGGACACCGCAAATAGCGATCGCTGTGACGATTATTGACCAACGAGCGATTCGGCGTACCACCATCTGGCCATCCTCCCGCACCTTCCTTGCCCACGATAAATAGGCGATTGGAAAAATGTCGCTTTGGGTCATAAGCGGACATTCTGTATCAATAAGGGATGTCTACTTTACCTGTCATAAGCAGCCTTCACGCTCTGCTCAAAAATGCATTTCCGAGATTTCCGGACGTATTGGTGATGCAGTCCAGCCAAGATCGGAATGGCGACAATGGCGCCAGATCGTTGGACTGCTCGATGCAAGGGCGCATCTTTCTGTAATGCCAAGTGCGTGCGCGCCTGATTGTAATACGCCGCATAGGTGGAAAGAATTCTTATCGCATCGCCGCTAAAGGCGGAGCTGATATCATCGGCAGCTCGGCGAGCGCCTTGGCGCGCAACGAGGCCGGGTCTCGCTCATGGCCAGCTTGGCAAAGAGACAATATTCGGCGGGCAATAATTTCGTTCACAAGGTCGGGATGGTTGGTATCGCGAAGAGACTTTGCGCGCCTTGATGTATGCCTCGCAGATTACCTCAACCGTCTTATGATCGAAGCCTGCCCCACGAAGCAATTCTGAAATCGTCGTCATGGCCCCCGAGCGGTCTGCCGAATTATTTGGATTACGGAAAAACAAAACAAGCCGGGGTCGGCCAACATCTGCGCAAAGTTCGGCTGTCCCAAGGAGACACGCGAAACATTCGGAGGTATTCGCTGACGGTCATTGGCGGAACGTTGAGCCTGCCAAACCGTGATGTCCGCTGGATCATTAGCGGACATTACAAGCAAACGCAATGTCCGCTTTACCCCCGAAAGCGGACATTTTGTCAGCCCGATTGAAATGCCCGTCTATCATTGGAAATTGGCGGGAGCGGCGACAATGCGGGATTTGCACAAAGATTGAATGATGACCGACCAGGCGTCGGCTGGATGATGCCGTCTCGGTGAAATATGATCGGCTGGAATTGACCCGTCAGGTTCGGGGGACAAGATGACGCGTGGTCAGCACGCCGTCCTCATCGTCGCCGGCCGTCGCGACAGCGGCGGTCAGCCCGGTGAGCGCACAAAGCGTTGCGCCTACGCTAGCCTGTGTTGCGCCACCGGGCTTCGCTCGCTTTGACACCCCGCTCAAGCGCGTCGCGGCACGAATTTCTGCCCATCAACCTCTTACGATCGTTGCTATAGGCTCGTCATCGACCTTTGGCGCGGGCGCAAGCTCGCCCGCGATGTCCTATCCGAGCCGGCTTGCGGTCGAACTCCGTGCGCTGCTCCCCGAACGTCGATCACCGTTATCAACCGCGGCGTCAACGGCGAGACCGCGCAGGAAATGCTGGCGCGGTTCGATCGCGACGTGTTCGCAGCACACCCTGACTTGGTGTTGTGGCAGGTCGGTAGCAATGCAGTGCTACTCGGCAGGCCGATTGCTCCGACCGGTTTGCTGATAGATGAAGGTGTGAGGCGGCTCAAGGCAGCCGGCTCCGACGTTGTCCTGATCGATCCGCAATACGCGCCCAAGGTCATCGCCAAGCACGACGAGCACGATGTTGATCTAATGGTCGCTCTGATCTCCACAGCCAGCCGTGATATGCATATCAATCTGTTCCAGCGCTTTGCGCTAATGCGCTATTGGCGCCTGACGAAAGGCCTCCCGTTCAGCGCTTTCCTGTCGAAGGACGAACTCCACATGAACGACTGGAGCTATGGTTGCATCGCCAAGCTTCTGGCCCGCGCGGTTGCGGAAGCCGCGACGCGCGTGACGGTACGCTAGGCGGGCGCATGTCCGCTTTGGGTCATAAGCGGACATGTCGCGAGTCCGTCAGCTGTGATGTCCGCTTTACCCCAAAAGCGGACATTGAAAGGAGAGGCTTAGGGAAAATGTCTGCTAAGTGCCAACAGCAGACATGGCTAAACCCGGAATTTCAAGTTCTGCTTAGCTGATGCGACCCTTTACCGCATTGGCGTGATCCGTAAGTAATGTGTCCCCCTGCGTCCGCGGGAAGGCGCTATCGCGTACTCGTGTTTTTGAGCAAAATCCAGCATCAGCGGAAGGCGACATCGCGGCTTCGACGTAACCGTGGTCAACTTTCACCTACAACTTTGTGGCCGAAGGTGAAGTTTCCGATCTTGACTGCTGCAGCATCTTTCGCCCAGACCGGCGTCGCGGCCAGGAGTTGGACAGCCGCGATGCCTGCAACAACAACGTTCATTAGCGATTTCGTATTGGACATGTTCGTACCTCAACCCTGCAGCGGTGTGTCGATGATGGCGAGGCGCTGCTCGTTCTGCTTGAACGTCACGCTCGCGATGCCGAGCATTGTGCGCAGCTTGTCTTCCGGCACTTTCATCGGGCCGGGCGAAGGCGCCGTTCCTGGTGCCGGCTGCGGAAATGCGGTCGAACGCGCGGTGTGGAAGGTGACGTTGCCTTCGACCTTCTGCATCACCTGATGGATGTGGCCGTTGAGAACGGTGACCGAGCCGAATTTCTTGAGGTAGCCGAGCGCCCGCGCGCCATCCTCCGTGCCCCAACCCCAGTCCGGGTAGACCGTCCAGAGCGGGATATGCGCAAACACCACGATCGGCTGCGATGCCGAACGGCCCTTCACATCATCTTCGAGCCATTCGAGCTGCTCGTCGCCGAGATTGCCAAGGCCGCCGGCTTTCAAATCGACAACATTGACCAGGCCGATAAAGTGCACGCCATCGGCGTCGAAGCTGTACCAGCCGGCGCCTTTGGTGCCGCGTCCGTAGCGGTCGCGGTAGAGCTTGCCTTGCTCTTCGTCGAGTAGGTCGTGCTCGCCGGGCACGTAGTGCACGTCGAGGCCGCGCCTGCGAGATGATGCGGTCGGCGTCGTCGAACTCCGACGGCTTGGATAAATGCGAAATATCGCCGGTATGAATCATGAATGAAGGTTTTACTTGGCAGCGCCTTCACACGCGCGATCGCTTCCTCCAGCGTACCTTTGGCATTGGGATTGGCCGGTTTGTCGAAGCCCATGTGACTGTCGCTGATCTGCAGAAAGGTAAAACCCTTCTGCTGCGCGGCTACCGCCCTCGTCGATGATGCCGAGTGAGGTCGGCACTCCGCCGGCAACCGTCCAAAGCACACCGGTGCCCGCCCAGGTCATGCATTCGAGAACCTTGCCTGGCGGCTCAAGCCCTCATCACGTTTCTGCCATGTCGAAGTCTCCTGCAACGAGTTGCGTTTACGCAGATGAGACTGGTCATGACGACGGTTTATTCCCGCACGACTTAGCATCACAAGAGCATCGGCGATGCTCATTCGGAATTAGCGAGCATGGCGTATTTCTGTTCGGAACGCGAACTCTTCACTGGCTACCGGAACTCGAAAATTATTTATTCCCAGAGATCTTTTCAAACTTGTTTCATAAAAACGTTATGCGAAATGAGGCGGCGGCCAACGACCACCACAAAGTAGTCTCCAGACGTTCTGCAGTCTTTCGTCCTATGTAGTGGACCTCTCGAATACTAAGTCTCAACCTCAGGAGAAGTGACATGAAGAAGTTTCTAACCACCTTGGCGGTGCTGACCGCCTTTGCAGCGCCGGCATTTGCTCAGTCGTTCGATCCTGATGCCGGTACCGGCAACGTGCTGCCATTCGCACCTACGCCGACCGCTCTCCACGACCACAAAATTGCACGCGCGGCAGAGCGGGCTACACTCTTTCGCCATGGTTCCGGGACGCGGCTCGGTTTTCAATTCGGAAAGTCCAGCAAATACGGGCGGTGGCAGCGCTCGGCTACAACGAAATGCTCCGTAGCTTCTGAGGTCCGACGAAGAACAGGGCTGCTTTGGCTTGCCCTCTTTCTGTTTGTCTGGCCGGAAATTCGCGCGTTCTACGCAATGTAGCGGAGACCATGAACGATTACGACCAATGAAGTGGCTGGACATCGTCAACGCGTGGACGTGGGCGCGTATCTCCGATGCTGAGTTTATCAGCAGCAGCGGAACTGCAGAGGCGCATTGCATGTCCACGCGGCTCGCACGCTCATTAAAAAGACTTCGAGGAGAATTAGGACAATCATAAAAATAAATTTTGCTTTTTCGGGAATGAATCGAACCGTAACTGAGTCTGTAAGACAGGATCACTGTGTCCGCTATCAACGTTTGCAGGCTATCCTTCTGTAGTACAAGGGAAAAACGGCCGCGGTTACTAGAGCATTAGGCCGATTGGCCGCCCCATTGGAAAAGCAACTATGACCCGCTCAGACTCTGACGATAAATCAGTACTACTGGTGCATGCCTATCTCGACGGCGAGCTCGATCCCGCCAACGCGCTGGGGATCGCGCAGCAGATGAGACACGGACCCGGCGCTCGCGGCTGAAGGCGAGCGCGTCAAGGCATTGCAGCGGTTGATTCGTGAACGGCTGCCCCGCGAGGAGCGCCGCCCGGACTGCGTCGCCCGCATCGAGAGCGTCGGTCGGCGGCGTGAGACGACAGCACGCGCGCAGCCGTCGTGGCGCGCGCTCGCGGCATCGATCGCGTTAACCGCCATGGTCACCAGCAGCTCGACGTGGTTCGGTGGTCGGGTCTCAACAACAGCTAACCACGATGGTCGCGGATGCGCTCGTCTCCGACCACATCCGTGCGACTGATGGCGGCGGAACCAGTCGATGTGGTGTCGTCGGACCGCCATACCGTAAAGCCGTGGTTCAATGGCCGTATTCCAAATTCGCCACGCGTTGTTGACCTTGCGAAGGATAATTTCACGCTGATTGGCGGGCGCATCGACGTGGTCGGCCAGATACCTGTCCCGACGTTGGTCTATCGGCATGCCAAGCACATTATCAGCCTCACCGCAGATGCCGGCCGAAAGTCGTTCGAGCTCGGACGGGACTCCACGCACCGTTAACGGCTATAACGTCGTGCACTGGATCGAGAACGGTGTGAGTTACTGGGCAATCTCCGACGTCGCCCTAAGCGACTTGGAGGATTTCGCTCGATTATTCCGCGCCAGCCCAACCGAATTGTAACGGATCGGGGGCGGGCGCCATGTCGGTAATCTCTCTGCAGGCCAAGCACTCGGCCAATTGAATCTGAAAGGCCAACAATGCGGTTGGTTGCCTCTGGCGCCCAAGATTCGTTGAGCGGCCTCGATGACAACGCGCGCTTCAGAAGCGTGGTGATGCCGCACATCGACGACGCCTATCGGCTGGCGCACTGGCTAACCGGCAATCGTACGGACGCCGAGGATGTGGTGCAGGATGCGTCGTTACGCGCCTTCCGCGCCATTCGAGAGTTTGCCGGCGGCAGTGCCCGCGTCCTGGTTGCTGAGCATCGTGCGGAATACCGCCTACTCATGGCTCCGCAAGAATCGTCCAGCCGCGGTCGTTACGGTCGAAGATCTCGAGGCGGTCGAGGCTTGAGCACGCCAAGCCAAGCGATCCGAACGGCGAGACGCCGGAGGCAGCACTCATCGCAAAAGCCGACGCCGAACAGCTGCGCGCGGCCATCGCGGCATTGCCCACGCCATTCCGAGAGACGCTGGTGCTGCGGGACATCGAGGGCCTTGACTATCGCGAGATCGCTGAGGCGACTGAAGTGCCGATCGGAACCGTGATGTCGCGGCTCGCGCGTGCTCGCCACCGGCTGATTGCGGCGCTCACAACAGAACAATAAAACAAGCCTGTAATCCGGTCGATCAGCTTTGGGGCGGACTTGGCTTGTATTCGTTTCCACTGCGGACATCAGTCACAGCAAACGGAACGTTCGCTGAAGTGTCAGAGGCTGCCGGGGCACACAGCTGCTGTTGGCTTTTCGCCGTCGCTTACGACCGGGCGACCAACAAGGGGCATTAAGCGAAATTTATTCCCGAGCGGTCATCGCAATCCCGTTATCGAGAAGTGAAGCATTGGCGGGAATAGCGCAGGTCGTTTTGCAGTCTCCTGCACGTACAGTTTTCAACCACAGGAGAAGCAACATGATGAAGTTTCCTAGCAGCCTTCGACGATGAACACCTCCTCACTTACGAAGTATCCGATGAGGCACTGGAAACTGCAGGAGGGAAAGAAATAGTCGTGAACTTTACCCTTGGGTCCTGTACGGGCCTGTCTGAATGCCCCGCTTGATCAACTTGGCCTGACAGCAGCTCCAAAGATTGGAGGCATCCGTGTCAAACAGCATCCTGAACTGGAGCCAGCCGCGTCGCTATCGCAGGGCGGATCGCCGAATGTCGTCGCCCCCAAAACTGGAATGAGTTGACGATACTAGGTGATTACCACCTGCCCTTCGGCAAGGCCGAAGCCCAGGCAAAAGCCGCGAGGTGGCTCTGGCAGAGTTACATCATCTGATCGAGAAGTAGGACCGCGCCCAGGCAGGGACGCGGTTCCTTTCAGCGAACCGAACGCGAGGTGCAAAATGCCGCTGTTATTCTATTTGCCGCTCATCATTTGGACGGGCCTGCTCGAGGTCGCGCAGGGCGAAGACGCGGTCCCTGTCAAAGCCAAGGCGTGACGGGAGACTCGACGATGACAGAACGCGATAACGGCTTGAACAGCCGCAAGGTACGGATTGGCCGGATTGTCGAGGCCCATATGACGCTGATTTGCGGAAAGGTAGTCACTTGGTTTTGTCGGCTGCCGACTTTGATCACCCGCTAGGGTAATACTCCTCAAGTAGTGGAAGGCTGCGAGATGACGATGACGAGAGTTCACGTCCTGGCAATTGTTGCAGGGATTTTGCTTCCGATTTCGGGGCCGAGTTTTGCAGCACACACAGTCACGCCACCGCATCGAGCACACATTCCCGAAGTGCGGTGAACGAAGACCGTGGCGTCGTAACCTCTCCGTCGCCGCGCGCTGCCAGCATTCGATCCTAGAGGGACTTCGGCCTATCCGTTTGGTCCGGGTGTCAACTTCCCTTATCCGGACCGCCCGTATGGCGACCCCGATCAGCTGGTAACGCTTGCGACCAGAGTGACGAGCGGAAATGGCTTACGGACGGCCTCAGACGCTAGTCATCGTAATGTCCACTCTGGGCCAAAAGCCGACTTATGCAGTGCGAGGAGACAATGTCCGCTGAGGGCCAATAGCGGACATTTCCGGGGTCGTTCCCAAATATTTCGCGACGCTCCTGTCACTCCGGCACGCTTTCGCCTGAGCCGCCAAACTCTTTGGGAAAATCCTTCAGCTTAGGAAGTCCATCGCGCATAGGCAAAACTGTGTCGGCATAGTTGATGTGCAGACCCGCGCTGAACCTCAAGGTGGGTATCGTTGCTGCGTATACATCCACCAATCCGATCGTCGGATGATTGTTCATGAGATGGCCACCGCATTTCTTGCAGTATTGCCGTTGACTGAATTTGGTCTTTTGGAACGTGGCAACATGTTCCGCACCCGCAATAACCCGCACGGCGTCAGGCTTCCAAAGGGTGAAAGCAGTGACCGGGGCAGCTGACCAGGACCTGCATGATTGGCAATGGCAATATCCCATTGCTTCCGGTTCCCCGAAACCTCCACATGAACGGCTCCGCAAAAACACTCGCCTTTGTGTGTTGCCGCCATTGTTGCTTCCTCTCAGGTTCAAACGAACCCGGATCCAAGGCCAATAGAGCGGCTCCGGTCCGGGCATTGTCAGACGCCTTAGGCGTCATCAGTGACAACCACAATTGTCGGCGCGCCGCCGGAACTGATCGACGCCGCGTGGGTCAACGCTTCCTTGCCGCTTGAGGCAGCAGTTGCCTTTAGCGTCTCGATTGTTGGGAAGCTGACATCGGAGATCAGATGATAAGGCGGCGGCGCGAAGGATGGTCCGACCACGCGCTTGGTCACGACGCCCGTCGCGCCTTTCAGCCTCGGGGCCGCATACGGCAGGTGTTCCTCGCGATAGGCGCGGTCAAATTCCTTCACGTCCTTGGGGTGGGGGTACATAATCAGCAGATGAGCGGTCATGGGACATTCCTTTCGGGTTGGATGTTGAGCAACGAGAGTCATATAGGTTCAGCGGCAGCACTCATGGGGTACGGAATCCTGACCGTCAGCGACCAGAGTTCTCAGCTGTTGCGGCCGCGGCTACCCGAGGCTTCGCGCCGCGGTCCGTCAGTAGTTCGCGAAGCACAGACCGGTGACAGCGGGCCTCGTTTTCGCAGTAGCAGCCGATCGACAAGTTGGTGCCATGCGAGAGCGCCGCCAGCAGATCGAGCGTCCGTCGCGCCGTCGGCACATCCATCTCCGCTCTGAAGGCGCGGACGAAGCGTTTCCATTCAGTCTCCGTCACCGCCGCCTGGCCCTGCGCCATCAGTTCCGCGCTAGGCGCGAGGTCGGGATACCAGACATCGAACCAGTCGTCGCGGCGCATAGCGTTCCTTCCGAACGCCACGCGGCGGACGCCGCACCGTGCCGATCCGAGTTCCTTCTTTCGGATCGCGGGGTTCACCCAGGCGGACGATCCTTAGGGTCACGATGCGCCCATCGCGGTCAGAGCGGCGCGCAGGACTCTTATCCTGTCTTCCGCCCGGCTGGTCCGATGTGGGCGAACGGATAGAGGTCGAACCACTTCGGAAAGGCCCGGGTAAACGCCTTGGGCCCGTCAATCTCCAGCCCCATTCTCTGGGCCTCGAGGAAGCTCATGTCGCCGCGCCACCAGGCGATCAGGGCGGCCAGCGGTCCTCGCACGCATACCGGCTCGGGAAAGCCCGGGTTCTGATGACAAAGTGAAGCTTCGGTCTTCCTGAGCAGCATGAAACGCCGGCGGTGGCCCGCGAACCTCGAACCGCACCACGAAGGGCTCCTTCGGGCAGGGCCGTAAAGCGGACTCCGCCGTTGCATATCGACCAACAACGGCTCCAAATCGAGGTCCTCTTTCGCCGGCTCGCGCGCCAGCCAGCGCTGTCCCCATGTGCCGAGGGCGCTCACCAGGATCGCCAGTTCCTGCCCCGCTTCGGTGAGGTCGTATTCTGGGCCGTGGGGACCGTCGGTCCGAGCGATCGCCCCGACGAAGACGAGGGCTTGGAGCCGTTCGGAAAGGACGGTGCGGGACACGCGGGGAATGCCCCGGCGGATGTCGTTGAAGCGGCGGCTGCCGCACAGGATTTCCCGTACGATCAAGAGGAGTCCACCGACCGCCCAGCACTTCGTGGGCGCGCGCCATGGAGCCAGAGCCGTGTCGCATCATTTAACACCTACGCGGGCATGCGATAGGTCCAGGATCCCATCGTACTGCGCACTGGTGGGTTCGCCGTGGTGAGTGTCCGTGTGGGCACAGACATTCGAATCGCAACAAGTCATGTCGCTTTACCCCTGAAAGCGGACATGTGCGGTGCAACTAGGCATGTCCTCTAAGGGCCAAAAGCGGACATCGACACAATTTCAGATTGGCTCCATTCTCGCTCTTTTGATGACACCGAAGTGCCGCCGGCCCTTTTCAAGAATTTAAGCAAATCCGCTGAGGCATTACGCAGATTTAGAGGTCGCGCTGATCGCACCACCGAATGCCGTATAAAACTGAATCTCTGGCGGCAGAGGTCCGGCAAGCTCCACACCCGGAGTGGCTGAATGTTTGAGTGATCGGGACAGGGCCAATTCTGACCTCAGCCTCTTCGCCACGAGTTCGGAAGAGGTCGGTTTTCGAGGTGTAGTCTTGGCGACCAGTGCATCTTTGAGTCCAAGCCGCTCGATTATTTGCGGTACGCCGGGCACAGGAAGGTATGTGATCGATTTTTGCATCCAAGAGCGCCCGCTTAAAGTTTTCCAACGAGCTAACGTCAGGCTTCGGCGCTCAAGGGAACTGCAATGCCGTTTGCCGGAACGTACGAGATCAGTCTCTTGAGTCTGGCGGTGACCTGTCCGCTGGTGATCAGCCTATCGAGAACAGGCGGCGGAGCGGCAACCACATCAAAGCCTCTCCGGCATTGATCTCGCCCGACAAACTCAGAGCTCATGGCCGGTCGGTGATATTCAGCTTATGTCCCGTGTTCTTTCAAATTCGCGACCGATTTTTCTAAGACCGCTCGCGACGGCCTCGACGTAAAATTTTCAATCCGTCTGAATAAGCCTGGCCTTGGACGCCTGCATACTAGAAATCCATAGACCAAAAACGGACAAAAATGCTGGCGTGATGCTCATGGAGTTCTGCACCCTGGCATCACAATGGCGCCATTCACCGCAAGCGCCACCCTTGCGCCTCTCTCTCTGACTTTAGCGGACTTGATTACGCGACATAATGTCCGCTTAACATAAGCGGACATTTCGCGATAGAATCACCACTCATGTCCAGCTTTACCCCCGAAAAGCGGACATTGATCCGACAATGTTCGAATGTCCGCTAGGAGGCCAATAGCGGACATTCCGAAATTCATTTCGATTACCTCGTCGGCAATAGAAAGAACGCCGGGTGCCGGGTGATTCGCTACTAATCAGCAGACTTGGCACTTGGACACTGGGTCAATTCGCCAGCAAGACGGGCAAGGCCGCATTTTCCAAGACGTGTTGGGTCGCTCCGCCGAATATCCACTGTCTCAATCGGCTCTGCGTGTAGGCACCCTTGATAAGCAGGTCGCAGCCGAGTGATTGGGCCGTCGCCAGGATCGCCTCGCCAGTGTTTCTGCCATCAAGCTCAACTCTCATCGGCTCCGCGACAATCCCATTGCGTTGCAGGTATCGGATCAATTGCTCAGCCGAGGGTCCCGGCACTCCCGTTCCGCCAATGACCGTCAGGACCGTAATGCGATCGGCTTTCTGAAGAAGCGGCATCGCAAGAGCAATGGCTCGTGCCTGCTCTGTGCTGCAGTTCCATGCGATCAACACGTTGGTGGCGATCTGGCGTGGCGGCGACGGTGGAGACAGTAGTATCGGCCGACCGCTTTCGAACAGGCCAGATTCGATCGCTCTGTCGTGTATGGGGCCCGAGTGCGCATCCCGCCGTTTCATCACTATCACGTCGAAAACGCGGCCATAGCTGCCAATGAAGCTTTCCCTCTGACGCATCATCCAACCAGCCGAATGACAGCGACTCTGTCGTCTTCGGTTGCAGCGCGGCACATCGTGTTGCTGCATGAAGGATCTCAAAAATCTGTTTTGCTTTCTTCGCCTCTTCTGCGATGTCCTCGCCTGATACGTTTCCAGAGACACGCCGCCCATCACGTCGCCGACCATAAACTCGTTGATCGCCCACCGTAGCGCGAATCCTTCTATGTAACTGTTACACCGACGACCCAATAGCAGCGCGGTTTCCAGTGCTGACTGCATGGCGTCATGGTTTTCCATCGGAACCAAGATCGTCTTCATGCTCATCGTCGCCTCCCATCTATTGACCATCTAATCCGCAATGATGATCTCGGCGGGCGTGCTCTCAGTGGCGCTACGGCCGCACTTTGTACACGACGTCGTGCTCGCGCACGTGCCCGACCACCTTTAGGCCGAAATCGTCATTCGGCCCCACTTCGGTCGCTGGCGCGTGATTAACCTCCAGAGACTCAACCCTCTGATTGAAATCGGTGGTGTGCCCGCGGATGTGGATCACATCGCCAACGCGCAAGCGTACCGGACTCGAGCCGTAGGGTCGCGACAGACAGGTGGCTGTAGTAGTGGCTCACGACGCCGATACGCTCCCTGGCGGAGCGGGCTGCGCGGGTAGGCTGGGCGTCGGTGTGGCTGCTGCCGGCTTTGCGGGCGGGCTGGCGGCTGGTTTGACCGCGCGTTCGCGGTCGGCGTGGCTTTCTTAGGTGATGAGCGCCGGACTAGCGCCTTCTTCGCCGGCTTTTTTTGGCCGTCGCGGTCTTTCTGCGGGTGGTCGCCTTGGTGACGCGGGATTTCTTGCGCTTTTGCCTTGGTCTTGCCTTTGGCTTTCTTCTTGTCGGCATTTAGAGCCTCCCTACAACAAGCCATCGTACCGGCTCAACTTTACCCACTCTGAAGGGTGGAAAAGTGGCCGCATTCAGCGGATAACAACAAAAATCTCCGGAGACACAGGACTGCATGGTGGCGGACGCAGTCGCATTCGAACCATCTCTACTCTTCAAATTCCCTGCTAACAGGGAAAAGAGCAGGAATTTCGTCAAATCCGCCCGCTTTGTGAGATTTTGAAAGCTGACACGCGAGCAAATTCAAAGGCTTTCAGCCAATTTCCCTACGCAACAGAACAGGGAAATTTTTTGAAGGGACAGGGAATTTGTCCGCGAGAACAGCGAATTTTGAATCGATATAAGTCACGGTGACTTTTTGCATGCCAGACCACTCACACGAATTGCACGGCATAGACCGGTGGCAGAGTGTGCGTTGCGCATACCCAGCTTTCGCCTCGCTGACCCAAAGGCCACCTGTCCCTCCTGAAAATCATATCCGGGCGTAGCTCATGATTGCAATCCGGACAGAATTGGCGTGGTGACGATGGACCCGGATCGTTGAACAGCGCGTCGGAGCGGTGCGTCCGCTGGCTCTCGGCAGTACCAGATGCTAGGCTTAACCCCTCAGTAAGCGTCCACATTCCGAACCAGTCTCTGCCAGCAGCAGTCTCCGTTTCCGGGAAACGGATTTCGAGGCCGGAGACAAAGGCGCTGAAATGCCCTCACCAACATCGCATGCGCCATCACAAAGATTGAGCGCTCCGCGCGCAGCCCCGCCAATTCGGGGGCTATTCGCCAGCCGCCGGGAAATCTCACCAAAGGTGGGACTGCGTGGTGGGCCCGGGAGGTGTCGCACCAACATTAGATTTCAAAGGCTTACGCAAAGGTTAGGCGTAACGGAGCCTTTGAGGCGTAAAGGTACTTTTCAAGGGCGCCTAAACCTCCGCACCGGCAAGTCGTCAATGCGGCTTTGCAATGGATTAGCAGGTGCGAGCTTTCAGCGACCAGAACCCGTCTCAATAACCTGAATTTTTATTTGTCGCGGCACAATCATCACCGAGTTCTTTGCTGCGTCTGCAAAATTCCCGCTTTCAGCGGTACTCACCAGCACGGCTATATTGTCCGCTGTGCGCTCGCGGTAAATATCTGTGGCGTCAGTTAAGTCTCGTTCCTGAAAATTTGAACAAATTTCGACCTCAAAATAATGTCCGCTTTACCCTAACATTTAGTAGCGGCGCACAATCCCAACGACATTTTGCTTTCGGGCAGTGCGGTCGTATGGCACGGCCTTCTCGATCGCGTCAATCAATTGATGTTCCAGAAAAGGCTTATGCAAAAGCGCAACGCAACCTGCATTGAGCGCTTGCCGATGCAGGGCTTCATCATCAAGGCCGGTCATGAAAATAACCGGAATCTTGGACCCGCAGGCTTCCAGATGATGCCGCAATTCAATTCCAGACGCGCCAGCAAGCTGAATGTCCAGTAGAAGACAATCGACCCGAGGGATGACACCACTCGCAAAGAAATCCCTCTGCGGACTCGAAAGGTTCGGCAATAAAGCCTTTGGCGTTCAACAATTCCCGCACGGAGTCGAGGATATTGGGGTCGTCATCGACGACCGCCACTGTTATTTGCCGTTTATGCATGACCTCTCGGCAATCAGTTGCGGCTTTTTGCTTCCGAGATCTGCACGAACTGAACCGTCATTTGCCTCCGTATGGCCGTTGTGTCCACCAGTCGCCTTCGCCGTAGCAGTGAAGGGCGACTTGATGGTATCCATGGCTGTTTTCCGATGTTGTGGCTTGCCTGCGTCGAAAAGCAAGCATGGGCGCTTCACGCAAACAAACTTCTAACGTGTGGATTAGATCGCCCCGGTTTCTTGTGGCTCCGTTTCTTCAACGATCATTTTCATTTCTTTACCGCAGTGCTCGCATTCAAACGTGCGCATCTCTCCCTTTAAGCCTGCGGGGAGCGGTGAATGCCAGACGGCACGGGCTTTTCTCCGCACCGCAGGCAGACAATCGGTTTGATGTGGGCGAGTGGAATATATGTAAACGCCTTACGTCGCACTGGCATCGTACTCTTCCGCATACTTAAATACTCACTGGTCGCCGGCCCCTGAGCGCCTTCCGGCAGTCTGATAATCCTGCCCTCATATTATCAAAAATTGGACTTTTGTGATTGCCGGCACAGAGCGGCCAACAGAGCTTCCCTATTCTCAGCACTCATGGCTCCGCGGAAGAAAACCCTGGAAGAGCTCAAAAGGGAGGCGATTGCCGAACTTGAGCGCCGTGGTTATGACGTTCGCGGCAGGACACCGGGACAAATCAGACAAATACTTAGAGCGCCGTCCTACGAAGCCAAAATCACAAGCAACCGCAACCTCTAAGCTCGACCGGTGAAAAGCGGGGATAACTCTCATTTTCTCATCAGATTTTGAAGGAAGACGATTGTTTGTGCGGTGCCACAAATTTTCGCGGGAGCGTGAAATGAGCCCGCGCGCTCGCTATTGGCCCTTACATTGGCTTCGGTTGTGCCGTGGCCGCTGCCGGTTCTGACTTTATTTAAAGTTGGCCGCGCGACCGTAAATGCGGCGCGCCGCCGAGCTAAGAGGGCGTTCAGTGCGGTAAAAATGCCCGCTGTGGCCCAAAGCGGACGTCATTTATTTCGGCAACGGTTTCCCGGTGTATTCCAACGCCCATTCTTCTTCGGTCATCGGTTCGTCGGTGATAGCATAAACGACCGTCTCGGTTTTGCTGTGAGCATCGACCGCAGTCATCGCAGGTTTTCATACGAACTGCGTGTTTTGCTGCATCAAGACGCAAATTCAGCGGCAAACTTTTGTCTTTATAGATCGAAATAAAAATGCAGGAGCATCGCCCTCGAATAAATCGCCCTCCGATAATTTCCTTGGCGTTGTTAATAAACACGCGCGCGCGTTCTTCCAGTAACAAGGTCCGTTTGTTTTTGGGCCTTTTTCTACCACCGGTCTTAAAGATCGTGCCATCGGACACCTATCTAATTGTTTCTAAAATAGACACCCTTTATGGCACTTTAGGTTTCCCCATTGACAACGCTATGCCCCGCGACGGCGCAATCATCTTCGGTGATCTGGCACAAAAAAGAGCGGAGGCGGCCCCGGTCGCAACGATGCTGAGGAGCGCCGTCCGGCGAGGGCCGTCCCGAAGCGGGACCTACCGCTCATAAACATTGAAAGCCAGAGGGACTGTCCCGCGCATTGATCTAGCGCAATCGTACCGTGCACTCCAAATTTCCATGTCCGCTTTACCCCCAGAAAGCGGACATTGGTCGCTGGGCCCGGAATGCTCCGCTTTGTGCCAAGAGAGACCGCCTCGCGGCGGTCTCTCCGAAATTTGAAACAGCGGCTTGAATCAATCGGCGACGGCCGCGGCGTTTTTTTATTCTTTCTCGCGGTTCGGAGACAGAAAATTAGTCCAAAGCATGTATCCGCCAAACAGAACTAGAAAGCACCCTACCATTAGCACTGAGAAGCGAGCGCCAGTCTGCGTCTGATAAAGCCATAGGTTCAAATAGAGACCCGCAACAATCATAGCTAGATACAAAATCAGGGTGATTGCCCTACGCATATTGGAAAGAATAGGTCGCGATAATCTGAGCCGCTAGGCCCGGCTTTGCGCCAGCAGCGAACTACCAACAAGTCACCGCAATGTCCGCTTTACCCCTGAAAGCGCCCCGTAGATCATCAATGTCCGCTAAGTGCCAATAGCGGTTATTACGCCACTTATTCGATCACCTCGTCGGCTCGCTCTAGCAGCGACGATGGGATTGTCAGTCCGAGCGCCTTGGCGGTCTTCAAGTTGATGACCAGATCGAATTTGGTTGGCTGTTCCACAGGCAGATCGCCCGCGTTGGCGCCCTTCAAGATGCGATCCACATAGTAGGCCGCCCGGCGATACATAGCCGAGGTGCTCGGCCCGTAGGCCAAAAGTGCCCCGGCCTCGGCAAATGCCCTGTACTGTGAGACGACAGCCAAAGAGTGTGCCGCCGCCAAGTTTAGGATTTCGACCCTGTGTTGGGTCGCGACCACATCCTCGATGACAATGAGCGCTTCGATCCGACCGCGGGTTGCAACTTGGAAGGCCCCAATGAGTTCGCCTCGACCATGCACTGGCAGGAGCAGGAGCTGAAGGCCAAGCTCTCGGCTCGCAGCTTTTATTGCGCCCACGGCAATGTCTGAGCCGGGGTTAGGTTCGTACCAGAGGACGGCAACTCGGGAAACGCTCGGGAAAGCCTCCTTGAGCAGCGCAAGCCGCTTTCCACTTAGCTCGTCCACCCTGAAGCTCAAGCCGGTAATGTTGCCACCCGGTCTGGAGAGGCTGCTCACGAGGCCACTTTTTATCAGGGTCAGCGATGCGCGTCATGACAATGGGGATCGTCGCGCTCGCCTTCTTGGCGGCCTGCACTGACGGTGTATTTAAGGCAAGGATCACATCAACTTTGAGTTCCACCAGATGATTAGCGAGCGCCGCGAGCCGTTGGCCGTATCCTTCTGCATTTCGCACCTCAAACGTGATGTCCTGCCCCTCAACATAACCAAGCTCGCGAAGTCCTTGCCGAAAAGCCTCAAGAAATCCGGGGGTGGGAGTTCCGGGGACAGAATGCCAATTCGGTGGAGTTTAACTGGCCTGCTGCGCGTACGCCGCGAGCGGCCATGCGGCCGCAGCACCACCGAGAAGCCTGATGAAATCTCGTCGTTGCATGTATGCCCCCGTGTGGGCCACGCCATGTGCGATGGTAGATTATAAGAGGTCACTACTAATCGGTGTGTGAGAAATTGCACACAACCGGCCTCAGATGCTGATCAGGCCCGATGTCCGCTTTGGGTCATTAGCGGACATTCTCGCAGTGCAAAGCGGCATGTCCGCTTTACCCCCAATCAGCGGAAATCAGCGCGAGCCTTTAGTGGCGGAAACACCGGCATGAAAGTTCGCTGTTGTGTGAGCTATCTCACATCGAGACCCCAGCAGGGCCAATACATTGTTCGCAATACGAATTGTCATGTGCATGATTATAGGGAGCGACAAATGTCATACGAATTCGATCGCAGGCGCATTGAGCAGGTTATCATCCTCAGCGGGTTGGCGTTATTTCTCGTACTCAGCCGCCGTTATACCCGCCTGAGCAGCGTGACCGACGCTCGTACTCTGTCCGCTGTTATTCCAATAGCGGACAACGGCGGGGGCGGTCGGATTGTCCGCGAGTGCCCGGAAGCATTACAATTATATGGTCGCCAAGACGATGCTCCACCTTTAGTCACTTATTTGCAGCGAAGAAAGAGCGCTCTGCCTTGGCGAGAAGCTGCGCCTCGTAGCGTTTGAACATCCACCACAGCCAGCCGATGCCGATGACCGCGCAGATGAACAGAGCGGCGCCTCACAGGCCCGAGCCACTAATTTAACGGCGTGGACCGAACGATGTAACCACCGAACCCAAAAAACGCGGCCCAGACAATTCCGCCGCTCGCATTCCAAAGAAAAACTCGCCGCGAGGAAAGTTGAGAGCCCCCGCGAGTAGCGCCGCATAGGTTCGCAGAAACGCCGTAAAGCGGCCAAAAACGACGCGGCCGCCATATCGGCGAAACAACCATTGGCAAATCATTATACGATCTTCGGAAAGGCGGGCGTAGCGGCCATAGCGGCGGAGGAAACACAGACCGTATCGATGGCCTATCCAAAAGCCCAGATTGTCCCAAGGATCGCACCAGCAGCAGCGGGCTGTTATGACCAGGCTGATATCGAGTCCTTCGGTCGTCGCAGCTAACGCGGAGAGGCCGTAACAAGCGCGGTTTCGCCGGGAAGCGGAACGCCTGCACTTTCGAGGAAGATCAAAAAAACACGGCCCCGTACCCGAAATGGACTACGACATCAGACAGAGCTGATGCGAAGTCACCCAATTGCATTTCTAGACCTCCAGAAATAGGTCATCGAACGTACGGGGCGCGGCGGATCCCGATGTCCGCTTTACCCCGAAAGCAGACATTCGCGGTGCAAAAGAAATGCCCGCTAAGGGCCACAAGCGGACATCTGATCACCGCCTTGCGAGGATAGAATGAAAGCAGCATGCTTGAGATACAAGAAGTAACCTAGCCCGCGCGTATGGAAATGGAGGCAAAGGGAGGTCTCCATGCTGACGCGACGCGACGCTTATTGGTTGGCGCTGATGACCGCTGGAGCCAGTCTTGCGCACCAGAACAAGCTTTTCCAAAGCATCTCAACCCGAGACACCGGTCAATTTCGAGGTCCCCGAGAATGCGTGTGATTGCCATACCCACATCCACGGCGACCCGCAGCAATTTCTCTTCTTCTCCGGTCGCATTTACACGCCCGGAATTGGCGTCGCCCGAGGAAATGTCGGCGCTTCATCGCATGCTGCGCATCAAGCGCGTGGTGATTGTGACACCGAGCGTATATGGCACCGACAATTCCGCCACACTTTACGGGATGAAGGCGCGCGGCGCTGATGCTCGCGGGGTGGCCGTGATCGACGACAAAACGACTGAAAGCGATCTCTGCTACGCTATGGCCGCGCGCTGGCATGCGCGGCATTCGGCTCAATCTCGCGACCGGCGGCAACTAGCGATCCCAACATCGGCCGCCAACGTTTTCAGACCGCGGTCGACCGTATGAAGAGCCGCGGCTGGCATATCCAGATGGTACGTCGAACCTTGGCGGTGATTTCCGGCATCAAGTGACTTGGTACTGGCTGCACCCGTTCCTGTCGTGTTTGACCAATTTCGGTGGCGCCCAGGCAGCGCCTTCGGGCTCGAGCAGCCTGGATTTGCCGATCTCGTGGCGCGCTGGTCCGTGCAGGCAAGGCTTATGTCAAAATTTCTGGCGCCTACCGAGCGTCCAGGCTAGGGCCCGACTACGCAGATGCGGCGCCATTCGCTAAGGCACTGATCGCGGCCAACGTGGATCAGATCATATATGGGCACCGACTGGCCGCATCCCAACTCGTCCTCGGGCACAAAGCTGACTGAGGTTACCCCGTTATTCCAGATCGACGATGGACGGCTTCTCAACCAGCTCGTGGTCTGGGCGCCCGATCCGGCGACGCGCAAGAAGATCTAGTCGATAATCCGGCGCGCCTTTATCAATTCTGAGGGCGGAAGCGAAAGCGCGAACTTGTCATGTCCGATTTACCGCCAATAGCGGACATTCAGAGGCCCGAGCGGCGTGTCCGCTAGGTGCCAATAGCGGACATGGACACACCAATTATTTGATCACCTCGGCGGCGCTTTTAAGTCCAGCTTAAAACCGCGCTGGCGCCAACGCACAGGACCAAAATAGGAGGACGCCTCACGGTCTTTTCAATGTTCGCTTGGGTCAGAAGCGAATACGGCTGTAAACACTTACGCACAGGCGTAAATATCGCAAGAACGCGACGCTATGACCCCGCAAGAATTTCAGAAATTCCTATCCCCTCACCCTTGAGTGGCTTCGCACCACATTGATGGCGCACGCAGGGATAGCGCGAACGGTCGCCTCCCTGCGCGTTTCCGCGCTACCGCTCTATTTCACCGCGGACACGCTAGCGTCGGCGAAGGTCGTCTTGGTCGATCAATTGCCAGTCTCCGCCGCTGGCTGCGTTGGGGGCTGACGCGCTTTTCCGAATTTAGAAGGTCAGTAACTTCGATGGCATCGCATACCTGGACACCTTTTCCTGAAGCAATCTCAGTCAAGAAATGAGGCGATTCACTTCCACGAACTTATTCACGTAGTACAGTGGCGGATTCTGGGGCCGGAAGACTTTCTATGGTCATATGCCGATAGCTGGGAGCGTTTTGGGTATCGACAAAGTCCATTGGAAGAGATGGCATACGACGCAGAATTGGCATTCACGACTTCAAAAGATGCTTTCGACGCGGAAGATAGTGGCGGAGAAGTTGCGACTTTGGAAACGCATGCGCCCAGCTAGGGTAGCACTATAGTTTGTCCGTATTGCCAAAGAGATGTCCCGAAACAGTGTTGACCGGATAAACGGCAAGGCGTTGATCCACGCGGATAGGTGCGGATGAATGGAACAAGAAATCTCTGAGCTGACCGAGAAGGAAAAAGAGTGGCTGGCGCTTCAGCTGCATGTTGCGTCAGCCTTCGTTAAAACATTTTCGCCCCGAGACGCCGGTCATCCGATCTCTCCTGCCGCCCTCGACAGAGCATTTGCCGCCTGGATGGCAACGCAACCAACTGAGAGCGACGTTATTAACGGTACGATCAACAGGGTCGGCGTGGCTTTCGGTCAGACGCTGGTTGAGGGTTTAGGAATGCAATGGATCATCGCAACCGACGACCAAGGGTCCGAAATGGCGGTTTACGGGCTTCCTGGAGCGCCGATGTGCTGGTGTATCCAGCAAACTTCGTCGCCAAACGATGGGAACGACGCGAGGTCAATTTCTTTGAGGCATCGTACGGCTTGATTGCAGAGGACGTAAGCAGGCTGGCGCGCGAACACGGGTTGAAATCACCATCCGAAAGTCAAATATGGCGGGTGCATTCCTCGCTTCGCTCGTGACAGAACAGTCGCGCCAAGCGCATCTCACTGCTCATCAATTAGCTAGGGCCGTCCATCATCACCGCCTCGATCTCCTGCACATTTGAGAGCGGGATAATATGGTTTGAGCAGCCTTCGTTAGAACATGGTAGTCGGAGCGGGTCTGCTCGTATAACCAAACGCCTTGAAGTCGTCGCCCCCGAAGTGCCCCCACATCTACTAGTGGATAGTTTATTCCGGATCAACTGCGCTCCCCGCGTCTTATGCGCGTTAGAATTTCACGCTCTTCGTTGTGCCCGGTCCCCCGGAATTCGGGCAATCGTGACGGGCTGGCCGGTTGCCTCTTCGGGGCGTAGCAGAGCGCGCTGGGCACCCCGATTCCAACTTGTGATTATGCCATCGAGGTTCTTGCTAACAATTGCGTCGTCACTGGACTCGACAATAGCGGCAAGCGAGCGCAAACGCTGTTCGCCTTCTTGAAGGGCATTTAAAAGCGAGTAAAGGCCGAACTTGGAATGGGCTCGGGATGTCCGCTTTGGGTCATTAGCGGACATCCAGGCTTTCGGAGGAGATGTCCGCGCTACCCCCAAAAGCGAACACAAGAAATGTCGCGCGCGGGTACTAACGCAGTTTTTTGTCTTACCTCAGCAGGTGGAACCCACAGCGTAATGACTCAAATTTAATGTCATCTTCATTCCTCATTCATTTTGACCTGAGTGAGAATGGCTGGCCGCTGACCCATTTTGCGGCGCGGGCGCAAAAACAAAGTGGGGCTTAGAATGGCCCGTGATCCGCGTGCGCAAACCCAGTAGCGCTGCGCGTTTTGGATTGCCGCCGAAGCTCGGATCGACCGATTCACTCGGCGATACGCGATCGGTATTGTTGGCCGAGCTCGACAAACCTGATGTCGCTCTGATCAAGAACAACGACCTGTTAAGTTCCGGCGAAGCCGCACGGGCGGCTTTTGATTTTCGCCAGAGGCGCAAGGCCGCACGACTTCGGCAGCCAATGCCCAAAACGAGGCTGAGAAGCAGCAGGCGAAGGGACCCGGTTCGACAGAGGACAAGTACCCAACGCAACAAAACAACGCCAAACCAAACCCCGGCCCTGCGTGCCGCAGCAAATCTACCTTGAGGAATCGAAAGCACGGCTTGAGACCGCCTTGGCAGCAGGCGGCGGCTTCGTTGAGCGTTTGGTGTGGTTCTGGTCCAACCATTTTTGTATTTCGGCCGACAAAGGAGGCGTGCGACCGCTGTGCGGCGCGTACGAGCTGCGAAGCAATCCGTCCGCATGCGTGACCGGCAAGTTCTCCGATATGCTCCTTTGCCGTCGAATCGCATCCGGCCATGCTGCTCTACTCGACAATGCGCGTTCGATTGGCCCCACCATTCGCCGGGTTACGCCGTGACAAGGGCCTCAATGAAAACCTTGCGCGTGAGATTCTGAGTTGCATACGCTCGAGTCCGAACGGGCTATTCGCAGGACGACGTTACGAACTTCGCCAAGGTGATCACCGGCTGGAGCATTGTTCCGCCGCGCCAGTCTCCCGAGCGCGGTGGAGAGTTCACGTTCAATCCCCGAATGCACGAACCGGGCACTCACCGTGCGATCGGCTACGACTATGAAGACCGGGGCTTTGAGCAGGGCCGCGCGGTACTGCTCGTACATTGGCGAAGAACCCTGCTACTGCAAATCGATATCGCGCTCAAGCTTGCCTCCCATTTCGTGGCGGATGATCCACCGCGCTCTCTCGTGGCGCGCCTCGCATCACGCTTCCTCGATACCAGGGCGATCTGAAAGAAGTCTCAAAGGCACTCATCACGGCGCCGGAAGCCTGGGATGCCAATCCACACAGCTCCGTCGCCCGTCAGATTGGGTAATCAGTTCCGTGCGCGTGTGTGGCATCAAAGCCACCCGATGTGAGGCCAATCCTGCAGGTGCAAATTTGCTGGCGAACCCTCTGGCGCGTGACGGGCACCCGAACGGATTTTCCGACAACAGTGCGGCCTGGATGGGACGGTCTCGCTCAACGGCTCGATATCGCAGAATCAGATTTCGCGCGCGTCGGGGATACGCTCGATCCAGCGGCCATCGCGCAGAGTACTTTCGGCGCCCTGCTCTCAAAGCGAAACCAAAGAAGCTTTGGGTCGCGCCGGAAAGCCGATCGCAAGCCTTGGCCCTTCTTCTGATGTCTCCCGAATTCCAACGCAGGTGATCACCATGATCTATCAATCGAACCGCCGCGAACTTTTGCTCGGATCGGGGCGCTGTTTGCCTGGTGCCACGTGCCCCGCGTGGCACAGGCCGAAGGCCGCGATCCGCGGTTTCTAGTTGTCGTTCTTCGCGGAGCACTGGATGGGCCTCGCCGCCGTTGCCCTCGGTGGGCGATCCTGATTGGCAGCACTTGCGCGGCGAAAATGCTCTACGGTTGACGGACCAGCCGCGGCGTTGCCTCTCGACTCCTTCTTTGCGCTCAATCCGGCCATGCCGAACCTGCACCGCCTTTACAAAGCGGGTCAGGCAACAATCATCCACGCGGTCGCGGACGCCGTATCGCGAACGATCGCACTTCGACGGGGCAGGGATGTACTGGAGAGCGGTTTCATTCGCCCGGGCTCGGCCAATACTGGCTGGCCTTAATCGTGCGCTTCGCCGGCTTGCCCGCAGCTGGACGCGTCAATCCGAAACAGGCATTTGCCGTCGGACCGATCGCCCCGCTGGTGGCGCGTGGACCCGCACCCGCTCTGGCTGACGCCGCCACGGCTGCCGCCGGCCAGCAACGACACGATGAGCGAACTCGTTGATCTCTATCGCCACCACTGACCCGGCCCTGGCCACTGCATTGGAGGAACGCCAGCGCCTTAAGCGCGATCACGCCGGTGGGGCGCAATGGGCGACACTTGACAAGCCTCAGATGGCAATAGTGTATCCCGGGAGCGGCGGTACGCGCGTATTTCGCCGAATCCGCTTCCAGCCGCCGCAAAGTTCATGGCGCGGCCGGATGGCCCGCGTGTCAGCGTTGGCCTGTGATGGCTGGGACATACACGCAAACGAAGGGCAACCAGGACGCCCGCGGTTCTGCTCGCTGCGTTGGACGGCGCCATCAACGCTCTTGAGGCCGGCATGGGTGGAGTCTGGAAAGACACCGTGATCGCGGTGATCACTGAGTTCGGCAGAACGGCGCGCATCAATGGCGACCGAGGGTACGGATCACGGCACCGCAACTGCCGCGCTACTCTTTGCGTGGCGCAGCGAAGGGCGGCCGCGTCATTGCCGACTGGCCCGGCCTGAAAGAAGCGAACCTCCGTGATGGGCGCGATCTCAAGCCGACGACTGATCTGCGTGCGGTGATGAAAGGAATTCTCACGCGATCACCTACGCGTCGAAGTATCATCTCTTGGCAAAGGATGTTTTCCCGGAAGCCAGACGATTAGTCCATTGGCAAGGATTGGTCTGATAAGGAAACGAAAGCGGACATTTCGCATCAGCTGGAAATTGGTCGGCCACGGTTGGTGCTGTCACGGTGCTGTCAAAACGTCTTCACCAACAGGGTCGACTAACTCTAAACCACTGACCTAAATGCAGATGCTGGACGGATTGAATATGCGGAGCCTTCCCTTGCGTGGAGAGTAAGATTTAAAGTGTCGATGGTTTGAGCAATACGTAACTT
>ERZ1370068.685-contig-10627_pt1 | contig 44283 bp, 73 predicted proteins | sample MGYA00561227_ERZ1370068 | MGnify/ENA primary metagenome ERZ1370068 (study PRJEB38410, sample SAMEA6850437) | metagenome | study: Metagenomic assessment of the ecological functions of the soil: analysis of the soil microbiota associated with the...
GTTTATTAGGCTAAGGATTGGCGAGGCAGCGGTGTTATGACTAACATTGGCTCGATACTGAAGAGGTAACGCGGGCAGGGATGGGGACCGGCGTCTCCCAAAGCCAAGTGGACGTTTGCACCGAGGCTGCCATTCCACCGCAGAGGACCTGACGTAGCCTCAAAAACGTCCACTTAGCTTTGGGAGACGCCGGTCCCGAGTACTCGCTCCTGCGTGTGTGCTGCAAGTCGTGGCCGAACATCGCCCATGGAGTTTTGGCGAGCGCCTGCGGAGACGGCGCACTCCCGGTCCTGACCTTCGAGCTTTGAGCGCACGCGAGCACCGCGATGGCCATCAGCAATAATGGCAGTGAATGTTTCATGTCGGACATTAACTCACAGGCCGAATATTCTTGTCAGTGGCAATTCGCCACTGTAGCATCGCTGCTTGTTCAAAGCCGTGTCCACTTGATGATTAATCAAACAGCCAAGCTCCTTGATTGGCACCGCGCGCTGCGCGTGCGGGGACGCCGCCTACGCGCGGGCTACTGCCCCGGGGAAACCTGCGATCTGAGCGTTGACAGCAATTGGCTCCTGAGGTAAGTTTGCCGAAGTTAACTCGGTACTAGTCAATGAAAAAAGCTCGGTCACAACCGCGACAATTAACCAAAGCGCCAACCAGGCGTGCTGCTACATGTGTATGTGTTGTTGTTATCGGTCATCGACTGAGCGGACCAAACCATGTGACATAGACTGACATAATCATTCATGCACAGATTTTGAGGCCGCTCATTTCGAGCGGCCTTTTTGTTTTTACGCTAGTCAATCGAAGGCCCATCGACGGCAAATGAAGGAGACCACATGACCACTGAGGCAAGACCGATTGCCATCTATTACGAACATCCCGACTGGTTCCGCCCGCTTTTCGCGGAACTCGAGCGGCGCAGCACTCCCTATCTTGCAATTGACGCCGCGCGTCATCAATACGATCCGGACGACACCGAGAGCGAGTATGCGCTGCTGTTCAATCGCATGAGCCCTTCGGCCTACCTGCGAGAGCACGGCCAGGGGATCTTCTACACCCTGAACTATCTCGAACACCTCGAGCGCAGAGGGGTTCGCGTAATCAACAGCCGCGCGGCATTTACGGTCGAGACTTCAAAAGCGCTGCAGCTTTCGCTGCTCGCTTCGCTGGGTCTTCCTTATCCACGCGCGCGTGTGATTAACCACCCATCACTTGCGGTCGCGGCCGCGCGAGACCTGCGCTTTCCAATCGTGGTGAAGGCAAACATCGGCGGTAGCGGCGCGGGAGTCGTGCGTTACGACTCTCACGATTCGCTCGAGCCGCGCCGCAGCAGCGGGCACGATCGATCTCGGCATCGACCAGACTGCGCTGGTCCAGGAATTCGTTCCCGCCCGCGGCGGACACATCACGCGGGTCGAGACCCTGGGCGGAAAATTTCTCTACGGCATTAAGATCTTCACTTCGGGCGAGAGCTTCAATCTGTGTCCGGCGGACATCTGTCAAACAACCGATGGCGTCGAGCTGACGCGCCTCGCCTGCCCAATCGATGCGCCTCGCAGCGGGCTGCGGGTCGAAGGCTACACGCCGCCGGATGAAGTGATCGACGCGGTGGAGCGGATTGTGCAAGCCGTGCAAATCGATGTTGGCGGCGTCGAGTACATCGTCGACGATCGCGATGGCTCGCTGCTCTATTACGACATTAACGCCTTATCAAATTTTTGTAGCTGATGCAGTGCGCGTGGTTGGGTTCGATTCCGCATGCGCGGCTGGTTGATTTTCTGTTAGAGGAGGCAAACAAATGCGCTACGGTTACTGGCTACCAGTTTTCGGCGGTTGGCTGAGAAATGTCGATGACGAACGGATGGAAGCGAGCTGGAAATACAACAGCCGCCTGGCGCGTCGTAGTGAAGAGATCGGCTACGATCTGACCCTCGTCGCTGAGTTGAATCTCAACGACATCAAAGGCGTCGAGGCGCCTTCGCTCGACGCCTGGTCAACCGCCGCGGCACTCGCCGCGGTTACTGAGCGGCTTGAGCTGATGGTCGCGGTGCGCCCAACTTTTCACCAGCCCGCGCTGCTGGCCAAGCAAGCTGCGAACATCGATCACATCGGCGGCGGTGGCTGGCTCGCTCAACGTCGTCTCTTCCTGGTGGGAAGATGAAGCGAAGAAGTATGGCGTGCATTTCGAGCGGCACGACGATCGTTACGCGCGCACTACTGAATGGCTGGAGATCGTCGATCGAATGTGGCGGCAGGATCACTTCTCGTTTATCGGAAAGCATTACGCCGTCGATGATGTGGTCATGCAACCCAAACCGATCAGCCGGCCGCGCCCGGTGATCTATGCCGGCGGCGAGTCGGAAGCGGCGAAGCAAATGATCTCGCGGCTTTGCGACGCTTACGTCATGCACGGCGACGAGCCGGCGCGTGTGCGCGAGAAGATCGCCGACATGTCCGCGCGGCGCGAGCGTCTGAATCTGCCGCCGATGAAATATGGCGTTGCCGCCTATACGATCGTGCGTTCGACTGAAAGTGAGGCGAAGCAGGAGCTGGCGCGCATTACCAACGTCAAACAATCCGCCGCCGGTTACCAGAATTATCAGCAATGGTTGGCGGGCACGAAACTGGAGCAGCAGGTTTCACTCCAAGACTACTCCGTATCGAACCGGGGTTTGCGTTCTGGTTTAGTGGGCACGCCCGAACAAGTCGCCAATCGTATCGCCGAATTCGAAGCGGCCGGAGTCGATCTCCTGCTGCTGCAATGCAGCCCACAGCTGGAAGAGATGGAGCGCTTCGCCGAAACCGTCATCCGACCCAGCGCGGTCGCAACGGCAGCGGGCTAGAGGACGCGCAGGAAGGCCACCAGATCAGACTTCTCCTGTTGCGTCAGGTTGAGTTGCTGAACCAGGTTGAAAACTCCACTGCGTCCTCGAGTGTCAGTAACCGTCCGTCATGCAGGTAATCCGATTAACTCGGGGTCAGGCCTGCGATTTGCGATTCTCTCAACTCCGGGACTATTCTTGTCTGCGGCAGTTTGCCACTGTAGCATCGCTGCTTGTTCACAGCCGTTCGTGGTCACTTCATTATTAATCAAACAGACACGCCCTTGCCTACGCGCGGGCTACTGCCCCGCGCCGGAGTTTTGATGACGATGCGTAAATGTAAATTGGCAATACTCGCGATTGCAGTACTTCTACAGGTGCATTCAGGCGCCGGTTATCTTTTTGCCCAAGATGCCCAGAACCCGCAGGCCGAACCTATCACCCGCCAGGAAACACTGCGCGGCTCGATAACACCGGAACGCGAATGGTGGGACGTACTGCATTACCACTTGCAGGTGGAGTTCTTACCGGAAACGAGAAGGTTGAGAGGGTCGAACACCATAACTTTCAAAACCCTAAAACCGGGAAACAAAATGCAAATTGATTTGCAGCCACCGTTAGCAATTACCAAGATTAATCACGGCGACTCGCAACTCAAATTTGAACGAGAAGGAAATGTCTACTGGGTGATGTTTGAAAAGGACATTCCCAAAGGCACAGAGGACAAGATCGAAATATTTTACGAAGGCGTTCCGGTTGTAAGCAGGAATCCGCCCTGGGTTGGCGGGATAACCTGGGGAAGAGATGACCTGGGAGAGCCTTTTATCGTTACCACTTGTGAGGGCATTGGCGCGAGTATCTGGTGGCCCAACAAAGATCATGGCGCTGATGAACCCGATCGCGGAATGCAAATTAGCGTAACGGTGCCGGAGAACTTAGTTGCTGTTTCGAATGGTCGCTTGAAAAAGACCGACCATGATGTTGCGGGTAAGAAGAAAACCTTTCATTGGGAAGTCGTGAACCCGATCAATAACTACGGAGTCAACGTCAACATCGGCAACTACGTAAAGCTTACTGAAAAGTACCAGGGGAAAGGTGGGGTGCTGGATATTGAGTATTGGGTCCTGCCTCATCAGAAAGAAGCAGCGCTCAGACAGTTCAAAGAAGTTCCACGGATGCTGGAGGCATTTGAACACTGGTTTGGGAAATATCCTTTTATGAGGATGGTTACAAGCTGGTTACGGTTCAATATCCGGGCATGGAGCATCAAAGCTCAGTTACCTACGGCAATTGGTTTAGGAATGGCTATTTGCAACGGGACCCTTATGTGCCTGCGGGGTTGGTCTTAAATTCGACTTCATCATTGTTCACGAATCAGCGCATGAGTGGTTCGGCAACAACATTTCAATGAAAGACGCTGCGGACATGTGGATTCATGAAGGCTTTGCCAATTACGCCGAAAACCTTTTGTCGAATACCACTTCGGGAAAAAGATGCGGAGGATTACGTCGTCGGTACTCGTCGCGGCATCCGAAACGACCGTCCGATCATTGGCACGTATGGGAGCAATCGAGAGGGATCAGGAGACATGTATCCCAAGGGCGGGAACATGCTGCACACCATTCGCCACGTCATCAATGATGACGCGAAGTGGCTCTCCATCCTGCGCGGGCTCAACGCTGATTTTTGGCATCAGACTGTTACCACGGAACAGATTGAGTCATATATCAGCACTAAGGCCGGTATTGATTTCAGTAAGGTCTTTGACCAGTACCTGCGGACCACAAAGATTCCCTTGTTGAAATACAACGTGAACGGGAAGACCCTTTCGTTTTACTACGAAAGAGTGGTTAAGGGATTCGCAATGCCGATTCGCGTCAGTCTCAATGGCAAGGAGATTCAGATAACACCGAACGAAGTAAAACAGACTTATTGAGTTCTCTGAAGAGATCAAAACATTTGAGGTGAATCGGAACTTCTACATTGAGGCAGCGAAGGGGAGATGTAGTAGCGTCGAGTTCCCCCCAGTCGAAAGGCGCGAAGCGTCCTCGATCACGCGTGGGCCAACCCGCGGAGCGGGTGTCAGCATAAAGCCTGGGGTGAAGCGTAGCGAAACCCCAGGAACAGGCAATTGAAAATAATCAAAGCCCGCGGAGCGGGCGACAGAGGATTCATCACGATCATGCATGACACCAATGATCGTAACTGCTGTCGCGCCGCTTCGCGGGCTCAATTGTTTTTGTTGGCTTCGATCCCTGGGGCTTACGCCCCAGGCTTTATGCTTTCGCCTGCTCCGCAGGCTGGAAACCTCACGCTGGTGAGTCGCCGCGAATGCCTGGTCCAGGATTTAGGACCGGCCTCCACCTCAATTCTTAAGTTCCACCAGCTCCGAGGCGGATTGTTGTATTGCCAATGTTCTCGGCCCAGTGCGTTATCGGATCACGATATATGACGTCGCCGGTTCGGAAGTCTGCTTCAGTGACCTTGCCGTCAGCACTGTGATTGCGGACCTTTCCGCCCGCAATGACATAGATGACATAGGCGGGATGCGGAGTGCAGTTTCTTCCTTAAGGCCTGGGGCAAGAGTCGCCTCGAGAACACGTACGCGAGATTTTCGAGTTTCAAGGCTATGCTCTTTGGGTTTACGACCAGCGGGTCCTGGGCACGACTAACACCCGCGTCGCCGCGGACAAATCCCGTCACGAGCAGAACAAGTATCGAGATATAGATTCGCTTCATTTGACCTCCTACGCTTTTCTCGCGCCGCACTTCTTATTTCACGCGCACGCGGTTCGCAATTTGTTGCCCGAATCGTAGATCGTGAATGGCGAATCGTAAATAGTTTGTCCGGGTTAGCGGCGATTGAAAACTAATCCACAACCCTCTATTGTCTCTTTCATGGACCAGGAATTCTTCAGATTCGGCCTTGCTGCCTTCGTCACGATCCTGGTGGTTGTCGATCCGCCGGGCGTCGTGCCGATTTTCGTGGCGCTCACCAAGGATGAGGAACCGCGTCGCCGGGTAGCAATTCTGATTCGCGCCGTGCTGATCGCGTCTGGCGTGGCGTTGTTCTTTCTGGTCGCCGGTCGGGCGGTGCTTTCGTATCTTGGCGTGACGGTTCATGCCTTCTCAATCAGCGGCGGCATTCTTCTCTTCGTCGCCGCAATGCCGATGCTGTTTGGACAGCGTGGCGGACTACAAGCCCCGGAACCCACCGAACGAGGATCAGTGGGCGAAGACATCTCTGTCTTTCCGCTGGCGATGCCGCTCTTGTCCGGCCCCGGCACGATTGCCACGATTCTGCTGCTGACGTCGCAGGCCGGCGGCGACGTTAAGAAGTTGGCCGCCATCGGCATCGCCATCGCGGTAGTCTTCCTGGTTTCGTTCGTGTCTTTGTACCTGGGCGCGCGTTTGATCGGACTAGTGGGCGAAGGCGGCGTTCACATCGCGACCCGCGTCATGGGCATCGTCCTCGCCGCCCTCGCAGTCCAGTACGTCCTCAACGGCATCGCGGGCTATTCCAACTTGCTGCGCGGACGATGAACGCCCCTGGCGTCTGATATGAGTCGATAAACACAAAATGCCGCGATCATCATCGCGGCATTCCATTAGCTAACTACATCAAAGCGTTACGACGTTCGATCGTTGTTTCCGACTCGGTAGCCTTCCTGGCGAGCACCGCGATTTAGTTTTCTCGGCCTTCTCGCAGCTCATGTTCAAGCAGGTTGGTGGTGCGCTCGGTAACACTCGCCGGCACGGATCGATCACTTGGCGGCAGGGGTCGATCAAACGGTTCTCTTTCCTTGAATCTCGAGGCGGTCTCACCTCGACTTGCGGCTTTGCGGCCTCCAGCCGCTCGGGGAGGATCCGGTCTAACCAGGAGCCCGGCGACGAGGTGCCCCACACCCGACAGCGCCGGCATCAAACCAACCAACCAGATGATCCGCACGACCGGTCTCGATTTCAAAAGGCACCTTGGCAATGACGTCAGGCGGCAGCTTCAGGACGAGCGCGCCGGTTAAGTAGTAGAGAAAGATCGCGAGGCCGATGCCGCTGAAAAGTGAGATGGCTCCGGTAACCAGGTGTTTCTCGCGCCGCTGCTCGGCAGTCTCTTGCTCCTGATTCCAGGCCAGTGCGGTTTTTGTCGAGGAACGTCATCTGAGCTGCGCACGATTTCTTTGTTCATTTGGTCTAGCGCGCGCAGATGTCTTCGGTCACCTGCTCAACTTTCAGGTTCTTCATCATCTCCTTGATCTTCGGCAGCGGCCCGCGATCGCTGCGCGCAATCGCCTCGCTCAGCGTGACCGCTTTGCCAATTACCTTGAGATTTGCTCCACATGCCCGACAATACTGCAGGCCGGACGAGGATTCAGTACCGCACTGCGGACAATACATGGCTGGTTGAGCGTCCTCCGCGTAAAATTATCATGCCGACCGAGGCATTAGGAAAGCCAGTTGAACTACGACAGTGAGGCAGCGTTTGTTCAGGGCTCTGTCCTAAACCCAACAAAGCCCCCGACGAAGTAATCCGCCGGAGGCTTTTGTTAGTCGCAATTACTTGCGGGCTGGATTAGTAGCGCGAACCGCCGTTGCGTCCACCGCCGCCACCGCCGCGATCTTCGCGAGGCTTGGCTTCGTTGACGTTCAGCGCTCGGCCGCCCATGTCCTTGCCGTTAAACTGCTGAATAGCAGCGGCGCCTTCTTCCTTCGATAGACATTTCAACGAAGCCGAAGCCGCGTGAACGACCGGTTTCGCGATCCTCGATCAAGGAAACGCTTTCGACTGTGCCCGCCTGCGCGAACAGTGTTTGAAGTTCCTCACTCGTAGTTTGGAACGCGAGATTACCTACATAAAGTTTCATAGTCATAGTTTCTTACCTTTTCCCTGCGGGATTTCGCCCCAGGAGACTTCTCCGCGGGCGATGTAACAGAAGCCGCATGCGAACATGGTAGCTTCCCAATTTGCTAAGGACGTTGGGATTTACATATCCATGCCGCCGGGCATTGCCCGGGGTTTGTCATCTTCCTGTAGCTCAGAAATGAGGGCTTCCGTCGTGAGCATCAAGCCCGCGATTGATGCGGCGTTTTGCAACGCGCAACGCGTGACTCTTCGCAGGATCGATAATCCCCGCGGCCACCAGGTCCTCAAAAGTTTCAGTGGCGGCGTTGTAGCCAAAGTTTGGGTCCTTGCTGGCCCGAACTTTTTCGACAATCACCGCGCCTTCTTTGCCGGCGTTCTGTACGATCTGACGCAGCGGCTCTTCCAAGCGCGCGGCGGATGATGTTGACGCCAACCTGCTCGTCTTCATCGCCAGTCGTCTCGCCGTCTTCGTTAGTTTCGAAAACTTTAAACTTGTCCAGCGCTTTGGCTGCGCGAATGAGCGCCACACCGCCGCCCGCCACGATGCCTTCTTCAACAGCCGCGCGAGTCGCGTTCATCGCATCTTCAACGCGTGCTTTCTTTTCCTTGAGTTCGGTTTCAGTAGCAGCGCCGACGCGAATCACAGCAACGCCGCCGACTAGTTTCGCCAGACGTTCTTGCAGTTTCTCGCGGTCGTAGTCTGACGAGGTGTCTTCAATTTGCGCCTTCAGCGTCTTTACCCTCGAGCGCAGCGCGTCAAGGTTGCCGCCACCATCGATGATGATCGTGTCGTCTTTGTTGATCGTAACTTTCTTGGCGCGTCCCAAATCTTCGATCTTTACGTTCTCGAGTTTGATGCCGAGGTCTTCACTGATGACTTTGCCGCCAGTGAGGACCGCAATATCCTCGAGCATAGCCTTGCGCCGATCGCCGAAGCCCGGAGCTTTGACCGCCGCCACGTTGATCGTGCCGCGCAGTTTGTTAACCACGAGTGTTGCCAGCGCTTCCCCGTCTACGTCTTCCGCGACAATCAGAATCGGCTGGCCCAACTTCGCAACCTGCTCAAGAATCGGCAGCAGGTCTCGCATCGCAGCAATCTTCTTTTCGCTCAGCAGAATTACTGGATTCTCGAGCACCGCTTCCATCTTTTCCGGGTTGGTGATGAAGTAAGGCGACAGGTAGCCGCGATCAAACTGCATCCCTTCCACAAATTCCAGGTCCGTCTCCATTGTCTTCGCGTCTTCAACCGTAATCACGCCGTCTTTGCCGACTTTCGCCATCGCTTCGGCAATCAACTCGCCGATAGCAGCGTCGCCGTTGGCTGAAATCGTGCCGACCTGCGCGATCATGTCGCCCGCTACCGGCTTCGACAATTTCTTGATCGCTGCCGTCGCGCGCTCAACTGCCTTGTCAATGCCACGTTTTAGGGCCATCGGGTTTACACCCGCCGCGACGGTTTTCACGCCCTCGCGATAAATTGCCTGTGCCAGGACGGTGGCGGTCGTGGTGCCGTCGCCGGCTACGTCGCTGGTCTTCGACGCCACTTCGCGCACCATCTGCGCGCCCATGTTCTCCAGCGAATCTTTGAGATCAATCTCTTTCGCGACGGTCACCCCGTCTTTGGTAATCGTCGGGCTGCCATACGCCTTACCGAGAACGACGTTGCGTCCTTTCGGACCGAGCGTGATTTTCACCGCGTCCGCGAGTTGATTAACTCCGCGCAGAATTGCCGCCCGAGATTCTTCGCCGTGCACTATTTGCTTTGCCATAATTTTTGTGTTCTCTCCAAACTCAAAACTGTCGTTTGGTGATCAGTGACAGGTGATGAGTGACAAGTAAGACTGGGAGAGGCGGCTTCGGACTTGTCACTCGTCACATGTCACTTTTCACTGATCCTACTTCTTCTTGCTACCAGCAGCTGCGCCTGGCGCGGGTGATGATTCCGAGAATCTCGTCCTCGCGCATAATCAACAGCTCTTCGCCATCGATCTTGATTTCCGAACTGCTGTATTTGCCAAACAAAACGCGGTCGCCCGTCTTAACATCCAGCGGCTGGCGAGTTCCGTCTTCTTTGTACTTGCCGGCTCCGGCAGCGATCACTTCGCCTTCCTGCGGTTTCTCCTTGGCGGTGTCCGGGATAATGATCCCGCCGCGCACCTGCTCGCCTTCGTCGATTCGCTTCACGATCACGCGGTCATGCAGTGGGGTAATGTTCGTTGTCATAATCTGATGATTTTCCTTTTGGCTCTCGGTTCACCTAACAGACGAAGCGCACGGTATTTAATCGTCGGGCTCCTGGCTGTTTGCCGTTTGCTGTCTCAAACTTACAGACTAGCTGGTGAACGTATGACGCCCTGTTGTTCTTAGTAATTGAGCTGTGGATTTATCAGGTGATCTGGAAGATCCCAGAGGAGCTGAGAGCGGAGTAAGCTGGACTCGGTTCGCTACCCACCCTACGCTACCGACCACTATATGTCAAATGCAGGATATATCTTGTACCCGATTTGGGCTTTGGCCTTTGGTCTTCGGGCTTTGTCGCCTTTTGAACTTCGAGCTTTGTACGTCGTGCTTGGCTTGTTTTTCAACAGCGAGCTGAACCGACAATGGCCCGTAGCTGGGCAAAGTACAAAGCTCAATGAACCCAACACCGAAATCCCAGACCAAGACCAAAGACCTAAGACCTAATTTCTTCAGCCCGAACATATCGCGCTAACTGCCACCCGAGAATCACAGCAACAATCAACCCAAGCATTACCCAGGTGAGATTGCCTAGTATTTCAGCGATGGCCTGAACCCGATTGCTAAACGCGTATCCGATGCCAACGTAGAGGACCACCCAAAGCACTTCTCCCAGCACGTCCCAAATCAGAAAGCGGCGCCAGGGATAACCCCCGATTCCGCTCTCGCAACGTTCACCCATGGGCCCAGCGCAGTTACCAACCAGCGACTGAAGAAAATGCCGGCGCCACTCCACCGTTTAGTCAGGGCCTCAGCTTTTTTGATCTTGTCGTCGGCGCCAAGCTTCCGACTCAGACGTTTGATCAAGCGACGCCCGCCCCAGCGAGAGACAAGCCGTAAGCGATTTGATCACCAAGCACAGCCGCCAGACTCGGCCACGGCGATTACCTGCCACAGTTTCAATCTCGCCTTGTTCGACAAACGAACCCGCCGCCACCAGCATTAGGCTAATGGGAAAGGAACGCCAACAGAGCAGATTAGGATTACACCAAAGAGAACCGGCGAGGCCGTATACCAACAGAGCAGCCAGTACTTGATCTCGTAATGCTCATGGCGAGCGCCCTCGAGTCGGTTCCTGACTGCTTCCTTCATCGGGAGGGGGCGGTGGGCCGGGAGGTGGATACGGCGGACGCGCATGAACAATTGCGTCCTGGAGGATAGCGATTACTTCGTCAACCGAGCGATGTTGCTCGCGGGCAATTTCTCTGATCGGGCGCCGGTCAGGCGGGTGCATCGTCGCGGCGTCAGGCCGAGAGCTTGTCGCAGCACCCAGGGTGGCACGTCGTACGAATGGGCGATGTAGCCAACACTCATCCATGCGCGAATGGGTTCGTCCTGATGGTAGTGCCAATAGATAGCCCGCCGCACCGTCCGAACTGCGAAGAGTCCGGTGAATGAGACCACCAGCACAAACGCCAAAACAACCAACCACTCGTCGGAAACCAAGTTTCTTCATTAGCCAAAACCGCGATTACGAGGATAACCTATAGGCACTAGGCGCACGAGCGGTGTCCGCAAATCGTCTAGCAGACGAGGCCCTTTTTGACTTAGCCCGGACGTCGCAACCATTCCGGCTGTTTTGACATCTCAAAGGGCGATCCCGTCAGGGCCCGTCAAGATTTTTCCGAAATACCGAATAAGATTGGAAGTTATGAAAATTACAAGAACTCTCTCCGCGGCCACACTTTTGCTGACCGTCACCGCTCTTTCAGCCTTCGCGCAGGGCACCCGCCCTGCCGCTGGCACGACACCGCCGCGAACTACGACTGCGCCGGCCGCCTCGCCAGCCACCAACCCAGCACCGGCTACGAACGCACCCGTGCCTGAGAGCAAAATCGCTTTCATCAACACAGAGGCTTTTTCTGATGAGAAGGTGGGCATTAGGCGTTTTGTGGTCGCGCTGCAGTCGATTCAACGCGAACTTAAACCTAAGGTAGATGAACTTCAGGCAATCCAGACAAAAGCGGGACAGCTTTCGAAGGACCTTGAAACGCTGAGCAAAGCCGCCGTGGTTGACCAGAAATCGATCCAGGCGAAGCAGGACGAGGGCGAACGGCTTCAGCGCGAGTTCAAGTACAAGAAGGAAGATTACGACTCGCTATTGCAGAGGCGTTATCGCGAGGTTGTAGGTCCGGTCTCCGTTGACATCGGCAAGGAACTTGATGCCTTTGCCGCGCAGCGTGGCTGACCATGGTTCTGGACATGACCAAACTCGCCGACGCAATTCTGACCGCCAAACGGGAAACAGATATCACCGAGGCCTTCATCGCGTACTACAACGCCAAGAACCCAGCGACCGCCGCCGCCACCGCGCCGCGACCATAACGGCGCGCCAGTGAATGCCCACGGCGTTTGCTAACTTGCTCCGGGGTTGCGCATCGCGCGCTACCCTGGGACCAATCCCTCTAATCTCAAAACCCTGAAACGGTTCTGTGGAACCATCCACCGACGACTTTGCAGTCGCCGGATGCGTTTGTCTGCGAGCATGTATTAGAATCCGACGACGATCTCGTTCCGGTTTACCGCGCCGATATCCGAAGCCCTGAGGAGATGGGCAGCCAGGTTGAGCTGCCCTTTTCGTTTATCGACGGCGACGGTTGTCCGACAAACTTCAGTTTGTCGATTGGTTAACGGACTCGACAAGCGAAAGCTTGCCGGACTCTAACAGTGAAAGGTTCCTGAGCAACATGCCTGCTTCCATAGAACTCGAGGAGACGTTTGCGTTGGGCTGATTCCGATGCGGCCGGACGTTTGCACTTTCCGCGCATCTTTGAACTGATAGAGGAAGCGGAAAGCGAACTGGTGCGCGCGCATTCAGTGGCCGATGAACCGAAGCATGGGTTACGATTTTCCGCGCGTGCACGTGGAATGCCGCTTCATCCGCGTCATCGAGCTCGACGAGCAATTCCGACTTCGTCTCTCCGTCGGAAAACTGGGGCGCACCTCAATTCGTTACGACTATCAGGTTTTCAGAGCCGACGAGGAACTCGCAATTGAGGAACGATGACTCTGGTGGTGTTACAGAACGGTAAGCCGGCGGAGATTCCGACGTCGCTTCGCGCGGCGCTCGCCCGGGAGTCGAACCTTCTGACTGGGACCGCGGGCGTCCCGCCCGCATCAAGCTGAGGTTCACGCCAGTTACCAGCTCGAGGCTCCAACGCCGCCGAGATGTTTACGAACAGAAGCGGGCGGGACGCCCGCGGTCCCAGTGAAAACGGTTATCTTTTGAAACCTGCTCTGGTATTTTAGCGTTGCTATTCGAGGTTCCGAGCCAGACATTCTTTCCGTCAAACCTATGTCTACCGCTGAAGCAGCTTTACCACAAAAGATTAAGGCCTCGCAGGAAGCGCTGGACGCGTGGGTCCGTGAGGTCATCGCCTGGCACTTCGACCCCACGAGCGGTTGTCCGTTTTGGTTAGACTACGCGCAAAAACTCGGATGGGATCCGCGCGACCGGATTCAGACCTACCAGGATCTCGCGCAGCTCGGTCCGTTTCAGGACGAGTGGCTGCGCGGCGGTCCGGTGCGGCGTTGGGTGCCGCGCGGTTATGCGAGGCCGCCCCGTCTACACCTTCGAGACCGGCGGCAGCACCGGCGTTCCGAAGTCTCGAATCAACATCGAGGACTTTCGGCTCGACTACGAGGCCTTTAGCGCCACGCTGCCGGACGAGTTTTTCCACCGGGCGCTGATTGGTTGTCGCTTGGACCAACCGGCCCGCGTCGTTTGCGATTGGCAGTTGAGCATCTGACGCAGTATCGCGGCGGCATCTGCTTCATGATCGATCTCGATCCGCGTTGGGTGATCAAGCTGCTGAAGATGGGTCGAGCCAAAGATGGCGGAACAGTACAAGCAGCACGTGATCGAACAGGCGACTGACGCTGCTGCGGGCGCACGAAAACATCCGTTGCCTGTTCACCACGCCGAAGCTTTTGGAGGCGCTCTGCGAGCGGGTTTCGCTTAAGAAGTTAGGCATCACCGGCGTCTTCTGCGGTGGACACGGAGATGACGCCGCAGTTTCATCGCTTCGCCGTCGAAGAACTGCTCGAAGGCGCCTACTTCGCGCCGACCTACGGCAACACGCTGATGGGACTGGCCGTGCACAAGCCGCGCGAGGAGGCGGACAATTTTGCCGTTATCTATTATCCGCCGCGGCCGCGAGCGATGATCGAGATCGTCGATCCGGACAACCCGGATAAGATCGTCGACTACGGTCAAACGGGTCGAGTTCGTCTGACAACGCTGACAAAGGAATTCTTCATGCCGCGCTTTCTCGAACGCGATGAGGCGGAAAGAGAGCCGCCCTGCGAACTGTATCCCTGGGACGGCGTGCGCAATGTCCGCCCCTTCTCGCGTTTGCAGACGAGCGTAGTCGAGGGAGTTTACTGAGAATTTCGGATTGCGGATTTTGCTTTGCGTAACTCTGTGCCTTCTTTGCGAGCTTTAAGATTTCGGCTGTTGGTTTTACCGCAAGGTCGCCAAGAACTCGCAAAGGAGCGCAAAGGAAACTGCACCATAAGAACAGTTTGAAGCTCAGCTGTTAACACGAAATCCGCATTCCGAAATTCGAAATCCGAAATTCGCTTATGCTTCATATCCCAATTCTTCGTCACGGTGAGCCCTTACAAGAGTCTCGAGGTCGCGCGCGTTCCGCACCATCAGACTCGCGAGTTGTTTGTCGAGATCAGTCAGGCGAACAATGGACTGGTCCGTCGCGATCTGCGGGATCAGAAAACCGGCCGGGATAAACTCGCCGCCTTGTCTACCGCGGAACTAATCGAGATCTGTGCGCGCGCTGCTGACCACTTTCTCAACGACTCGCTGCCGCTGGGCGATGCCATGCAAACGCCCGAAGACTATGTGCGGCAGATTGCGGCAACTACGGGCATGCCGCACGTGCTGGCGCGCCGGAACATGGCGAAGATTCAGGGAGCGCTCTCCGAAGCCGACAACGTGATCAATGGACTCACCCGTAATATCGATTGGCAAACACTCGACCGCGGCTTCGGCGAGATTGACGGCCGCTCAATCGAGTTTCTATCCGCGCACTGAGTCGTTGGGTGTGGTGCTGCCCAACAATTCCCCCGGCGTCCATACACTTTGGATTCCGGCAGATCCCTTTGAAGATTCCGCTCGTGCTCAAACCCGGCAGCGCCGAGCCCTGGAGTCCGTACCGAATTATTCAGGCATTCATTCGCGCCGGCGCGCCTCGCGAAGCGTTCAGTTTCTATCCGACCGACCACGCCGGCAGTGGCGAGGATCCTGCGGCAGTGTCAACGAGGAATCGTTTTCGGCGACGCCGCGTCGACCAGTCTCTGGAATAACGATCCGCGCATCGAGATTCATGGTCCGGGCACTGAGCAAAATCGTGATCGGCGACGATTGCATTGACGACTGGGAGAAATATCTCGACGTGATGGTGCGATCCATCGCCGACAACGGTGGACGCTCGTGTATCAACGCCTCGGGGATTTGGGTCACGAAACACGGCGAGGCAATCAGCGAAGCGTTAGCCGAACGGCTGGCGAAGATTCTCCCGCGCGCGCGGCTGACGACCCGGAAGCGGCACTCGCCCCTTTTGTTGATCCAAACGTGGCGACCCGCATTTCGCAGTTGATCGATCAGGGCCTCAGCGAGCCGGGCGCGCGCGAAGTCACGACGTCCTATCGAGGCGGCAGTGGTGGCGAAAGACTGGTCACTCATGATGGCTGTTCTTATTTGTTGCCGACCGTCGTCTGCTGCGAAAGCCCTGGAACACGCGCTGGCGAATCGAGAGTTTATGTTCCCTTTCGCGAGCGTCGGTCAAAGTGACGGCCGGAACAGATGCCCGCAGCACTCGGACCGAGCCTGGTCGTCACCGCGATCACTTCCGGACCCAAATCTGATTCAGCCGTCTGGTTAACTCCCGCAAACGTCGATCGGCTGAACATCGGCGCAGTGCCCACCAATCAAATTAGCTGGGACCAACCGCACGAGGGCAACCTGTTCGAGACATCTTTACGCGCGCCGCGCTTTCCAACATGCCCTCGCCGTTTGAGCGGCAGACTCTCCCAAGTGGCGATGAAAATTCTTTATTTGACTGGCGGCGCGGGGCAGATGTATTGCGGGAGCTGCCTGCGCGACAACGCACTCGCCACCGAACTGATCGCGCGCGGTCACGATGTAACTCTACTGCCCGTCTACACGCCCACGCTGACCGACGAGCCAAATGTCAGCGGCGATAAGGTCTTCTTCGGCGGCATCAGCGTTTACCTCGAACAGTACCTGCCGCTCTTTCGCCGTTCTCCCAGGTGGATGGATCGCCTGTGGGACTCGACGCCGATGTTGAGACTTGCATCGCGTCGATTCGCTTTCAACCAGCCCGAAGATGCTTGGTGAAATGACCGTCGTCGATGTTGAAGGGCGAGGACGGCTTTCAAGGCAAAGGAGATTTCGAAGCTGCTCGAATGGCTGGGGCACGAAGGTTCGCCGGACGTAATCAGTTTGCCTTACACGCTCCTGCTTGGCCTCGCCGCGCCCGATCAAGGAAGCGTTGGGACGTCCGATCTGCTGCACGCTTCAGGGCGAGGACCTTTTCCTGGAGGGCTTGCAGGAACCTTATCGCGGCGAAGCCAAGGCGCTCATTCGCGCCAACATCAAACACGTCGATGCCTTTATTGCCGTCAGCGAGTACTACGCCCGGTTCATGCCCGTCTACCTGGGAATTCCGGCCGAGAAGATTCGTACAGTACCACTCGGAATAAATCTCGGCTGGGTACGCCCAGCAGAAATCCCGAGCGATCTGAAACCTTTACGGTGGGATTCTTTGCGCGCATTGCACCCGAGAAAGGACTGCATGTTCTGGCCGAAGCCTACCGTCGTTTACGCGCGCGCGGAGACTTACAAAACGCTCGTCTCGAAGTTGCCGGTTACCTGGCGCCAGAACACAAGACTTACCTCGACGACATTGAGAAAGAAATGAAGCAGGCGGGTCTCGGCAACGAATTTCACTATCGTGGCGTCCTCGATCGCGAACAGAAGATCGCGTTTCCTGCAATCGCTCGATGTGCTTTCAGTACCGGCAACGTATGATGAACCTAAGGGCATGTTTCTGCTTGAGGCGATGGCCTGCGGTGTTGCCGGTGGTCCAACCGCGGCGCGGAGGCTTCACGGAAATAGTCGAGACCACCGGCGGCGGTGAATTGGTTGAACCCGACGATCCGGATAGCCTGGCTGCAGGAATTCTGCGAATCCAGCGCGATCCCGGCCTCGCTCGGGAGTTGGGCCGGAACGGTTTTAAGAACGTGCGTGAGCACTACAGCGTAGCGCATATGGCCGATCGCGCGCTGGCGGTGTATGGGAGTGTTGCTGGATAGACAAGAGGTTATCCACAGATTACGCAGACGAAAGGCAAACGCAACGTCGCTACGATGCTGAGTTGTAGGCTGTTTGGGTTTTCACAATCTGTGAAATCTGCGTAATCTGCGGACCATGTTTTTCGGAGGGTCTTTGTGCTGAAGGTTGAGAACATCTCCAAAGAGTACCCTGCACCTAACGGTCCTCTCAGCATCGTTTCCGGCGTTTCGCTTTCACTTGCTCGCGGGGACGCGGCCTCCATCATGGGCCCCTCGGGCAGCGGCAAGAGCACGCTGCTATACATCCTCGGCGCGCTTGAACCACCGACCAGCGGCACCGTCACACTTGACGGACAGAATCCATTTCAACTGAAAGAGAAAGACCTTGCCGCCTTCCGCAACAGGGAGATCGGGTTCATCTTTCAGGACCACTGCCTGCTGCCGCAATGCTCAGTAATCGAGAATGTACTGACGCCTACGCTCGTGTCCGCCACCGACGGTAACTCGGAAAACGCGCGCGCGAGTTGCTCACAGATGGTCGGCCTTGCTGATCGGCTGGAACACCGGCCGGCACAACTTTCGGGCGGCGAAAAGCAGCGCGTGGCGCTGGCGCGGGCCTTGATCATGAAACCGCAATTGCTGCTGTGTGACGAACCAACCGGCAATCTCGATCACAAGTCGGCGGGCGTTGTCGCTGACCTGCTTTTGGAACTGCATCAGCAGCAGGAGACAGTCCTGATTGTCGTGACTCATAGCGCGGAGCTGGCCGCTCGTTTTCCCGCACGTTACGAGTTGATCGACGAACAACTGCGGCCCCAGATCTGATTTGAGCTTTGTACTTTGTACTTTGTGCTTTGTGTTTTTGGGATCTGAGATTTCAGATTCCAGATCTCAGATTTTAGATTTTAGATTTTAGATTCAGATTCAGATCTGAAGTCGAAAAACCGCGATTTGAAAATGCGAACCGTTCAGCTCGTCAGACACAGCCTTAGCCACTATTGGCGCACCAACCTGGCCGTAGTGCTTGGTGTGGCAACGGCCGTTGCCGTGCTCGCGGGCGCGCTGCTCGTCGGTGATTCCGTGCGCGCCAGCCTGCGCGATCTTGTCGTGCAACGACTCGGGCAAACCGATCTGATCATTACGTCGACGGGTTTCTTCCGCGACGGGCTCGCCAGCGAGATTCAAAGTGACTCGCGTTTTGCCGGCGCCGGCTTCGCGGCTGCCTGTCCGCTGATTGCGATAGAAGGAACCGTGACTCACGAAGCGAGCAAGCGGGTCGGTTCACGGATCAAGGTTTATGGCATCGACGATCGGTTTTGGAGTTTTCATCAATTACAACAAGTGGGTCCGCAAAACCGCGACGTCATGTTGAGCGAGGCCCTTGCTCGCGAACTGGGCGCCGCGACGGGTGATTCGATTGTGTTGCGGGTTGAGAAACCTTCAGCGATTCCAATCGAGATCGCTGCACAGCCGCAAAGACGATCTCGGCAGTACGCTGCGACTCACGGTCAGGCAGACGCTCGCGTCGGATTCGCTGGGCGAGTTTTCGCTGCAGCCTCAGCAGGGCACGGTGCGCGCCATCTTTGTTCCGCTGGCTCTCTTGCAAAAAGAGCTGGACCAGGCCGGCAAGGCGAACCTCATTCTGATCGCTGAAAATTCGGCGAGCAAAGCTCACGAACCGAATGAGTCGCCCAGGACGCAGTTGCTCGAGCAGATTCTAAAGGACAAGGCCGGCGCTGGAAGACTACGGCGTCAAGCTTCGCGCCTTCTAGAACGCAGCAGCAGGTGTTGTCGGTTGAGAGTTCTCGCCGGATTCTTCCCGACGCGTTGGCTGAAGACGTGGAGACGGCAGCGCAAATGCGGGAGGCTGCCGGCGCGTGGCCGTTTCTGTCTTACCTAGTCAATCGGCCTCCAGCAAAGATGACGGGCGCGAGATTCCTTACTCGATTGTCACGGGCGTCGACCGGCAAGATGATGGAGTTCATGCAGCACGGCGAGAGGCGGACACCGATGCCGGTTGCGATGCGTAACGCTGCCGGCGACGGCGCACCTGCCGCCGATCATGCTCTTAACGAATGGGCGGGTCCGATCTTCAGACCAAGCATCGGCGAGCGCGTAACGCTCGACTACTACGTTTGGCTGCCGGAAGGAAAACTCGCTGACGCGCTCGGCTGAGTTTCGCGTCGGCTGCATTATCCCGATGGAAGGACTCGCCGCTGACCGCGATCTCGTGCCGGACTACCCGGGCATCACCGAGTCAGCAATCGTTTGCCGATTGGGACCCGCCGTTTCCGATCGACTTGCAGCGCGTTCGTCACGCAGGACGAGGACTATTGGAAAAATATCGCACAACGCCGAAGGCCTTCATTCCGCTTCGAGCGTTGCCCAACGTCTCTGGCAGTCGCGTTTCGGCAAACTCACTTCCATGCGCGTTTCTCCCAGCGCGGACAGACGCTCGCCGAGATGCAGCCGACCTTCGAGCGCAGTCTGCGCGCGACGCTTGACCCGCTGCACGCCGGTTTCGCGATTCTGCCGGTGCGCGCCGAAGGACTGGACGCGTCGCGCGGCGCTACTGACTTTGGCGAGTACTTTGTCTACTTCAGTTTCTTCCTCGTCGTCTTCCGCGCTCGATGCTGTCGGCGCTCTTCTTCAAGTTAGGCATCGAACAACGCCTGCGCGAAATCGGCGTACTGCAAGCTGTCGGCTTTCCAGCCGCAAAAATTCGCCGGCTGTTTGCTACGGAAGGACTGGTGCTGGCGGTTGTCGGCAGCCTCATTGGCATGGCCGGGGCTATCGCTTACGGACAATTTGTGATCGTCGGTTTGCGAACCTGGTGGGTCGACGCGGTTGGTACAACGATGCTGCGACTGCACGTTTCACCGCTCTCGCTCTCGCTCGGGGCCGCCGGCGGCATCTTCGCGGCGCTCGCCTGCGTCGTTTGGACGTTGAAGGGCCTCGGTAAGAGATCAACCCGCTCGCTGTTGTCAGGGCGTTGCGGGAAACGAAGGCTCTAAATCTCAGATCTCCAGGCCTAAATCTGCGATCTCAGATCTGAGATCTCAAATCTCAAATTTCAGAATTGGCACGCTGCTCGCAGTCCTCGGTCTTGGTCTATTGATCGCAGCCGCATTACACCTGGTTAATCAGGTGGCCGGCTTCTTCGGCGGGGGACGCTGTTGCTGGCCGCACTGCTTTGCTATCAATCCGCAGCGCTTCGCCGTGGGAGCGGACGCGCGATCGGTAGTTCGGGCTGGTGGTCTGTGACGCGGCTGGGACTTAGAAATGCAAGCTCTCGTCCCGGCCGAAGTGTCCTCTGCATCGCACTGATCGCGTCGGCAGCATTCATCATCGTTGCGGTCGACTCATTCAGACATCGCGAACGACACGCAAATTCTCGACAGAAAATCCGGCAACGGCGGCTTTCGCTCTGCTGGCTGAGTCTTTGTTGCCGGTGGTTCACGATCCAAACACCAGCGAAGGGCGGGAAGCGTTGAATCTCACCATCGATGACGGCAAGTCTCCGCTCGCCGGTGTTCAGCTTGCCCGCTTCCGCGTGCGTCCCGGCGACGATGCCAGTTGCCTGAATCTCTATCAGCCACGTAATCCGAAAATCATTGCGCCAACTGCTGACTTCCTGCGCGAAAACCGTTTCGTCTTTCAGGACTCCATCGCGAGCACGGACGAAGAAAAGAAAATCCCTGGCTACTCCTGAACCGCCAATTTCCCGATGCGGCCGTTCCGGTAATCGTTGACGCGAATTCGCTCGCCTACGTGCTCCACCGGAAACTCGGTGACGATCTGAATGTAGACACGGGCGGCGGCCCGGTTCGCTTGCGTCTGGTCGCGAGTCTCACCGACAGTGTCTTTCAAAGCGAGTTGGTGATGGGCGAAGCGAACTTCATTCGCCTCTTTCCCGAGCAGGAAGGCTATCGCTTCTTCCTCATTGATTCGCCGGCACCGGCACAGTCGGGCGCGGTCGCGGCGGCGCTCGAGGAGCGGCTCTCCGATTTTGGCTTCGATGTGCAGGTCAACGTCCGAGCGGCTGGCAAATTTTCATCGCGTGGAGAATGACTTATCTCTCCACGTTTCAGATGCTGGGCGGACTCGGCCTGGTCCTCGGCACGCTCGGCATGGCTGCCGTTCTTGCTGCGCAATGTGTTTGAACGACGACGTGAATTGGCTCTCTTGCGCGTGGTGGGTTACAACTCGTCGCATTTCGCGTTGATGGTAATCGCGGAGAATGCGCTGCTGCTTGCTGCGGGCTGGTAACCGGAACTGTTTGCGCGCTGCTGGCAATCGCGCCAGTGTTCTTCTCGCGTCACGCGCAGTTGCCCAGTGCCGGACTCGGGTTGCTGCTGGTGGGAGTGTTGATTTCAGGATTGACTGCATCCGTGGCAGCCACGTGGGCCGCCCTGCGCTCACCGCTTTTGCCGGCGTTGCGAGCGGAGTAGGACAGGCATCTTGCTTGTCGTGTCATTCATTGCGACGCTACTGCAGAAACCAGAGACAGGCAGGAATGCCTGCCCTACCACGGAGGGAAAGACATGCACGATCCGTTTCGCTCAGCTCTTTGTCGTCGTAATCCTGCTGACTTCAGTTGCCCAGGCGGAAAACTGGCCGCAGTGGCGTGGGCCCAATCTAAATGGCGTCAGCGGCGAGAAGAACTTGCCGGCGCGTTGGACCACCGAAGAGAACATCGTTTGGAAACTAGCCATGCCCGGTTGGAGTGGTTCGACTCCAATAGTTTGGCAGGATCGAGTTTTTCTAAACGTCGCTGAGGGCAACGATCTTTACCTTTGGTGCATTGACCGCAATAAAGGCGACGTTGTTTGGAAGAAACTGCTCGGCAGTGGCAACGTCAAGATGCGCAAGCAGAACATGTCGTCGCCGTCGCCGGTGACGGACGGCAAAAGCGTTTTCGTGATGACCGGCACCGGTATTCTCAAAGGCTTTGACTTCAACGGCAAAGAATTGTGGACGCGCGACATTCAGAAAGACTACGGCGCGTTTGGCCAGAACTGGGGCTACGCTTCCTCGCCGCTGCTGTTCGATGATTCGCTGTTACGTCCAGGTGTTACACGGCATGAAGACCGATGACCCTTCCTACGTGCTACGAATAGCGAAGAAGAGCGGAAAGACCGAGTGGAAAGTCGAACGACCGACTGCGGCTATCCGCGAATCACCCGACGCCTACACGACGCCCGCGCTGCTCCGTTATGGCAAGACAACCGAAATAGTGATTACCGGTGGCGATTGCGTTACCGGCCACGATCCGGCCACCGGCAAGGAGCTCTGGCGCGCGAACGGTCTCAATCCCACGAATGATCCTTTCTATCGCATCGTGGCTTCGCCAGTCATCTTCAACGACATTATCTACGCGCCGACGAGAGTGCGCCCGCTGCTCGCGCTGAAAGCCGGTGGGCGAGGCGACATCACCAACTCTCACGTGCTCTGGTCAACGCAGAATGGACCGGACGTGCCAACACCCGTCACTGATGGCAAATATTTTTATATCGTGAACGACCGCGGGATCATGTGGTGCCTGGATGCAAAGACGGGCGCAGAAATATACGGACAGCAGCGGCTCAAACCGGGTACGTACAGTTCCTCACCGGTGCTGGCTGATGACAAGATCTACGTGACCAGTGAAGATGGGCTGACGACGGTGGTGAAGGCCGGGCCAAAGTTTGAAGTGCTGGCGGAGAATGCGTTGAATGACCACGACTGCCTGAGTTCGCCGGCGATTTCCGGCGGTCAGATTTTCATCCGCACCGCACAACATCTTTACTGCATCGGCAAGAAGTAAAGGAGCACTCATGCAAGCGTCGAAGAGAATCTGGTTCTTGGTAGTGGCCATGATCGCGGTCCTGGCGGCAAGCGCGCCCGCGCAGGAATCCCGACTAGGCAAGGTTGAGTTTGAGACCTCTGGTTCAGCAAAAGCGCAGGCGCATTTCCTGCGCGGGCTGGCCGCGCTTCATTCCTTCTGGTTCGAGGAAGCGCTGGAGGCCTTTCGCGAGTCCACGAAAGTTGAGCCCGACTTCATGATGGGGTATTGGGGCGAGGCGATGGCGCAGAATCACCCGTTGTGGTCGGAGCAGGATACTCCCGCCGCGCGCCTGGTGATCGAGAAGATCAAAGATACGCCTAAGCTAACGGCTCGCGAGAAAGCGTACCTGAACGCGGTGAAACTGCTCTACGGCGCAGGCGACAAACATGCCCGCGACGTTGCTTACTCTGCAGCAATGCAGCAGGTCTACCGCGACTATCCTAACGATCTGGATGCAGCCGCCTTTTACTCTTTGTCATTGCTTGCTCTGGTCGACAGTCAGGATAAGAGTTACCGCCTCCAGGCACAGGCCGGAGCGATCGCGCTTGAGGTCTATCAGAAAAACCCGGATCATCCCGGCGCCGCGCATTACATCATTCACGCTTTCGATGATCCGGATCACGCGATTCTGGCTCTGCCGGCGGCGCGCCGTTACGCGCTCGATCGCTCCGGAGGCCCACCACGCGCGGCACATGCCTGCTCACATTTTTCTGCAATTGGGAATGTGGCCTGAGGCGGCGGCTTCCAACGAGTCGGCCTGGGAAGCATCGGACGCGTGGATGAAACGCAAGAAGCTTTCAGTTAATGTTCGTGATTATCACAGCCTGCACTGGTTGCTGTATTGCTACCTGCAGCAAGGACGCTATCGCAAAGCCGAAGAGTTGCTGAACTTAATGAAGCAGGTGATGTCTGAATCAAGTTACGACAACAAGCTGCGACCGGGATATTACGAGAATAACTACGCCAACATGGCTGCTGCGTTTCGTGGTGGAAACGGAGCGCTGGGAACTGGCGGCCAAACTCTTCCCCGCAACCAAAGCTAACGACGACTTCATAAGCGAACCAGCGATGGGCAGCCACGGTAGCCATAATCGAGTGGGTGGCATCGATACAAGGCCCGCTGCAGCGGCGGCCCCTTACGGAGCGACGTCGGGATCGATGACCGTTCGCTCGTCAACGGCCAGTCAGACGTTGCCGTTGTTCATCCGCGGTTTGGCGTCGGCAGTCAACGATTCATCAGGTCGTCAACATGGCTCAGCCAGCCGGCGATCTCTCCGGAATTGGCCGGCATCAGAGAACTGGAAATTGCTGCTCTCGCAGCCTCAATGAAGCAGGACTACGCGAGAGGCTATTCGATTGATGAAGACGGCGACGCAGCTGGAGGAAGCGAGGCGGTCCACCCTCCGGACCGCCGATGTTGATTAAACCCACTCATGAACTGTTTGGCGAGATCCTCTTGCGAGCTGGAAAGCCGCAGGAAGCTGCCGCGCAGTTCCGCACAGCGCTGCTCCGACAACCGAACCGTGCTCGTTCCCGCTCGGCGCGGCGCGCGCCGCTGCGCAAAGTGGAGACAAAGCCAGCGCTGCCGCCGCTTATGAGAAATTTCTGAGCCAGTGGCAACAAGCCGACGAATCCTTACCAGAACTGCGTGAAGCGCGCGACTATGTGAAGCAAGCTAAGCCCTGAGAACGACTAGCTCGACAGCGCCAAAGGCGCGAAATGTAATAGCCCAGGGCACCGCCCTGGAGTAAGCGTTCGGCTCTCAATTCCTTAAAGCGCTGAAGGCGCGAAATCGACGTCAACCGTCGCTACGATATTTCGCGCCTTCAGCGCTGATCTTCTGTAAGCCTTCCTACCCCAGGGCGGTGCCCTGGGCTATTATCATTCTCGCGCCCTTGGCGCTGACAATCCAATTTCACTTCCTACTTCTTCGATCTGCACGTCGTACGCGTAGATCGTGTCCTGGTCGCGGAGGTAGAGCCGGCCACCGGCAACAACCGGATGCGTCCAGGTCGGTAGCGATTCCTGCTTGATCGTAAAGCGTCCTTTTTCGTGGTAACCGGTGGGCGACGCTTCAATGAGTCCAACCACACCGTTCTCGCTAAACGCGTAAAGATTGCCGTCGGCATAAACCAGCGAGCCTTTACCGACGCTGCGATCTTTCCACGCGACTTCGCCCGTATCAAACCGCATGGCGGTCAGGATGTTGCTCGAAAAACCATACAGGTAATCGCCGATCAGGATCGAAGTGCTGTGGTGATTTTTCATGTCTTTCGTGAAGTAGACTTCCTTCGCGCTGCCGTCTGCATTCACCTCGACCAGCCCGGCGCCAGTCCCATAGTCCGATGAGACGAAGACGCGATTGCCGCGCACCACGGGCGTAGCCACGTTGGCGACGTTGTTAGACGCGCGCGGATACTCCCATAAGAATTTTCCGGTATTCAGATCGAGACCAATAGCACGACTGTCGGTAAAGAAAACGACCTGCGTGGTGTTGTTCACCTTAACGGGCATGGCCGAAGAGTAGCCGGCCTGGTCGCTTCGGCTCTTCCAGATCACGGAGCCGTCTTTTTTGTTAAGCGCAATAACGGAAGCCCCGGGCCCGCCGGCGTTGACCAATACCTTCTCGCCGATAACGAGTGGCGACTCGCTGATTCCCATTTGAGATTCGAGCCGCCAAACTTTTGCAGGATGTTCATGGTCGAGATAGTTTTTCCCGAAGCCGCATCCAGCGCTGAGAGGTCGCCGTTGCCGCCCAAAGCATAGAGACGATCGCCGTCAACTGTGGGCGTGCCCCGCGGGCCGTCGCCGCGACTGTCACGATACGCACCGCCGTGCGCAGTCGCCCAGACCTGCTTTCCGGTGGCGACGTCAAAGGCGATCACGTATTCGCGATCACCGCGCAGGCCGAGGGTGTAAATGCGGCCGTTGGCAATTGCGAGCGAGGAGTAGCCGGCGCCAGCGCCTGAAGTCTTCCATGCGAGCGGCGGACCATTGGCGGGCCATTCCTTCAGCAGTCCCGTCTCCGGCGAGATGCCATCGCGATTTGGTCCACGCCACTGCGGCCAGTTGCCACCAGCCTGCGCCGCGATCTCTGCAGACAAAGCCAGAAGCATGATTGCAGAAGCGAATGCCGTCTTGATACGCGTGTTCATCGTCCGACCTCCTTTTCAACCGCCAAGACGCCAAGAGCGCCAAGCAATTTCAGATAAAGCACAATGCAGTCAGGTTCGACTCTCCCGTTTTCTTGCTTGTCCAAACCGCTTGCTCTCCTTCGCGCCTTCCTTGGCGTTCTTGGCGACTTGGCGGTTTGCAGTTGCCACCTCTATGACGAAGGTTTGAAGTACAAAAACCAACCCGAGCGCCGGTTGCCGCCCAAAACGAAGCCCAGAATGTAGAGCAACGGATTTGGCGACGTTTTCTGGTGGATGCAGCCACATCGAAAAGCACGTTCACGAGCGGCGCGCCGCCGAAAACCAGCGGCATCACGTACGTCGGCAGGCCGCCCGTTTTGAAAGCGAAGATGATGCAGACGGCTCCAGCGGCTCCCAGGGCGCCGCCAAGCGTTGCGCGCCAGCGAGCCCTTCATGGTGAAGCCATGGAGCTCGCCCTGATAACCGAGCGTGGCCACGGGAACCAAACTCCGATCAGAAAGTAAGCAACGCCGACGCAAAGCAGTGCGCGCATCGGGCTGCCCAGTTCAACTTGTCCCGCGATGCAGCGCCGGTCCATACAACCCCACGAGAGGGCTGCGCCGAGAGCGAAGATGATCCAAAGCATCAGGTGGGCCTCCAAAGGTTCTGACGTGAAACTACTGGACGCAGTAGATCAACTAACCCAGGGCGCTACCGCGTTAGACCGGAAAAGATCGCTGAAAGCTCAACTACGTTGAAACCAAAATACCTTTATCCGCGTTTCAGTGACTAGCCGCATTCTACCAGCTAAGTTTTCGACTTTGATAGACAAAACACGGCTGGGGTTGTTCAATCATTCCACTCTCGCGGCGGCATTTCCCAAGGGATTTTAGCCATAATGATGAGTGTTTCCTGAAGATGTCCGGATTTTCGTTTTCAATCCAAAAATGCGTAACAAGGGAAATCATGATGTCACGCACCGAATCCTCTTGCTTCCCGATCTTGCTGCTCACGCTTGCGTCGTTCGCGTCTGCTCAAACTTATCGTGGCTCGATCCGTGGCAACGTTACTGATCCCAACGGGGCGGCAATAGCCGGCGCCTCCATAAGCGTGGTCAGCAAAGATTACCGGCGACGAGCGCGCGGGCGCTACAAACACAGCAGGCGAGTACACGATCTCTTCTCTTCCACCAGGACCCTACACACTCAAAGTTACGGCCGCGACGCTTCAAGGGCTTTTCGCTGTGACATTGCGCTCAATGTAAATCAGGAGCTAAGAGTTGATGCCACGCTCGCGCCCCGATGTCCGACCCTGCCACCGTCGACATTTATGCCGGCGACTTGAAGAAAGACTCCTCTTCCATCGGCACCGTGATAGAAAACCGCCAGGTCGTTGGGTTGCCGCTCGATGGCCGAAACTTTTATGAACTGACGCTGCTGGTGCCGGGAGCCGCGCCCGCGGCGCCGGGTTCGGCTGGTTCAGTGCGCGGCGATTTCGCTTTTCAGTGTCAACGGAGCGCGCGCGAAGACGCCAACAATTTTTTGCTTGACGGCGTCTACAACGTCGATCCCAAACTGAATACGTTCGGCGTGCGGCCCTCGGTGGACGCCATCAACGAGGTTCGAAATGTTGACGAGCACCTACGACGCGGCTTTCGGACGCGCGCCCGGTCTGCAGGTAAACGTGGTGCTCAAATCCGGCGGCAACGATTTTCCGCATGCTCTCCTGTTTGAGGTTTTATCGCAACGGCGCTCTGGATGCGCGCAGCTTCTTCGCGCCGGCCAACGAGCCGAAACCGAAATATCTGCGTAACCAGTTTGGCGGGTCCTTTGGTGGTCCCATCAAACGAGGATCGACGCCTTCTTTTTTGGAGACTACGAAGGCACCCGGGCGCGCGAAGGCATCACGCGAATCACCAACGTGCCCACCGCGCTCGAACGCGCGGGCAACTTCACGCAAAGCCTTTTGAGGTTCCGATCGATCCTTTCACCGGACTGCCCTTCCCCCGGCGGTGTTATTCCGGACATGCGCATCAACGCGGTCGGGCGCGCCATTGCCGCTCGTTACCCGCTGCCGAATCGCAACGACCCCTGCAAAATTTCGTCTCGTCGCCCACGCAGCGCGATCGCAACGACAGCTTTGACGCCCGGCTCGATCACCATTTAAACCAAAGCCACGGATCTGACCTTTCGCTACAGCTTCGGCGACCGCAATCTTTTTGAACCGTTTACCGGTCCCAACCTCGCGCTGGTGCCTGGGTTTGGCGACACGGTCAAGCGACGCAGCCAAAACGTCATGGGTGCGTTGAACTTACGTCGTCAGTCAAATCTGGTGAACGAAACGCGCGTGGCCTTGAGTCGGGTAGCCGCGTCCGTAACGCAGGAAGCGAGCACCCTCAATCCACAAGATCGGGCTGCCGGTGATCTCGCCCAACGCTCGGGACGCCGGTTTGAGTTTCATCACGATAACGGGCTTTTCACCGCTCGGCGATGAAGGCAACAACCCTCAAAACAGCGTCACCAACGTCTATCAAGTTCTCGATAACGCGAGTTACGTTCACGGCAATCATCTGATCAGGATTCCGGAGCTGACATTCGCTTCGCGCAGCAGGAATGCGTTTCGCGACGTTGAGTCGCGCGGCCGGCTGCAGTTTTCGCCGTTCGGGCAAGTCACCTTCAACGCCCTGGGCGATTGCTGCTCGGCTTTCCCTTGCTTACCAGCGTGGCCCGCGTCGATAACGCAGCAACTGCCGCACGCACAGCTACAATTTCTTGCTAACGACAGCTTCCGGGTCAGCCGCGGCTGACGCTCAACTTCGGCCTGCGTTACGAATACAACTCGCCGCCCGTCGATGCGTTTGATCGCGCCAGCGTCTTCGACCTGGCTACGCGCAGTCTGGTGCAGGTTGGAACCAACGGGGTCCCGCGCGGCGGATATGAACCGGACAAAAACAACTTTGCGCCGCGCGTCGGCTTTTACGCTGGACCCTGGCGAAAGCGAAGGACGAAGTGCTGCGCGCGGGTTACAGCGGCATCTACTACGATCAATCGCCACTCGCGCCGGGCGAAGCGTTGTATTTCAATTCGCCTTACCGATAACAACATTTTCTTTTCGCTGCCGGGTTTGCCGCTGACTCTGAACAACCCGTTTCCGTCAGTTCTTCCCTTTTCCGTTGCCCGACTCCGCGCTCGCAATTCAACGCGACTTGCGCACCGCCTACATGCAGCACTGGAATCTGCAACGTTCAGCAACAACTCGGCGAGAACTCTGTCCTCGAAGTCGCCTACGTCGGTTCAAAAGGAACGAAGCTGGTGACGGCCCGCGACATTAACCAACCAGCACCGAGCGCCTTGCCGCCCGGTCTGCCTTTCGTCCCCCGACCCGATTTTCGCTTTGACGATATCGACTTGCTCGGAGTCGCGCGCCAATTCAACTACAACAGCCTGCAGGTACGTTTGCAGCAGCGTCTCGACCCGCGGCCTGACCTCGCTGTCGTGTCCTACACCTGGTCGAAGTCTATCTGACGACGCTTCAAACTTCTTCAGCAGCGCCGGCGATCCAAACTTCCGCAGAATAGCTACGACGACGAATGCGGAACGCGGACGCTCAAATTTCGACGTGCGCCATCGCTTCTGTCGGTTAGTTATTCCTATGACCTGCCCTTTGGGAAAGGCCGAAGGTATCTCGCGGATGCGGGCTGGCTGACCTCGGTACTTAGCGGTTGGCAGAGCTACGGCGTGCTGACTCTTCAGACGGGGCGGCCATTCACGCGTGGCGCTTCTGCCTGACATCGATAACAGCGGCACGGGCCGATCAATTCTCGGCTTTGGCGCGAACGACCGGCCGAACGTGGTGGGGAATCCGCAGCTTGAGTAGTTCCACAACCGCACGGTGGTTCAATACCAGCGCTTTCGCTTTTCCGCCGCCGGGCACTTTCGGAAACGCGGGCAGGAATATTCTGGACGGGCCGGGATTCCAAAACGTGAACGTGCGTCTCGTGAAAAATGCCAGTCTTAAGGCGAAGACGTCAGCTTGCAACTGCGGGCCGAGTTTTCAATCTTCTTCAATCACCCGAACTTCAACTTGCCGGATAATTTTCTGGGCTCGCCAACCTTCGGACGCATAAGCTCTGCGCGCGATCCGAGGCACATTCAGTTTGGCGTTAAGCTGCTGTTTTTAGGATGGATCTGCGGCGCAGCGAGTGGAACAATGAAGGAGCGGGGGCTTGCCCCGCTCTTAGTCTTCCTGCAGCACGGCATCGTCGTAGTACTGATACTTCGCCGACATTACCTCCTCAACACCCGCGGTGGAGGATTTTAGCGGTGCGGTGGTGCCGTCGAGTTGTTCGTAAAGTGGCGGCGGAATGACCGCAAAAGTCAGCCATAGGCTGGTAGATATCATCCACGCCCTCCTTGAAAACATCGCCCATCAACAACGTGATGATATTGACGCGCTGGTCGGATACTTTCGCAGAAACTGCGAGAAGCTGAACCCTTCGTTGTAGAAAGCGTAGACCAGTTTTCGCATCGACTCGATGCCGTTATCCAGTTTCTCCTGATAATGGCCGAGGCGCGCGCCGGAAAAATCACTCTGGTTCGGAAGGCTTCGTGAATGCTGTCGGCCGCGAGCTCCGGCCATCTTCAGCGCCAGCAACACGCCTGAAGAATAGATCGGATCGAGAAAGCCATAGGCGTCGCCGATCAGAATAAAGCCGTCGCCGGCACAACACTTCGAACGGTAGGAATAATCGAGTATCGAATAGATTTTATCGACGCGCGTCGCGCCCTCCACACGTTTCCGGCATGACTCAACTTTCTCGATCTCTTCGTGAAAAATCTTTGCCAGGTCCTGGCCGCGACCCTGGACCAGATATTCAGGATCGGCAACCACGCCGACACTGGTGATGTCGTTCTCCAGCGGGATATACAAAACCAGCCGTTGCTGCCCAGGGGCGTGCGCAAGACGAGGGTGGCACCGCCGTTAAGATCCGGTTCGCGATGCGCGCCCTTGAAATAGGAATAGAGCACGGCCTTCTTGAGTTTCGGATCGCGAACGCGCCAGCCAAATTTGTTTGAGAGCATCGCCGACTGCCCGCTCGCATCAACCACCACCGGCGCCTGAAACTCTACAGCCGAGCCGTCCGTCAGTGATGGCTTTCGACACCGACGGCGCGCTCGCCTTCGAACAGCACCCGCTTGATCCGTCGTCTCCTGATACACCTGCGCACCCTTGCTCCGCCGCGTGTTCAATCAACATCAAGTCAAACTGCGCGCGCGTCACCTGCCAGGTCACGGCACACTCAGTGATGATTCGCCTCGAAGAAATAGAACGGGCGCGATTCCTTGCCGGCCGGGTTCGCAAACTGGACGCTGTATTTCTGAACAAACGGACTTGCTTTCATCTTCTCCAGCAGCCCCATGCGCTGGAAAGTAAAGTAGTATCGGTCATCAACGATTCGCCGATGTGGTGGCGCGGAAATCGTTCCTTTTCGAAAAGCACAACACTGCGGCCCTCGCGCGCGAGGATGCTTGGCGATAGTGCTGCCGGCCGATCCGCCACCAATAACGATCACATCGTAGTTAGTCTTCATATACTTTGTTGGTGAAAAGTGAAAGGTGAAAGTAGTAAAAATGAAAGGTAACTGAAACTGCTTACTTTTCACCTTTCACCCTTCACTCTTCACCGTTCTCTATACGTAGCGCACCGTCTTTCAGATTCCGGCTCAAAAAACTCAGACAGAAAATGATCGACCTTGCAGTAATCCGCTGCGGGTAAGCTTTATTGCTCCGTTTTGTTGCTCCAGAGTTTTCGTCATCCAGTCGTTCGTAGACCGGCTGGAACTCCGCGCCAGATGTCGACGCCAAACTTGCCGCGAAAGTAGTCGAGTTCAACCGCTCCAGTCTTAAGTTGCAGGATCATTTCACGGATGAGCTTTTGCTTTGCGGTCAGCGTGAGCGCCCGCAAGAGTGGCAGCTGATCCTTGTCGAGCAACGCCAGATATTCCTCGAAGCTGTGAGCATTCTGAAAATGAACGCCGCCAAAGTGGGAAAACGACGAAACTCCGAGACCAATCATGTCGCCGCCATGCCACAGCGCATCAGTGTAAATAAACCGGCAGGGCTTCGCCGTAGTCGCTACCGTGTAAGCGCTGGCGATCCGGTAGCCGCGCGCCTGAAACTCGGCGAAAGCGAAATCGAGCCAGCGCCGTTTGGTGTCCCAGTCAGCGATGGGCGACTCCGCTCCCTGTTTGATAATTTCCTGCGAGATGACAGTGTTGTAAGGAAGCTCCATCTGATAGATCGTCACCGAATCGGCTGCAACTCAACCGCGCGGCGGATCGTCTCGCGCCACTTTTCTTCAGTTTCGCCAACCATGCCGGCAATCAGATCAATATTGATCTGCGGGAAGTCGACCTTGCGAGCCAGGTCGTAGACGTCGTAAATCTCGGCGGAAAGGTGCGCCCGACCATTGACCGCGAGGATCTCGTCATCGAAGTGTTCCACACCGAGGCTCAAACGGGTCACGCCGATATCCTTCAGCGTCTCGAGTTTCGACTGTCTCAGCGTGCCCGGCTCGCATTCGAAGGTCACCTCTTCGGCATTGCTCCAACTTACGTGACGGTTCAAGCCGTCGACCAGGCGATGAAGCTGCCGCTCGCTGATGTAGGATGGCGTGCCGCCACCGAAGTACGCGAAACGCAGTTGCCGGCCCTGGAGGGCACGGGTGCGGCTGTAGAGTTCAGCTTCTTTGATGAGCGCGTCGAGATAAATTCTCGATCTCGCCGGCATTCTTGTCGGTGTAGACTTTAAAGTAGCAAAACTTGCAGCGCTTGCGACAAAACGGAATGTGCAGGTAAAGGCCGAAGGGATCCTTCCGTGCGCGGCGGCTGGTCAAGCGCGGTCAGGGCTTCGCCTACAAATTCCGGTTGCCACTGCGAAAACGGTGGATAATTCGAGACGAAATAGTTACCGACTTCCGTGCTTGTTCTACTCGTATTGGTCGTCATCAATCTTTTGCAAATGCGGCGCGTTCACCAGAATTTTGGAATAACCGACAAGTTTTCGGATCTTAGATGTCGCGGCTTGCTCAATAGGTGATCAAAATTAAAAGCAGTCGTTTACAATCCAACTTGGATCTACGAAAGTAACATCATTAACAGGTCGGGATCAAACACGCGCTTTCCTGCGTTTTTGTTTCGAATTCCTGAACTAAGAGCAGATTTTGGATTCTCCTCGAGCGCGCTTTACTAAGTTGCCGCGCCGCATTCAGGCGTTGCGTTTCCAGGAAACTATTTCAACCTGATTGCAGTAATACGCTCGGAGCGGCGTAATAGTTTTACGATCAAAGCGGACCGAAGCGATTAATTCGAACTAGCCTTCGAACCCGTTCGCGAGTACGGCACCAATTGGAAAATCTCAGCACTCCCAATCGTCGCAGCCTGCTTTACTACCCGCTACTGCTACTCGTGTTTGGCGCGGGCATGTGGTTGATCATGGCCACTGGTTTCCGACTGACTGTACGACCCTCGGTCCCGGGTTCAACCAGCCCGTCAGGCCCGACTGCCACAGCAGTGAACCCGGCAGCGAATCCCAACGCGACCGCTCAAACCCCTGAGGCAAACGAGCGGGGTAACCTTCGCGGAAACGTGGGTAGTGCGCTCGGCATTCTGCTGCTCCAAATCATCGTTATTATCATCGCGGCCCGGTTGTTCGGCGCTGTCTTTCGCAGAATTGGGCAGCCGCCGGTGATGGGCGAGATGATGGCGGGGATCGCTCTTGGTCCTTCGTTGCTGGGGTGGCTTGCTCCCCAGGCGATGCTCTTTCTGTTTCCGCCTGCTTCGCTGACGACGCTTAGCCTGCTGAGCCAGATAGGCGTCGTGCTCTTTATGTTCGTGGTCGGCATGGAGCTCGACGTCCAGCACCTGCGCGAAAAGCTTCAGCGGCAATCATGGTCAGCCATGCCAGTATCATCGTGCCGTTTCTGCTGGGCTCGGCGCTGGCGCTGTTGCTCTTTCCGACCCTGGCGCCGGCGGAGTTGCCTTTGTGCCCTTTGCGCTTTTCATGGGCATCGCCATGAGCATAACCGCGTTTCCCGTGCTGGCCCGCATCCTGGAAGATCGGGCCATGTCGCAATCGCGTTTGGGAAGCATCGCGCTTGCCTGCGCGGCGATTGATGACGTTACTGCCTGGTGCATCCTCGCGTTTGTCATCGCGGTGGTGAAAGCCAGCGGCGTCGCGGCGGGGCTGCTTACTATCAGCTTCACACTGCTTTTCACCGGCGCCATGCTGTTCCTGGTTAAGCCGCGACTCGCCAGCTTGATCTGAGAAACGAGTTGCGGACCCCAGGCGCGCCCGCGGCTTTGCTGGCCGGCAGTGTTGGCCTTTGCGCTGTCGTCAGCCTGGGTCACCGAGAGCATCGGCATTCATGCGCTCTTCGGCGGATTTCTGGCGGGAGTGGTGATGCCTTCCTTCGCCGGCTTCCGCATCTTTCTCAAGGAACGCCTCGAAGCTTTCACTTCGGCCGCGCTGCTGCCGCTGTTTTTCGTGTTCACCGGATTGCGGACCCAAATCACCCTGCTGAACGACTGGTCAGGTTGGCTTACTTGTCTCGGCATTACGCTCGTGGCGGTCGCCGGAAAACTGGGCGGCAGCATGCTGATGGCGCGCTGGACGAGAATGACCTGGCGCGACTCGTTCTCAATCGGCGTGCTGATGAACACGCGCGGTCTGGTTGAGTTGGTGGTGCTGAATATCGGTTACGATCTGGGAATCTTGTCGGGTCGGATTTTCGCCATGATGGTCATCATGGCACTGGCGACCACGTTTATGACGGCGCCGTTGCTTTCATTGGCGAAGGCAAGAGCCCTGAGTCCTGAGTCCTGAGTCCTGAATTTCAGAGTCCTGAGTCTGAGGAGGTTCTACGATGCGCTCTTTTCGTTTGTCGCCCCCGCTGCTATCCGCTTGCACCATACTTCTGTTTGCAGTGACTGCTAACGCCCAGGATTGGCCGCAATGGCGCGGACCCAATCGTGACGGCAATGCCCCGCCCATCTCCTCAGCGTGGCCCAAGGGTCTCACAGAGGAATGGAAAGTCACCGTCGGGGTGGGACATGCCCTCGCCCGTCGTTGCCGAGGGCAGGATTTACGTCTTCGCCAGACAGGGTGACGAAGAAACGCTGCTCTGCCTGACGCCGTCACCGGCAAGGAGCTTTGGAAATCGAGCCAGCCAATCGCCTACCACGATGCACGAGGCGGCCGTCGGCCAGCGGCAAAGGTCCGAAGTCGACGCCGGTGATCAGCAATGGCACCGTTTTTACCTTTGGTATCAGCGGCGTGCTCTCGGCCCACGACGCGCGCACCGGCAAAGTGAAATGGCGGCATGAGTTTTCCAAACAATATCCAAAACTTCTCGCTCGTTCGGCACCGCCATGTCCCCAATCGTCGACAAAGGGTTGGTCATTGCCCACGTCGGTGGCCCGGACAAGGGCGCGCTCACGGCCTTCGATGCGGAAACGGGCGTGGTCAAGTGGACTAACGACACGGACGGTCCGGCTTATGCTTCGCCGATCATCGTGACGCTTGCCGGTGTGCGTCAGATCGTGACCTTCATGCAGAAGGACTTTGTCGGCGTCGAAGCGGCAACCGGAAAGCTGCTCTGAGATCTGCCCGCGAAAACTGAATACGATGAAAATATCGTCACGGCAATTGCTTACAAAGACATGGTTGTCTTTCTCCCGCGAGCAGCAGGGCTTGTCCGCCATCCGGCTGGTGAAACAAGGCCAGAATATACGTTCCGCAGGAGGTTTGGAACAACAAGGAAAACAAGTTGTATATGAGCACCCCGGTGCTGCAGGGCAGCACGCTGGTTGGATTTTCAGTTCTCAAGAAGGGTCAGTTCTTCGCAGTCGACGTCGATACCGGGAAGACCCTCTGGCAGGGTCCCGGTCGCGCCGGCGAGAGCGCTGCCATCCTCAACCTTGGCGCTTCGGGCGTGCTCGCGTTGACCAACGAGGGCGCGCTGATTGTCCCGCCCGTCAACGCGAAGGAATATGCGCCTTCAGTTCAGTACACGGTTGCCAGCAGTCAGACGTGGGCGCATCCGGTCGTTATCGGCAATCGCATTTTGATCAAAGATGAAACTACGCTCGAGTTCGCTCAGAGCAGCAGTAAAACCGTGTATGGAAGGAGCAAGGCGAAATGATTTTCAAGACGATGCCGGCGGGCGCCGACAGTCCTGGCTGTTTGTTTGGCGACCGCAGCAGCGGTTAATCCGGAAGCCTAACTTCAGCGGCGCCTGGACGATGGCTGTTGAGCAAGAGTTTTGGTCAGCCGAAAGACATGCAGCAAAACCATGACGGTCACGCAAACCGAAGATCAAATCACAGTGGAGACGAAGCTAATCCTTCCGGACAACGAACGAATCTTGAAGGACGACTTACATGCTGGACGGTAAGGAGCATGATTTCACTCCGGCAGCGCCGCTTAACGCGCCACCCAATACACCGCCGGCAAAAGGCAAGCGAACTGTTACCTGGCTCCCCAACGCCACGGGAATGCTGGTCACCGACGTGATCACGAATGAAACGCCCCAGGGCCCGACGACCCTTCAGGTGGCGAGGAAGTGGACTATCAATCGTGACGGTGAACTGACAATCACGAATTTCATCGATGCGCCAAACGGATCGTACGAGACCAAGCTGTGTTTTCGTGAAAAAGTAGTCTTGGTTCTGTAGGGGCGTTCCTCCGTGGGCGCCCCCATCAGGCGGAAGAGGAGGCGCCCACGGAGTGACGCCCCTACTAATCGGGATTTGGATTGAGTTTCTCGACCTCTTTTTCAATCAGCGGGAGCACGCGCTGCCGAATTCTGACAACCAGCGAATCTGCCTCGCCTCACGTCGTCTTCGAGCCTGGCGCGGCTCTGGGTAATCTGGCTCAGCAGAGCCTCAAATCCTCTTCGATCATTCTCCAAAACCCGGCGGCGATTTTCCCGCACCTCAACAGTCCGGGTTGTGCCATAGGATTCAAGGCGCGCTCGACACTCGGGACGCATGTCTCTCGTCAATCTGCACCAGTCGGCTTTTTATTGAAGTCTCTTTTTCGATCCTTTCGAGCAGCTCCCTCCGCAAGGTCTCGGCGCGTCTGTTCGGCGCGGGCCAAAAGATCAAAGCTGCTGGCGATACGAGCCTTTGTGTCAGTTGCCGAGCCGGTTCCTTTTGCATCGGGTGCGATAACTTTTTCGCTTATCTCGCGCAATCGCACGTTCAACGTTTGCACCGATTTTCGCAGTAGCCCGACTTCAGTCGCTATCGTGTCGATTGCGTTTGTGCCTCGGCGGCAGGTTTGACGACTGTTCCTCGAGTATGAAGGTTGGAATTTGTTCTGACTGACCTGCGGGCGTTTGAGCAAATGACGAAACACTGAGAAGAGTCACGACGCAAAGCACTAACCGGGACTCAGTCGTTATCTTGCCTTGTCGTTGCTAGGCGGATCCTTCCTGTTTGGAACGTTCCGACGACGATTAGACGATTATCTGGGATTATCACGCTTTATTGTGATTGAGGTTCCTTCAATTGTGCCAGAAACGATCTTGACGCCGTGAGGAATACCCGTGCGGGCCCGCGGGCCAGTGCGAGAAAACCGCTAGTCCGCAGTAATCTTGTACGCCGCCATCTGCGTCGCGTTGCGGACAAAGAGCCGCCCGCCGGCAATCGCCGGATAGTTCCAGGTTTAGCCTTCGAGCGCGGCAAAGCGCGCGACTTCCGAGTATTCCGCCGGCGTCGCCTTCACGAGCGCAAGCTCACCCCTTATCACTCATCACGATCAGGTGGCCACTCGCCAACAGCACCTGCCCATAGCCGTAGCGCCCGCCCTTCCACTTGCGCTGCTCCCGTATTGACGTCAAGGCAAGTCAGAATTCCCTGTCCAGCCCGTAGACAAATCCCCACGAAGCACCAGAGCTATTAAACTTGTTCTTCATGCGTTGATGCTTCCGAGACCGTGCGGCGCGGCGAGGGTGCTTCCCGCAGCCGACACTCAACGAGCGCTGCGCCCTTGCCGCAGCCTGAAGAAACGAGATGAAACGATTCCTGATCGACGATGAGGGGCTGCGAAACGTTGATGCCCATATCCGTATCCCAGGTTTGACTCCAGAGCAGCGCGCCGTCCTGCGGTGCGAGTCCGAAAACTCGCGAGGCGCTCACCACTCAGATATCCCGCCGCCGGTCGCTGGCAGCCACCAGCACCGTGAAACGTAAGCCGCGCCGTCGTCCTGGGGACTCGCCAAACCGGCGCACCGGTCAGCTTGTTGTAAGCTCACGACCGACCTACCGCTGAGCCGCCGGGAATCACGATCACTTTGTCGTCTACCACCAGCGGCGGCAAGCGCCATGGCCCACGACGATTCGGCGCCTGATTGTCGCGGTGAGAATATTCTTCCCAGCTAACTCGCGCCGGTTTCGCATCGAGACAACGAAGCTTCGCCGGTAGCGCCGAGCGCGAGAGCCGGTCGTCGTCCGCAGGCGGCGTCGTGGTCCATCTCCGGTCGAGTCGGTGTATTCAGCGTTCCAGGCCTGAATCCATAGTTGCCGACCATTGTTGACGCCGTAGGCCGCAACTCACTTGCTGCCGGCGGCGCTGTTCGATGGTGTAGGCGCGGCCATCAGCGATGGTGAAAGAGGCGTACCCGAGCCCGACCGGCTCCTTCCAAACTTAGCTGTAGTCCCTGGGCCGGCCACGCGGCGTCAAATCTGCATCTCATCTGTAACGGCTACACGCGGATTGGGTCCACGAAAGTTATCCAATAATTTCGCGGCGTGCGCTGGGCGGTTTCCGGTGAGGTTCCGGGCGCTGGCGCTGGCCGACCAGGCTACGGCAGGTTGCTGACTGGTGAACGGCAGCAGGCGCCTGACCGCGTTGGCTTCAGGTTGCGCTGCCGCTTCCGTGCTCGCGCGGTGTTGTTCCAGCGCGGCGTAGGCAGCCCCGTTTGCGCCTCGACTTGCGCAAGGCGCCTAAACAAAGACATAACCCGCGCCGAGCAGCACGATCGCGAGCGAGCCCAGCAGCTTCGTCTCGGGGGTCTGGCGACGCACCCAGAGCAGAACCGGCTCAACTGGAGGCAGCAACACCGAGGCGGCAATCAACGACGTGATTGATGCCAGGGCGTCGACTCTGAGTATCGAACATGTCTACTTCTCCTCGATTCTCCAGTTTTGATTGACGGGGCAGGACCACGTGGCGCGTCTGGTAAACTCTCGAATAATGTTGACCGTGGTCGGCTAATAAGCCAGCATTAACGCAGGATGCCCGGCAGTCGCAAACGTCGAGAGGAGTTAAAGCGGCGCGGTCAAGAGCTCAAAGCAACGCCCGGGTGGTGCGCGCCTTGGTATCTTCAATCCGCCCGAAAGCGCGCAATAACGTGCGCTGAATGTCGAAATTTATTTCGCGCCTTCAGCGGCTTCAACAACCTGAGCGAGCTGGCCTCCTAGTGCGCGTAAAACTGCCAGTTCGCCGTCGGCGACGCGCCGTTAGCGCCGGCCATGACTATGCTGGTGTGGTCGCAGTATACTGCCACAGTCCGCGTTTCCACACAGAATCACGCGCCACGCTGCAGTAGAGATTCTCTTGCTCCGCGAATGAAGATGCTTCCAGGCGTGGCCACGGCGGAGGAGGTGCATAAACCTGGCTCGCCCAGGGAGTTGGTTTTAATGATCCTCGCGGTTTCGGCCCGGTCACGCCTCACTCATGAAAGTCTGCGGCCGTCTCTCACCAGTTCGCCAGGATTTTGCCCCCATGCGCCACCGCCAGTGAAGTACTTGCCGTAGCCAGCTGGGCACCGCGTGTCGCCCTCGGGCATCCCAAACTCTTCCCTGCCTTCGCGCTTCGAGGCGGTGCCGCCTAGCAGGCCCCGGTCGGCGCCGCCAGGCAGACGTGGTCGCCGTAGGAGAATCACGTGCGGGCGAGAGGCACGCAGGTTACGGCAGCCCTTTTTTGCAGGTCCAACACCAGCGTCGCGACGCGATGGTCAGATCGCCGTGGTGCGCACCAGCCCTGATCGCGAGCGCGAATTTTGTTTGGTGAGCGCCGGACGTGCACTACCAGATCGTTAGAGACAACCGGCGTTGGGCACGGCGTTGCTCGTCCAGACCCTTGTGCCGCCAGAGTTCTTTTCCAGTCAACGGATCGTAGGCAATGATGAACTCGATCGCGGCCGCCACCAACTCGATCCTCTGGCGGTGCGCACCAGCACGGCGTGCTCCAGGTAACGTCAACTTTGCGCAGGCGTGCGCCACACTTCCTTACCGGTCTTCTTATCAAACGCGACCATGAATGAATTCATGACCGCTGTCGTCACACTGCATGATTACCAGATTCTGATATAGCACCGGCGACACTCCGTAACCGACGCTGGCTGTTCCCAGCTTCGCCGAGGTTCTGCTGTTTCCAAATGAGCTTGCCGTTGAAGTCGTAGGCATACAGTCCCTCGCTGCCGAAGAAGGCGTAGACGTATTTCCCGTCGGTGGCGGGCGTCGAGGAGGCAAAGCTGGCTTTCCGGTGCCGGCTGTCGTAAACCGGACCTTCATAGGCAACCCGTTCCCATAAAACTTTTCCCGAGTTGCGATCGATGCAGATGACTTTGAATGTGTGTTTGAGATTGGCGCCAACTGCGTCAGGATGCACGAACTCTGAGCCATCCGACAATTTGTGGGTAACACCGGCCGGCCGGCCGGGAATCACTTCGCCGTCAAGGGCAGTGGTCAGGAAGATCTTCTTGCCCCAAACAATCGGCGACGAGTGGCCCAGCCCTGCGATCGGAGTTTTCCACTTGATGTTCTTCGTTTCGCTCCACTCGTCCGGAAGGCCTTTCTCCGTTGACACGCCTTGCCCGTCAGGACCGCGCCACTGCGGCCAATTCGTCGAACCAGGCTTGGCCGCAATCGAGGTTGGAAAGGACTAGAATTAATAATGCACCAGCGAAGAGTGCGCTGTAGATTCGACCGAGTGGTTTCACGATGAATGTTCCTTTGTTGTGTTGTGTTGTCGTTCACGAGGTCTCGACGTTGAACCGAGCGGCGCAATGCCAGCCTCTAAACGTTCCTAATTCCTGGTTGTCTTCGCCTGTGGCCGCCGGGCCAAACGCGAAAATGTGATTGAGACCGCGCACGATGATCAATCCGTCCGAAATCGCCGGACTCGCCATCATCACTTCGCCTACTTTGTTGGTAGCAAGCAATTCATATTTAGGTCCGGCTTTCACGACAAAAACGTCGCCGTCCTCGCTGGCGAGATAAATCTTGCCATCGGACGCTACCGGCGACGCGGTAAACGCGCCACCCTTGCCGCCCAATCGCTCCTGATAAAGTCGATCACCGTTGTCTGCGTTGTAGGCAGTCAACACCCCCTGATTCGAACAGGTGTAGAGCACGTCGTTGTAAACCAGGGGCGTGGGCATGTACGGCCCGCCGCGTTGTTTGCTCCAGGCGATGAAGGTGTTGGAATTAGTCTCCGTCTTTCAAAGAGATATCGCCGGTGGCGCCGGGCCTGATTGCATAGATCGGCTGGATTGGCGCATAGCCGCTGGTGACGTAGATGAGGTCGCGCGCGACAAACGGGGTGGGAGTGGTCACTTCGGAATTCGGCGTCAGCCGCCAGAGTTCTTTGCCAGTCGCTGGATCATAGCCGCGGATAGCTTTCGAGCCGTTGGTGATCAGCTCAGCTCGAGTCTTGCCCTCGTAAATTGTCGGCGTGCCCCACGAAGAGATTTCCTCGCGCGGCGTCTTCCAGACCAGCTTGCCGTTCTTCAAACTATAGGCAGCGATGAACGAGTCTTTCTGCACGTCCGCCTGCACGATCACCAGATCACGATAGATGATCGGCGAGCTGCCGTGTTCCCATTGGTAATCAGGATCGAAGAACCAACCCGAGTCGAGTATCCCCAGATCCTGCTTCCATAAAAGCTTGCCATTCAAATCGTAGGCGTAAAGACCATGAGAGCCGAAAAGCGCGACTAAATATTTGCCGTCGGTTGCCGGCGTTGAATCTGAATGCGTCGACTTCGGATGTCGCTTAACCTTAGGCAGCCCCTCGTAAGCGATTCGCTCCCACAAAATTTTGCCGGTCAGCTTGTCGAGCGCATAAACCTTCCAGGTGTGTTTGGGATTGTCCTCGACCGGAGCCACGTCGCCAAAGAGTCCGTAACGCGTTTCGTCTTTGGCGCCACTGGTGTCACCGCCGTCGTCACAAAAACCTTGTTGCCCCAAACCACCGGGACTGGAATGCGCGAGACCCGGTATCGCGGTTTTCCAACGCGTGTTCACAGACTTTTCCGCGTCCCAGGCGACGGCCGCTGAGGGGCCTTCGACGACGCCGGTAGCGCCGGGCCCACGAAACTGCGGCCAGTTCTGGGCGTTAACAGCTAAAGGTGTCAGGCATAGAGAAAAGAAGATTAGGGCGAGCCGCTTCATCAAGAATTCCTCCGAGTCGTTTGATAGTTCTTGCGTCCAGATACCATCATCGCGGCGAGCGGATGGGTTCCGACTCGCAATCTACCGCACCCGCTACCGCAGGTGGTTGACTCGACCTCAACTCCTTACGGTTGCTTTAGTCTCGACTAACGCGCTTGAGCACCGTCGGAACTTGTTCCCCGCTTCAACGCCACGCTCGTCGGCGCTGCCACCCTCGACCATTGAAACCGAGAACAATGCCTTCGAAAGCCACCGGCTTGAACGTAGTCTTGTCGATCGCCATCAAAGCGAACGGTCTTTGCTCCGGTCGGCACCGCAAAAAGTTTTCCGTCAGTTAAGCGTGATCGCGATCTCCGTGCCCGCCTCATCCCTTGTATTTACCGACATACGACTGGGCCACCGCAGCATCAATCGCCGGCGGTGCCACCCGCGCCCGCCTTCTTCAACATTTCAACGATCTCGGTCTTGTCTTTATCCTCAGTGGCGAGCACCAGGGCTCCGGTCAGCGTTGTCGCGTTCACCTTACCGGTCGTCAGGGCGATCGTTACCAGCGCCGGTTTTCCTCCCTAACGCCGGTCATCAACACATCCGGAGCCGCGGCTGGATCCTTCTGGAGGATTGCGGTTACAACCTCCACGTGATCGTTGTCGAGTGCCCAGCTGATCGCGGTGGTGCCGTAAAAGTGTCCTTCACCGTGACGTCGGCCCCGCGCGCGAGCAGCAGTTTGACGATCTCGACGTGGCCGCGCTCCGCTGCTTTGAACAGCGCGGTCGCCCCGTAGCGAAATTTGGCATTCACATCCGCGCCCTGATCGAGCAGCGACGTGACCAACGCCAGATCACCCTTGCGCACCGCCTCGTGAGAGTTGATCGTTGAGCGCCTGCTTGGAAGTCTGGCCAGGCACAGCCACACAAGCGAACAGCAAGATGAATAAAGAGAAGAAAGTCGCGTCTAACTCTCATGAGACGTCTCCCGGAGCTTTGGGACTTCACCTGCTTGGTGCTAAATTCTCGGTAGCCGGATGCGAAGAAATACTGAATCACTGCAACTGAAGTTTACGTATTGTACATCTTTAGGGTTGCAGCGGTTCAGGCCTTTTGATTTCTTTTAGCTAATAAGTTCACCTCTTCAGCAAGAGGTTTGGATGGAATCCAAAGAATGACTAAATTTTCCATTTTTTGAATCCCAGTTTCATCGGTATTAGCCTGTTGCTTTCGTGTTGGCGCCCGTAGCGCCGAGCGATTGGACTGAATGGCGTGGACCGGCGCGCGACGGCATTTCTGCGGAGAAGGGTTTGCCCAGCTCCTGGTCGCCCGCCGGACAAAATCTCGCCTGGAAAGTTCCTTACGGCGGACGCTCTGCGCCGATCGTGATGGACGGTCAGAGTCTACCTGCAAAACACCGCCGAGAAAGGCGAGCTGGAACAGGAACGGGTGATGTGCTTCAACGCCGACACCGGAAAGCTTCTCTGGGAGCACCGCTTCAACGTCTACCTCAGCGACGTGCCGCCGCATCGGGTCGGCTGGGCTTCACCGGTTGGCGATCCCGCGACGGGAAACAAAACAGCGCCTTCGGTTTGAGCAATACGAACTGGAACGAAGTACACC
>ERZ1370068.2937-contig-2064_pt1 | contig 44272 bp, 65 predicted proteins | sample MGYA00561227_ERZ1370068 | MGnify/ENA primary metagenome ERZ1370068 (study PRJEB38410, sample SAMEA6850437) | metagenome | study: Metagenomic assessment of the ecological functions of the soil: analysis of the soil microbiota associated with the...
GTTCGCTTCGTTCAGTTGCGTATTGCTGCTCTTCGCTGGCAGGGGTGGGAGGCTCTTGGCGGTTCGATTCTGGCGGCGGTGCCATCATTCGGGCGCTCGACGACGGGACGCTTCCAACTCTTTACCAAAGATCGATCCGGCGGCGGCGGAAGTCCGCCGGCTGGGTCGTGGATGTGCTCGGTGGCGCGGCTGGTGCGCTTGTGATTGGATGGATCTATGTCCGAGCAAGAAAGAAGGACTTCAAGCTCCGAGCGCAGCGGTTCGCGGACGGAGATTGAGCGGCACAATCGCTCTACTACGACCAGACCAGACGCCGGAAATTTCGGACGCGGAGTTCGACCAGTTGTTTCGCGACTTGCGCGAGCTGGAGGAAGGCATCGGACCTCGCGACGGCGGATTCCCCGAAACGCGTCGGGTTGGAAAACCCAAGCCGGGGATTTTCTGCCAGATACGCCATGCCGTGCCGATGCTGTCGCTCGACAACTTGTTTGCCAAGGACGGCCTGGAGGGATTGCGGAAGTTCGTCGCCAGCGTTGCCCCGGGCGCTGCCGGGAGAAGCTCTGGGTGCTCGTGGAGCCGAAGATGGACGGCGTCGCGATCAGCCTCCGCTACGAGCGAGGTGCCTGGTGAGCAGGGCGACTCGCGGCGACGAGGGAAAGGGGCGATGACATCACACCAAAATCTCGAGACTGTGCGGGCCATCCCCATGCGATTGCGAGGCACGGTGGCCCCCTCCGTGCTCGAGGTGCGCCGGAGAGGTCTATGGCCAGGGCTGGCCGTCTTCGGGAGAAACTCCGCGCCGCGGGTGCACGCGCCGTTCAGCCAACCGCGCGCCAACGCCGACAGCCAGGTTCCCTCAGCTTCCTGGACTCGCGCATCGTTGCGCGGCGTCCGCTGGAGTTCGTGGCGCTTCGGTCTTGGCGAGGTGAGCGACGAGATACGATACCTTCCACGCAGAAAGGTGTCCTGGACTGGTTGAGCGCTCGGTCGCGCACCATCAATGGACAAAAATATGCCATTCGTCGAGGAAATCTTCGCGGCGATCAACGAACTCGACGGCATCCGCAGCGGGTTCGGATTCAGACGGACGGCGCGATCGTCAGCTCAATGATCTCGAGTTGCGCGAGCGGGTGGGCGACCATTCGCGCGCGCCCAAATGGGCGCGCGCGCTGAAATCGCCGCCGAGCGAGCGCGACGCGGCTTCGCGAGATCACGGTTCAAGTGGGCCGGACCGGGTGCTCACTCCAGTCGCGGAACTCGATCCCGGTCTTCCTGCGGGGGCGCACTATTGCTCGCGGGCGACGCTGCACAACGAGATGAAATTGGTCGCAGGATATTCGCATCAGGGACACGGTGGTCATCGAGAAGGCTGGCGAGGTAATTCCCGCAGTGGTGCGCGTGGTGCTCGAGACAACGCCCCCGGCACCGAGCCGTTCGACTTCTTTGCCATATCGGCGGACGCTGCCCGGTATGCGGCGGCCCCATCAGAAGAGTCCCCAGTTTGCGGCCTGGGTCTGCGAAAATCCTCAATGCCCGGCGCAAAGACCCGCCGCCTCGAGTATTTCGCCGAAGCGGGGCGCGCTCGACCTCGAAGGCCTCGGCGGGATCGTCGCCGACACAACGCTGTCGAGCGAGGCCTGGTCAGGAACCGCTGGATGTCTTTCGGCTCAAGCTCGGCGACACCTTGCACGCTCAGTCTGGGAACTGATTCGGAACCGCGCGTCTTCGGCGGGAAGAACGCCGCCAAAGCTGCTCGAGGCGATCCAAAACGCGCCCCAGCTTCCCCTGGCTCACTGGCTTCACGCCCTGGCGATTCCCGAGATCGGAGAGGAAACCGCCCACGACCTGGCGATGTTTCACCAGTCGTTGGACGCGGTGGCCGGCTCCGGACCTCCTTCGCAGACGTTGTCGCGCTTGATCGCTTGCGCGGCGAGATCGCGGAGACGAACCCGCGCGCGAGAAGAATCGTCGGTTAGGGAACCCGAGCGACAAGCCCTCGCCGGAAAGCACGGCCAGCTCGTCAGGGAAGCGGAGGTCGGCAGGGCGTCTCATTCGCGAGAGGTTCGCGGAGAGGCCAAAAAAAGGGTCTTCTCTCTCCGATGCGGTCGTCAAGGTCGGGCCCGTTGCGGCCCAGAGCCGCCTCGACTGGTTTGCAAGCGATCGGGGCCGGGAGGTCTTGCTGCCGACTTGACTTGCTCGGGCATTCGGCCGCAAGGCTCAGCGCCCTCCGGCGGAAGGAGAGGCTTTCAGCGGCAAAACGTTCGTCCTCACCGGCTCGCTCGAGACGATGCCGCGCTCCGAGGCCCAGGAGTTGATTCGCTCCCGGGGCGGCAGCGTCAGCGGAAGCGTAAGCCGAAAGACCGACTATCTGGTCGCCGGGCCCGGGGCGAGGTCAAAGCTGGACGACGCTGCAAAGCTCTGGCGTGAAGATTTTGTCCGAGGATCAGTTTCTCGAGCTCCTCGAAAGAAAGCCTTCTTGAAAATTGACGCTTACTTGTCTGCGCTCCGGCGGAGTCGTTCCCAGGTTCGTAACGCGCTTCGAAGAAGAAATTGTCCGCGTGGCGCAGCGCCTGGTTCTGTTCTTCGGCGCTGCGGGCGTCCATGTCAAGCAGGGGCATGCGCAGGAGGCGGCGGAGGAGGGCGGGAACGACCGCAGGCGAATTGCTTCCAATGGTGCGAAATGAATTGCGGGCGGCTCATCCAGTTCATGCCGTAATGGGCGAGAATGACCTTCTTCCAGTCGGCCATGTCATCCGTGTCGAATGAGCAGGAAATCTGGCCACGGCAAAGATCCGGGTGGTTCCTCCAAGACAGCCCAGCGAAAGCAGGTTGGAACGAATGAATCGCGACCGGTCCGCGGTAGTCAGCGCAAGATTTTCGATACGGCCGGCTCCAGCGGCGCCCGGGCGCTTTCGGTTTTCTTGATTTCGATAATCACCGCCTGCCGCCCGGCGATGAGATCGAGGACGTCCTCGAGCAGGCGGGATTCGCTCGCCGCGCGCGCCGCCAGTCTCAATTTGGCGATTTGCGCGAATCTGGTCATTTACACGCGAGCGTCAAGCCCGTCAGACGCAACAGAGTTCCAGTCGTGAAAGATCGACGGCCCGGCTGTCCGCGCTGGACTGAACGTCGATCTCGACCGGAAAGCCGTGCCTGAATCGCGCGGTCAATCGCGGTCAGCGAATTTTCCGGATGGCTTTCATCGTGGAGGCCGCGATGGGCGATCGGCATACCTAGCAAGCCATTTTGGAACGGGCGCGTGGCTAACCCTACTGCATCGGCTGCCGGCTTCGTAGCGGGCCAGTTCTTCGATTCGGCCGGCGTGCCGGCCTCCCTCGGAAGGGCGTCTTCAGCCAGATGTCAACGATGCGCAAGGCGAGCTCGATGGAAATCATTCGTTCTCCCGATGGAAAGGACGTTCGCATTATTATGCTGGCGGGAGGAGTTCCGCCGTTTCGTCGCTCCAGCAAAGCGCGCACCGGATCGCCTTTGACCTTGTTGGCCGCGATGGCCTCGCCGTTGCCGGATCCGCCGAGCACAATGCCGAGGCTCTGCCTCCCCTTTGGCGACCGCCTCGGCGGTTGGGATTATCCAGAGGGGATAATCTGTCGATGCGGGGCCGTGAGTCCCTAAATCGACGACCTCGTGGCCTTTCCCTTTCAAGATGCTCGATTATTTTGTTGCTTGTAGCTGTAGCCGGCGTGGTCGGAGCCGATGGCAATTTTCACTACAGGTTGAGGAACGCTGGGGGTCTGGGTTTGGAGGTCGAGGGGCGCGAAGAAGATCCTTGTCGCGTCCGAGGAAGGGTTGGACGCGGTGAGAAGCTTGTCCCCATAGAAAATGGAGTTGCGCCGGCAAAGTAACAAAGCGCCTGCGGCTTCACGCGCAGCCGGTTGCGGCCCGCCGAAGGCGCACCTTCGCACAAGGGCAAGGCGATCCGGGTCGTGCCCAATGAGCCGCACCAGCTCAAAAGTATCAACCGGCTCGCGGTGCTCAAGAGGAGTGCCGGGCATCGGAACGAGGCAGTTGATGGGGACACTTTCCGGCGGGGATCGAAGGAGCCAGAGCACTTCCAGCATCCGCAGGCGGTCGCTCTCCGTTTTCGCCCATGCCCGATGATTCCTCCGCAACAGACGCTCATTCCCGCGCGCTGCGGCATCGATCGTCGCCAGGCGGTCCTCGAAGGTATGAGTGGACACGATTTTGGATAATGCTCGGGCGAAGTGTCGACCATTGTGGTTGTAGGCGGTCACTCCGGCGCGCCTTGAGCTTGCGTGCTTCGGCGTCGCCGAGTTGCCCAGAGGTCACGCAGACTTCCATCGCCAGCTTGCTGACCTCGCGCACGGTTTCGAGCACCCGTTCGAACCTCTGGTCGCCGTCGCGCACGCCCTTCCAGGCGGCGCCCATGCAAAGCGGGTCGACCCGTTGGCCTTGGCGCGCCGCGCATGGGGAAGCACCTCCTCGGCGGTCATCAGCCTTTCCTCGAAAGCCCGTGTGATAACGCCCGCTCTGCGCACAGTACGGCAATCCTCGGGCACCCGCCGGTCTTTGCGCTCAAAGCGTGCAAAGCTGCATTCATTCTCAGGCCAATGAATCGAATGGACGCGGCGGCTTTCCGCAAGCAGTTCGAAGAGAGGCCGGCGGTATATGGCCTCGAGCTCGGAAGGTCTTTCTCACGCAACATCCTTCTTAGCCCCGCGTGTATTCGGGCGTCAACGTTTCGCGGCGATCGACTGAGTCTCCCCATCTTGAAAGCGGGTGCGCAGCCCGTTCCCGGTTCCACCTGCGCGCGGACACCAGGGATAACCTTCGGCAGCCATGGTGATCGTGTATCCCCGCCGGGCGTCGCCTGCGGATCGAGGGCCCGCAGAATTCCGCGCGCGCGCCAGCGCGCCTGCCTCCTGCCGCCAATTCCTCGCCACGAGTTCGTTGATCTTTTGATTGCTCAAACGGCACCGAAGCTTGTGGTCCACAATCGCCCGGAGGAAGCTGGCCGAACATCTGGCTGCCAGCCGCTCGAACAGGTTTCTCTGCGTTCGAGACGCAGCTTTGCGGGCGCGTTCCAGCGGGCCGTCTGGCGATCAGCGTCTGCAGAAGCTCGAGCACCCTGTGGAGAGGCTCGCCGAAGCGCGGCTTTTCGGGCCGCCTCCAGCCGCATCTGCAGAATCGCGAGCCGGCTCCCGCGGCCCCGGGCAAGGCGGGCCGAGGCTTGCCTTAGTCTTCCGAGCACCTCGGTCGGTCGGCCGCGAGGATCTCCGCGTGGCAGCACTGGGGGTCGGCGCTCTCAGATCCGCGACGAAATCGGCGATCGTGAAGTCGTTTCGTCGTGCCCGATCGCGCTCACCACCGGCAGCGGCGAGGCGGCGATTGCGCGCGCCACGACCTCCTCGTTGAATTCCCAGAGGTCCTCGATGCTTCCCCGCCGCAGGTGATCACGATCACGTCACCTGCGGAAACCTAGGGCTCTGCCGAACTCACAGGATGCGCCCGGGCGATCTCAGTGACTCGCGCCCCGGCCCTGCGCGCGGACCGGATTGATGAGCACCGGATGCCGGGGATTGGCGCGATGCAGCACCTTCAGGAAATCGCGGATCGCTGCTCCCGTGGGCGAAGTCACCAGGCCGACCCGGCTGGAAAGCGGCAGCGGCCGCTTTCGGCCGGAGCGAAAAGCCCTTCGGCCGACAACTTTTCTTAGAGCGCTTCGAATTTGGCCTGCGGCGAACCCTGGCCGCGTCCACTGGATCAAGCGAACAATCAGCTGATGCTGGCCCCGCGGCTCGTAAACGAGAGCGATTCGAAGACCTGCACCCGCTGACCGTCGGCCAGCTTCAACCCGTGCAGGGATCGCCGCCGCGCCGCTGAAGAGCACGCAGCGGAAGCTGACTGAAGTGTCGCTTGAGGGTGAAATCGCTGGTGCCCGGAGGACTGCCGGCGATAGTTGGAAATCTCCCCTCGACCCAGGCGTCGCCGATGCCGCGCTCGAGCAGTTCTCTCCACCCGCCGCGTTAGCTCGCTGACCGAAAGGATCTTCGGCTCGGGGGCTTCGGGCGATTTATGAAAATCGAGATCGAGGCTGCATCCGGAGAAAGTTGGCGCGCGCGAGTACATCGGATTTCCGGCCGCTACGGCATCGGCAAAACAAAGATCTCCCGCCGGCGGGCGTCAATAATCTTTCCATTCCGATTTCGATGACTGTTTTCTCGAAATGTCGCGGCGATTTGCTTAGATTGAATTTTTCGTTGCATGAGCACGACTGCCGAAACCCGACATCGAGTCGCTCGATCCAGGCAACCGGGAACAGATAATCAGGGCGGTGAGAGAAACGCCTCAAAGCCAACAATCCCGGGATCCTGAAGCACCGTCGATCGAGACGGGTTTCCTCAATCGCGATGGATGGCCACGATGTCTTTCAGCGATTTTCCGGATCTCTACACGCTGACAGCCGCGACCAGCCGCAAGGTATCGCAAAATCGAGACGAATCCTCGCTCGTGCAATGGATGTTTTTCAACAGAGAAAGCGCTGACCTTTGTTGTCAATTTGACGGGAAGAGCCGCAGCTGTTCCTGCATGAGGCCGAGGCAATGAAGCGAATCTGGGGACAGATCGCGGATAGATCGCGGGCCTATTTTCTCACCAGCCCGGCCGGCGGTGCGGGCTTTGTCATAATCCACACGAAAGTCGAAAAGATCGAATGCACGATTCCGCGCAAGGTGCTCCGGTTTTCGGTTGATCCCGCCGAGGTGAGCGACGGTTTTCAATCCGCTCAAAACTGAGAACCTGCGCGACGCATCCGCATCGGAATAGGTCGCGCATGTCGATGGACCCCAAGATCGATCCTTCTCCTAGGTGCCCCAACGGCTTGCCTGGCCAGGGCCGTCTCTCAACCGGCGGTCGCTAGGAACGTTTTGCGGTCCCGAAATCAGATCGTGAAAAACTTTCGCCCAGGCGCGCGGAATGTCATAATTGGCGTATGCCAGTCAAACCCATCCCCGACGGTTACGAAGGAGCGACGCCTTACCTTTGCTGCAGCAGGACGCCGCAGCCGCCCTGGAGTTTTACAAAAACGGCCTTTGGCGCGAAGGAATTGCATAGAATGCCGATGCCCGACGGAAAAGTCGGCCACGCGGAGATGCAGATCGGTGGAGCCCGGTAATGCTTTCCGACGAATTCCCCGAATGGGGCAACCTCAGTCCTCTGTCGATCGGCGGTTCGGCGACGACGCGTGTTGATTTACTTCGAGGATGTCGATGCAGTCGTCGATCGTGCGGTATCAGCCGGGGCGAAGTTGCTCCAACCGCCGACGGACCAGTTCTGGGGGGACAGAAGCTGCAAGCTTCAAGACATTTCGGGCCACACGTGGATGTTTGCAACGCGCAAGGAAGACGTCTCCCCCGAAGAGATGAACAAGCGGGCCGCCGCGATGTTCGGGTCCTGAGAGAAAGGCATCGGTTCTTCGAGGCGGTTTTCTGCGCACCTCGCCCCTTTTGCGGTAGCCGTTCACGGAAAAGCAGTCCCGGTCTCCGCCTAGCTAAACACAATTTATCGATAACAATCGTTTTTAGAGTTTCACGTCGGAAGCGAGTAAAAAAACGATACATTGCTTGATGACCCGGGAGTTCAGACGAGCGCGGTCTCGACGGAGAGAAAATCGGAGGAAGGTCGTCGGCGATGGCTCGCCGTGTGTCGCCTTCGTCCTTGGATGCGAAGAGCTTTCCCGTGTTTGTGCCAAAAGTAGATCCCTGCCGGTTCGAGAGAGTCGGTGGCCATTCCCTCCCGCAGGACGCCGCCGAATGCCGCCTGTTGCGGCAGGCCTTTCGTAAGCCCCTCCCAGGAGTCTCCGCCGTTGTGGCTCCGAAAGACCTGGAGCTGTCCGCCGGGCGGACAGCGAAGCTCCACCCTGCAGCGGGATGACGTAGATTGTCTCGGGTTGCCGCGGATGAATTGCGAGCGGAAATCCAAAGTCCGAGGAGCCCGGCGGTAATTTCCGTCCAATCCTGCCCGGCGTTTTCACTGCGATAGACGCCGCAGTGGTTCTGTTGAGTAACGCGGCCGTCGGCGAGCAACAATTTGTGAACGCATTGGCCGAACTCCGGGTATTTGTTGGGCATGGATTCCGCCCGCGTTCCCGGTTGGCAAGCTGCCAGGATTTGCCGGAATCATCCGAACGAAAGACTCCGACCGCCGAAATCCCGACAAACATCCGCTCGGGATTCTCCGGATCGAGGACGATGGAGTGCAGGCAACAGCCCACTCGCGCGCCGGGGTTCCACCTGGGGCGGGTGGGGATGCTCGTCGAGGTCGAAATCTCGGACCATGTGTTCCCGTGATCGGCGCTTTGAAACAGGACCGCCGGAGCGACTCCGGCGTAAATCGTCGCGGGCTGATCGGCGCGCCCCGGTTCGATATGCCAGATGCGCTCAATCTTTAGGTCCGACCCTCGGCAAAACCGGGATTTCGATCCGAGGTCTCCCAGAATTTTCCCAGATCGGACGAACGGACAATCTCGGAGCCGAACCAGGAATCGTTCGAAGTGGCATAAATCGCGCCGTTGCGGGCGTGCGTAAACAGCGTGGTGGATCTCGCGGCCGGTTTGAAACGGTCCACTCAAATCCCAGCTGTCCCTATCAGTGGTTCGAAGGAGAAAAAGACCCTTTTTGTGCCGGCAAGCAAAAGAAGCGATTTCACGGAAAGGAAATAAAATTATGTATAAGGCTTGTTTCCTAAGTAACTAGAGTGAATTAGAGAGTGCCTTTAAGAACGGTCTGTCCGGCTTTTTCGAGGCGCTCTTCCAATTTCGCGGTGCATGTGCAATTGCTGCAGGCCCAGCGTTCGAACCGTTTTCATGGCGGCAATTGCGCCGGCATGAGCGTCCTGGAACTGATATCAAGTCGAAGAAATCCTCCCCAGTAGGGGCGCTTCCTTCCTCGAGGGGTGTCGCGCAATAGCATACTTCCACCCATTCGGCGGTTCCGTCCTGCCGCAGGCGGGCATGCCGCATGTCATCGATGTATTCGTCTCCCGCGATCGACCCGAGGCCAAGGGTGCCCTGCGCGACGGCCTGCAGGAGTTTCTTTTCCCTTCCCGGCTTGATCCGTGCCTTGACGAGGTAGCGCATGACTCGGGCAGCCTGGGGACGCCTAGGAGACTGTTGAAAACCCGCGCGTGTCGCGCCCTTCGGGCAGTTGCGCCAATTTTCGGCCCTCCCGGTGTCGCCAAGCTTCTCCGTAGCGCCACGGCTTGCGGGGAGATGGGGACCCCGCAACCCCATCAAGCCTGCGCTTGGCTCCTTGCGATCTTCCGAAAATTGACAGCAACGTGGCATACGCGGGTTTCTCAACGAGTCTCCTAGCGGCTCAATTCGAGCATCCGCCGGACCGAGCGCTCCGCCTTCACGCGGACGGGCTCCGGGATGGTGATTTCGGGTCCGAGGTAATCGAGACAATCGCGAAGCTTCTCGAGCGTGTTGAGCTTCATGTAGCGGCAATCATTGCAGGCGCAGAGATCGGTCGGTCCGGGGATGAACAGCTTTCCGGGCACTTCTTTTTTCAGGCGGTGCAGCATTCCGCTTTCGGTGACGATGATGAATGACTTTGGACGGACTTTCGCTGGCAGTAGCTCGACCATTTTCTCCGTCGAACAGACTTCGTCGGCGAGCATCCGGACGGCGAACGTGCATTCCGGGTGAGCGACGACCTTTGCGTCGGGATACTGCTTGCGGATCGAGGCGATGCTGTTGCGGGTGAACTCGACGTGGACGTAGCAGTTGCCCTGCCAGAGGTCCATTTTGCGCCCGGTCTTCTCCATCACCCAGGAGCCGAGATTTTGATCGGGGACGAAAGAGAATCGGACGGTTCTCCGGAGCGCTCTCGACGATCTTGACGGCGTTGCCGCTCGTGCAAATCACGTCCGCCAGCGCCTTCACCCCGGCGCTGCAATTGATGTAGGCGATGACGTAGTAGTTTTTCCGGCATGGTTCGCCAGAAAGGCGGCAAGGTCTTCCGGCGGGCAGGAGTCCGAAAGTGAGCAGCCGGCATCCATGTCCGGGATGACCACCCTCTTGGCTCGGGTTGATGATCTTTGCCGTTTCGCCCATGAAGTGCACGCCGCAAAGGCGATAACCTCGGCGTCCGTTTCAGAAGCCTTGTAGCTCAGACCGAGCGAATCCCCGACGAAATCCGCGAGATCCTGAATAGGTCCCACCTGATAGTTGTGGGCAAGGATGACGGCGTTTCGTCTCTCCTTCAGGTCGAGAATCTCTTCTACGATGTCGGTGGCGACGGCTGTCATGAGCTACTTTCACGAAAAACTGTGCGCGCTTCAAGTCGCATCGCGGAGATCCCTCTCACTTGAGACGGGCGTCTCTGTTCGGCGAACCGCGGAATGGTCATTCTCTCTTCATGATAACCAGCGAGTTTGTTCAGGAACAGCCATGATCATCGTAATAATGGGAGTTTCCGGCTCCGGGCAAAACGACGGTCGGCTTAAGAGCTGCCGCGGCGCTGGGCTGGAAGTTCAGCGACGCGGATGGCTTCCACAGCCGCGGCCAATGTGGCCAAGATGCAAAGCGGCGTCCCGCTGACCGACGAAGATCGAGAACCATGGCTCCGGTCCATCCGGGCCGCGATTGAGAGCTGGGAGCGGGATGAGCCCGGGCATGTGCTGGCCTGCTCCGCCCTCAAGGGCTGCTATCGCGATGCCCTCGCGCCCAATGATTCGGACGTCAAGTTCGTGTATCTTCGCGGGGAGTTCGAGCACATCGTCGGCGCGGCTCCGGTCCAGGAAGGACCATTTCTTCAATCCAGCATTGTTGCGAAGCCAGTTTGAGGCGCTGGAAGATCCCGAAGACGCGCCTGATCATCGACGCGGCGAATGATCCAGCGGAGATCGTCCGGCTGATTCTCGCGGCGTTCACGCCCCGGCTGACCAGGGTTCCAGGCGGAAGGGACTCCCGATTCCAGCCCGGGGAAATCCTGGCGGCGATCGGCTTCGGTTTCTGAGAAGCTTACGCCGGCGGTTGCCGCAGCGCGTTCACCGCGGTGGCGAGCGTTGCCGAATCGGAGACCGGGATGACCGGCGTTCCTTTGCGGATGCGGCTCACCAGCCCGGCCAGGACGCCGCCCGGGCCAATCTCGACGAACTGGCTGCAATGCAGGTGATCGATCAGGTATCCGATGCTTTCGGTCCAGCGAACGCTTCCGGTGACTTGATCTGCGAGCGTGCGCCGGATTGAAGCCGGATCGTCTACCGCCGTGGCATCCACGTTGCAAACAACGGGCACCGTGGGCGTGTTGAACGGAGTTGCTTCCAGGGCTTCCTTGAGTTTGAGGTAGGCGCTTTCCATCAAGCGGGAATGGAAGGCGCCCGCGACCTGGGCTCCACGGCTTTCCGGGCTCCATATTCTTTGGCCAGGGAAACCGCAACGGCGATCTTGGAAGCTTCGCCGGATAAAACGATCTGTCCCGGACTGTTCAGGTCTGGCGACGTCCAACGTCGGCGGCGGCGGCCAGTTCGCGAATGCGGTTTTCTTCGCCCCCGATCACCGCGGCCATGGTGCCTTCCGTTTTCTCGCAGGCTTCTTGCATCGCCCGAGAGCGTTTCGCTACCAGGCGGAGGCCGGTTTCGAAGTCGAAGGTTCCCGCCGCGGCGTGGGCCGTAAATTCCCCGAGCGAGGGCCTGCCGTCGCGCCAAAGCTGAAGCCGGGGAGTTCTTTCCTGGAGGGCTGCGAGGCCGGCCAGTCCGTGGACATAGAGCGCCGGCTGGCAAATCGACGTTTTCGTCAATTCGTCCGCCGGGCCTTCAAAGGCGATTCGCGAAAGCGGAAAGCCAAGGATTTCGTCGGCCCGCCTGAAGAGATTTGCCGCGACAGGATATTCGGCGGCCAGGTCTTTTCCCATGCCGACGGCCTGAGCGCCCTGGCCGGCAAACAACAGGGCGATTTTGTGGCTCATAATTTGATCTTCAAGAAGACGGGCGGTTCGTTCCGCCGCGGAGCGCCAGCAGTTCGGCCGCGCGCTGGCGCGATTCATCGAGGGTCAGCGGGCCGTTGGCAATCGGCACGCAGGCGTCCAGTTCCGGAAACTCTTCGTCCACCAGCCCAGCAAATCCAATAACGGGTTTGCCGTGGCTCGCGGCCAGTCGCCCGATTTCGTAGGGGCGCCTTGCCTTGCAGGGATTGCGCGTCGAGACGTCCTTCGCCCGTGAGGACGAGGTCGGCGCAGGCGAACTTTGTTCTCGAGGTCCATCAGGCGGGAAACGGCCTGAAAGCCGGGCTCGAGGAACCGCCGCAGAAGGCCAGAAGGCCGAAGCCGAGGCCGCCGGCCGCTCCGGCGCCCGGGCTGTTCGCATGAGTCGATACCGAATTGATCGGCGAAATAAGTGCGCAAGATGCTCGAGGCGAGCGCTCCAAGGTCACCTGCATTTCCGGGGTGGCGCCTTTCTGCGGGCCGAACACCTTGGTCGCGCCCAGCTCGCCCAGGAGCGGGTTCTTGACATCGCAGAGCCCGGTAACCGAGCGAAAGGCGCGCGCTTCCGGAGTCACAATTCGGCGGAACCGAAGAAATTCCGACGGTCGCGAAGGGACGGGTTCACCTTTTTCGTCGAGAAATTTCCAGCCCAGCGCCGCGGCCATACCGGCGCCTCCATCGTTCGTTGCGCTTCCTCCCAGGCCGATGATGAGATCTTTCGCCCCGCGCGCGATGGCGTCCGCCACGAGTTCGCCGGTTCCGAAGGTCGATGAGCGCAAGGGATCGCGCTGGTCGTCGGAGATCCGCCACAAACCCGATGCCGAGCTCATATCGATCACCGCGATCTCGCCGGGGATCAACGAATAGGGAGGCGGTAATCTCCCGCCCGAGCGCGTCGTGGCTGGCGATCTCGACATGTTCGCCGCCAAGCGCCTGACGGAAGATTTCCGCGGTCCCTTCTCCGCCGTCCGCCACGGGGACGAGATCGAATTCCGCCCCGGAAAGACGGAATCAAAGCCGGCGCGGATGGCCGCGGCGGCGTCTCCGGCGGTGAGAGATCCCTTGAATTTGTCGGGGGCAATCAGAATTCGCATGCGAGAAAGGGAATCCGCCGCAGCCCGGTTGCCTGGCGCCTTCGCGCGCGGCTGTCCAGCGATCCCCTGGGAAGTCCCGGTCGGCTTGGCTACTCAAATTTCTTGTTCAACTCCACGAGCAACAGTTCGACGTCGGTGTCGGAAATAAGTTCGGGCCGGTCGATTCCGGCCAGCAGCACTTCCGCGCGATCTTGCCCGGATTCCTTCTGAACTTTCACCGCGGTCACGTGATCGAGATTCAAATACGTTTTGGATTGCGTTAAATAGACGAACTTCGGCATGCAAGCGTTCTGGGTCCTGGCGCCACAAGCCGTCAAGCCAGCCTCCCATCGCCAACTTTCCGCCGCGGTTCCGCATCGCGACGAAGTTCCCGGGGGATTCCTAGTGGTGACAAGCTCCCGGGCTGCCTGTTTGCCGGGCGCGGCTGGCGGAGTCTTCCTCACGCGGGCTTCTTCTTGCCGCCGATAACCTTTTCGAGCATGGCGTTCGCGAACTTCTCCAGGACGAGGCCCCAGGCGCTGAGCACGACAAGGACGATCACGGAGAGCCCGAAAAATACCCACACGGGCTGGTCCTGGATGCGAAGTCCCAGCCAGATGACGTAGGGCTGATGGACCAGGTAAATCCCGTAGGAAAACGCTCCCACCAGGGCAATCCATTTGGCCGCCGGCGGCCATTTCGCGAGCAGGCCCGCAACGCCGGCCACGGATAAAAAGCAGCACGTGCCGGTCCAGAGATCGGCGAAGACGTATGGAGTGCCTCCGCTGTAAAAATAGGGCGCAACCAGATAGAGGGCCAGTCCGAGGACGAGGCCCGCACCGCCGAGAAGGAATTTCTCGAGCCGCTCCGAATCGGCAGGAAGAGCATTCCCAGTACCATGCCCAGCGCGAATTCCGGCAGCCGCGACAAGGCGTTTCCGCCGAGAATCCAGGCGCCGTTCGCGCTCCACACCTCGAGCAGCAGGTAGCGGGTGCCAAAACCGACCGCGAAAGCCAACAGGAGAAAAAGGACCAATCCGAGCTTCCGCATCGCCATGTAGAGGACGGGAAAGATCAGGTAGAGCTGGATCAACATTGAGAAATACCACCACGCCGCGTTGAGAGTACGAAGTTCATCGAGATATTGATCATTCGCAGCCCGGTGAGACTGATCAGAAAGCGATAGTCAATCGGCTCGAGGCGCGCCACGAACGGCGACACGAGATAGACCAGATGCGCGAGCCAATACATCGGGTACAGCCGGATGAATCCGGGCTGTATGCCATGGGCCCCACGCCAGAGGGCTTTTGCCTCGCGGCGGGCCGTTGCCGAAGCCAACGACCAACCGCTGACGATGATAAACAGGCCGACGGCATGGAAACCGCAACCCGAGATTGCGTACCAGACGATCTTCGCGGCGGTCTCGACCGACGCTGCCAAGCCGTCCCAGCCGTGTTCACCGGACACTTCCGCGATGAAATGCCCGGACATCGGATAGGGAGCCCAGTCGCGATACGTTTTGAAAAAATGGAAATAGACGACCCAAAGGATTGCGAGTCCCTTGGCGATGTCGAGCCAGACCAGGCGTTTCATAGGGGGCCGTTCCTTTGTATAACGCCTTTCCAAGAATCCAAACGAGAAATCTCGCCGGCGTCCGCCTGCGGAAAACCGGCACCCGCCTGGGACTGATGGCGATGACCGGTGCGGTCTTTCGAATCGATGGCCGGTCGCCGCCCGTATTCGCTCCTCAGGCCTCTACCCGATTGTCGCGAGGGCAAAAAACTATAACGGTCCTGAGCAATCAACACGCTGCTAAGAGTGGTTATTGAGAAACAGCCGGAAACGCCCAGTCAAAGCGAGGAAATGGGATTCGCTCTCTTCCGCCGCGGTGATTTCGTTCTGCTAACCGACGATGTTCGATGCAAGCTCATCCGGTTCGAGGAGATTTTCTTTCTCGAGGCCTACCGGAATTACACCCTCGTTCACTTCTCCGGCGGAAAGCTTTGGGTGCGCACCGCGCTAAAGGATTGCGAGAGCCGGCTGGACGGCTCGACTTTTTCGCGCCAGCCGCGGTTGTCTTGTCAATGTTACGCAGGTCAGAACACCGCGCTTGCTCGAGAATGGTCGCCTGCTCTTTGTTCTCGGAGAAGGAAGAGAGGTCGTGCTTTCGCGCCGGCGGACCACCGTTTTTCGGGACAAATACGAACTGCTGTAAGAGCCACGGCGACCGGGCAGGCCCCGACGGATCGCGCGCTGGCCCCCGGCCCGGACCGGTATCAGGTCGGGATGGCCAGCGCGCTCCGTGTTTCCGTGGGGAAATTATGGTCGCGACGCGTCAGCCATCAAGGATCAGGCGAAGGCCGGTTTGGCGAATGCCCATGTTTTTCGAGGGGCCGCGAAACAAGTTAGCGAAATTCCAAAGCAGCGATCGACTCTTGGGGTCGCCACGCGCGGCGCCGGTCCTCCCGGAGAGCCGCTGCTCTTTTCGCCCGGCTCTAAGCTTTGCGGAGCGGAAGATGCGGCCCGCCGCCTTCATCTAATGATAACGTCTTTGTGAGCGAGCAGCTTGCCCACCATGAGGCTGAACCGCTCGAGAACGCACTGCAGGCCTTGCAGGTCTCCGAGATCGTTCTGGGTATGCTTGACGTGGGCGTAGAAAAGCGTCGCGTAAGTCGGTGCGCTCTTCCTTCGTGAGATTCAGCGTGTCGATAAAGCCCGACACTTTGGTGGCGGCTTCTCGAAGCCTGTAGAGCTTTCCTTTGTGAGTTTGAAAGTTTTCATTGGACGGACCGGTTGAACGAAAGGTTGACGAAGCGGGAGAGGTCCCGATTCGCGCCGTCAAGGCTCGCGGCGCAGGAATGCCGCAACGAATCGGGAAGAGGAGGACAGCGGAAGCTATTCCACCGTGAACAGCGCCCAGCGCCTCAGCGCAACATTATCGATACGCCTCAGGGGCGTTGGCAAATGATCGATATATGATAGGACACCATGATCGTGTGTGGACTTATACGTGCCGCCTCACCGGACTTGCGGCTTTTTCGAGAAAAGTTTTTGGCGTCTTCGAACCTCCGGCTGCCGGAGCCGCGGAGGGTCGCCGGTGCCAACCATCTGGTTGCGAGGGACCTCGGGCCCCTTTTTCGAATCAAGTCGCAGCCCGTTCCGGGGAATGCTTTTCCACGCCCGATCATGCACCCGAAACATAAACAACGATTTCTTTGACAGCTAAGGCAACGATCCGTTCAAAGGACCCTCACCCGAACGAACATTTTCGACCCGAGGCAGAAAAAGCTCTCCTTAAGGAATAAGTTTACGCTTCGAGTCGCCGCGCGCCAGGACGGTTCGTGTCACTCTTTCCGGTCAATTCTGCCCGCGAAGCCTTCGGGTATTTCCGGCCGTTGATTCTCGTAAATGCCGAACCGCACCCCCGCGGGATCCCTGAAGGTGCAGCAAGGGCCGTTCGGAATTTCGAAGGCCGCACCGTCCGGCGCCCAGCCCGCGCCCGCAAGGTGGCAAGGGCGTTTTCAAAATTCGCGACTCGATAGATCAAGATGGGCGCCTCCCGTGCAGGTGATCGGCCAGCAAGATCATCGGACCAGTTTGGGACAAGCGAATGCCGGCAACCCAGGCGTCGAATGCGTGGATCTTCCAAACCAGCTCGCCGCCCAATTCTCCGGTGTAATAGCGTACCGAGGCCTCGATGTCCCTCGCCGGCAGGTAAAGGTAGTCCAGTGAAAGGAACATCAGAAATGACCATCCGATGGGATCCCCGGTGCATCAAGCCCGGCTTGCTCAGATCGGGCACGAAGACGGCGAGGTGGTCGCTATTTCTCGCGGTAGATTGAAAGCCGGTCCAATAGCGCGCGCCGAGCGGACGATCGCGCGCTCGCGGTCATTCCGTTTCGGGGCCGCCAGAAAGATGGCGCAGCTTTTCCGGATTGCGGACGATATAAATACCTCGCACCCGGTGGCCATCGAGTTCGAAGGAGATCGCGTTGTAAACAGAGCCTCCCGACATGATCAAGACGCCCGTTCCGCCATTGATCCTTGCGAAACGATATCGCGTATCCGCGGAAACCGTTTGCGAATTCCGACGAAGAAACGGCTGATCCACTCGGCGCCCTGAATTGACCGCCCGATTGCCGCAACCCGTCCGGCCCCGTCGCTGTAGAGCGTGGCGTCGCTGGTGAGAAGGGCGAGAAGATCGCCCACCTCGCCGGCTGACGGTTGCCTGAACGAACTGCTCGACGACGCGCCGCGCCTGGTCGCTCGGCGGATTTCCCGCGGATTGTTTCGCGCCCAATCGTTCTTTTGCGCGCCGGACGATCTGGCGGCAATTCACTTCGCTCTTGCCGACAACCTCCGGCGGACCTCAGCGTGATCGTAGTCGAAAACTTCGTGCAAGAGGAAGACCGCCCGTTCGACGGGCGAAAGCGTTTCCGGCATGATCATGAACGCTGTGGAAAGCGGATCGCCAATGCGGCCGATTCGCCCGGCGACTGGGCGCGCTTCTCCACGAGCGGTTCGGGCAGCCACATGCCACTAATATTCCTCCCGTTGACGCCTGGCCGAGCGCAATTGATCAACACACAGGCGGGGGATCGCGGAGACGAGCCAGGCTTTTGCCACCCGGATCTCGCCGACGTTTTGCTTCTGATCATCAAAAGCTTGGACGAATCACGGGCCCGCAGCGTGACGACTACCACATACAAAAGTAATGCGATTGCCGAACGCTTTTGTCGGACTTACCTGCCAGGCTACAGCCCCGATTCAAATCCCCTCGAACCTCGCTGGAGTCACAAACCTCCGCTGCGCGCTCAGCGAACTGCTCGAGCTGCGTGCTGCATTCGGCTCACCTGCGATGGTTGTCGATCACGGCGTGGGTGCCACCGAACACCATCTGCCGCACAAAATCGTTGGCGAGGAAATCGTGCGGAAAGCCCAGTTCGATTTTCGTGGCGTCGTCCAGCTTGGCGAGCTGTTCATCAGTCAGTTGCCAGTCGAGACACTTCAAATTATCCTGAACCTGCGCCGCGCGGCGAGCTCCGATAATCGGGATGACGGGCGTCTGGCGCTGGCGCAGCCAATTCAGGGCCACTTGCGAAGGGGATGTCCTGTTTCCTCAGCCAGCTTGGTCACGGTTTCTCCGACGCGCAGTTTCCGCTCGTCGGGCGGATTGCCTTCGCCGCCGTAGCGCGCGGCGTCGGGTTGGCTCCGGGTCTTTGAATACTTGCCGCTAAGAATCCCGCCGGCAAGGGGCCCCACGCGGTGACGCCAAGGTCCAGCGCGCGAGCCATCGGGAGGAGGTCGCGTTCCGGGTCGCGCTGCGCGAGGCTGTATTCGATCTGCAACCCAACGAACGGGCTCCATCCATGGAACTGGGCGAGCGTGTTGGCCTGCGCGACAATCCATGCCGGCGTGTCGGAAATGCCCACGTAGAGGACTTTCCCTGCGCGCACCATGTCGTCGAGGCCGCGCATCACTTCCTCGACCGGTTGTCATGAAATCCCAGGCGTGAACCCAATAGAGGTCGAGGTAATCGGTTTTGAGCCGCTTGAGGCTGGCCTCCAGGGAGCGGGCCATGTTCTTGCGGTGATTCCCGCAGGCGTTGGGGTCCCCTTCACGGGTGAAGAGTGTGTATTTGGTGGCGACGACAAAGTGGTCTCGATCGGATTCAAGGAATTCACCGAGGAGCGACTCGCTTCCGCCCTCGTTGTATTTGTTGGCGGTGTCGATGAAATTGCCCCCGGCCGCCGCGAAGCCGTCAAAGATTTTCTGGATTCCTCTTTCGATGTGGCGAGGCCCCAGTCCCGCCAGACATCGCCGAAGGTCATCGTGCCCAGGCAAAGTTCGGAGACCCGCAGCCCGCTTTTTCCTAGTAGTTTGTAGCGCATAGTGGTTTTCAATGTGCTCGATTCCTTGCGTCAATGCGACCGGCAAATTCCTGCTCCACGTCGGGCCGCTGGTTTTCGTCAATGGCAACCGCGCTTCTATTGGATGCCGAAAGGCGTCGCGAAGCACGCAACACGGCGAACGAGGGTTTCTCAAGGACTATGAAGTCAAAACCCCGACATTCAGGCGCCTTGATTTATGCGGTTGCGCCTCGTCTTACGCTGCGGCGCCTTGCCCCTCAAAGGATTTTTCGCAGTTCTAAGCAAAAACCGGGAAGAGACCGGCCAAGAGCGCTTGAATTTCCGGAGTGTCCAGATTTCCCTTAGTGATAACCGCGGCCCCGGTTTCGATAACCGTCGGCACGGTTTCTCCCCTCATTTTGGCGACCAGAGCCTTCACAGCTTCATGGCCCATCCTCTTGGGGTTTTGGGCGACGAGTGCTTGAATCTCATCTTTTCTCAAGCCTTCCATAAGTCCCTGCGAAGGGTCGAAGCCGACAAGCTTCTTGCTGCCTGCCAGGCCATTCCGCTTGAGCGCAGACAACATGCCGAAGGTGCTCGGTTCGGTCGGACAGAAAATGCCGTCCGCCTCTTTAAGCTTGTTCAGCATTTTCAGCGCGCTCGATTGAGATTCTCTGGCGGTCGTGCCGGAGTAGCGATTGTCGGCAATCACCTGAATGTTGGGAAATTTCTTGATTGCTTCGAGGAAGCCCGCCTCTCGCTGACCCGTGCTTGCCGAACCTTCTTTAAAGCGAAAGAGGACCACCTTGCCTTTGCCGTTCAAAAGCTTTCCCAACTGCTCGCCAGCCATTTCTCCACGCCGCGGTGGTTGTTGGTCGATACCGTGCTGACAAAGTCCTTGACGGGCTCGCCCTTGAGCGGCGAATCGAAAATCACCACAGGGATTCCTTTCTGCATCGCAGCGGCGACATGGACTCTGGAGCGCGGTGTCATCAATCGGCGCCAGGACAATGCCGTCCACTCCCTCGGAAATGAACCGCTCAACGATTTGGACCTGCTGGGCGGGGTCGTCTTCCTTGAGTGAGCCCTTCCATATCATCTTCACGCCGGCCTCTATTGCGCCTTCACGCGCTCCCGCTTCGATCGCTTTCCAATACACGTGTGTCGTGTTCTTAGGAATCACGGCAATTGTTTTCATGGGGACAAGTTGTGTAGAGAAGTGGGCTGGACTGCTTTATTATTGTTCGCAAAGCCATTGTCTACCTTTTTTGATTGGACTTTCCCATCTGGAACGTTGCGAACCGCCCTGGAGGATTACGAGCGGTTCGTCGGCTTTGCACCTCGCACAGCCGCGGGCGATACGGTCCCGTCCCCTTCATGTATTCACGGATTCCTGCAAGAGCGAACGCAACGTCGCGAGATTGACGACGTCCTCTGCCATGTCCTTGCCCTTGGGCGTTTCAAGGACTTTGGGGATGCTGCGAAATCGCGGCTCGCGCATGATGTACCGGAACGCGTCCAACCCGATTTTGCCTTTGCCGATGTGTTCATGGCGGTCCACGCGCGAGCCGGCTGGCGGTCTTCGAATCATTCATGTGAATCGCGGCGAGCCGGTTGAACCCGATGACTTCTTCGAATTGAGCGAACGTGCGAACGATACCCTCCGCGTCGCCAAGCTCGTAACCGGCCGCGAAGAGGTGCGCGGTATCGATGCAAACGCAGAGTCGCTCCGGCTCGCGGCAGCCGCGCAGGATGAAGGCCAGTTCCTCAAAGGTCCGGCCGAGCGACGACCCCTGGCCGGCCGTCGTCTCCAGCGCAATGCGGGTCCCGGTCTCGGGAATCTCGGCGTGGATCGCGTCGAGACTGGCGACCACTTGCTCGAGTCCCGCCTCGACGCCCCGGCCCATGTGCGCGCCCGGATGGAGCACGAGAAACGGAAGGCCGAGCAGGCTCGCTCCGCACGAGTTCCTCGCGTAACGAGCGCATGGACATTTCGTGGAGAGCGGGGTCGCTGGCAGCGAGATTGATAAGATAGCCGCTGTGGCCAAAAACAAAGCGGAGAGAACCGCGCAGCGGGTGCTCGCGAAAGCCTCTGGCCTCGGCCGCACCGAGGGGCTTCGCAAACCATTGCATGTTGTTCTTCACGAAGATCTGCATTCCCGCGCAACCAATCGCGCAGGCGCGGTCAATGGCGGATGCCACTCCGCCCGCCGTCGAGACGTGCGCTCCCAGGGAGATCGTCGTCTGCCAATCTCGTTTTGCGTTTGCGTGTCACCGGCATGGCACAAACCTTTAAGAGACTGTTGAAATACCCGCGTAAGCCACGCGCGATCTCCTTGGGGCAGATATCGATGGAGGAACGAAGGAGCATCCCTTGAGCGGGCTGTGATTGAGGAAGGACGCCCGTGAGGAAGGGCTCCCTCACACTTCCATGATGCCCCAAAGAACTCACGCCCTCCGGGTTGCGCCAATTTTCGGCCCTCGCTTTGTCGCCAAGCTTGCGCGGAGCACTGCGGCATTGTGGGGAGATGGGGGCCCCACACCCCATCAAGTCTTCGCTTGGCTCCTGGCGATCTTCCGAAAATTGACTGCAACGTGGCATGCGTGGGTATTTCAACAGTCTCTTAAACCGTTCGCGGGAAAATTCCCGCCATTCTTCAGTGAAGCAAAAGGGCAACGCGGATTTAGGCCGATTCGCCGGAGCGCGCGAGGAACGAAGCGTTGGGCTTGCGAAGCTGAAGAATTCTTGCAAAGAGAGAGCGCAGCGGCCTTCTTCGGTCGCCTGTTTCATCGGACGACCAGCGCCGGTCTTTGATTGATTAAGGTGGCGCTCATGGAATGTTTCCGCCATGCCCTCGAATGTCATTTGCGGAGGTTGCTTGTGCGGTTCGGTGCGCTATGAGGCGACCGGACAGCCTTACAACATCACCCACTGCCACTGCTCGGACTGCCGGCGCAGCGGCGGAGCCCCGTTCGTGACCTGGGCATCATTTCGCCGAAACGAATTTCGGTTCACGGTTGGAGAGCCGAAAGATTTGCGATGGGCCGGGCGCGTGCGCTCTTTCTGTCCGCATTGCGGAACGCCGTTGACGTTCACTTACCGAACCGGCCGCCGACGAGATCGACGTGACCGTCTGCAGTTTCGACCCAGCCCGCGATATTGACGCCGGCCGACCACATCTGGGTTGAGGACAGATTGCCGTGGATTCGTCTCGCGGATGGTTTGCCGGCCTATGAGCAAACGAGACCGAGCCTTTCGGACCTGACGGGCCAGCCGGCCGCGTTGGACGCTGCCCTGTCGCAACGTCTGCCACGGCCGCGGGGGTTTCCGGCGAGCGGTTTTCCAGCGCTTGTCAGACAAGCGTCGTTTGGCGCTTACCAGAGGCGGGTGCGGCCGCCGCAGGGGTGTCCCGCAGAGAATTCTTGCTCGAGCGCGAGATCATATTCTTCGTCGAAATCAAAGGGCTCGCTTACGAAAACGCCCAACGGTGTTTCACGGTGAAGCTCGCTCCAGAATCTCAGAACCTCCTTGTTGTTCGAGGTGCGTAATCTTTCTCGCATTTCGGGGACGCTCAATTGCCTGGCGGTCACCGGCACGGCAGGGTGGTAATCGATTCTCCGCAAGGCGTCGAAAGCGCGCTCGAGGAACTCTTCCCGAAGTTGGATTACCAAATCGACATCGGGGCTTCTTCCGTCACTATGCGCAATCGCGGCAAGCCCGCCAACGACGGGGAACGGCACTCCGGAATCATTCAGTGCGCGGACGATGGCCTCGTAGCTCGCGACCTTCATGATGGAGGAGAAATTGACCGAGAGATCCGATGGCGAGAGAAATCGCGCCTTTTGATGCCGCACAGCAAGTGGCATTCACTTCAAGAGCGAACTGGGAAACGGAGCGAGGTCCTGCGGCGACAAGGAAATCAGGTTCGACGAACCGTTCCAGCGGATCACCCCCGACAGTTCTCAAAGATTCTAAATTGATGAAACCTTTCTGGCTGTCATGGTCCGGAATATGAGCGGCAACATGAATTTTTCGAATTGATCGCAGGTGAACCGCCTCCTATACCGCATCTTCAATCCGGTCCTTGTGGTAACGCTCGGGGCGCTGGTCCTGCTTTCCAGGTCTATGAATGCCGACACGCCGCAATCGGTCACCTCCCAAATAGTCGGGGCCGCGAATGCTTTCCTGTCCATCCTCAACGACAGGCAGCGATCTGCGGTGCTCTACAAGATTCGACGACGACAAGCAACGGGCCCGCTGGTCTAACTTCCCAGCACGGTTCGTTCCCCGGGGTGGTTTGAGCTTGGCGGAATTGGGAGAAGCTCAACGGTCCGGCCGCGTTGGGGCTGGTCGCTTTGACTCTTAGCCAGAAGGGCTTCGAGAAGGTCGAGCAAATCAGAGACGCTGACGACGCCTTCAAGAGTCGATGTCACGCGACGAACGGCTGTTCGGCAAAAAACCTCTACTACCTTTCCATCCTGGGGACGCCCTCTGAAAAGGACCCGTGGATGCTGCAGTTTGGAGGTCATCACCTGGCGCTCAATATCACCATCGTGGGAGAGCACGGCGTCCTCACACCTAGCCTCACAGGGGCTCAACCCGGCACCTATACGGTCAACGGCAAAACAGTGCGCCCGCTTGGCCAGGAAAACGACAAGGGCTTTGCCTTGTTGAACGCTTTGGACGATGCCCAACGCAAGGAAGCGATCTTGAACTATCGCGTGGCGGACCTCGTGCTCGGACCCGGGCACGATGGCGAGACGATTCGGCCGGAAGGATTGAAGGCCTCGGCCATGAACGAGAAGCAACGGGCGATGCTGCTTGATCTGATCTCGGAATGGTCGCGTATCGTGAATGACAGCTTCGGCCGCCGCCAGGATGACGGAGATCAAAGCTGGCCTTGACGAGACGTGGTTTGCCTGGAGCGGTCCGACCGCCGTCGAAGCGGGAAAAACGGCAACTCCTATTACCGGATCCAGGGGCTCAAGCTAGTCATCGAGTACGCCCCGCAGCCCGGGGAAGATCATGTCCACACAATTTACCGTGACCCTACGAATGACTACGGCCGTGCGTTCACGAGCAAATGAAACCGATATTTTCTCTTTTCGCCGTGATGTCCCTGTCGGTGGCGACTCCTGCGTGCGCACACAGGCTGGATGAATACCCGCAGGCTGCCACGTTCGCCGTGGACGGGAATCACGTTGCGGTAGAGATGCGCCTTACCCCTGGCGTCGAAGTCTTGGGCAAAGTGCTCGCAGTCATCGACACCAATGGGGATGGTGTCATCCTCGGAATCCGAGCACAGTGGCTATGCGGAACGGGTGCGCTGCGATCTGTTGCTCACCATCGACAACCACCATCTACAGCTTCGGTTGGTCTCGTCGAGGTTCCCAAAACTTGAGGAAATGAAGGAAGGGCTTGGCGATATTCTGCTCAACTTCGAGGCGGATGTCCCCCACGGCGGGCCCAACCGAAGGCTCATCTTCGAGAACCATCATCAGAACGCAATTTCCGTGTATCTCGCGAATTGCCTTGTCCCCAAGGGATCCTAATATTCACGTCACCGCTCAAGACCGAAATTACGACCAGTCGTTTTATCGATTGGATTACACTCAGGCCGGTGTTCGCTCGCCCCGCCGCCCACCCGTTCTTGGTCAATTCTCCGCGGATGGATTACCATCAACGAGGGTTTTTGCGCCTTTTGCCGTCAGGCACCGCCGCCGGAGATCACGTCTGCAAGAAGTCGGCTGCGTAGCCAGAGAGACGGCGCGCTCGGACCAGAGTGAATTGCTTTCTTCCAAACTCCGGAAGCAGCCTTCACCTGGGTCGAGGCTGACTGAATCTCCGTGTTCGACCCCGGATGCCCGCGTGCTTCAGGAGCGTGGATGGCGCGTGAAAACGCCTATCTCGCACATCTGAAAGCCCAAGAGTGTCCATTCTCAATCTGCGGGATATCGATGACGCTGACAGAGCATTAGCAGAAACCCGCGCTGCGATGGAGGGCGGCGCAAACCACATCGACGAGGTCTGCGATGCGGCCTGACCTCGAACGAGCTGCTGGAGGCGAGCTATCGGACGGTGGTCGGCCGGGACCTGCGCACCGATGCGGGCGGCGATCCCTACGACGCACCGGCGGCGCTGCTGATGCACGGTAACGAGGCCGATCCGGTGTTCTGCTACGCCAACCGCACCGCGCAAGGTCTGTGGGGCCTGACCTGGGACGAATTCATCCGCCTGCCGTCGCGGCTCTCGGCCGAACCGCTGGTCCAGGCCGAGCGCGACCGGCTGCTGGCGCGCGTGCGCGCCCATGGCTTCATCGACGACTACCAGGGTGTGCGGATCGCGAAGGACGGCACGCGCTTCCGCATCTCGAGCGCGGTGGTGTGGATGGTGGTGGTCGAAGGCGCGACGCATGGGCAGGCGGCGCTGTTCCGGGAGTGGGCGCCCGCCTGAGCCGGAACCCTCGGTCGCCGACGGCGTTGAGATCATTCTAACCCGTTGCAGGTAATTTGCTTGCGCTCAAAGCGCATAAGATCCTACACTATGCAGTTTCGCACAACCAGACGCGCAGAGAACCCGTCCGGATTTTCCAAATTTTCTCTGTGGCCGAGTGGGTCCGCGCACCGCGATAAGGTTTTGGATCCACGGTCAATTCGATTGATTTCACAGCCGTATCTGCTGCTATTGAGTACGTGCAAGTCAAGGCATCCCCCGTCAGATCGCGGCTTAGCGGAGGGCAGAACTAAGCTGCAGCACTGTTTTTATACAATCGAAAGGCCTCACAAAATGAAGCGTTTCCTAGCCACTCTCTCGCTCTTGTTGTCCCTATCCCTACCGTTTGGCGAGACGGTATGCGCCCAAGGGGATCAGTATCGGTTCGTCATGGTGTCCCACATCGGCTCCAACGATCCGAACATGAATTGGTTGACGACTTCGATGAAAACGTTCGGCGAGAGATACCCCGGGGTAAAGACGGAATATCTGTCGACGAACGAATACAGCCTGCAAAGCTTCATTGCGATTCTTGAACCAGGCGATCGCGACTCGTCCCGATGGGATCGCTGTCCCAATCCTTAATAGCGAAGCCCTCGAGCCAATCCTTGACAAGGCGATCAGCAGTGGCATTCCGGTGGTCGCCTTCAACATTGCCGATCCTCGCCCTCCGGACCAGCGGATCCCGCTATCTTACCTATGTGGGCGGAGATGAGTATCTCACGGGCTTGAAGCTGGGAGAGTATGTCATCGAGCAGAGCGAACGCGGGCAAGATTCCGAAGCCAACCAAAATGATGTGCGCCAACCACGATCCAACTCATCAGGGCTTGAAGGCGCGGTGCCAGGGAATGACGTGATGCCATGAAAAAAATTGGCGTCAGTGTCGATGAACTCGTGATCGGCGCCGGATCCTGCGCGGGCCCGCAGCATCATGCAGTCCTATCTAAGCACTCAATAAGGATGTGAATTACATTTTTACCGTTGGGCACATTGTCCTGCCCATGGGCTTACAGCGTTGCCGATCAGATGGGATTGAAACCGAAGCTCTCTGACAAGGGGATGACGATTGTGAGTGTGGACGATAGCCCCAACTCCCTCGAGGGCATCAAGGAGGAAAAATCCTCGCTTCACACAGTCAGGGTTTCTGGCTCCAGGGCTATCTTCCGATGGAGATCCTTTACTTCAACAAGAAGATGGGGATGCACCCGCTCAGCGACGTCATAACCGGGACCGATTGTCATCAATGCGAGTAACGTTGATCAATGGATAAAATTCGTCAAAAACATCATTGGCGAAGACGCCTACAAGAAGCAGATCACGTGGTAAACGATCAACGGAGTGCGACCGTTGCGGTAAGATATCTCCTGCCAGCAGCACAGGGGACCGGCATCGACCTGCGAGCCAAATGCGGAAATTACTTAGAGCGTACAGATATTGGGATAATCATCGGCTGCATTTTCGTATTCGTTCTATTTCAGCCTCTGGAATCCCCAACAATGGTTCAATTGGAGTACCATTAGCAACATTGGTCAGATACCGCAATCCTGGGCCTCCTGGCGATTGGACAGACGTTCGTCATTCTCATTCGCGAAATTGATCTTTCCGTCGGATCCGTGTATGGAATCGTGGGGATCACCTTCGTTGGATTGAGAATACATAATGTTAGCGTCTTTGGTCGCATTCATCCTGGCAATGCTGTTAGCGCTACTGATCGGCCTGGTAAATGCCAAGGTCTTCGTAGTTCGCGGGAAGCTCTCCTCGATGATCGTGACGCTTGGCGGTCTTTTTTATCGCGGGCTGGTTTATGTGACGACCCATGGCGCGGTCACCGGGGTGCCGCAAGCCGCCCGGGAGAACTGGCTCGCGCAGCTCTTCGGTGGCCACTGGCTTCCGGATTGAGAATGGGTTTTCTGCTCCTGCTGCTTGCTTGCCTTTCTCTGCGCTGTCACCCTCAATCAGACGCGATTTGGAAACCATTTGCTGGCGTTGGGCGGGGACCCAGCTAGCGCGCGGAGTCTCGGGGCGTTCCAGTAAACCGCGTAAGAACCTTGGCTTTCTGTCTTTGTTCGTTCTTCGCAGGATTGTCGGCGATTCGTGACCCTCACCAATCAACCCCAGACCAATGTTTCCCTCGGTGCCGGGATGGAACTTGAGTCGATTGCCGCCGTAGTCGTGGGCGGAACCCTGCTTACAGGCGGGAGAGGAACCATTCTTGGCACCGTCCTGGGGCGCGTTCTTCTTCACCGCAGTTCGCTCACGAGATGATCGCACTGGGGGCTCCGCCTTCCTGGTATCATTTCCTTCGTCGGGATCGCTCTTCTCGTCCGTCGTGACTATTAATACCGTCCTGGCGAAGAGACTGAAATCCGCCTAACAGTCCGGTCTGAAGGACCGGAGAGATCCAGCACCGTTCAGCCGCACCAATCGCACGAGAGACCGGTATCCCCATTGTCTCGCAATTTCAGCGCATGAGTCTGCTATCTATTCATGTCAGGCGTTTCCGACGCCTCATAAAGCTAATTGTTAACAGGAGTGAAACGCAATGGCGACAGAAGCTCAATCCGCTGACTCGAAACAGCCGCTCATCAGCATCAGGAATGTTTCGCTTTCCTGCAGGAACTTTCAAGCCCTTACCGATGTAAGCGTCGAATTTTATCAAGGAGAGATGGTCGGTCTGGTGGGGAGATAATGGAGCAGGCAAGACCACTTTGATTCGAATTATCTCAGGCATTATCCCCCTACACTCTGGTGAAGTCTATTTTCGATGGGGAAAGAATCACGGAGGTTCCATCCTAAGAAAGCCATCGATCTAGGGCTGGAATGCATCCAGCAAACGATCGGAATATGCGACAACCTATCCGTTGGACGTAACTATTTCCTGGGGCGGGAACCGATAAACGCGCTTCTTTGGTGTGCCATTTCTTGACAAGAAAAAGATACGTGAAGACCAGCGCAAAAGTCGTCCATGACTTCGGGTTGCGGGACACTATTGACGTGGATGATGAGATCGCACTGCTCTCAGGGGGCGAAAAGCAAACCTTTAAAATCGCCCGAGCGGTTACTTTCACGCAATCGTGTTATCATCATGGATGAACCTACGCAATCATCTTTCGGTGCGGGAACGGGCTCGTGTCAATGAGTTGGCGGTGCAGTTGAAACAACAGGGCTGCTCGTGATTTATATCACTCACGATATCTTCCAAATTCATCGAGATTGCTGACCGGGTTGTCATAATGGAGAACGGCCGCAAAGTTGCGGATGTTCCCGCGAGATGCGATGAGCGCGGAAGCGTTGGAGGAAATCATCCGGGAGGGTGGCCGCACACCCTTCTAAAGGACCTGGAGTGTCATGAGGGCAGCGCCCTAGGACAGATTATGCGGAGGCACCCGGAAGCGGCTACGGTCAGCATGGTAGTCCTAATTTCTTTGAGCTTTTGCGATCATCACCCAGGGAAGCTGGCTATCGGTTGGCAGCATGCAATCGCTGTCACAGATCACGGCGGTGTTAGCGGTGATGGCGTTCGGGCAAGCAATCGTAATCGCGACGGGCGAAATAGACATATCTGTTGGTTCAGTCTGTGGAATTGGGGCATTGGTGTTTCTCGGGTTAGCTCCCGTCGTGGGCAGTGGTCTTGCGCTCCTCGCCGCCCTCGCCTGCGGGATCGCTTATCGGCGCGTTCAATGGTGTTTTTGTCGCGTTCCTCGGCGTGCCGTCCCTGCTCGTGACTTTGGGTGCGCTCTTTCTCTTTCAGGGTGTTGGTTATGCCGTCACCTCGGGTTTTTCTTTTGCCGCGACGAAGGCAGTTAGGCGGGAGTTTATCTATAACGCTGTCGGTGGCGGCGGTTTCGCCGGCGTCAACGCCAGCGTAATTTGGGCGCTCGTCGTCCTCGTCGGTGCTTCAACTGGTGGTTTTCGAAACTCCGGTCGGAAATCGCATCCTTGGCCGTCGGTGGCGATGCCGTCTCGAGCTTTTCCGGGGGTAAAAGGTTAGCAGAATAAAATTTGGAGTTTTTGTCGTCAGCGGCCTGCTGGCAGCGTTTGCCGGTGTCCTGGACGCCGCTTTCATCGGCTACGCGGACGGCAGTTTCGGCGCAACGATGGAGCTTTCTGCGATCGCCGCCGCAGTTCTTGGGCGGATGCCATTTGGCCGGAGGCCGAATTTCTCTCATTGGCACGCTCTTGGGAGCCTTTATGCTCCGTGGCATCCAGAGTTTTCTCATCCTCCTGGGCGTCCAGCCTCAATGGTATCCTGGTTGTCGGACTCATCGTTGTTCTTGCGAGCTTGGCGGATCGCACTCTAACGAGATTGGCTCTAAAGAACTAATGTGCCGATTTGGCGCGACAGATTCCAATCTACGATCCACTGGCAGAAAGCCCGCAGGAAATCAGGCTTCCGGGAGGATGTCTCGTCACCCCGAGTTCGTGTGCCAACCAGGGCACCTTTCGTTTCCTGGCTCGCTCCGCGGGTTCTCGCTTGGAAAGTATACGACAGCGTCAGGGTGTCGCCGCCGATCGCCTTGGCCGAAATCGGTCGATGACGCGGGGGACTTGCTATATGCCGGGAGCAACCCATTTAATTTTTGCAAGTCACGAACTATGCGGTGCATGTCATGAACGATAGCCCTGAAGAAGAGGAGAAGATGACGAAACGGACAGGATCCTGATCGCGGAGGGAGACGACTGGCCCGAAGACTACTACGACGGCTTCGATGCTCCTATGAAGGTCATTGGTGAAATTCTGCTCGATAGTGAGGCTTGGGACCTCCCGATTTCGTGGCCGGAGGTTCTGTCCGGCTGGAGGATGCCAGGAAATTGTTGGACTGCCTCCGAATCGATGTACGAGTTCCTGCAGTGCCTACAACCTATTTGACGCTATTGACGGTTGCTCGGTGGATGATGAAAGCTGGGGAGGCGACTCGCCCGGAAGGAGCGGTGCTGGATCTCCGTGTTCGTCCGACCGGAGAAGCTCGATCAAGCGCTCCGAGACGGTGGTGGGGCTTTCGGACGCGCTGAGAGCTACTGGATTTCGAGCGGAAAGGCCGCAGCGGCCGGGCAATGCTGGCGCGATTATAAGGCAAAGAAAGAGAATCGCTAAGAACCTGTGAAAAAATTACAAAGCGCCGCGTTGCTGCTGGATTTTTGGCTTGGCCAAGGCGTGAGGGCGGCGGCAATACCGCAGCGGTGTTGCCGATGCTTTGCATCGCCCTGCGGGCTGCCTTCGGCAGGCTGTCTCCCTTCGGTCGGCTGTCCCGCCCGAGCAACGCAGGCCAATCCAAAAGAGACACGCAACCCTGTGGGCGAGCAAGAAAGGCCGTCTGGCTGCGTTGCCCGCTCGGTTACAGCCCGCTGCGGGGATGCGCCCTCGCGTGCGCCTTGCCATACGGCCTGTCTTGCTCTCGCGCGGCGCTTTCTAATTTTCCACGGGTTACAAGAGCGCGCCTATAAAGGCAGATCAGGAACTAGCAAGTCAGAATAGGTCTTCTTTTTGAGGAGCGGAGATCTCATCTTGGCAGTTTTTGATGCTGTTCTTGCAGAAGCAAGACAAGGCGGATACCAATAGCCTTTGAGAGCGAGACGTCGAACCTTATGAAGGCTGACTTCCGGAATTGTTCGCCTGTCAGCCAGTGATCTTAGCAATCATCTGGCGTGCCATCATCTGACATCGCTGGATCTGGCGGTGTCGCTTGGGGCGAGATCTGCGCCGGCCTGGCATTCGCCGGATGCCCGGGTGCTCCAGGAGCGCGGCATGGCGCATGAAGATGCCTATCTCGCACATTTGGAAGCCCAGGGAGTGTCCGTTCTCAATCTGCGGGATATCGATGACTCCGAGAGAGCCACTGGCGGAAACGCGTGCAGCGATGGAAAGCGGCGTTGAGGCAATCGCCCAGGCGACCCTCGCAAGCGGGCGATGGTTCGGGCGGTCGGACGTGCTGCGGCGAGTTGAGCGGGCCAGCAAGCTCGGCGGCTGGTCTTATGAAGTTTATGACTGCAAGCTCGCCTGTGAAACAAAGGCGGCAACCATCCTTCAACTGTCGCTGTATTCCGAGCTCTTGGAGAGCATTCAGGGAGTTCTGCCAGAGTCAATGTTCGTGGTCCCGCCCGGAGTGGATTTTCAGCCGGAGAAATATCGGGTGCTCGATTTTGCTGCATACTATCGTTTCGTCAAAGCGCGTCTCGAGAGAGCTGTTGAGCAAAACCGAAATGGCATCACGACTTTTGCGGAGCCGACTGCTCACTGCGAAATATGCCGCTGGTGGCAAGAGTGCGACGCGGATTGGCGCAAACAGGATCACCTGTCTCTGGTGGCAGGAATCAACAGACTGCAGCGCAAGCAACTATCGGCCTGGGAAGTAACGACCGTTGAGCGACTGGCTGTCCTCCCGCTGCCGATCCCAAACCGCCCTGACCACGGATCAAAGAGAGGGATACGTCAAGGTCCGCGAACAAGCTGCGGGTGCAGGTGGCCGGCCGCAAGCGTGGCCAGCCTGTTCATGAAGTATTCGAAGTCACTGATGAACATGGTCTCTCGCTGCTGCCGGAGCCTTCTCCCGGAGACGTTTTCTTCGACCTTGAAGGTGATCCATTTGTGGGCCTGGGTGGACGAGAATACCTCTTCGGCTTCGCCTGGGTAGATCAGACAGGTCAGCAAACCTACGACTGCCGATGGGCGATGACGGCGGAAGAGGAAAAGCGGGCGTTCGAATGGTTCGTCGATTCGGTTATGACGCGCTGGTCGGAATATCCGGCGATGCATATCTACCATTTCACACCCTACGAGCCCGCGGCTCTGAAGAGGCTCATGGGCAGGCATGCAACGCGTGAAGACGAAATCGACCGGATGCTGCGAGCACGGTTGTTCATCGATCGTTCACGCGGTTCTGAAGCGAGCCCTTCGCGCCAGCGTGGAGCAATACTCGCTGAAGGCGCTTGAGGTGTTTCACGGCTTTGAGCGCGCAGGTTCCGTTGGAAGAAGCCCGCAGTGCAATGCGTCAAATGGAACACGCCCTGGAACTGGGGCAGCCGGCGGAGGCGGGTGAGTGCGTCCAGAAAGACGATCGCTGCTGCTACAACGCTGACGATTGTTTTTCGACTCGATCATTGCGCGACTGGCTGGAGCGCGAACGGCAGGCACTGGAGCAAGCGGGCACCGCATCGCCCGCCCGCCAACGTCAGACGGCGCTCCTCCGAAGCTATTGGTGAGCGCCAGCGACAAACTGCGGCGCTGGCGGAGCGGCATTAACGAGAGGCGTTTCGGCTGATCCAGCGCAACGAAGCGAGCGAGGATGCCGCGCGCTGGTTGCTGGCGAATCTTCTGGATTGGCATCGGCGGGAGTCCAAGGCGGATTGGTGGGAGTATTTCCGTTTGAAGAGACCTGACGGATGAGGACCTCCTGGATGAAAGAGGCGCCGTCTCAGGTTTGGTCTTCGTTGAACGTCTCAGAGAGGGGAAGATACCGACGGATCGCTATTCGTTTCGAGAAGCAGGAAACAGACGTCCGGGCTGGCGATACGGTTTGCGAGCGGGGCGAGAATGTCGGCGAGGTAGTGGCGATCGACATCGCGGCGCGCACGATCGACATCAAGAAGAACGAAGAAGACCGCCGACACTCATCCCAAGTCCGTTTTCGTCGAACCGAAGAGGGTAAAAGACGATGTCTTGGCGGATGCCCTGTTCCGTCTCGGAACATGGATCAGCAGCAACGGCGTTGACGCTCCGGGGCCCTACCGGGCGGCGCGTGACCTCTTGTTACGCCGCAGCCCGCGTCTAGCCGATGGGACTGACACGCTCATCCTCCCGGATGAATCCACCGTGGACGCCGCGAAGCGCATCGGGACATTGCTGGATCATTCTGTTCTACCGATTCAGGGGCCTCCGGGATCCGGAAAGACATTTACCGGCGCACGCATGATCTGCGAACTGGTGCGGCAGGGAAAGAAAGTGGGGATCACCGCGATCAGTCACAAAGTCATCCAGAACCTGCTCATCGAGGTGATCAAGGCTGCAAATGAAGCGGGTCTCAAGGGCCTGAATTGCATGCAGAAGGTCAATGAGAAACCGGACGCCGCACCGCCCGGCATTACCGGCTACGACAGATAACGCGGAGCCGCTTGCGGCTTTGCGTGGCGGCGCTCAAGTCGTCGGTGGCACCGCCTGGCTTTGGTCGCGGGAAGAATACTTCGAAGCGGTAGACGTTCTTTTCGTTGATGAGGCGGGACAAATGTCGCTGGCGAATGTGCTGGCCGTTTCCCAAGCGGCGAAAAATGTCGTTCTGCTCGGCGACCCTCAGCAGTTGGAGCAGCCCGTCAAGGGCAGCCATCCCGATGGTGCCGCTGTCTCTGCTCTTGAACATTTACTCGTCGGGGCGAAGACGATCTCTCCCGATAAGGGCTTGTTCCTGGAAAAGACGTGGCGCCTGCACCCGAAGCTCTGCGACTTCACTTCGGAGGTGTTCTACGAGGGGCGACTCCATCCGCGCGAAGGACTCGAGCATCAGAAGATCGAAGGGCATCCGTGGTTGAGCGAATCGGGTCTCTGGTTCGTTCCGGTCCATCACGAGGGCAATCAGAATGCATCGGCGGAAGAGGTCGAGTGTATCGCCGGCCTCGTTGACGGTCTTGTGCAAGCGGGTGTGAATTGGATCGACGACAAGGGCCGAAGCCGTCCGCTGCGGCTGGACGACGTGCTCATTGTCGCCCCATACAATGCACAGGTCTCCGACCTGTCGAATCGTCTTCCTCGAACGCGCGAGTAGGCACGGTGGATAAATTTCAGGGGCAGCAGGCACCGGTGGTCATCTACTCGATGACGACCTCATCGCCAGAGGATGCGCCGCGCGGAATGGAATTTCTCTACAGCCTGAACCGGCTCAATGTCGCAACGTCGCGCGCTCAGGCTGTCAGTGATTGTGGTCGGCAGCCCCGTCTTCTGGAACCCGAGTGCCGCAGTCCGCGGCAAATGCAGTTGGCGAATGCGCTTTGCCGCTACGCTGAAATGGCTCAAGTTGTCGAGACATCGCCGTATACCCGCAAAGCCGCCACGTTCCCCAATTGATTCATGCGCGAGTATTTTCGTAAACGGCGCTCGCCCACGTTTAACCCGATCGCGGATCACGGATTCCAGGATGTGCACGGACAAAACGCTGTATCCCTGAAGGCACGGTCGCGGTCCCGATCTGGCTGTCGAGGTTTGCCACGCTTGCTCGCCGCCGAACTCTCGAGTGCCCGAAATCTCCTTGGTAGCTGCGGCACGTCCTCTGCCAAATGGTACGCTGTGACACAGCGACGTTCATACACATCCTCGACGCCAGAATTTGGGCGCTCGGCTCGCTCAATGGCCTTCATCTGAGTCGTGTCGAATACTATGGATTGATCTTTTCCGGCTATCGTCTTTTTCAGCCCTGTTCCACCACGGCATCCAGCCGCTTCTTTGAGAGCTCTTGATTATAGCGGACGAAGTTCCGCGGGGCTCAATCCTTGTCCCGTCGCGCTGGCTCGGGCTTCCACTCGCACCGCCAGTTTTTCAAGTAAGGGCCTGCATCACGTCCCATTTTGAATTCAATTCCTCTCGCACCCATGTTGGCAAAGGCATTCCCTTGGTGCTTGGGCCCCTCGTTGGGGCTCGTCACCACTTTGTCGAGTCTCAGGAGAGTCACTATCAAAGTAAACATGATATCATGCCCTCCCGGCAGCGGTTATCGGAGGAGCGACATCGATCGGTTCCAACTCAATTGTCACGCGGACCGAGGACCGCGGGTTAATTCTTCCAGTAGGCTACACCCGCAACGATTTGATCCGGGATGGCAGCGGATTCATCATAACCGTCACAGAAACCGAACCGGGACCCTTTTCGCTCATAGTGAGTTTGGCGAGTTATCACAATTTTAAGAATGCGGAGTTGTTTTCATCCATTCTTTCCACTCCGATCCGGAACACCTGGCAGAGCTGATGTCCGAGGGATTTTCCCTTTTGTGATAGACCTCGAGTTCCACCGACAGAGCTACGGTCAGGGTATTCGCACGGAGCTAGCAGATTTTCCTAAAAAGCTTGAAGTCGCCCTCGGGGCTGCACTCGGAAGGGAGGTCCACGCCGGCTTGAGACGCTTCCTTGCGGCACCTTGGACCAATGTGGGGGCTTTTCATTGCCCGCTTGTAGTCGATCGTCAACGAGAAGCTCACCTTGCCACGATTCCCTGCGGGGATGCCGAGCTTTACAGAATGGTCAAAGTCATCCAGGAAAATGAAATTGGATCCTTTTTGCGGTCGTGTTTTGGAGCACTTGTTTAACCGGTGAGTCAGGGCAATGTATGGACGAACCGTCCGTGACTACTTGAGCCGTCACGTTGAAGATGCATATGCTGAGGAAGCGAACCACGCTCTAACTTCCACGTTCATAATTGATTAACAGCTGCTCGGCTCTTGCAGAAAGCGATAAGCAATATTTGCCATCGCCTCCTTTCGGCGACTGACCTTACACTCGATTCAATTCAAGAGTCTGTAGGGCGAGGGATGTAGTTTTCTGTAGGGCGACATCCGACAGACCGCCTTTGTTCTTACGTCAATTCGTTGGGAACAATTCCTGCCGCCAATTGATCGGTGGAGGGCTAGCGCTTGCTGAATTCGTGAAAGGAGTCTGGACGGACTTTCCGGACTGGCCTCTTCGAACGGGCGCGGCACCACACGGGGTCGAAGGGTGGAGTGGCCACGGGTCGTACGGCAGATCAGGGACAATTATCGCCGAGAGAGAGAGAGCATCTTCTGGGAAAAGACGGGGGGACTTCAACTTACACTAAGTCAGGAAGCCCAGGCCATGAGCTCGCAACCTCACTTGCCGCACCTTTAGAGTATGGCTTGTCTCTATCCGGAATCTTCGCCGGCGGTGTCAAGTGAATCAGCGTCGACCTGTCGGCGAGGATGCGCCGCGCGGAATGGAATTTCTTTAGCACCTGAACCGGCTCAATGCCGCAGGTCGCGCGCTCAACGCCATGGTAATACCGTCGGCAGCCCCGTCTTCTGGAGTCCGCGGCAAATGCAGTTGGCGAGTGCGGCTGCCGCTACGCAGCAATGGCTCAGGTCGTCGAGAGGCCATCATACGTGCCACGTCGGGCGATGATTGATTCAGCGCGATATTTTTCCACTGTGAGCGCTTTCACGGTCGCCTTCCGACGGGAGGATAATGATTGGCTTTAGCCTCGAGTGCCTGCTGGACTCAGAAATTTTTTGGAAGCCGCTCAATGATATGATATCAATGCAAGGCGAGGAATGGGTTAACGATTTTCACTCCTGGTCGTATTCCACTGGCCGTCCGAAAGATCTTCGTAGAGTAGAGGTATGAGCGCTCTGGTTCTGCGCGCGGCGGCGACAGTCGCCGCGTCATACGGGTGAATTTCGTAACGCCGCGACAGCCGAAACGCCTGCCGATGCGATCGGCCGTCCCAGGCACACGGGGAAAAGCCAGCGCAGCACCCGATCAAAGAGCGCTGGCGACCTTTTTGCTCGCTGACGGGCTTGGCTGTTTATTTCGCGCGTTTTTGCTACAACCCAGGGATTCCATCAGCACTTGGTAGGATGTCCCGAAATCCTGTTCGGCGAGCAGGGTTGGCGGCTGCAACATTGCGCTTCTTTCGCTCGGACAGGGCGTCCGGAGGCGCATAGACAGGTTGCTGTCCAGCCACCGCAGCGGCGGACATTCCACTCCTCCCGGGATGGCATACGCACCAACTCGACCGCCAGGAAACAATCATCGCCTGTATTTCCCCTGTCAGCGCCTCCTCGCGACGCTCGCTCGTCTTCGTCAGGTGCTCGAGCGCTTCCCGCTGAAACGACGCTGACGCTCGTGTCAGCTCTGCGGCCGACCGCCGCGCGTCGCGCGCCAAAGGTCTCCTCGTCAATCGTCAGTTTACCCCGGTCTTCTCATGCAACGACACAGTATCTTTGTTTCTTTGCTGAGTCAATATACGCTCGTTCACGACTCAAGGCTTCCGCCCACTCTGTTCCCAAACACGAAGTCGACTCAAAGCGCTGGACTGCCACGCTCGAAAGGAACAGCCACCAAATGGCTCAACCAAGTCGTTGAGACGCCATCATACCTGAGCGCCGCGGCCCGCTACAATTGATTCAGCGCGCTTTGCAGCTCCGAAGCTCATGTTTCATTTTGCTGCAAGAGAGCGAGAGTCGTGCCGGTGCGTTTGTAATCGTGAGTCATGGTTTGGCAGCGACCTTTCTTCAGAGGAAGGCCCGGTTGGGTGCGATCCAGTGCCTGGATTTGACCCTTCTCGTCACAAGACAAAACGATGGCGTGCTCTGGCGGGCTCAGATAAAGGCCCACTATATCTTCAAGCTTCTCTTCGAATCGCTTGTCGCTGGAAAGCTTGAAGGTCTTGATCCGATGCGGCTTCAAACCATTGGCCGCCCAGATGCGCCCCACAGTCGAAGGGCTCACTCCGACCTCCTGGCCATCGATTCCCAGCTTCCAGTGCCTTGCTCGCTCGCACTGTGTCCCGGTTCTGACCAGGAACCGAACTCGCCACTGTGAGAGAACGTTTGGCATACGCCTCAGTCACTTTGTTCGGCAAGTGACAATGGGCAAGGTGGACTTTCAAAGAGAGCCCGGACAATGGTGTCCCGGCCCGGGAAGGCAGAGCTTAACAGCACCTCCCAAACCACCGCGGAGCAGGGCCCGAGCGCAAAGACAGGCGGCCGACACTGATTGCTCATCCTAAGAACCTGTGAAAAAATAGGCACCGCGCTATCTCGCCCATAAGGGTTGCGTGTCTTTGGCTTGGCCTGCGTTGCTCGGGCGGCACAGCCGATCGAAGGAGACAGCCTGCCGAAGGCAGCCCGCAGGGCGATGCAAAGCATCGGCAACACGCTGCGGGTATTGCCGCCGCCCTCACGCCTTGGCCAAGCCAAAAATCCAGCAGCAACGCGGCACTTTGTAATTTTTTCACAGGTTCTAAGATGGCAACATTGCTAAACAGCGTCGTTCAAATCTCGCGCGAGCCAATCGTCTCGACGGCGCCTTCTCCAAGTATCGCGCGTTGGCTCTGGTATATCCGACGACGATGGTCTGGTCGGGCGAGCATTGTTCCGGAAGAGTCTGCCGACGGCCGAGGATGAGGATTTGATCAGGTCTTTCATTCGGGTGTTTTCCGGGCGCGTGTACGCCGGTCCCACGGATCAGTCGAACCCGCAGAAGCCTTTGTGTTTTACAAAGAGAACGCTTTGTCTACGAGAGAACACCACATCCTGTCCGTCTCTTAGCCGAAAAATGAGGCGTTTCATCTTTGAGAAGTCGTGGTTGTTTCACCATACGGCTAAGGTTGACAATGCAGCTCTGCTTGGCATGAAAGAAGATGGAGGCGTCCAACCTGCGCTCGCAGTGCCTGAGAGAGCGAGTGAATGAGAAGCTTTGCCGCTCGGCAAAAGTGGACGAGCGTAAAGATTCTGGCGCGCTTCCAGAAGGATAAATGTCCCGGATTTCCACGATCCAACATTTGATATCGTCAGTCAGGAGAACGAAATCGTGCACGACGGAGTCATACCGACCGTGAAATCGGTCACGAGGCGGAGGAGGATCTGGTAGCTATCAAACTCGGGCTCGACAAGCTCGATGTGTCCGCAAAGGTGCGACCGGAGAAGCCAAAGCCGGGCAGATGCATGTATTTCTGGGTTGAAAGGAAATGGCGCACGATCGGTTCCGAGTCTCCTGACGTGCAGGTTCCAGGCTATATTGAATACTTTCGTCTCGTCGACGGTCATTCGCATGTTCTGGCGAAGATGTTCAGCCCACGTGGATACCAGGTATTCCAGGTGGAACAAACCGGGCTGATCCAAACTTTCGTCGAGCCGGCACTGGAACGCGCCGTTCCGCCGACATGTAGCCTGAACTTCTTGCATCAAAATTCGAAACTGCTCTCGATGCTCTGCTGGCGATGGCGTATTCGATCGTTATTCTGATCGGCCCGTCGTCGTCTTTAGGGACAACGGAGAGATCGTGCAGGTGATCGAGCGGCGCTGCTTCGACGCTGGCTTCAGTGGCGAAGTTGATTGAAAATCGATGCCCGAGAGCCAACCCAGCGAGGGCAACAGCAGCCGCAGCAGCAAAAGTCAGATCGAGACCGGCATGTGCTACTCCCGTTCCCCATACGATTGCACCAACCGCCATGGTGCCTTGTCCTAACACTATCTGGAACGAATTCATCCGTCCGCGCACCCATCCGGGCATCACGCGCTGTCCAGCCACCCAAATCTCGGATCCCACCATCGCCCAAGCCACGCCGGCAAGTGCCGCGCATACCATCAAAGCGGGCACTTGGCGGATGAACGCCATCGCGAGCAGCACGACGGCCACTATCGCCATGGCGATCGAAGTGATTGCATTCGCCGAGGCCCGCGGCCTCGAGGTACGGCAGCGCGAGCACCGCTCCTGCCAGTGACCCGACGCCTACGCTCGTAAAGACAAGGCCGAGTTGGGCAGCGGAACAGTTCCAATTCTCTGAGCGCGATCACGGGCAAGAGCGCTGGGACGATCGAGATAACAAGAGAGAAGAGTATGTTCCGGAACAGAATGATCTTCATGCGCTGCGAGTTAGCGAGCGTACCGCAGCGAACTGATGAACGATTCTGTGAAGTTTTCGCGCAGCCCGGTCGACTGCTGCTTTGGCGAGGGCTCCACCGACAATATGACAAGAGCGACAACTACAAACGCCAGCGCATTGAACTGAAATCAGCAGCGGTGCCTGAAGCAGCGGCACAGGAAACCACCGAGAGCCGGACCCACGATTCGCGGAGAGGTTTAGTTGCACTCTCCCAGCGTGACTGCGGACGGACAGCTCATCTTTGCTTACGATGTCCGGCACGATGGCTCCCCAAACCGGGGCGCCAACGCAAGCCCAATCCCGAGCGCGAAGATGCAAGCAAGCAAAGAGTTGGGATTGATCACTTGCGTCCATGCGCCAAATGCAAGGAGCGCTGTGCACGCTCCCTGCCACTAGCACAGCACTCACGCAATCACCAGACGCCGGTCCACGATGTCAGCGAAGCACGCCGGCTGGCAGCGTGAAGAGGAAGTATGGCGCGGAGGCAGCAGTTGCCATGAGAGAGAGCGAAAACGACGAAGCGCCAGAGATCATGCATCACCCAGGTCGCAGCCATGTCTTGGTGCCGAGACGACCGTGCCCGACAAAACGCTCGCCAGAAACAGGCGGCAAAACACTGGATTTCCGAAGCGCAAACCAAGTCGAGGTAGATTTCATCTCGCATGGCGAGCGGATTCGCACGGAGACAGTTGCTCTTGCTCGATCGCACCAAGAATTGCGACCTTCATGGAAAGGTGTGATCGTCGGGTGAGGAGACGAGCTTATGGGCGACTTGACGCCCGGCTTGCGAATGGAATTGTGAAGATGCACGATGGTGGTCCAAAGCATCGCTGATCCCGGCTCTCACGCTATCGCGGCAAGCAATCGATTGTGGGAGCCCCGGGTGCTTACGCGAACAAACCGCCCGCCGCGTTTACAAGCCGCCCGCTCCTATCCACAATCAGAGAGCTAATCATCCTATGCGGTTTCAGGTTGGCGTTGATAAGCTACGTGTTTATCCAAGTGATCCTAGCCCTTCCACAGCGCCAAACAATAGGACGGTTTCCGCAACGCACTTAGTCAACCTTCTCGACTCGAATAGGAGAATCTCCTGGGAGATTGCTGGCGCGGCTCGCCCAGTCTGGTGCGATTGATGTGGCTGCGTTACCTGGCACCTGCTCACCGTCTCCTGCCACAATGCTGGTTTCCGCAGCTCCACTGCAGACGATACTGAGAACACCATTCTTGACAGCTTCGGGAGGCGGTGTCTAGAGTCTCCAAGCAGCTTGCGCTTCATGGTCGAAGAAAGTCGTCAGACTCAGAGATCGGCATGACCCAGACAGCGATCTTGTCTCGCGCTTGCTCGATTTCCCATGGGTCCATCCATCTCTAAATCGAACCCATACGATCGCTTCGAGAGCCCACTCGCCAGTTTTTGATCATCCGTTCACCGCAAGATAGCAGCCGGACTATTGGCGCTCGAGAGCTCACTCGTCACTATTCGGTTGCCCCCTGACCTCTTCGACGATCCACCTGCCCCATGAACGGACCATTGTCAGCGCCGAAGGCTACGCATGGGGAGGTTCATGTGGATACGGGAAATGTTGACGACCTTGCTTGGCGCGTTCCGTCGTCGAGAGGGCTCTTCGCTAACAGTTCAAGCGCTTGACGCGCCAGAGCGACGGGGGTGTAACATTCGTGCTCGATTTCCGGAAGCAACATCACTACGCTTTTACGGAAGCACCGCCAAAAGTCACATCGCTGATCCGCCTCGACAAAACCGAATCGGTATTTCATGGAATCCCTGCCGCCTCTCGAGTTCGAATATAGGCAGGGCTGATATCGACGGAAACAGATAAGGAGATCGAAACGGAGAGCTTGATAAGCCTCCCTTATGGTCTTCAAGGTTTTCAACAAGCTCCTGCATTTTGAAGCACACTTGGCGAACGCAATTGCTGGCCTCTATCAGAATCTCGATCTCGGGATATTCGACCATGCGGTGCAGGCTCTGGTTCGTAATGCGTCCGACGATAAGGCTGCGGAATCCGATGACGGACAACGCCGCTCCAGCAAAGTCGCTTGGACATTCTATCCCCGCCCACTGCACAGCAGACGCCCGTCTCGAGTCAACGCGGCTGATTCGTCCGATTGCGGCCGATGCTGCCGGTGGTGGTTGCGTTCGTCCTGCAATGGACGTTCTGGCCGGACGTTTCCCCTTCGGCGTGGTTCATCTTCTATCCCGTGGTCTTCTTTAGTTCCTGGATCGGTGGACTCCGTGCCGGCCTGCTCGCTACGGCTCATCTCCACGGTTCTGATCTGGTGCTTTTTTCTTCCGCCGAGCGCTCTTGGGAGGTGGCGCGTTCCGAATATCGTCTTCTCGTCTGCAGTTTTTATGTATAACGGGAATCCTCTTCAGCCTTTTCCATGGCCACCTGAGAAAAGCAAATCAGCAGACGGTCGATGCGCTCGCAGCCTTCAAAGCCGCCAACGACCAACTCGAATCGCGCATTCGCGAAAGCACCGCCGAACTGGCTCAGACCAACGAGTCACTCCAGACGAGCGAGCGGCGTTTTCGTGAACTCGTTGAGGCGCTTCCCTGCGGCAATCTACACGACCGACGCCAATGGACGGATCACCTTTTTAACCACGCTGCGGTTAAGCTTTGGGGCTACGCGCCTCAGTTGGGCCACGACCAATGGTGCGGCTCCCGGCGCTTGTATTGGCCGGACGGCACGCCGCTGCCACACGACGAGTGTCCCATGGCCATCGCTTTGAAGCAAAGACCGGCAAGTCAGTGGCACGGAAGCAGTCGCCGAGCGGCCCGACGGCACTCCGCCTGCCCTTCATAGCTTACCCGACACTGTTGCGCGACGGTTCAGGAGCGCTCGTGGGCGCGGTGAACATGTTGGTCGATATCACCGAGCGCAAGCGGGCCGAGCTATCGCTGCGCGAAAGCGAGGAGCGATTTCGCCAGGTGGTCGAGAACATCGAAGAGGTCTTTTGGATGACCGACTTGGAGAAAAACAGGATGCTTTTATCAGCTCAGGATACGAGAAGATATGGCGCGAGACGCGCGAGTCTCTCTATTCGTCGCCACGGAAATGGATTGAGGCCATCCATCCGGAGGACCGCGAGAGGGTTCTTCGAAACGCTCTCCTTAAGCAAACGCGCGGCGACTACGACGAAGAGTATCGGATTATCCGCTCCGACGGAACCCGGAGATGGATCCATGATCGGGCCTTTCCTGTTCGCAACGTCGACGGCACCGTGGACCGCGTCGCGCGGAATCGCCGAGGACATCACCGAACGCAAGCAGGCGGAGGAAGCGCTGAGACTGCGCAGCAGTCAGCAGGAAGCCCTCGCCGATCTGGGACGGCGTGCACTTGAGAGCAGAGACCTCGATCAACTGCTCGATGACGCGACCTCGCTCGTACCGCAAATTCTCGGCATCGAGTTTTGCTGTGCGCTCGAATTGCTGCCGGACGGCAAGACATTGTTGCTGCGTGCGGGCGCGGGATGGGAGAAGGACTCGTAGGGCGCGAAACCGTGCCCGCGGGAGTGATTCGCAATGGGGATTCACGCTGCTGTCGAGCACACCCGTGATCGTGGAGGACCTGCGCACCGAGACGCGGTTTCGCCCGTCCACGCTGATGCGCGATCATGGTGCGGTCAGCGGAATGAGTGTGATCATTCATGCCCAGCGGCAGACCCTACGGCGTGCTCAGTGCGCACACGTTGGAGCGGCGGGAATTCACCGGCGTCGATGTGGATTTTCTCAAATCGGTAGCAAATGTTCTCGCCGCTGGCTATCGAGAGGCGGCAGCTGGAGGAAGACCTGCTTTACACCGTCGAACGCGAACCAGCAGCGTATCGGTCAGGATCTCCACGACGGGCTTTGCCATCAACTCGCAGGCATCGGGTTCTCAACCGGTTTGATAGCGCGCGACTTGCCCGGATAGCCTCGATGCAAAGAGCAAACTCACGCATGTCGTCGGGCACGTCCGGATGCGCATTCTGGAAGCGCGGATGCTCGCGCGCGGCCTGTCGCCCGTGCAGTTGGAATCCGACGGCCTCATGTCCGCGCTCCATGAACTCGTTTCGACCACGGAGCAGCTTTTCAAAATTTCGTGCCGCTTTGACTGCGAAGAGCCCGTGCTGGTCGGAGGACAACGGCATCGCCACGCACCTCTATCGCATTGCGCAAGAAGCCATCCATAACGCGATTAAACACGGCCGAGCCGCCCATGTAAGCGTCACACTTGCCGATGCCGGCGACCACACGCTGACCATCTCGGATGACTGAACCCAATACGTAACTG
>ERZ1370068.1158-contig-11057_pt1 | contig 44265 bp, 37 predicted proteins | sample MGYA00561227_ERZ1370068 | MGnify/ENA primary metagenome ERZ1370068 (study PRJEB38410, sample SAMEA6850437) | metagenome | study: Metagenomic assessment of the ecological functions of the soil: analysis of the soil microbiota associated with the...
CCAGCTACGCATTGCCCAGAACAGGAATCGTCTTCTGCCCGGTCTGGCCCAGTCGCTGCTCCGACTCCGACAGCACGCGCCGCACGTCGGCGATCCCGACCTGCACCGCCGACGCAGCTCCTCGAAGTGGGCACGCGTGGTGTGGGCGACGATCCGGGCCAGCGTCGTCTTGCCGGTGCCGGGCGGCCCGTAGAAGATCATCGATCCCACCCGGTCCATCCAGCCGCGATCGCGCGCTGCAGGGCGCTGCCCTCGCCCGATCACGTCCCGCTGTCCGGCGAACTCGTCGAGCGCCTGCGGCCGCACCCGCTGCGGCAGCGAGCGCCTGCGCGCCCAGACGGCCTCCGGCCGCGTCCGCGAACAGGTCATTTGCCATGCTGCAGGCTACACTGAGAAGGTGCGAGCACGACAGCCAGAGAAACGGTGCGGCTGGGCGGCATGGCCCTGCCGAAACGGCATCTTCGTGCACAGCCTCGACCACTGGGCGGCACGGCGGTACGGACTCCGGAGGGCGAGCTGCGCCTGGCCTCCGGCCGCAAGCCGGAGCTGCCCGCGGGCCTGCTCACGGTGCCCGGCGTCCGGCGGCGTGCCTGCGGATGGCCGAGATGGGATACCTGCTGCCGATCATGCGGCGCAGGCTTGCCCTCGGAGGCACGGCTGCCGATCGAGGGCGCCGGCAGCGCGGCTGCCTGGCGCCACCGTGCTGATGCTGTATCCCGCGCGATCCGCGGCAGCCGGCTGTCGCCGCTGACGGCCGAGCTGCTGCGGCGCATCCCCGGCGCTGGCGCCGGCGTGGCCAGCTGGCGCGGCTCGCAGGTGGCCGGGTACCACGGCGCCGAGCACAAGGCCGATCGGCGGCTACGAGCACGGGGCCAGCCGCCGAGCAGGCCACGAAGCGAGCATGACCGCTGCGGGTCGCACATGGTCGGGGCCGTTGCTCGTGCCGCCACCGTGGTCGGAAACGTGCTCGTGAACCGGCTTACCGGCGCTCGCGTCGCGGGCCGCTCGGCTGGTCGCCGGAGTGGCTGCGATACGGAGCCGCCACCGAGGGGTGTTCGGCTGGATGACCCGACACCACGACAACCCGGTCGTCGCGCGCCGCTGCGGTGGCCCGGCCACGAGCTGCAGCGCGTCGCGGCGACCGCGCGAGCCCACCGCGCAGGAGCTCGAGGTGGCGCAGAGCCGCGCTGCGACGAGGTGCTGCGGCTGGAGGGCGCCGAGCCGCAAACCGTCTAGCCGCCAGATTTTGCAGACCGTGCAATACGCGGTACTCTGACGGACATGATGGACTTCTTTCAGGGCTTCGGGACGTGGGTTGTTGTCGGCTGCTCTGGCCGTTGGTGCTCGCTCGCCTCGTCGCCATCGCCCCCGTCTTCGTCGCGTAAGATGTGGCGGGCGATGCCCACCACCGGCCGAACAAGATCCAGCCGGCCAGCGGCACCTGGTGCGCTGGCACGACGTGGCCGGCGCCGACGAGGCGCGCGGCGGGAGCTGGAGGAGATCGTCGAGTTCCTGCGCGATCCCAAGCGGTTCAAGCGCCTGGGCGCACGCGTGCCCAAGGGCGATCCTGCTGCACGGGCCGCCCGGCACCGGCAAGACGCTGCTGGCCAAGGCCGATCGCCACACGAGTCCAGGCGCGCAACTTCTACTTCCAGAGCGCGTCGTCGTTCGTGGAGATGTTCGCCGGCCTCGGCGCGGCCCGCATCCGCGCGTCTGTTCGCGGAGGCGCGCAAGCACGCAGCCCGCGATCATCTTCATCGACGAGCTCGACGCGGTCGGGCGCCGCGCGCGCGGGCGGCGGCATCACCATCGCGAGCAGCGACCAGACGCTGAACCAGCTGCTGGTCGAGCTGGACGGCTTCGACGAGGCCGAGCAGGCGTGATCGTCATGGGCGCGTCGAACCGGCTCGACGACCTCGACCCGGCCCTGCTGCGCCCGGGCCGCTTCGATCGCCAGGTCCTCGTCGCGCCGCCCGACGTGAAGGGCGCGGCCGCGAGATCCTCGCGCGTGCACACGCGCGACAAGCCGCTCGCCGAGGACGTCGACCTGCGGACGCGATCGCGCAGCCAGACGGCCGGGCTGACCGGCGCCGACCTGGCCAACATCTGCAACGAGGCGGCGATCCAGGCCGGCCGCGGGTCGGGGCTAATGAGACTCACGCGCTCGCACTTTCAACGCCGCGGTCGAGCGCGTGGTGGCCGGGCTGCAGCAGCGCAAGCTGATCACCGACAAGGAGAAGCGGGTGATCGCCTAACACGAGGCGGGTCACGCGCTGGTGTCGCGCGCCTGATGTCGGACGACATCCACAAGGTCACGATCGTGCCCGCGGTCACGCGCGCTCGGCTTCATGATGAGCCTGCCCTGAGGAGGACCGGTACGTGCTGTCCAAGGACGAGGGCTGGAGGACTGGCTGAAGGTCACGCTGGGCGGCCGTGCAGCCGAACAGGTCGGTATTCGGCCGCATCACCAACGGCGCCGCTAACGACCTTGAGCGGGCGCACCGTCGGTCGCGCGCTCGATGGTGTTCGAGTGCGGGCATGGGCAGCTCCGACCACGTCCCATCAGATGCGCGCCGACAACTACTCGCTGTCGGAGGAGACCAAGCGGCTGCGCGACCACGAGCAGCACGAGATCACCGACAAGGCCTACACCGAAGCGCTGCGACTGGTGCTCGAGCATCGCCGCCACCTGATGTGCTGGCAAACGCGCTGCTCGAGCAGGAGACGCTCGAGCGCGACCGAGATCGACTTGCTGCTGATCGACCTCGCAGCCGGAGTCGAACGCCTCGGCCAGATCGGCTGGAGCTACCGCGCGACGGCGCGGGTGTGGGCCGCTCTCGCCGTGCACCGGCCCGAGCCGGTGCTGCACAGCGAGCCGCCCGAGCAGCACGACCAGCACCCCAGCCATGGTCGGTGCGTCGTCGGGCGCCGCACCGTCCGCCGCAGCCGGCGGGGCTGTCTGCGACCTCCTCGGCCTCGCTCTCGACGGTCTCGCTCGACGCGTCGGCTGCGGCGCCTCCGGCCTGCCCTCAGCTGTCCGCGATCTCTTGCCTCTTTGGCCGGAGACCTTGTCGCGAAGCTCATCGCACCTTGGCCGTCTGATCGGCCAGCGAGTCAGGCGTCTCGCCCAGCGCGATCATGGCGGCGCCGAGGTCGGCCAGCGCCTCCTCTCCTCGCCCTTGAGGCTGCGCAGCTGCATCTTGCAGCTGACCCGTCTTGGCCGTGTCGGTGGTCTTCTCGACGACGGTGCTCGCTGCGTCCGTCGCCTGCTGCTTGATGTTGTCCAGAAAGCCCATGCATCCTCCGTTTGTCGCTCGTGTCTGCGTATATCGACCCACTCAGGATCCGCGCGCAGTGCGCGCGCAGAGCGATCCATCATATCGGGCATGCTGTCGACGACCTCGACGCAGCCATCGCCGACTACCAGCAGCTGCTGGGTGTGCTCGAGCACCGCGAGACGGTGCCCGACCAGGGGAGTGGAGGCGGCCACGATGCTTGCTGGGCGACGGCCGGCGTCGGAGCCGCTGCTGGCCGCTGGGCGACGACACGCCTGTCGGCAAGTTCCTGCGAACCGCGGCCCCGGCGATGCACCACATCGGCGCTGCGCGGTGGACGATATCGAGCAGGCCCTGGCCGATGCCGCGCTGCCGGCGCCGAGCTGATCGACCAGCAGCCGCGCGTGGGCCTGTTCGGGCTGCGTGTGGCGTTCATCCACCCGCACAGCGTGCACGGCGTGCTGGTGGAACTCGTGCAACCAGCGAACGAAGCGGAACGGGCATGGCTGAATCGCGGGTCGAGATCGTCCGACGGTGGCCTCATCATCAGCGCGCGAAGGTGGCCGACGCGGAGTGGGCCAAGGTCGAGTCGGCGCTGGCTGCGGGCAGCGGGCATGGTCACGCTTCAACGCCGAGGACACCGACCACCACGTCGACATCTCGAAGATCTGCTACGTGCGCCGCGAGGCACACGTGAGCCGGGTCGGGTTCTGAGCGGAGCGTCGTAGATGGCGGGTCTCGGCCTGCTCGGTCTGCAGTGGTCGGGCGTGACGACGACCCTGCGCTGCCTGTGCGGACGTCGGTTGCGGCCGATGCCGGGCAGGGCATCGCCGACGTGCACGACCCGCGCCTGGGTGCGCTGGCGCGCGTGTCCGAGTCGAAGCGGATGGTGGCGGCAACGCTGGAGGTGAGCGACCTGACGCGGCTGGTGCGGGCGCCCGGCGCGGTGAGGAGCTGGGCGGCGAGCTGCTCGCCCACATGCGCACGACCGATGCGGTGGTGCTGGTCGTGCGCTGCTTCCACGACGATCAGGTGGCGCACCCGTCGGGGCGGGTGAACCCGCTGGACGACGCCGAGACGATCGAGCTGGAGCTGGTGTTCGCCGACCAGGCGGCGGTGGCGCGCCGGCTGGAGCGCGTGGCGAAGACGGCCAAGTCGGGCGACCGTGCGGTCGTGGCCGAGCACGAGCTGCTTCAGGAGCTGGCAGCGGGGTTGGAGCAGGGGCGCCCTGCGCGCTCGCTGGGTCTGGATCTGCCCGATGCGCTCGACCTGCTGACGGCGAAGCCGGCGCTCACGATCGCGAACGTTGACCAGAGCGGCAACGAGCAGGCGGTGGAGCAACTGCGGGCGTTCGGAGCGGAGCGCGGGATCGAGTACGATCGCGCTGGACGCCAAGCTCGAGGCTGAGATCGCGGAGCTGGACGAGGGCGACCGGCGGGCGTTCCTGGACGACCTCGGCATCGAGCGGCCGGCGCTCGAGGAGGTGAGCCTGGCCGCCTACGCGGCCCTCGACCTGATCCCGTTCTTCACGTCAGGCGAGAAGGAGTCGCGGGCCTGGACGATCCGCCGCGGCCAGAACGCCCAGGAGGCGGCCGGAAGATCCACACCGACCTTGCCCGCGGGTTCATCCGGGCCGAGGTGATCGAGTGGGACAAGCTGGTGGAGGCGGGCGGCGAGACCGAGGCCAAACGCCGCGGCTGGGTGCGCGTGGAGGGCCACGACTACGTCGTCAGGCGACGGCGACGTACTGAACGTGCGCTTCAACGTCTGAGCTTCGCAGTCGCACCGTCACGGCAACGCAACGATCCGCCACCCGCCCGATCGGGCGCACTTCGCGACGATTCTGCAACCACATGCAACGACTCTGAGGCGGACCGCCAACCGCGGCCGAGTGGTAGTCAAACCCCGATCCGGGACGCGACCCAGCGTTCCAGCCAAACCGGTGATACGCGCAGCGCACGACATGCTGCTGTGATGTCACGAAGGTCTGTCGAGGGCCGAGTCGGCCTCTGAGGCCGACCTGTGTCACGACCTGCGACGCAGGTGTGACGAATGCGTCAGCTGAGCGGGACGGACTCCGCCGGGCCCGTGCAGCGAGCCAGCCTGCGCCTGCTGGGCGATCACCTTCGAGTCGCGCAGAAAGGTGCCGTCCTCGAACTCGACCAGCGGCAGCTTCTGCACGCCGGTTAGCTTCTTTGAGGTCGCCGCGCAGAAACCGCATCGGCGAGTGCGTGACCAGCTCGTACTCGATGCCGGCCTCGTCCAGCGCGTGCTGGGCGGCCCAGCAGGGATGAGGGGCCCTTCACGAACATGGCCGAACACCTGTGCAGCTTGATTGCCATGCTCCGATGCTACCCGAAGTGCTCCGGCCTAGTCGCCCTGCCGCAGCAGCGGATGCGTGAGGCCGTGCTGCTCGCAGAGCCGCGGCACGCTCTCCATGTCGAACTCGATGCCGTACTTCGGGGACAGCTCCGATATGTCGGTCTCGCCTCGCTCGATGCGCTCGGCCAGCTCGCGGAAGAAGTGCTCGAACCCGGCCGGCGAGATGATCTCCAGGATCCGGCAGGGCGTGTCGCCGGCGTTCCAGAACGTGTGCCACTGGTCGCGGGGCTTGAACGCGAGGTCGCCGGCCTCGGCGTAGATCACGTCGTCGCCCAGTAGCGCGCCCATCCGGCCCTCGAGCACGTAGCTCCACTCGTCGACGCCGTCATGCCGGTGCAGCGGGGCGCACAGCGAGCGGGGCGGGATCGGGTGCTCCACCAGCGAGAAGCCGCCGCCCGACTCCTCGCCCCAGATCATGAAGCGGGCACCGCAGCCGCCCAGCTCGGCGTAGAGGCCGTCGGCCGGCCCCACCTTGCGCGGGCCCTGGGATGCGTCGAAGCGACGGAGGGTGCCGGTAGTCTGGGTCATCGTGTATCCTTCCATTGAACAGTAGTGTTCAGCAGAACATACCACACGGATACGACGGTTGACCAGCCCCCGCCCCTACACCAAGACCCGGCGAGCCGAGCTCGAGCAGCAGACGCGCGAGCGGATCACCGAGGCCGCGGTGGAGTTGCACGGATCCCTGGGCCCGGCCCCGCACCACCATCAGCGCCATCGCCCAGCGCGCGGACGTGCAGCGCTGCAACCGTCTACCGGCACTTCCCGGACGAGGACTCCCTGTTCGCCGCCTGCTCGGCGCACTGGAGGGCGCAGAACGAGCCTCCCGACCTGGCCGCCTGGGCCGCCATCCGCGACCCGGCCGCCCGGCTGGCCGTTGGGCTGTCGGAGCTGTACGCCTGGTACGGGCGCACCGAGCGGATGCTGGAGCTGCTGATCCGCGACCTACCGGTCGTGCCGGCGGTGCAGTCACAGTTCCGGCTGCCAGGCTACCTGGACGCTGCCGCCGACGTGCTGCTCGCCGGCCGGCCCGAGCGCGGCGCCGCCCGGCGCCGGGCCCGCGCCGCGCTCGGCCACGCCGTCGCGTTCGAGACGTGGCTTTCGCTGGTGCGCCAGCGAGGCCTCACCAGCGCTGAGGCAATCAGGCTGATGGAGCGGATGACGGCGCGCTGACCCGCACCATCACGAACCAGTCGCCATCGTGCAGCACCTCGCCGCCGGCCAGCTCCGCCGCCAGCTCGGCGCCGGTGAAGTAGCGCTTGTAGACCTTGTGCAGGAGCCGTCGTTGAGCGTTCGCTGCTGCTGCTCCTCGGCATCGTGATCCGGCCGCAGGTGCGAGTCGACCACGACCAGCTGCCCCGCCACCCGCAGGGCTTCGGCGACGAACCGCTCGCGCTCACCGGCGCGCAGGTGCCCGTAGAAGTGGCCCGTGAAGACCCTGTCGAAGCTGCCGTCCTCGAACGGCAGCGGCACCGCGTCGCCCTGGACGACGCGCCCGCCCGGGATCCGCTCGCGTGCGATCTCGAGCATCTGCGCGCTCTGGTCGAGCCCTGTCACGACCCTCGCAGGTGTCGGGTCAGGAACCCGGTGCCGCAGGCGACGTCAAGCGTGGAGGCGGCCGGCAGCGCGGCGACCGCCGCGCACAGGTCGCGCACCTCCTCGTGCCAGCCGGGGCGGTCGCGCTCGGCGAACAGGCCTGTGCCCATGTACCACTGGTCGTACTCGGGCGCGCGGCGGTCGTAGTACTCGAGCATTGCGGCGATCGTAGCCGCGCTACAGCGACTCGGCGACGCGCGCGTCCAGCTGGTTCGCCTGGTACACGCAGACCGCCTCCGGCGTCTCCAGCCGCCGGCCCTCGAGCGGGCCGTGGTGGCTGGCGACGGCTCCCAGCAGCGGCAGCAGCACCGGCTCGTCCAACCCGACCTCGCGGGCGACGCCGTCGATCATGCGCACGCCGGCCAGCACGTGGCCGATCAGCCGGCCCTCGTCGCTGACCGCGATCAGTGACGCCCTGGCGGAACGTCTCCGTGCGCCCGACGTCGTGCAGCAGCGCCGCCGCCAGCAGCAGGTCGCCGTTCAGGCGCGGTGCAGCTGACCCGCTTCCCGGCACAGCGCCGCCACCGCCACGGTGTGCTCGAGCAGGCCGCCCGCATACGAGTGGTGCTGCTCTGAGGCCGGCGCCGTGCGGAACCGCTCACGGAAGCGCCCGTTCTCCAGGAACCGTGCCACCAGCGCGGACAGGCCGGGATCGTGGATCTCCGCGGCCAGGAACTCGACCATGCCGTCCAGCGTCCTCGGCGTCCCGACGCGCGCCCGGCACCAGCTCGAGCGCATCTCCCTGCTCGAGCCGCTCGACGTCGCGGACCGCGATCTGCGGCCGGCCGTCGTAGCTCTCGACGCGACCCAGCACGCGCACCGTGTCGCCCTCGTCGAACCGCGCGCCCAGCACGTTGACGTCGTTCCAGACCACGGCCGGGACGCGGCCGGTGCGGTCGGCCAGCTCCAGCGACAGGAACGGGTCACCGTTGCGGGTGCGTCGCCGGCGCTTGCGCTGCACCGCGAACGTGGCTTCGACCAAGGCACCTTCCTCGAGCTCGGATACGTAGGTGCCTTCGGCCATCGCGGGTGAGTCTATTCCACCGGCCGGGCGCGACTAGACTGACCGGCAGCGATGACCGACACCGTCACAGGCACCGCCCTGGAGCCGCTGCGAGCGCTGCGCTACGACGCCGATCGCTTCCCGCTGGACGAGGTCGTCGCGCCGCCCTACGACGTGATCTCGCCGGCCGACCGCGAGGCGCTGCTGCGCCGCAACGACCACAACGTCGTGCGGCTGGAGCTGCCCGAAACGGCCCAGACCGCCGCGCAGCTGCTGCACGAGTGGCGGCGTGACGGCGTGCTGATCCGCGATGCCGAGCCGTCGCTGTGGTGGCACGAGCAGCGGTTCATCGGGGCCTGACGGCGTCGACCGCAGCCGCGCGGGGTTCTTCGCGGCGGTGCGGCTGTCCCCGTACGAGGAGGGCCGTGTGCGGCCTCACGAGCGCACGCACGCGCACGCCCGGCAGGGGCGGCTCGACCTGCTGCGCGCCACCCGCACCAACACGTCGCCGATCTTTGCGCTCTACGACGACCCGGACGGCCGGCCGCGCGCGGCGCTGGCACCCGCCGCCGATCGCTCGCCCGACATGCAGAGCCACCGACGGCGACGACACCCAGCACCGCTTCTGGCGCGTGGAGGACCGGAGGCGGTCGCGACGCGCAGGCGGCGCTGGGCGACCGCGAGATCCTGATCGCCGACGGCCATCACCGCTACGAGACGGCGCTGGCCTACCGGGACGAGCAGCGCGAGCCGACGACGGCGATCCGGCCGGCGACCAGCCCTACGACTTCGTGCTGATGTACCTCGCCAACCTGCATGGCGAGGGGCTGGCCATCTATCCCACCCACCGCGTTGTGATGGCGCAGCGCGAGGTCGACCCGCGCTTCCTGGCCGCCTTCGCCGTGCGCGAGCTGCCGGCCGGCACGTCGCCCGCCCAGGTCGAGTCGCAGCTGGACGCGATCGATCCGGCCACGGTCGCCTTCGCGCTCTGGCGCGGCAGCGACCGTCCGGCGCTGATCGCCCAGGTGAAGGACACGAGCACGGTGATGATGGCGATGCCGGCGCACCCAAGGCGCTGCGCGCCATCGACGCCGCCGTGCTCGAGGCGCTGGTGCTGGCGCCGCTGCTGGGCCTGGACGGCGACCAGTTCCTGACCACCGACCAGGTGCGATACGTGCGTGGCCTGGAGACGGCCACCGCCCTGGTCGATTCGGGCGAGGCCGGCAGCGCCTTCCTGCTGCGCGCGCCCACGGTCGAGCAGGTGCAGGCGGTGGCGGCGGCCGGGCGCGTGATGCCGCAGAAGTCGACCTACTTCTTCCCCAAGCTCGCGACCGGCTTCCTGCTGAATCCGCTCGCCGCCGAGTGACCGACCGCGGCTGGCTCGAGTTCTGCCAGACCGTTGCCGCCGACGTGCGCGGCTGCTGCTGCAGCTGCCGACCCGGATGACCGCGAGCCGGTGATCAGCCAGGGCCAGGGCGGCGACGACACGACGGCGATCGACGACGGCGCCGAGCGCGCTGGCGGTCACGCGGCTCGAGCAGCTGGCCGACCGCGGCATCTCCTTCCGGCTCGTATCCGAGGAGCTGGGCGAGCGGCGATTCGGCGACGACGAGAGCCCCTGGGTGGTCGTCGTCGATCCGATCGACGGCTCGCTCAACGCCAAGCGCTGCCTGCCCTTCTACTGCATCTCGATCGCGTTCGCGGATGGGCCGACCGTCGACGACGTGCGCTTCGGCTATGTGCTCGACCTCGGCAGCGGCGAGGAGTGGGTGGCGACGGCCGGGGAGGGCGCAACGGTGAACGGCCGGCCGCTGGGCGGCGTGCGACCCAAGCCGCGGCTCGGCATCGTGGACTTCGAGGCCACCAACGCCACCCTGATCGCGGACGCGTCCGCCCGGCTCGACGGCCACGTCGGCCGCATCCGCGTGCTGGGCGCGCTGGCGCTGGCGCTCTGCCAGCTGGCCGACGGACGGCTGGACGGCGTGGCATCGCTGAAGCCTGTCACGGTCGGTCGACATCGCGCCGCAGCGCTGATCGTGCGCGAGGCCGGTGCCCACATCGAGACCCGGGGGCCGGCGGCGATGCCGCTCGACCTGTCCACGCGCGCGCACGTGGTGGCGGCGCGCGACCAGCCGATGGCCGATCAGCTGTCGGGCCTGCTCTGGGGTTAGAGTCGTTCGGCTTCCAGGATCGCCTTCAGCTGCCGCAGATCCTTGATGACTGGCGCGCCGCATCGAGCGCGCCATCAGCGGCGATGCCACCCCGACGAAGCCCCTGGGACGGCCGCGGTTTCGCAGCGTCATCCGGGTGCCGCCGCCCGGCGTATCGCGCCATGTGTACGTCGTCTCCATCGGGAACGGCCCTCGGCGGCTGACATCACCAGCCGCTCGCCGGCGACCAGCTCGACGATGCGATACGTGTAGGTCAGGCTCCTGCCCAGAAAGCGCGCGCTGAACGCGATGTCCGAACCGATCTCGGCCGGTGGCGATGAGCGCCACTCGACCGCGTCGATGTTCGCGTACCACTCGACCGCGTTGTCCGGGTCGGCCGCATACTCCGCCACCCGTTCACGTGGCCGGTCGATGTCGATCTCGGTGACCACGTCGACGTCCACGGCCGGAACGATGTCACAGCCTTCAGCAGCGCCGCCGTCGCGGCGGCCGCGATCAGCACCACCGGAAACGGCGCCTTCCGCCAGACCAGCACGGCCGCAACCGCCAGCGCCGGCACCCGCGCATCGAGCACCAGTTTGCCGCCGCCGTCCAGCGTCTGCACGGCCACCAGGGCGGCCACCAGCGGCACGCTCAGCAGCTCCAGCGCCTGCGTCACGTCGGCGGGCAGCTGCCGGTTCCCGACCACGACTGGCCCCACCGCCTTCAGCAAGTATGGCGCCGGCCGCCAGCACCAGCAGCGCGGTCCAGCTCATGCGGCGGCCTGCGCGCGGCGCAGCACGATCAGGCCCGGGATCACGCCGAACGCGGAGAACAGGATCGGCACGCCGACCTGGGTGAACGGCACCAGGGCCGTCGCCAGCAGCGCGCCGGAGACGGCCGCGATCGGTGCGCCGGGCGGCGCAGTTGCGGCGCCAGCAATGCCAGGAACGCCGCCGGGAACATCGCATCCAGCCCCAGCCGCCGCGGGTCGCCGAGGCCGCTGCCGGCGATCGCGCCCGCCAGCGTGCCCAGGTTCCAGAACAGGAACACGCTGAGGCCGGTGGCGAGGAACGCATGGTGGGCGGCGGCGGCGTCGTCCTGCGCCCGCGCCATCGGCCGTCGACTCGTCGATCACCAGCTGGGCCTGCAGCGCGCGGCTAGCCAGCCGGCCTCGCAGCACCGGCACCAGCGACAGCCCGTACACGCCGTTGCGCGCGGCCAGCAGCAGCGCCGGGGCTAGCGCCGCGGCCGCCGATCCTCCGGCGGCGATCACGCCCGACCGTCGCGAACTGCGACGCGCCCGTGAATACCAGCAGCGACATCGCGCAGGTCTGGGCCGGGCTGAGGCCGGCCGCCACCGACAGCACCCCGAAGGAGATGCCGTAGATGCCCGTCGCCGCCCCGATCGCGAGCGCCCTGCGGGTGATGGCGCGCCGCTCTGGTGCGTTCACCTGATCCAGATCGACCCCGAGCTGTAGTGCCGCAGGCCGAGGTGGAACGTCCCCCACCCGATCAGGGCGAACAGCGCCGCCACGGCCACCATCAGCAACGCCTCGGGGGTGTCGAAGTTGCGCACCAGCCGGGCCGGCACGCCGGTCACGAATGCGGCCGGCACGGCGGTGAACAGCAGCATCTTGGCGGCGCCCCCGAACAGGTCGAGTGGATAGCTGGCGAAGATCAGGATCGCGTTGAAGCCGAGGTCGGCCTGCTCGCCGCGGCCGCCCACGAACAGCGTCAGCGACCCGCAGGCGACCAGGAACCCGATCAGCACCACCGGAGCCCGTGACCACCCCGAACAGAAACATCGCGGCCCGCTCGGGGCTGGGGTTGCCGGCCAGCAGGAACACCACCGGGCCCAGCAGCAGGTCACCGGTGTTGGCCGCGTCGACGCGCGTGCTGAGCAGGTGCGCGAGCGGCGGCACCGGCAGCGTCAGCGTCTCGTCGAGCGCGCCCGTCGGCGGACAGCTGCCGATCTTGCGGCTGTTCGCGCACAGGCCGAGCGCAACGCCGGCCGTGGTCAGCAGGATCGAGAACAGCACGATCACGTCGTGGGCATCCCAGCCGCGGAGGTTGCCGACCTGGTTGAAGAACAGCACCCAGAAGATGATCCAGGTGATGTCGTTGGCCACCATCAGCGACACCTGGAACCAGAACGAGTTGCGATTGGCGAGGCCGTTGGCGACCGCCGTGCGCAGGGTTGCGGCGACGGCCGTCATCCGCCCATCACCTGCAGCCGCCGCTCGCCGGCGGCGAACACGGCTCCGGCCATCGCCAGCAGCGCGGCCAGCCAGCCCAGCTGCCAGAGCAGCAGCAGCGGATCGGGGTGGCCGGAGGCGATCCGTCCCGGCACGTAGGCCATCGTCGCGAACGGCAGCGCGAAGCTGATCAGCTCCAGCGGTCGCGGCAGCAGCTCCAGCGGGATCAGCATGCCGCCGGGCAGGAACACCAGCTTCTGGAAGAAGAACCACGACGCCTTCGCGTCCAGCAGCCAGAACGCGATGCCGCCGAAGGCGTGGCGGGATGCGATGTTGGCGGCGCAGCCCAGCACCACCGCGGGCACCGCCAGCGCCAGCGCCGGCAGCGAGGGCGGGGCGCCCACGAACAGCCAGGTGATCAGCGCGCCCACCGGGAACGAGGCGATCAGGCGGGCGCAGGCCTCGCCCATGTCGATCGACATGCGCAGGCCCACCACCGACACCGGCCGCAGCATCTGCACGGCCACCGTGCCGCTGCCGATCTCGTCGCCGATCTCCTCGACCGAGCGCGGCCGCACGCCCAGCACCGCTGTCTGCGCGGCAAACACGTACCAGAGCAGCGACGTGCGGGTGTAGCCGTGCAGCGAGCCGCCGTTGGCATCGACCGCGGCCGTCCACAGCGCCGTCATCACGACCAGGATGATCGCGAAGAAGCCGATCCGCACCGACATGTCGCCGGGCGAGCGGATGGTGCGCAGGAAGCCGAGCCTCCAGCCGGCCAGGTACGGGTTCACACCGGCCTCGCGTAGATGTGGGAGACGATCTCCTCGAGCGGCGGGTCGGCCACCGAGATGTCGACCACGTCGTAGCGGTCGAGCAGGTCGTCCAAGACGCTGCGGATCGGGCGCTGGCCGGTGTCGACCACCAGCTTCGCGCCGGCGCCGGAGAGCTTCACCAGCCGCGCGCCCTCCACCTCGACGCGTCTCGGGCGGCTGCTCGAACCGCACGTCCAGCATCTTGGTGCCGAGCAGCGCGCGGCGCATCACCGACACGCGGTCGTCGTAGATCAGCCGTCCGTGGTTGATCACGATCACCCGCCGGGCCACCTGCTCGATGTCGGAGACGTCGTGCGACGTCAGCAGGATGGTGGTGCCCTGCTCCTCGTTGATGCGCACGATCAGGTCGCGGAAGCGCGCCTTCGCCACCAGGTCGAGCCCGATCGTGGGCTCGTCCAGGAACAGCACCTCCGGCGCGTGCAGCATGCTGGCCACCAGCTCGCACCGCATCCGCTGGCCCAGCGACAGGCCGCGCACGGGCTGGTCGAACAGCTGGGCTGGCGTCGAGCAGCTCGCCCAGGCGGGCCAGCGCCGGCGGCGCTCCTCGTCGGCGGGGATCCGGTAGATGCGGCCCAGCAGACCGAACGTCTGGCGCGGGGTCAGCTGGTACCAGAGCTGCGACCGCTGGCCGAACAGCGTGCCGATCCGCGCGGCCAGCTCGCGGCGCTTCTTCCAGGGCACGATCCCCAGCACGGCCGCCTCGCCGCTGGTGGGGTGGAGGATGCCGGTCAGCATCTTGATCGAGGTCGACTTGCCGGCGCCGTTGGGTCCGATGTAGGCCAGGCGCTCGCCCGCCTCCACCGCGAAGCTGATGCCGGCCACCGCTTCGACCGGCGCGCCCCGCCTGACCGGGAAGGTCTTCCGCAGCTCGCGTGCCTCGATCGCGATCATGGCTCACCGTAGCAATCCGGTCAGGGCTACCATCCTGCCATGGTTTCCGGAGCAGGATGTGCGGACGGCGCTGGTCGCCGTCATCGATCCCGAGATCCGCCGCAGCGTTGTCGAGCTGGACATGGTGCGGGCCGTTGCCATCGAGGGCAGCGGCGTCGAGGTGACGATCGCGCTGACGGTGCCGGGCTGCCCGATGAAGGCGAACCTCGAGCAGCAGGTTCAGCAGCACGTCGGCGCGGTGGACGGCGTCGAGTCGGTGGCGGTGGCGTTCGACGTGATGACCGCCGAGCAGCGAACGGCGCTGCGGCAGCGGCTATCAGCGGCGCCCGCCGGCGAGGAGCGCAAGCTGTCGCTGGATCCGTCGACGCGCGTGATCGCCGTGGCCTCCGGCAAGGGCGGTGTCGGCAAGTCGTCGCTGACCGCCAACCTGGCGGCGGCGCTGGCGCTGGACGGCGCCGAGGTGGGCGTCGTCGACGCCGACATCTACGGCTACTCGATGCCGCGCATGCTGGGCATCTCGCGGCGGCCGGTGGCGGTCGACCAGATGATGATCCCGCCCGTCAACCACGGCCTCAAGATCATGTCGATCGGGTTCTTCGTGGACGGCGACGGCGCGATCCCGTGGCGCGGCCCGATGCTGCACCGCGCGCTCGAGCAGTTCCTGTCCGATGTCCACTGGGGCGAGCTCGACTACCTGGTGGTGGACATGCCTCCCGGCACGGGCGACATCTCGATCTCGCTGGGGCAGCTGCTGCCCGAGCCCGGATCTGCTGATCGTGACGACGCCGCAGGCGGCGGCCCAGAAGGTGGCGCGCGCGGGCCGCGGACGTGGCGTCGAAGACGGGCATGCGGGTGGCCGGCGTGATCGAGAACATGAGCCATCTGGTCTGCAGCTGCTGCGGCGAGGTCACGCACCCGTTCGGCCAGGGCGGCGGCCAGGAGCTGGCCGACGAGCTGGGCGTGCCTCTGCTGGGCCAGGTGCCGCTGGACGAGCGGCTGCGGGTGACCGCCGACGAGGGCATCCCGCTGGTGCTCGCCGAGCCCGAGAACGCCACCGCCAAGGCGGTGCGCGAGCTGCGCCGTCGCTGTGCCCGGAGTGCTGCGCCCGCGCAGCGGCGCCGAGCGCATCAAGAAGCCGCTGGCCGTCATCTGATAGCCGCGCTCGAGCTGCCCGCCGCAGAATCTCCAGCACCGCCGGATCGATGCGACTGCCGTCCGGCCACATCCGCTCCTCCAGGTTCTCGACGCCGGCGTAGGCATCGAGCGAGTCGAAGCCGCGATCCGCGAAGCGAGGCGTGACACCTCGTCGGCCAGCGCCCTCCAGCGGCAGGAACTCGTCGGCCGGGTGTCTCCCGAACAGCAGCTGGTGGATGCCGAGTATGCGGATCATCTCGGGCACCGGATCGGTGTGGTCGTCCACGCGCAGGTCGATCAGGATGTCGTTGTTGCCTCCGTACCCGGCGCCGGTCTGGCGCACGACCAGCGCTGCCGCCTGGCGCCCGCGGCGATCGCCGCCCGCCCGGTCGGCGGCAAGCAGCGCGGCGGCCATCCGGTCGGCCAGCGAGCCGCCGGTCGCGGCAAGGTGTCGACCAGCGCGTCGACCACCTGCGGGCCGGCCAGGATGTTGCCCTGGGCGGCAAAGCCCGGACCGGCTCGACCGCCGGCCCAGTCCATGCAGTGCGCGCCGGTGACGCGTCGCGCTGCCGCCCTGCGCGTCGACGATGCCGAGCTGCCGCTCGTCGTTCCCCTCGTCCGCTCCGGTCAAGGCGCGTCCAGCGCGGCCTGTGCGCTGCCGCCCGCCGCCAGCCGCTCCGAGCCCGTCGGGCCGTAGCTGACGTTGGCGGCAGCCTGCGTGGCGATGGCACCGACGTCGCCACGCACCCACGGCACGACCGCCCCCACGCACGGGAACTTCGAGGCCACCGCCACGCCCCACTGCGCCGGCCTCGAGGTCGCACGCGACCAGCGAGAAGGTCATTCGACCGTGCCGCCGGGTAGCCACGTCGAGCACCTCCAGCCCCGGACACGTCGCGCTGCCTCGCGGCGCAACTGGTCGGGCGTCCCGTGCAGCGCGGGGAACGTCCCGTAGTGCGTCGGCACGACCTTCTTGACGCCCAGCATCCGGATCGCCTCGGCGGCCTCGAACGGGCCCATCGTGAAGAAGTCGCCGATCGGCGAGGATCGCCACGTCGGGCTTGTACAGCCGGCCGATCAGCGCCATGTCGCCGAACACGCTGGTGTCGCCGGCCACGTACACGCGCCAGCCGTCCTCCAGCGTGACGATGTAGCCGTTCGGGTCGCCCGTGTGCAGGATGGTTCCGTCCGGCTCGGTGAAGCTGGACGAGTGGCGGGCGTCGACCATCGTGAACCGAGGCCCTCGGCCTCGGCGGTGCCGCCCTTGTTGTACCCGATCACGTTCTGGACGCCCTTGCCCTCCAGGTAGTCGCCCAGCTCGATCATCGCCAGCACGGCCTTGGGCGTGTGCCTGGTCGCCGAGCTCGACGGCGTCGCCGGTGTGGTCGTTATGCCCGTGCGTGAGCAGCAGCACGTCGAACGGGCCGGGGTCCGTTCAGCTCGTCCGGGCACGACCGGGTTGCCGGTCACCCACGGATCGATCAGCACACGCTTGCCGCCCGGCGTCTCCATGATCCAGGTGGCGTGTCCAACCCACGTCAGCCGCAGTCCGTTCCCAAGCCCCATCGTCGTCACTCCCTTGCGTTGGTTCCGGCCGCAGACTACCGAGGGAGCAGGATCCGCCGCCACCTGCGCGAAGTGAACGGGCATGACCATCACATCAGCACCACGCACCGCGACCGTCGGTGCGCTGCTGGCGGTCGCCGCCGGCCTGATCGCACCCAACAACCTGATCGCCTTCTACCTGACGGCGCTGGCAGCCGCGCTGCTGCTGTTCGCCGCGTTCCTCGCCTACCTCGACGCCGCGCGAACGGCTGGATGCGCGCAGCGGGCTGGCGGTCGCGACGGCTGGCCTCGGTGCGGCGCTGGTGATGGCCGACGCCGCCATCCGCTTCCCGGCCGTGCTCGATCCGCGGCGCGCCGGAAGGCGCGAGCGCGCTGGCGGTGGCGGCGCGCTGCTCGTCGGTGATCGGCTGGCGTGCTCGGCGAGCTGGTGTGGATGCAGGCTGATGACGCCGCCCCGCTGCGCGAGCGGCTGCGCCCGGTGCGGCAGCTGCTACACCGCTAGCAGACCCTTCGCGCGGCTACTTGACCCAAACGGGCGTGCCGATCGGGTCCTCTTGTACATCCACCTGGCCTCCGGCGCCGGCATGCGGATGCAGCCGTGCGAGGCCGGGTAGCCGGGCACGCTCGCGAACGAGTGCATCGCGATGCCGCCGACGATGTAGCTCGCCCACGGCAGCCATACGTGGAACGGGATCGACCACGACATCCGCGACTTCGAGTAGACGTGCCAGTGGCCGGTGGGCGTGACGTGCCCCGGCGCGGCCGTCGAGACGTGGATCGCGCGCCGCACCCTGCCCAGCTTGCCGATCAGGAGCAGCACCTGCCTGCCCTTGTGCACCTCGACGTGGGCGAAGTGGCGGTGGCCGGTCCACGGCCGCGGCGTCACGGCCTTCTTGAGACGCGCCTGGGTAGCGGATACTCGCCACGCCGTCGCGCGTCAGCCGGGCCCAGCCCTGGTAGGCCATCACGGCCTGCGAGGTGCGGTAGTCGTAGCACCCCGGCGTGTAGCTCTCCGGCAGGTGCTCTTGTGCAGGCCCAGCTCGTGCTGGAGATGGTGGACGTCCGGCCCACACATACCCTGAGAGGTGTCCGGGCGCTGGCCGTGGCCGGGAACAGCACCACGATCGCCAACGCACCAACCGCCACCGCTGCCAGTCGCTTCATCGTCATCTCCCGATCAGTGATGCACCTGCCGTCTGCGCCAGATCGAGGAGCGGCCCGGGAATGATCCCGAGCACCATCACCGCGCGACCGCCGTTGCCAATACGGTAGCTGATGTCACGGCGAACGCCGGGCGATATGGCGACTCCGGGACCGGCACATCCCGGTCGAACAGCGCGAACGGGATCTTCAGGTAGTAGCCGAGCCCGACCAGCGGTCGCGGCCACGCCCGCGACGGCCAGGTACGTCTGGCCGACGTCGACGGCGCGCTGACCAGTGATCAGAGCTTGCGCGATGAACCCGCCGGTCGGCGGGCAGCCCGGCCAGCGACAGCATGAACACGACCATCGCGAGCGCCAGCAGCGGCCGCCGGTAGGCGTAGCCCGCGGAAGTCGACCGATCTCGACCGGGCGGCCGATCTCGCGCTCGCGGATCGCGACCAGCGCGAACGCGCCGATGTTCATCAGCCGCGTAGATCGCCAGGTAGTAGAGCATGGCGCGAGCGGCCGCCTGGCGCTGTGCGGCGGCCACCGCCGTGAACAGGAAGCCGGTGTGACCGACCGTGGAGTAGGCCAGCATCCGCTTCACGTTGGCCTGCCGCAGCGCCGCCAGGTTGCCGACCGACGAACGACGCGACCGCGAGCGCTCCGATCGCCGTCCTCGCCAGATCGCCGAGTCCTCGCGGGAACGCCGCCACCAGCACGCGCAGCGTCAGCGACCAGCGCGACCGTCTTGGTGGCCGCCGACATGAACGCGGTTACCGGGGTGGGCGCCCCCTCGTACGCGTCGGGCGTCCACATGTGGAACGGCGCCGCGTTCGCCTTGAACCCGAGCCCGACGATGCATCATCGCGATGCCCAGCAGCAGCACGCCGCCGTGGGCGTCGCCGGTGCGCGGATCGACTGCGCGATCCGGTCGAACTCGAGCTGCCCGGTCGCGCCGTAGACCAGCGCCGATCCGTAGCAGCAGGAAGGCCGCGCCGACCGAGCCGACGACCAGGTACTTGAGCCGCGCCCTCCAGGCCCGGCAGCGTCGTCCGGACGTCGATCGCCACCAGCACGTACAGCGCAGATCGAGAACAGCTCCAGCGCGATGAACGCGATCACCAGGCTGTTCGCCACCGCCAGCAGCGACATGCCGGCGCCGCGCGGCCAGCAGCAGCGCGTGGTACTCGACCGCCCGGTCGGCGAGATGCGCGCATGCCCAACGCGACGCATCACGGCCAGCAGGGCCGGCGGCGAAGATCAGCAGCCGCGCGCCGTTGCCGAAGGCGTCGATCCGCAGCGTGTGGTCGAACGCCGTGCGAGGCGCATCGTGCCGACTGCGCGATCGGCGCCACCATCGCTCCGAAGGCCGCCGACCGCCACCGCCACCGAGCCGGATCGGCGCCAGGCCGCTCGGGCAGGAAGATCGCGCACGGTCAGAAGCACGCAGGCGCAGCGCAGGAGCACGATCTCGGGTGCGATCGCCGACCACGAGATCGGGGATCTGGTGGTCGACGGTGAGCGTGATCATCGCGATCCGCTCCATCACGCCGAACGGCCAGGCCGAGAGCGCCAGCAGGATCAGCGATCAGCGGCACCGCGACCGCCAGCTCGGCCGCGGCCGCAGGTCGGGCGTGGCCGCCTCCGACCCGCTCGCCGTCACCCCCGTGCGCGATCGCCGAGTACCAGCGCAGCATGTACATCGCCGCCAGCACGATCCCGAGCGCAGCCGCGGCGCCCAGCAGCGCCTGCTCGCTGGAACGCGCCGATCAGGATGTAGAGCTCCGAGACGAACACGCTCGAGCCGGGCACGGCCAGCGCGAACAGCGCGGCGAGCAGGAACACGGTCGAGGCGACCGGCCGCCGGTTGGCGAGCCCGCCCAGTGAGCGTAAGCGCGTCGGTGCCGGTGCGCAGCTCGACCAGGCCGATCAGCAGGAACGCCGCCAGCGAGACGACGCCGTGGTTGACCATCTGGAAGATGGCGCCGGTGAGTCCGTTGTCGTTGAAGACGCCGACAGATCGCACGAGTGCTATGATCAGGTTCATCTGGCCGAGGCTCGAGTAGGCGATCACGCCGCGCGCGTCGGGCTGGCGGAACGCGACGCAGCGAGGCGTACAGCAGGCCGGCCAGGCGCGAGGCCCAGGAGCAGCCAGCGCCAGTCGTGGGCCGTGGCCGGGAACAGCGGCACCGCGAAGCCGGATCAGGCCGTAGGCGCCGGCCTTCGACACGACGCCCGGACAGCAGCGCCGTCACCTCGGGCGACGATTCGCGGTATGCGGCCGGCAGCCAGCCGTGCAGCGGGAACATCGGCGCCTTGATGCAGAAGGCCAGCGCGAATGCGCCGAACATCCAGACACGAGTCGCGTCGCCTGGGCGGCCAGCGACGCCAAGGTCGAACGAGCCGCCCTCGACGCCCAGAGCTCGGCGATCGCGACCAGCATCAGCAGCGAGCCGGCCGAGCGAGTAGATGATGAACTGGAGCGTGGCGAAGCGGCGCCGCGCACCGCCCCAGACGCCCATCAGCACGAACAGGGCGATCATCATCGACCTCCCAGCCCGACGTAGAACAGCACCAGGTCGCGGGCCGTGAACAGCAGTCACCAGCGATGCCTCGAGGCGAGCAACAGCAGCCCGCAGGCCAGCGGACGGCGCTCGCGGCGCGGCGCGGATCGCGGTCCAGACGCCGCGGCAACGCCGACCGCGGTCAGCGCGACCATGAACAGCGACAGCCCGTCCATCGCCACGTGGAAGTGCACGTCGGCAGCCGCCGATCAGGTTCGGGATCCAGCACCTGGTCGGCGACGAACTGGCTGCCGCCGCCGACGTTGAAGGTGACGATCGGCGACCGCCGCCAGCACCAGCTCGGCGAGCACCGCGAGCCAGCGCCAGCCCTCGCGGCGACGCGCGCGGTCAGCGGCAGGAAGCCGACCAGCACGGCGCAGATCAGCGGCAGCGCGATCAGGGCGACGGTCACAGGCTCGCCTTGCCCGAGGAAGTAGACACGGCCACGCAGCGCCGCGCCGCCGGCGAGCACGGTCGCGTACTGGCGCACGACGCCCGACTGGGCCAGCGCGGTGCGCCTGGCCAGCGTCGCCACCGTGGTGCGCGCCAGCCACAGCGAGCCGCCGATGATCCAGCGCTCGACCGACGCGGTCAGAGCGTGACGACGCCAGCCACACCGCCGGCCGGTAGCCGATGTTGTAGGTAGAGCTCGTCCCAGCCGAACTTGGCCTCGGCGATGATCGGCCATGGTCTGGAACCGGCTGCGCACTGGCGGCCACCCGGGCCGGATCGTCGTACAGCCGCCAGACGTAGCAGCGCGCCGGCGCCGCCCAGCGCCCAGGCCGATCGCCGTCGTCAGGACGTCCTGCGGGACGGTCGGCCTCGATCGTGGGCGCGGTCTGCCGAGGAAGCTCGTCGAACAAGTTCGTGATGCCGAAGCCCGATCGACAGGAACCCGACAGCATGCGCACCGGCCGCCAGCACCGCCACCGGCCAGAACATCGTCCAGGGCGCCTCGCCGTGGCCGTGTGTGCAGGTGCTCGCTTGGCGTAGTCGACTCGTCTCGCCGTAGAACACGAGCCGCATCAGCCGGGTGGCGTAGATGCCGGTGAAGGCGGCGCCGACCAGCCCGCCACGTACGATCCAGCCGGCGGTGCCGCCCTCCGTGCAGCGCCGACGCCAGGATCGCGTCCTTCGACAGCGGCCAGAACCCGATCAGCGCGATGGTGCCCACCCACATCAGCGCGGTCGTGTGCGCGAGCATCACCTTGCGAGGCCGCCCATCCTGCGAACGTCCTGCTCGTTGGCGAGCGCGTGGATGACGATGCCGGCGCCGAGGAACAGCAGCGCCTTGAAGAACGCGTGGCTGAGCAGGTGGAACATGCCGGCCGAGTACGTCGCCCACGCCCGACGGCCGGCGAACATGTAGCCGATCTGGCTCATGGTCGAGTAGGCGATGATGCGTTTGATGTCGGTCTGCACGAGCGCGATCACGCCCGCCATCAGCAGCGTCGGCCACGCCGATCACGGCCACCAGCGCTGCGACGTCGGGCGCGTTTGCGAACAGCACGTGCGCGCGCGCGATCAGGTGAGACGCCGGCCGTCACCATGGTGGCCGCGTGGATCAGGCGCTGACCGGCGTCGGGCCCTCCATGGCGTCGGGAAGCCAGGTGTGGAGCGGGATCTGAGCCGACTTGGCGACGGCGCCGACGCAGCAGCGGCAGCGCGATCCAGTTGGCGATCGGGCCGACGCCTGATGCCGTCGGGCGCCGGCCTGGTCGAACACCGCGCTGGTAGTGGATGGTGCCGAGGTCGCGGACCAGGAAGAAGATCGCGATCGCAATGCCGACGTCGCCGATCGCGTTCATCACGAACGCCTTCTTGGCGGCGTCGACGGGCGGCTTGCCTGCTCGTGCCAGTAGCCGATCAGCAGGTAGGACGAGAGGCCGACCAGGCCCCAGCCGGCCAGCAGCAGCGGAAGTTGCCGGCCATCACCAGCAGGCAGCATCGAGAACAGGAACAGGTCCAGGTAGGCGAAGAAGCGCGCCGCTGCTTGAGGTCGCCGTGCATGTAGCCGATCGAGTACATGACGATCAGCGCGCCCGACTCCGGACACGATCAGCATCTCGACCACCGAGAGCTGGATCGACCTGGATCGACAGCGGCACGTGGAGACGGCTGGTCGAGCCGCGCCCAGGTGTAGAGCGTGTAGACGTGGCTGCGCGCGCCTGCTCGCACCTCGCCCGAGCACCTGAGAAGAACACGGCCGCGGCCGCGACGAACGGGCCAAGCGACGATGGCCGGTGCCGCAGCCAGCAGCGGCTCGCGTCGAGATCCGCGTGCCGGCCAGCGCCAGCGCGACGCACCGGCGAGCGGCAGCGAACAGACAGAGCCAGGAGAGCGTTTCCATTAGGCGCTCATCAGTGCCGAAGCGCTGTCAGCCGGTCGACGTCAAGTTCGGCGCCTGCGGCGCGCCACCGCCACCGACCAGCCCGAGGCCGACCACGACCTCGGAGGCGGCGATCGCCCATCGACGAGCGCGGCGACCACCTGCCGCTCTGCTCGCCCCAGTAGCGCGAGAAGGCGACCAGCGCGAGGTTGCAGGCGTTCAGCATCGAGCTCCACTGAAAGCAGCAGGATCAGCGGGCTGCGGCGGGTGAACACGCCATACGAGGCCGATGCCGAACACGATCGCCGACGCCGACAGCGAACGAAGTGCTCGACGCCGACGTGCATCAGGCCGTCCTCCGTCCGCTGCGCGGCACGTGGTGCACGACGGGAACGCTGTCTCGGCGCCCATCACGGCGGCCTGCAGCTCGAGCTCGGGCTGCGGCCGCTCGCGATCGCCGGGAAGGCGTCCGGCTCGTCGACCGCGGGCTGGGCTGGCTTGGAGCCGAGCACCACGCCGCCGACCGCCGCCACCAGCAGCAGGATCAGAGGTGGCCTCGAACGCCAGCAGGTAGCGCGAGAAGAAGCCGTTGGCGACGATGCTGGGGACGCGAACTGATCGCTGACCGCGGCGCCGGCGCTCGAACGCCTGTGTGGCCACGGCCACCACGATCTCGATCCACGACCGCGACGCCGCGCGACCGCGGCCGCGGCCAGCTGCCACAGCGGACATGTCGCGCGTCGGCTCGTCGGCGCCGGCCGCAGGTAGGCGATCACGAACAGGAACATGATCATGACCGCGCCGGCGTAGACGATCACCTGCGCGGCGGCCAGGAAGTCGGCCTGCAGCAGCAGGTACATGGTGGCCAGCGAGACCAGGTGCATGATCAGCGACAGCGCCGAGTAGAACGGGTTGCCGAGAAGCACGACGGCCAGCGCCGAGACGATCGCCAGCGCCGATGCGACGACGAAGCACGATGTCGTAGGTCACGCTCGCCGTCTCCTCGGCTGGGCCGGGACGTCGAACGGATCGACCGGCGCGACCGGCGTGCGCCGGGCCTCGGGCGCTCGGGCTCCGAGCAGCATCTCCTTGGTGTAGACCAGCGCGTCGCGCGACATCTCGGCCAGCTCGTAGTCGTGGCCGAGCGTGATCGCGTCGAACGGGCAGCGCCAGCTCGCAGTAGCCGCAGAAGATGCAGCGGCTCATGTTGATCTCGTAGATGCGGGCGTAGCGCTCGCCCGGCGAGTAGCGCTCCTCGGGCGTGTTCTCGGCGGCCACCACGCGGATGCAGTCGGCCGGGCAGGCCGCGGCGCAGAGCGAGCAGCCGACGCACTTCTCGAGGCCGTTCTCGTGCCGGTGCAGGCGGTGGCGTCCGCGGAAGCGCGGATACACCGGGCGCTTGTACTCCGGGGACATGCTGCGTCACCGGCGGCTTGCGGAACAGGTGCCGGAAGGTGACGCCTGGAAGCCCTGATGACCGGGTCGTACGACCGTGCCAGCAGCTGGTCGTCACTCGTCATGCTCGGTAGGCCACGATCGCGGAGGTGACGAGCAGGTTGAGGGTGCGCGGCGGCAGCAAGCACCTTCCAGCCGATCGTCATCAGGCTGGTCGTAGCGCACGACGCGGAAGCGTCAGCGCGCACCCGGATCGACACGGAACAGGATGAGATGAACCATCTTGATCAGCATCCACGAGCGGGCCGACGGCAGCCAGCGGCCCCTCGTAGCCGCCCAGGAACAGGATCGACGCCAGCGCCGAGAACGCGATCAGCGGCGACGTACTCGGCGTTCTGGAACATCGCGTACAGCGCATGCCGCCGTACTCGGTGTGGTAGCCGGCCACGCAGCTCGCCCTCGGCCTCCGGCAGGTCGAACGGGATGCGGCTGACCTCGGCCGTCGAGGCCAGCAGGTAGATCACGAAGCCGAGGAACTGCGGGGCACGATGTACCAGATCCCGTCGCGGCTGCTGGGCGTCGGCGATCCCGGTCAGGGACAGCGTCACTGGCGACATCGATCACGACGCCGATCACGGCCAGCGCCGAGGCTCACCTCGTAGGCTGATGAGCTGGCGAGACGGCCCGCATCGACCCGAAGCAGCGCGTGCTTCGAGAGCTGGACGACCAGCCGCCGACCAGGAACGCCGTAGAAGCTGACCGAGCCGAGCGCGAACACGAGCAGCAGGCCGACGTTGGGATCGGCGATCCACAGGTAGATCTGGTAGTCGGTGCCGGGGATCGTGCGCCGCGCCGCCGAACGGCGACCACCGAGAACGACCATCAAGCGCGGCGAACAGCGAGATCACCGGCGCCGCCAGGTAGAGGCGGCTGTGCGAGCCGCTCGGGATCAGGAGCTCTCCTTGCGGATCAGCTTGCCCAGGTCGGCGATCGGCTGCAGCAGGCCGAACGGCCTGACGCGGTTCGGGCCGCAGGCGCAGCCTGGAAGCGGCCGATCAGCCGCCGCTCGAGCCAGGTCATGAAGGCGAACATCACCATCACCAGGTTGACCAGGACGAACGACTTGATGGCGGTGACGATGAACCCGTCAGGCATCGGCCGACTCCTCGGCGCAGCCGCAGCTCGCCGGCCCGACGTACGGCACCGCGCGTCGCCAGCACGCACGACGCCCGGTCGCAGCCGCCGCAGCACCACCGACGCGCCCGGCTACGCGTGCCGCCATGGCTGACCTCGACCCGGTCGCCGGTCGGCGACGCCGAGTCGCCTGGGCGTCGTCGTGCGCGATCTCGATGCCGGTGCCGGCGCTGGAAGTGCAGGCGCCGGTGCGCCGATCGACCGCCAGCGCCCGCTCATCAGCTGCGCGGTAGCCGACCACGATCGTTCCGGCCGGCTCGCCGCTCGGCGACGTGCGGCGCGGCGGGTCGCGCCGGGCCGTCGACGCCGGCGGGCGCGCTGCCGCGCTCGCCGATGCCTGGCCCAGGTGAGGCCGGCGAAGGCGGCTGCGCGCGCCGGCCAGCTACGGCCGAACACGCGACGGCTGGTCGTCGGGCAAGGCCGAGACGCCGAGCCGCCGGCCAGCACGGCTCGGCCGCCAGGACGTATCCCGCCGGGCACGCCCGCAGCGGCTGCGGCGCCGCAGACGCTGCAGTGCGGCCCTCGAGGTTGGTGAGCGTGCCCGTCCTTCTCGAGCGGCAGCGTCGGCGGCGGGACGATCGTGGTCGCCCAGCGCGCTGGAGTCGCGTCTGGAACGGCTCACCTGCAGCGCGAAGAAGGCGCGCTCCGAGCGCGGTCCGCCAGCGCTCGTCGCCAGGCCAGTCGCCGACCGGATCGGCGCCCAGCAGGACGATCGGCCTCTGATGCGTGCCCGCTCGACGCGCCTCAGCGCCTCGTCCGGCGTGTGGTAATCGCCCAGGCCGGCGCGCCTGGCAGCCGAGCTCGTTGGCGGCCAGCGGCGTCGGCAGCAGCGCCAGCCGCCGGTGCGTGCGCGAGGCTGGGCCGAGCACCGTCGCGACCGGCGCGCTCATGCCGGCCGCTCCAGAGGATCACCGCGCGCTCGCCGAGCCGCTTGGGCCAGCTCGCCGTGTCTGGACGGCGCGCCAGCAGCGCCGCGTGGTCGGTGCCGGGCGCGGCCGACACGTGGTGGCGCCGCGCAGCGTCTCCAGCCGGGTGCCGCCCGCGACCGATCGGTCACGACGCGCGCCCCGCCGCCGACGGCGCGACGGCGCAGCTCGAGCGATCGGCGGCGCGGTCGCACGAGGTCGGCTGGCGCCGGCGACGACGATCAGGTCGGCGGCGTCGAGGTCGGCGATCGGTGGCCGCGTACGGCGCCAGCTGCATCCCAGCCGGCGTCGCCCTCGGGGCCGCACACGATCGAGGCCCGCCGCCCAGCGCCTCGCTCCAGGATGCGCGCCCAGGCGTGCGCCTCCTCGTTGGTCTGCTCACCGGAGGCCAGGACCGCGACCGAGCCGGCGCCGTACCTCTCGAACGTCGCCCGCAGCCGGTCGGCGATGTGGTCAGCGAGCGTCGGACCCGGCCACCGGCTCGAGTCCGCGGCCGCCGCGGATCAGGCGCGGCGGTGATGCGCTCGCCGCGTCCAGGCTGGAGTGCGTGTAGCGGCCCGCGGTCGCACAGCCAGCCGTCGTCGACGGCCGGGTTGTTGCGCGACAGCACCGCGCCACGTGGCCTTCGCGGATGGTGGCGGAGGTGTTGCAGCCGACCGGGCACTGCGCCGCACACGGTGAGGACGTTCTGGATCTCCCACGGCCGGGCGCGGAAGCGGTAGTGGTCGAGGTGAGCGCGCCGACCGGGCACAGCTCGGTGACGTTGCCGGAGAACGCGCCGTCGTACGGCGCGGCCCTCGAACGTGGTGATGATCGAGTGCGCGCCGCGTTCTCGGTCGACCAGCTGCAGGTCGCCCGACGATCTCCTGCTGAGAAGCGCGGTGCAGCGGTAGCAGAGGATGCAGCGCTCGCGGTCGAGCTGCGATCAGCGGCGAGATCGCGACCGGCTTGTCGGACGTGCGCTTGGGCAGCGTCATGCGCGTGTTGCCCGGGCCCGTAGCGGAAGGTCAGGTCCTGCAGCGGGCACTCGCCGCCCTTGTCGCAGACCGGGCAGTCGAGCGGGTGGTTGACGAGCAGGAACTCGAGCACCGCGTCCTGGCCCTCGCTGACGCGGTCGGAGCGCGTGCTGCACGACCATGCCGTCGGCCGACCGGCGTCGGTGCAGGCGGTCTGCAGCTTCGGGCATGCCCTCGATCTCGACCAGGCACATGCGGCAGGCGCCGATCGGCCGCGCCGAGCCGCGGCTCGTAGCAGAACACCGGGCATCTCGACGCCGGCCTCGGCGGCCGCCTCGACCAGCGACATGCCCTTCGGGCACGGTGATCTCGCGGCCGTTGATGGTCGAGCGTGACGGTCGAGGTCTCGACGGTCGCCATCAGTCGGATCGTCGTCCCCGGCGTCGTCCACGTCGCCGTACAGCCGCTCGGCCAGCGCGATCTCCTCCGGCGCCTCGGCGACGGCGTCACCTGGAACGACCAACTCGGGATCCTCGCCCGTCTCCACCGGCGGCAGGCGCGCGAATGCGTCGCGGAAGTCGCTCAACGCACCAGCTCCGCGTGGCTGAGAGCGGTGCGATCGGGCTGTAGCTCGGCGAACGGGCAGCCGCCCTCGTCGATGTGGCGCTGGAACTCCGTCGCGGAAGCGGGTGACGTAGCTCGCGACGGGCATCGCCATCGCGTCGCCCAGCGGGCACAGGCACTTGCCGAGGATGCGGTCGCAGACGTTCAGCAGCAGGTCGAGCTCGCCCTGGCGGGCCTCGCCCATCTCGATCCGGCGGATGATGTCGACGCCCCAGCGGCGTGCCCTCGCGGCAGGGCGTGCACTTGCCGCAGCTCTCGTGGCGGTAGAACTCCGGCCACCCGCAGGGCGAGCTGCACCATGCAGGTGCGGTCGTCGATCACCACCACCGCGCCGCGAGCCCGCCATCGATCCGGCCGCGGCGATCGACTCGTAGTCGATGTGGGTGTCGATCTGGTCGGGCATCAGGATCGGCGTGGAGGAGCCGCCCGGGATGATCGCCTTGATCGTGCGGCCCTCGGGAGCGCCGCCGCCGTGGCCCTCGATCAGGTCGCGCAGCGTCGCCGTCAGCGGCAGCTCGTAGTTGCCCGGGCCGCTTGACGTTGCCCGAGAGCGAGAACACGCGCGTGCCCTTGACCGCTCGGTGCCGATCGTGGCGTAGGCCTCGCCGCCCATCGCGAGGATGAACGGCACCGAGGCCAGCGTCTCGACGTTGTTGACCAGCGTCGGGCGCGGCGTAGAGGCCGGCCACGGCCGGGAACGGGCGGCTTGGAGCGCGGCTGGCCGCGCTCGCCCTCCAGCGACGAGAGCAGCGCGGTCTCCTCGCCGCAGATGTAGGCGCCGGCGCCGCGGTGCAGGACGACGGTCGCGTCGTAGCCGGAGCCGAGCACGTTCAGGCCGACGTAGCCGCGCGCGCGGCGCCTCCTCGAGCGCTCGCCTGCAGCACCTCGAACTCGGTCAGGTACTCGCCGCGGATGTAGATGAACGCCGAGGTGGCGCCGATCGCGAAGCTCATGATCAGGATGCCCTCGATCAGCGCGTGCGGGTTTCGCAGCATGATCTCGCGGTCCTTGAACGTGCCCGGCTCGGACTCGTCGGCGTTCACGCACAGGTAGCGCGGGCTTGCGGTCCTTGGGCAGGAACGACGCCTTGCGCCCGGTCGGGAAGCCGGCGCCGCCGCGGCCGCGCAGCCCGGACGCGTCGACCTGCGGCGACGATCGTCGCTCCGGCTCCATCGCAGATGCGGCCTTCGAGCTGAGCGTAGCCGCCCGCCTGCTCGTAGGTGTGGATCGTCGCGGCGGTCGCCGTCGAAGTCGAGCAGGATGCGCAGGTCGGCGTCATCGCGTCAGCCTGCGCCTCGGCAGCTGCTGGCGATCAGCTCCGGCACCTGCTCCGGCCGGCAGCGGCTCGTGGTAGCGCTCGTCGACCGAGACGACCGGGCCCCAGCCGCAGCCGCCGTAGCACTCCGACCGTCTGCAGCGCTGAACATGCCGTCGCCGGTCGTCTCGCCGGCGTGGATGCCGAGCTCGCCGCTCGAACGCGCGCAGCGTGTCGCCGGCGCCGACCAGCGCGCACGAGACGTTGGTGCAGACGCAGATCTCGTGGCGCCCGACCGGCGTGCAGCCGGAACATGTCGTAGAAGGAGGCGACGACTCTTGCAGAGCGCGGGCGTGAAGCCGGTCGCGTCGGCGACCGCGTCGAACGCCTCGGTCGGCAGCCAGCCGTACTCGCTCCTGCGCGAGCCGCAGCGCCGGGATGATCGCCGAGCGTGCGCTCCGGGTAGAGCGCGATCACGTCCTGGATCCGGTCGTCGCAGCGGCTGGCCGGTGTCGGCGCACGCGGCGCCGGCTGCGGCATCGCGGGCGCGTCTCGGCGGGCGCCGGCCAGCGTCTCGGCGGTTGGCGGGATCGGCTCACCGGTCGGCCTCTCCCATCACGCCGTCGAGCGAGCCGACGACCACGATCAGGTCGGCGATGTAGCGGTTGACGGCCATCATCGCCGGTCGACTGCAGGCTGACGAAGCTGGGCGCCCGGAAGTGGATCCGCCACGGCTTCGGGCCGCCGTCGGAGACCAGGTAGCAGCCGAACTCGCCACGCGGCGACTCGACCGGCGTAGTAGATCTGGCTGGGCGGCACGCGGAAGCCCTCGGTGACCAGCTTGAAGTGGTGGATCAGCGACTCCATCGACGTGTGCAGCTCGTGGCGCGGGCGGCAGCACGTGCTTGCGGTCGTCCGCCATCACCGGCCCGGCGGGCATCGCTGTCGAGGCACTGCTCGATCGAGCTTCACCGACTCGTACATCTCCTTGGTGCGGCACATCAGCCGGTCGAACGCGCGTCGCCGCGCTCGCCCGTGATGACGCTCGAACTCGAGCTGGTCGTAGGCCAGGTACGGCTCGGCGCGGCGCAGGTCGTACGGCACGCCGGTGGCGCGCAGGTTCGGGCCGGCAGGCCCATCGCGATCGCCGTCTCGGCGCGTGATCGTGCCGATGCCGCGGTAGCGGTCGCGCCACACCGAGTTGCCGGCCACCAGGTCGAGGTACTCGTCGATCCGCCGCGGCATGTCTGCGCAGAAGCGCTGGCACTCGGCGTAGAAGCCCCTTGGGCAGGTCCTCGGCAACGCCGCCGAACTGCGGGTAGCGGTCGTGCATCCGCACGCCGGTCACCATCTCGAACAGGTCGAGCACGCTTGTCGCGCTCGCGCAGGCAGTAGAAGAAGAGCGAGATCGCGCCCAGCTCGACGCCGCTGGTGCCGAGGAAGATCAGGTGGCTGTGGATGCGGTTCAGCTCCGCGAACAGGGTGCGGATCCACTGCGCCCGCTCCGGCACCTCGATCCCGATCAGCCGCTCGACCGCGCCCACGTAGGCCAGCTCGTTGGCGAAGAAGGCCGAGGTAGTCCATCCGCGGCGCGTAAGGGATGCCCTTCCAGTACGTCTTCTGCTCGAAGTTCTTCTCGAAGCCGGTGTGGACGTATCCGATGTCGGCGTCGAGGCCGACCACGACCTCGCCGTCCAGGGTCACGATCAGCCGCAGGACGCCGTGCGTCGAGGGGTGGTTCGGGCCGAAGTTGACGGTGATCAGGTCGCTCGCCCTCGCGGCGGGTCGATCTTGCCTGGCGCGCCGGGCGGGATCTACGCACGGCTGCCAGCAGCGGGCACGACCGGGCTGGATGCGTGTCGGTCGCTCGCTCAGACCGCGTCCGTGAACTGGACCGGCTCGCCGCCGATCGGGTAGTCCTTGCGCAGCGGATGGCCGTCCCAGTCGGACGGCATGATCAGGCGCCTGAGGTTGGGATGGCCGTCGAACCGGATCCCCATCAGGTCGTACTGCTCGCGCTCGTGCCAGTCGGCCGTGGGCCACACCGAGACGACGCTCGGCACGCTCCTCGCCGTCCTCGATGCAGACCTGCAGGCGGACGCTGCTCGGCTCGGCCCTCGCCGATGTGCGCGAGGTGGTAGCGTGACCGCAGAAGCGGGTGGCGGCATCGGCGGTCGACCGTCTCCGGGCGTGCCCCAGCTGCCCGTGCGGTTGATGTCGCGGCCGCGCTCGCGTGCCGAAGTAGCCGGCCACCTCCTCGCCGTAGCCCAGGTAGTCAACGGCGGTGACGGCCGACAGGAAGTTCTTGCCCGTGCTGGTCGCGCAGGCTCGGGCAGGCGACCTCGACGAGCTCGCTCCGGCGCACCGTCAGCGTGGGCATGTCGACGCATCGCTCGTGCGCCGACACGGCCCGGGCACGGCCTGCTCGACCGCCGCTGCGAGCTGCGCGCGGCGGTCACGCCTTCGACTTCTCCAGGTCGTAGGCCGGCGCGATGCCGGCGCGGATCTTCTTCTGGATCAGCAGCAGGCCGTCGACGACGGCCTCGGGCCGGGGCGGGCAGCCCGGGCACGTGCACGTCGACCGGCACCACCTTGTCGACGCCCTGCAGGATCGCGTAGTTGGCGAACATGCCGCCAGAGCTCGAGCAGGCGCCCATCGCCATCACCCACTTGGGCAGCAGCATCTGGTCGTACGACCTGGCGCAGCGGCGGCGCACCATCTTGCGCTGACACGCGGCCGGACACGATCATCAGGTCAGACCTGGCGCGGCGAGGAGCGGAACACCTCGGCGCCGAAGCGGGCGATGTCGTATCGCGGCGACGGGCAGCGACATCATCTCGATCGCGCAGCAGGCCAGGCCGAAGCCGGCCGGCCGAGATCGAGTTGGACGACGTCCACGCCATCGCCTTCTCGACCGTCGTCAGCATCACGCACTGCTCCAGGTCGCCCGCGCGCACGGCCTGCGAGGTGCTGACCGGCGTCACCGCCATTCGAGCGCGCCCTTCCTCCACACGTACACGTAGGCGACCACCAGCAGCGCGACGAACGACGGCCATCTCGGCGAACGCCGAAGGTGCCGAGCGCGGTGCATGCTCAGGGCGAGCGGGTGGAGAACACGATCTCGATGTCGAACACGATGAACAGCATCGCCGTCAGGTAGTACGGAGATCGTGAACCGGTGGGCGTGGAACTGCATTCGCCGAGACGCCCGGACTCGACAGGGGATCGCGCTTGTCACCGGCCCGCCGTTTGCGAGCGCGTGTCGAGGGCGAACGTGCGCGAACAGGAGTGACAGCGGAATCGCCAGTGCGATCGCTGCGAAGCACCAGCACGGCTGCCCAGTCGCCCCAACACTCGGAGCGCGACTATAGCACCGGCCTGAGACGGTGTGACGATCTCGCCATCAGGCGGCAGAGACCGCATAACCAAGACGCGGGTATCCTGTGTTGACAGAAGTCATGGCCGGTCAGCGCTCGTGCTCATGTTCCGAGGGCTTCGCTACGATATGAGAAGGTAACGGCGCGCACTGCCGGGCTCTTTGAGGAGGACGACTGGACCGCATGATCACCGATCACCGAACGGGCGGCCGAGAAGATCAAGGAGCTGATGGCCGCCGAGGGCGATCCCTCGCTGACTGCGCTCCGCGCGTCGCTGTCGAGGGCGGCGGCTGCTCGGGCTTCCAGTACGCGCTCGGATTCGACTCCGCCGCCGGAGGACAACGACGAGGCCTGAGGGCACTCGGCGTGCGGTGATCGTCGACCGCTGCTAGCCTGTCCTACCTGGAGGGCGCCAGCGTCGATTACATCGACGGCCTGACCGGCGCCGGCTTCCAGATCGAGAACCCCAACGTGGTGGCGCGCCTGCGGCTGCTGGCAGCTCGTTCCAGGCCAAGGACGGTGCCCGGCTGCGGCGCTGACGCCGATGACGGCTGCGGATGCGACCTGGCTGCGGCTGCTCGCACTAGCGACTCGCCAGCGCCAGGCCCGCGGGGTAGGGTGCTGCATCCTGATCGTGCGGTCAGGTAGAGTTTGGATCAGACTCAAGCAGCTCTGGAGGTTCGGCGTCAGACGCGAGAGTCGTCGACATCACCATCATCGGCGGCGGGCCGCACCGGCCTCGCCGCCGCCTACTACGGTGGCGCATCGCGACGCCTCTCGGTGCGGATCGTCGAGAGCCTCGAGCAGCTGGGCGGCCAGGTCTCGGCGCGTCTACCCCGAGAAGCACATCTTCGACGTGGCCGGCTTCCCCAAGGTGAACGGCCAGGAGCTGATCGACCAGCTGACCGAGCAGGCGCATGCAGTACGAGGCCGGAGGTGCGCCTGGGCGAGGGTGGTGGAGACGATCGAGCACCGCGACGACGACGTGATCGAGCTGCACACCGCGGCCGGCGAGACGCTTCCTGCGACCCGCACCATGATCATCACCGCCGGCCACGGCGCGTTCAACCCGCGCACCCTGGGCTGCCCGAGCTGGAGGCGTTCGCAGGGCGCCGGCCTGCACTACTCGTCAAGGAGAAGGCCGCACTTCGCCGGCAAGCGGGTGGCGCTGGTGGGCGGCGGCGACTCGGCGCTGGACTGGGCGATGAACCTGCAGGACACGGCCAGGCTGCCGATCGCGCTTTGATCCACCGCCGCGATCGCTTCCGCGGCCTCGAGTCGTCGGTGAACGACGGTGCAGCGGCTGGCCGACGAGGGCTGCGTCGAGATCCTGACGCCGCACGAGGTCGCGCGGCGCCGAGCGGCAACGGACGGCTGGAGGCGATCACCGTCGAGAACACCGGAGACCGGCGAGATCGCGCGGATCGAGGTGGACGCCGTCGTCACGCTGCTCGGCTTCATCTCGCACCTGGGCCACGATCGCCGAACTGGGGTCTCGAGTTCGAGAACAAGCGCCAGATCAGGGTCGCCCCAGCATGCGAGACAAACCTCCCGGGCGTCTACGCGGCCGGCGACGTCCGCCGGCTACGAGGGGCAAGATCACGCTGATCACGGTCGGCTTCTCGGAGGCGGCGATCGCGGCGGTCACTGCGTCGCCCGCATCCGCGGCGAGAAGGTGCAGCCGAAGTACTCGACCGAGTGAGGCGTCTGCGGGGATGCGGAGCATGACGCGACCGGCGCCTGGCGGACATCCTCGGCCCCGACCTGCGCTGCGTGTTCGTCGGCATCCAGCCCGGGTCCGCTCAAGTCGAGGGCCGGATTCCACTTCCAGCCAACCCGCGCAACGACTTCTGGCGGCTGCTGGCCGGGGCGGGCCTGACGCTCGCGCCTGCTCGAGCCACCGCACAGCGGGACGAGCTGCTGGCTGGCGGACTGGGGCTGACCAACGCCGCGCGGCGGGTCACTCGCGGCAGCGGCGAGCTGCCGCACCGACTTCGCGGACGCCGCCCGGCGGCTGGGGCGGTCGCTCACTGACCTGTTCACCCAGCGGCGCGTTCTGCGTTCGTGGGCGGCGGCGACGCCAGCGCATAGTGACGGGCGCGTTCGGCGAGCGCCCCGACCACGGGCTGCAGGCGCGAGCTGGAGGGCGGCCGCTGTTCGTGCTGCCGTCCACTCTCCCCGCCGATGCGGCGGTGCCCCTACCCAGCGAAGCTGCAGTGGTTCCGGGAGCTGGCCGAGCTTTGCTGGATCGGCCTCCGGGGCTGACGCACGTCTCAGCCGGGTCCCCGGGCACCCACGACGGACGAGGAGCGCAGGCGACATGGCAGAGCTGGGGCGGGGAGACTCGCTGCCAGGCGGTCGACAACTTTCCCGGTCTCGGGCGAGACGATCCCGAGTTGCGGTGGATGCACTGGCTGTGGCCTTGGATCGAAGGGTGCCGCCGCGCCTGGTGGGAACGCGTCGCTGGGGCGCGCTCGACGCCGGAGGTCTGGCGGAGCGGATCGCGGCGGCCGCGGATGAGATCGCCGCGGGGAAGCGACGACGATGGTTCCCCGATCGATCGTGTTGCCAGACCGGCTCCGGCTCCTCTGTCTCAGAACCTGAACGCCAACGGTGATGCGGCCGCGACTGGCCGGAGACGGTCGTGCATAGCGCGACCACGCGTCAACATGGGCCTGGTCGTTTCGGAGGCGACGTGTTCCCGTCGGCCCGTGCACCTGGCGGCGCTGGATCGCGCCTGAAGCCCACGAGCTGCTGCCGGCGGTAGCGCAGGCTGGGCGGCTCGACTCGCGCGCAAGGCTGAGCGGTTCGCGGACGTGGCCAGGCACGGGCGCACGCGCCTGATGGACGCCGTGCCTGTGACGCTAAGGGCCAGGAGGTTCGGCGACTACGCGGCGCACGCAGGTGCGCGAGAAGCACGCGCGGATCGAGGGCGACGCGCTCGAGCGGCACTGGGCAAGATCCCGCTGGGCGGCACCGCGGTCGGCACCGGGCTGAACTGCCGCATCGCCAGTTCGCGGCGCAGGTGCGCGATCGGCTGTCGGCTGACACCGGGCGCCGGATCCTGCCCCCGGCCGACCCGAACTCAGGCTGCATGGCCAACCGCGATGGGCTGGTCGGCGGCGTCGCGCGGCGCTGAAGGGTTCTCGCCGTGTCGCTGACCGAAAGATCTCGCCGAACGACCTACGCTGGATGGGCTCGGGACCGCGGAGGCGGGCTGGGCGGGATCACTCGTCCGGGCTCGGAAGGCACGCCGCTCGATCATGCCGGCACAAGTCGTCGACCCGGTGGATCTCCCGCGGTGGTGTGCCAAGGTGTCGGCGCAGGTGATCGGCAACGACACGGCGAATCGATCGGGCGGCCTGCCGGGCAGCTTCGAGCTGAACGTGCAGATCCACGCATGATGGCCCGGCGCCTGCTGCAGTCGGTGGCGCCGCTCAGCTCGACCTGCGCGGCGCTGTTCGCTGGCGAGAAGATGCGATGGACGGGATCGAGGCCAACCGCGAGGGTCCGCGAAGCTGCCAACGGCGTGACCTTTCGCTGGCGACGCGACGGCGCTCAATCCCTATCGGCTACGACCGCGGCGGCGACTGGTCCGTGAAGACGCAGCGGCCATCGGTTCTGCCGCGCCGAGTGGCTACTCGAGCACGGGGTGGACGCGGAGACGCTGGACAAAGGCGCTGGATATCTGCGGGCGATGGCCCGCAGGTTCGTCGGAGGAGCTGACCGCCAGACCGTCGTCCTGCAGCCACCGCGTACGCGATCACGCCCACCAGCTCGCTCATCAGCACCGCCAGCGGCATCGCCATGAGCTGCCGCTGCGCACTCCTGCACGCCCTCGCCGGGCTTTCCGGCGGCCGGGCACATCGGCGGCTCGCCGATTGGCGTTGCCGTGCGCCACTCGCCTAGCCGCCTCGGTCGGCGCGCGCCAAAGCTCGGTCCGCGATCGGCGTCGGAGCCCCCATCTCGCGTCGCGATCTCGCCTCGTCCCCGCACGCGCGCGTCAGCGCAGCGTCGCGGGCCACCGCACCTGATCGTGTGACCTGAGCGCGAAGTCAGCTCTCGTCCTGCACGCTGCGCCAGATGACGCGGCGCCAGCGAGCGGTTATCGCGGGGGTGGCGACTGCGACATCTGAGCGCAACTCGCGATCGAACATCCTGACGCGTGCGACCAGCTGCATGCCCGGCCGCCTGGCGCTGGTCGAACTCGTCCGGGCAGCGCCCGACGCAGCACCCGCCCCGAAGCGTACTGACTCGAGCGTCTGCCGTAGGCCGGCGCCAATCGCCCGCTCGCGCGCCATGTCGCCCGATCCACCTCGACGCGTGCAGACTGCACAGCCGTACGCGGCCCGGCCGTAGCGAAGGCCTGGTGCGGTGTAGGCCGGCGACGCCCGACCAGCGGCACCGCTCCCTCCGACGGATCAGGTCCGAACGTGTCGCCGTGTTTCCGGGGTTGCGAGCTCGCGACGGCAGCCCGCGACACCATGATCCGGACGCGCCCCTCGTGAGTCAGCGTCACTCCCAGCGCGCCCACCGGCTGCGGCCCCGCGTCAGCGCGCGCAGGCTGGAGGCCGGCAGACTAAACCACGCCCAGGGCGAGGCTGCGCGAGTGGCCGGCCCCGGCCTGCACGGCCTCGCGGGGATCAGCCGCTTCTCCGCCACCAGCCGAAGGGGTGCTCGGAGCTCGTCGTTCCACGCTCATCGGGCCGCCGCCAGCTCGCCACGATCTGGTCAGAAGTGCCCCTGGCGCCAGTTGAACGGGCGGCTGCCACGCCCCTCGTCAAGCTCGACGCGGGCGATGGCTGCGCTCGCGCTCGAGGATGCACGTCCTCGAACACCCCGGAGCGGCGCGCATGCCACGATGTGCTGGAGAGGTTCACGAGCGTCGCTCATCGCGGGCGGCTCGCTGGTGCGGTCCTTTGGCCGCCAGAAAATCGTCGCGCACCGGCGCGCTGGTCTGGCCATCGCATCCGCGCACCACCACGCCTGCATTGACCGCCGGGCACCTCGCCTCGCACGCGCAGCCTGCTGGACTGCGTCGAGGGGCACCTCTGTTCGTCTCCGGTCGGTCAGCCGTCGCGACTCGTTGGCCGTGGATCAGCCATGGTCCGGGACGAGCCGCTCGGCGAGCCGCGTCTCCCGAGGTGGAGCCGCCGCCTCAGTGCGGCCGCGGCCGCCTCACGCAGCTGTAGCCAGCGTAGCGGTGGCGGCCAGTCGTCGATCGGCGACCAGGTGCTCCGGCCATCTCGCCTCGAGCAGAGCCGCGCGGCGTTGTGCCGGCGGCCACGTCGCGCTCACTGCCGGCAGGTCGATCGCCTCGTCCACGCTGGCGTATGCCGCCTCCGTCGCGCTCATGTCGCGGGCCGCCTCTCGCGCATCGCCTCGCGGCGACGGCGCCAGCGGTGGCTCCAGCAGGGTCAGCGAGTTGATCCGCTCCTGGTTTCGCACCGCGTGGCGCGATCGCCACGCCGTCGCGCCAAACCCGTCGCCGATCAGGCCCGCCTGGTCGATTCCGCAGGCATCCAGCACCTCGTGCAGGTCGTCGGCGTGCTGTTCGATCGTGGTACGCGGGCCCGACCAGGGCAGCGGCCGTGGCCGCGCAGGTCGAAGGCAACGACCAGCCGGCCCCGCTCGAGCATCCGCGCAACCCGCTCAACCGGCGGGCGTGGCCGCCGCACGTCATGCGCAGGCAGACGGCCGGGGGCAGTCGTCAGAGCCCCACCGCAGAATCCAACGCCGTCATCGACCGCCAGATTCCGGGTCAACGGTCGATCGGCAGTCCCTCGGGATTGGATGCGGGGTCGTCGGGGACATCCGCGTAAGGCCACCTTGCCGGTGGTCGCCCGCTGACGCCGGCCTGCTGTCTGAGCGCGAGCTGCGAGACCGGGTAGACCAGCTCCCTCGCCGCCGTTGCGCGCGCCAGACGCGACGAACACGCGGGCCGTCCCCGGCGCCTTACGAAGCAACTGCCCCGTGAAGGGCGGACGAGTGCGAAGTCCGCGGCGCGCAGCCGGCGCGCCTGCCCCTCGATCAGCACCCAGGCACTCGCCGCTCACGACCAGGAGGTCTCCTGGCCCTCGGCGGCGTGGTAGTAGCAGTTGGGCTGGCCCGGCCACACCCACCTGACGTTGATGCCGTAGTGCGGGAACTGCTGCGAGCCCTCGACGCGACCCCGGCTCCGAACTTCTCGTTGTGGATCCAGGGCGCCTCGCGGGCGTTGACGATGAACCACCTGTCGACCCGGCCGGCTTCCTGCAATCGGGGCCGTCCTCCATCGGGGCTTCCGGAACCATGTGGATCTCCTCCCGTGGTCAGTGCGCGGCGACCCGCGAGCTGCCGCTCGCGGCCAGGCGCTGCTCGTCGCGCACGGTAGCTCGATCGCACCGGCGGCCCTTGCGGCACCGGACGCGTGACCGATCGCCTCGCCCTGCTCGCGCATCCAGCGGAACTGGGCGGGCGTCACCCAGCCGGTCGAGCTGGCAGGTGCCGGTCGCTCGGCTGCAGGTACTGGCCGATCGGCTGACCACGTCGCGCACGCGGTCGCGGAGATCGCGCATGACCCCGACCACGTCCTGGTCGGTCTACCGCCCATCCCGCGATGGTCGCCGCTCTTGGTCAGCTGGCGGCGGCGCCACCGAAGCTAGCTCGGCCCACGCGTGCCTTGGCGGCCGGTCGAGCTGGCGCAGCGCCTTGCGGTAGTCTGCACGCCTGCCGGCGCAGCCGCCAGTTCGAAGCGCTCGACGTCATCCCGATGTTGGCGGTTGAACACGTCCGGCCGGGCAGCGAAGCACCGTCCGCAGCGCCACCGCTCGCGGAAGCCCGGGAAGTCGGGTACCAGCCACCTCGACGCCGCACTCAGGGGGCGCGGCGGCGGATGGCGCGGATCGGTGGCGGCGAAGTGGCCCGGCCCCGCGGTCGGGCCGGTCGTCCCGGTCGACCAGAGTGAGCGACGACGTGGCGCAGCCCCATCGCGTGCACCGCCGTCACGACGCGCAGCTGGCTCCAGCGGCTCCAGGTGAACGCCCTCGGGGCGGCCCGAGGTGACGGCGCAGATAGCGGCAGGCGCGCGTGCGGGCGATCGCCCGCGATCTGGAAAGGTGGCGGTGCCGCGTCCCAGCGCCCGCCAGATGTTGGGGCGACGCGCCTCCTCACAGAACGGTGTGCAGTGCCGTCCGTCGCCGCATGATCCCCTGCAGCTCGGCAAGCGCGCGTGTTGCCCGACGGGGCGCTTGCACCTTCATCCCAGGCGAAGGGCCGATTTCACGGGCGAAGCTCGGAGTAGGGCATCAGACGGCGGCGGGGAGCGGGTCGAATGCAGATCTGGAACCGCTCCTCGAAGGCATCTCGCGCGGCGCGGGGCGGAGGTCGTCGACCGTCACCGCACGGCCGTGCCTCGACCGACACCGACGGCGGAGTGTCGGCGCCGCGCAGGCCGCAGTGCGTCCAGCGGACTGCTCGTAGACGTCGAGGTCGAGATCGGCGTTGATCGAGCCCGTGCGTGGTCACCCAGCGCACGCAGCTCCGCACTGCCGATCGACGCCACGCTTGCGGTCGCCATCACCCACGCGCCGCTGGCGTGGTCTGCCCTCACGCGGCCCTCGACGCGTCGAACCCGGCCGGGGGTGTCCGATCACCACCTGCTCTGAGGTCAGGCCACGCATGCGCGCCGGGCACGGGGTCAGCTGCCGCGGCCGGTGCAGGTCGAGCACCGGGTGTGCAACCACCTGCCCGGGGCCGTGGTACGTCGAGCGCCCGCGCGGCCCGGCCTCCACCACCTCGGTGCCGCGGCGCGTCGCGCTCGACCGCTTTGGCCATCAGCGCTCCTCCCCGCGCACCGCACCGTGATCCGAGCGTGATCACCGGCTCGTGCTCGATGCCAGCATCACCGTGTCGGGGACGGCCCCCTGGCTGCAGGCGGCCCGCCAGGTCGGTCATCGTCTCGAGCGCGCGTCCCGATGCGGTAGTCACGCCAGAGCTCGATACGGGATACGCGCCGGTCTGCGACCCGAGCGCCTGCTCGTCCCAGCTCTCGAGGCTGGCCCTGATCTGGGCCATGAACTGCGCGGCGTAGGCGCCCGTCACACCAGCCGGTGGTCGTAGGACGAGGCACGAGGAACATCATGTGGCGGATCGCGATCGAGTCGTTGCCGTGGCGGTCGGTGATCACCACCGGCCGCTTCACGATCGCCTCGACGTCGAGGATCGCGACCTGGCCCTCGGGGATGATCGGCGTGCCCATCAGCGCGCCGAACACGCCGGGGTTGGTGATCGTGAACGAGCCGCCCGACCATCTCGTCGGGCGTGAGCGTCTTGCGTGCGGGCCTTCTCGGCCATCTCGATCACGGACCGCGACGAGGCCGACCAGGTTCATCTCCTCGGCGTGGTGGATCTGACCGGCACCATCAGGCCCTTGCGCGTCGTCGACCGCGACCGCCATGCCGAGGTTGACGTAGCTTCTTGATCGGCGCCGACTCGCCCCGCACCTCGGCGGTTGACCCACGGCCAGCTGCCGGATCGCGTCGATCGTGGCGCGGGCGATGAACGGGATGTAGGTGAGGTTGACGCCGTAGCGCTCTGGTAGCTCAGGCTTCCCACTTCTTGCGCAGGTTGACGACGCCGGTCATGTCGACCTCGATCACGGTGGTGACGTGCGCGGCCGTGTCGAGCGAGGTGGCGCATGTTGCCGCGCGATCACCTTGCGGATGGTGTTGAACTGGTGAAGCTCTCGTCGCCGCCGCTCGCGAGCTCAGCGCCCGCTGGTCGCGGGAGCCGGCGCGCGGGCGGCGCCGCGGCGCGGCAGGAACGGCGGCCGGAGCGGGCGGCGCAGCCGGCGACGACGGCTGCCTCGCTCGGCGGGCGGCGCGAAGTGGGGCACGTCGTGGATCACCGGCTGCGGCCTGGGCGCCGTCCGAGTCGATGAACGCCTGCACGTCCTTCTTGGTCACGCGCGCCGCCGCGCCCGGTGCCGGTGATCTGGTTCATGTCGAGTCGGTGCTCGGCCAGCATGCGCGCGACCACCGGCGAGATGAAGGTCGCGGCCGGCATCGTCATCGTCCTGCCGCCGTTGCCGCCGTTGGCGGCCTGCGGCTCGGGGGCAGACCGCTGCACGACGACGGTCGTCTGCGACAATCTCGGGGTGTCCGACGTCTCCTCGCGTCGCTGTCGGCGGCGGCCGGCGGCGGCAGTGTCGGCAGTGCGCATCGGCGCCACGGCGTCGCCCGCGGCGATCACGCGCGATGCGCGTGTTCACCGGCGCCGACGGTGCTCGCCGTCGGTGGCGAGGGATCTCGCGGACGATCCCGGACGCCGGCGACGGCACCTCCGTGTCGACCTTGTCGGTCGGAGATCTCGACGATCGTCTCGTCGGCCTCGATGTGCGCTCGCCGACCTGCTTCATCCAGCGGGTGATCGTGCCCTCGGACACGCTCACGCCCATCTGCGGCATTACGACATCGACGGCGGTTCCTGTGGCCATGCGGCGGCTCCTCGTTCTAATCAGGCGGCGAGGCGTTCGATGCCGCCAGCACGTCTCCGGGCTGGGGCAGGTACCGCCTTCTCGAGAGAGGTGGTGAGAACGGCACCGGGGTGTCCGGCGCGGTGATGCGCATGACAGGGGCGTCAGGTGTCTCGAACGGCCTCCTCAGCGATGGTGCGCCGCGATCTCAGCGCCGAAGCCGCTGGTGTGGTGTCCTCGTGCGGCACGATCACCTTGCTGGTCTTCGCCACGGATGCGAGCACCGCCTCCCTGTCCCCAGGGCGTGATCGTGCGCAGGTCGATGATCTCGACCGAGGTTCCCGTCGCTGCTCGGCGGCGGCGCTGGCCGCCTCCCTCGGCTGTGTAGACCATCGCCCCGCAGGTGATGATCGAGAGGTCACTGCCCTCCTGGTGCACGCGCGCCTTGCCGAACTCGACGGCCGTGTGTCGCCGTCCGGCACCTCGCCCTTGATGCGGCGGTAGGAGGTGCTTGTGCTCGAAGTAGAGCACCGGGGTTGGGGTCGCGGATGGCCGACAGGATCAGCCCCTTGGCGTCGGCCGGCGTCGGCCGGGCATGCGATCTTGAGGCCCGGGCAGTGGGCAGAAGAGGCCTCCGGGTTCTGGCTGTGGAACGGGCCGCCGAGCCGCCGCCGGAGGGCAGGCGAACCACGATCGGCACGGGCGTGCCGACGCGGTAGTGCTGCTTAGCAGCGACGGTGACCAGCTGGTCGAAGGCGCAGGAGACGAAGTCCGAGAACTGCATCTCGCAGACCGGGCGCATGCCCATCAGCGCCGCGCCGGTGCAGGCGCCGACGATGGCGGTCTCGGACAGCGGCGAGTCGATCACGCGGTCCTCGCCGAACTCCTGCGGGAAGCCCCTGCGTGCACCTTGAACGCGCCGCCGTAGACGCCGATGTCCTCGCCGATCAGGAACACGCGCGAGTCGCGCCGCATCTCGTCGCGGAGGCCGTCTGAGATCGCCTGCAGGTAGGTCTTCGATGGCCACGACTCGTTCCTTCGTAGCTATCGGTGATGGGGGTGTCCAGCTCTTCGGGCTCGGCGTAGACGCCGGACGCTCGGCTCAGGCGGCATCCGGGCAGCAGGGCTCTCCTCGGCCCGCTTCATCGCCTCGTTCAGGAGCTTCTTCACCTCGACGGTGATCTCGTCGTCGACTCGCTCGTCGAGGCACGCGCTGCTCCTTCAGCCAGCGCCGGTGGCGCTCGATCGGATCCGTTCCTTGCGCACATGCCTCGAGCAGTCTCGCGGGACGTAGAACGCGTCGTCGTGGACGGCGTGGCCCCTCCATGCGCAGCAGTCCGAGCTCGAGCAGCGTCAGGCCGCCGCCCTCGCGCGCCTTCTCGATGGCGCGCGTGGGCCTCCGCGGTAGACGGTGAGCGACGTCGCTGCCGTCCACGCACGACGCCTTCGAAGCCGTAGGCGGCCGCGCGGTCGGCGAGGTGGCTCGACGCGCGAACTCGAGCCGGTTCGGCGTCGAGTAGGCGTACTGGTTGTTGTCGCAGATGAAGACGACCGGCGAGCTGGTGAACGCCGGCCAGGTTCATCGCCTCGTGCGCGTCGCCGCGCGCCGATCGCGCCGTCGCCGCTCCAGCCCACCGCGACGCGCGCGCTCGCGCGCGGATCTGGAACGCGAGCGCGCAGCCCGACCGCGACCGGCATCAGCGCCGGCAGGTGGCTGACCATCGCGATCAGGCCGAGCCGGATATCGGCCATGTGCACGTTGCCGTCCTTGCCCGTCGTCGGGCCCGTCGGCGCGGCCCATGTACTGGGCGAAGATCCGCCACGGCTCGGTGCCGCGCGTCACGTGAACGCCCATGTCGCGCTGGATCGGCGTGCCCACGTCCTCGGGCCGCATCGCCGTCGCGACGCCCACCGCTGCACCCTCGTTGCCGCGACCCGTGTAGAAGCTGCCGGGGATCTTGCCCTGGCGGTAGAGGATGATGCCCGCGCTCCTCGATCCCGCGCGTGATCAGCA
>ERZ1370068.4270-contig-3352_pt1 | contig 44265 bp, 74 predicted proteins | sample MGYA00561227_ERZ1370068 | MGnify/ENA primary metagenome ERZ1370068 (study PRJEB38410, sample SAMEA6850437) | metagenome | study: Metagenomic assessment of the ecological functions of the soil: analysis of the soil microbiota associated with the...
TTGTACTTCGTTCAGTTACGTATTGCTGATTTCTTTTTCCCGTGCAATCGCGTCGCGTGGATCGTTAAAGCGCTCGTAATACACCAGTCGGTTAACCTTGTAAGTCTTCGTGAAGCCTTCTATCTGGCGTTCTGATGTTGCCAGACCCGTCGCATTAGGCTGTTGGTTATTCCGGTATAGAGAACGACGCGGCTGCGATTGGTCATCATGTACACGTAGAAAGCCTTCATGGATTCGTGAGGTCCTTCGCTTCGCTATCTGTCATCCCGAGCGTAGCGAGGGTACCTCGCATCAGAGCGCAAGATTTTCAAACTACCCTCGATCATCATTGCTTCGATCGCGTTCAGCTGGCAGCAGTAAACGCGCGATTCCAACGTGTGAGGTCACTTCGCTTCGCTCAGGATGACATTCATCCGATTACGCAGCCTTTTGTCGTTCAGCGGCGTGCTTGGCCGAAAGCTCGCACAAATACGTCTTCGAGCGAAGGACCGATTTCGTGAATCTCGGAGTGACTCACGCCGACTTTGCGCAATTGCTCGTCGATCTGGGCGCGCTTGACGCTCTCATCGACCAGCAAATGCATCGATTGACCGAAGACAGTCGCACTGCGCACGCCGCGCATCTCGTGCATGGCATGCAGCGCCGTCGTCACGTGATCGCAAGTCACGTCGAGCCGGCGCGTGCCCGGCGGATTCACGTCGGGCAGTTGTTTTAACTCGTCCGGCTCGCCGCACACGATCAGCTTCGACATGTAAATGTAGCCGACATGGTCGCAGCGCTCCGCTTCGTCCATGTAATGCGTCGTCACGAAAAGCGTCATGCCTTTGCCGGCGAACTCGAAGAGCAAATCCCAGAGCTCGCGCCGCGCGACCGGATCGATGCCAGCGGTCGGCTCATCGAGAAAAAGCACGGTCGGCCTGTGCATCAGCGAGCAAGCCATGGCCAGACGTTGACGCCAGCCGCCGGAGAAGAGCTGCAGCGCGTCGGTTGACGATACGGCTCGAGATGCGTCGATGCGCGATCAGTCTCGTCGCGCCGCTGGTTCAATTCGCGACCGCGCAGGCCGTAAAGTTTGCCTGCAAAAATGCAGGTTCTCGTTCACCGTCAGCTCGTCGTAGAGCGAAAATTTTTGCGACATGTAGCCGATCATTTCCTTGATCGGTTCGATATCTCGCACGACGTCGTGGCCCCCGATGCGCGCCGTGCCTTCGGTCGGCTCGAGAATTCCGCACAGCATCCGGATCACGGTTGATTTGCCGGAACCGTTCGGGCCGAGAAAGCCGAAGATGGAACCTTTGCCGACCGAGAATGAAACATGATCCACGGCCGTGAATGTGCCGAAGCGCTTCGTCAGGCCTTCAACTTCAATCATCGGCTCACTCATGGAATCAGCAACCACGAATGGACACGAATGGACACCAATTCATAAGACAATTCGCTCCCACTCTAGTTTCCGGTGTTTGAAATTAAGAATCACTCCGACACGCAAGTTCGTAATGCGCAGATAATTTAACATCAACCCACGTTCGTGATCGGTGATCCGATCGATAACCTTGGTGTCCACAACAGTGGAGTTGAAGACGATAAGGTCTGGGACAAAGGCGCCGACTCGCTGGCCTTTGTAGAGAACGTCGAATGCGGGTTGCCTGCTTAAATGGAATTTGGCGCAGCCCAAACTCCACAACCAGTGCATTTTATCAGCTTCTCAACAATTCCGTGGCCAAGTGTGTTAAGGACCTCGATCGCGCAGCCAATAATTTGAAAGACTTCGGTCCTTGAACAGTAATTTCTCGTGATTCGTGTCCATTCGTGTCTATTCGTGGTTGTTCACTTCACATTCGGAAAATAAACATCCGCAGCCATTCCGGCGCGCAAACGATCGTCGTCGCTGGGCAAACGAACCTTTACCCCGAACACCTGCTTGATCCGGTCCGCGACGGTTTGCACGTTGCGCGGGGTAAACTCGGCCTGCCGATTTATCTGCTCGACAACGCCATCGAAATCTTTGCCCGGAAATGAATCGACACGGACGCGAACGTGCTCGCCGAGTTTGATCAAACCCAGCCACGATTCCGGAACATAAACGCGCACCCAGAGATGTCCGGTTAATATCAGCGTGGCCGCTTCGCGATTTCCCGGCAGCACATCGCCCGACTTTCACGCTGAGCACTTCAAGAATGGAATCGGCCGGCGCTGTCGACCTGCATCTCTGCTAACTGCGCGTCGATATCGGCGAGTTGTGCGCGCGCCATGCGCGACACGCATCTTCGCCGCCGCGACATTCTTCTCCTGCGTTTTCGCCGAGCTGTCGGCCCGCTCAGCGTCGCTTGAAGAAACGACTTTCCGTTTAAGCAAATCCTGCTGGCGCGCGCTTCATCGTGCAGGAATACCAATTGCGCCTCTTGCGCGTCCGCGTCGTGGATGGCTGTGTCGATTTGCGCGACGGCAAGATCGCGACGTGCTCGTCAGCTCCGAAGCATCCAGTTGCACGATCAGCTGGCCTTCGCGCAAATGATCGCCTTCCCACGCGGAAAATTTTCTCCACGCGTCCACCCATGCGCGGGCCGACATGCGCTTCGTCCACTTCGATGGTTCCCGAAACCGCCTTTCTGCGATTGCCGCAACCGGCGAGCACAGAGAAGTAACGTCAAAGCTCCTGCCGCACGCAGCAGCTGTCGATGTTCACCAACGAATGACGCGACTCACGCTTTCCGTCCCTTCGATGTCAGCGCGCCTTCGAGAACGATCTTAAGAATCCCGGAGAACCCTTCTTTCGGCATCATCCCAAGCTCCTCCATCTTCGGCGGATTCATGATCGATTGAACCATCGCCAGCAAGATTTCGATGATCAGCTTGGCCGGAACATCCTTGCGCACCATTCCCGCCCGTTGCCCTTCGACGAAAAATTTTCCGAAGTAGCGCTGGATTAGCGCGGCCCGACGGCGTTCGACGAGTTTGAAGACGTCCGGCGCTTTCTGGCGCATATCGCGCACGAACGGCGGCTTAATCTCATCCAATTCGCGGTGCGTGCCGGCCAACAACTCGCGCAAAGTCGCCGGGAAATCGTGCGGGTGCGCGCGCGTAACTTCCTTCAGCTTCGCTTCGACGCCTGCGAATTTATCGGCCAGCACGGCCTCGAGCAGATCGAACTTGCCCGGAAAATGCGCGTAGAGCGTTTTCTTGCTAATGCCCAGCTCCTCCGCCAGATCGTCCATGGTCACACTGCGAAATCCGTGACTGAAAAAGTGGACCCGCGCAGCATCGACAATTCGCTGCCGGTTCGGATCGCGCTTTCGGCTTCGCGGCCGCGGCTTTGTGTGCCGGTTTCATGTCCACGGTAGTCTTATCACAATGCGGAAACTAATCCAGTATATTTAGTTTCCACAGTCGAGCTGTCGATATTTTGATGTATCACTCTTTACCCAGTCTGGTGTAAAGCTGGAAGTGTTTGGCTCTGTTGAAAGGCTCCCCTTCGTGTCATGTCGGAGTCGCAGTCGACAACGTGCTACTTACTTCCTTATGCGCGGCTCGCTGACGAGGCATCAGAGATTCCGCTCGACCTCCGCTCGGAATGACAGACGTTGTCAACAGAGCCAAAATCCAAATCCATGCTAAATCGGTAACACACTAACGATGAGCCGGTTACTCAGGAACACCGCTACCACAAAAGCTGGGAATCAAACCGGGCCTGACCGTCGTCACAATCAACGCGCCGACAAACTATCGTCGATTGCTCGGTACAATTCCCGAAGGCGTAACTTTCTCCGATCGCTTGAAAGCGGATTCGGGTTTTGTCCACATTTTCGTCAAGAAGCGCAGCGAATTGGCGAAGAGATTGTCCATCTTGCGCGAGAAAATCGCGGACACCGGAACGGTTTGGGTTTCCTGGCCAAAAGATCGGCCGGCGTGCCTACCGACGTGACGGAAGATGTGGTTCGCGCTGTCGCGCTGCCGCTCGGATTCGTCGATGTAAAAGTGTGCGCCATTGATGAAACCTGGTCGGGATTAAAATTAATGGTTCGCCGCACAAATCGAAAACTAGCAGCCAAATGAAGGCGCACGTTTTTGTTTGGCGTTTTCATGGTCGCGACTGCTATTGCAGCGGAGCGTTGGTGGTCGCCCGACAAGTTCTACTCTATTGTTCCACCAGCCGACTGGAGGCACAGCGAGTCGAAGACGACCGCTGGCTCAGTTACGCGTTCACATCACCAGACGGACAGTCAGAAGTTCGCGTCTCAGCCACTTACCATCTCAACCTGCCCGATGTTCTGCCAGAAAACGTGCTAGACCTCGCATTCCCTAACGAACGCGGACTGGCAGCGGTAGAGCGCATCCGCGGGAAGGAATGGGATGGCTTGCGGCGCGAGTATACGAATGCACAGCACACGAAACACTGGTTAGGATAACAGCACGCCGTGGCTCCACAGCCGTGTTGCTAACGATGGTAGCTTCTGAAAAAGATTTTGAGCACTACCGCGCTAAATTCGAAGCTGTCAGTCAGTCCTCTTGAGCTTGGGAAGTGAAACCTAACCAAGCGGTGGCGCAACCAACTGGCCAGCGCGTTTGAAACGCAAAAGCTCAACCGATAATCCGACAAAGAGTAGCAGCGATCGCAAAAATGTATTCCCATAAAGCTGCGCGCCACGTGGGAATGCTAAACCGAGAGCCAGTAGCGCGAGCGCTGGCAAGGTCCACCACAAAACAGCGGAGCCTTTTCGACGAGAGAACTCGCTGGCGTAATTACTGAAAATGGGAGCATGAGCCAGGAATAGAAATAGCCGAACGAAAGCGGCGTGAGCATCAGCATCAGCAAAAGGAGCAAAGCAAATTCGATGGCATCGCTCTCCGCCGTTCGCGTATCGCGGTCGGGCATCACCGCGATAAACACGATGCCAAGTGCCAAGGCGGCGCTAATGATGATCGCGTTGACAACTGGAAAGCCAAGATCAGCAAGATTTACATAAACTGGTTTGTGCGGAGCGGATGCGGCATCCGCATCGACGCGGCGAAGCAAGCGATTGCTCACACCGATAAGGGATTGATTCTTCCAAGTGTAACTGCGCATCGGGCGCTGCCCAACGGTGACTTCGCTGTATTTTAACATTCCCGCGCTCCACTTCTCGAGGTCGTGCCAGGCTCGTTCAAATCCTCGAAACGGCGCCGGCAAGATGAGAAGCAGAAATACAAGTGTCGCGACGAGACTAATGGCTGCTTTCCAGTAACGCCGGTAAACCAGATAAATGATGGCAAGTACTGGAAACGCTTTGATCGCGGCAGCGACTGCAATCAGACCGCCACCGACAATTTCGCATTCTGCTCGGAGCGCAACGAAAGCGCCAACCATCAGCGCGAGCAAAACAAGGTTGGGCTGGCCAAGGTGGTAGCTCGACCAGATATAAACGATAACCAGCAGACTCGGAATGAGATATAGCCATGGGTTTGTTGCGCTTCGGTCGGCTCGGGCGAGAAGAGCACTCAGCTTCGCGCTGTAAAACCAGGCCGCGGAGTTGATCGCAACCAGAAGAAGAATCAATCCTCCCTGCCCGAGCAGACTCGCGCCCGCCAGAAAAAGCGCGCACGGCGGCGGATACATGAAATCGTATTTCCCAGCGCGAAAGAAATAGATTTCGTCACCAGCCAGCACATGTTTGCCGGTGGCGTGCCCAGAGTTCGTAATCAAAGATCGTGTGGCCGCGGAGGTACGCAGGAGGGAAGCACGGAAAAGACAGTGAGCCGTTACGACAAAGAGCAACACGAGAGAGCTCGCTGCTCGCGATCTGTCTAGTCGCAGGTTAAAGACTCGCACGCCGTTCCTCTAGCACATCTAAAAGCGGCAGAACACTGCCGCACTCCAAAACGTAGCCGCCTTCGGAAGCGCACATTACGCGCTTGCGTTTGGGTGCGGCGTGCTCCGCCGCTTTCACGCGACGCGCTCGTCACGCTTTGTGCGTGGCCGAGGCGATCGGCGGACGCGCCTTGTGCCAGTCTGTGCTCTGCTCATAGGCATGCGCGATTTGCAAAATGCGCGCTTCATCCAGCGGTTTGCCTAACAACTGCAAGCCGATCGGCAGGCGATGCCCATCCACCTCGGCGAAACCGCACGGCACACTGATTCCGCAGATTCCGGCCAGGTTCGCTGCGATGGTGAAGATGTCTGCAAGATACATTTGCAAAGGGTCTGCAGTGCGTTCGCCTAACTTGAATGCCGGAACAGGCGATGTCGGCGAAATCAACTGCATCGACTTTCTCGAACGCCTTCGCGAAATCCTGGCGGATCAACTCGCGCACTTTTGCGCGCGCAAATAATAGGCATCGTAATAGCCGGAGCTTAAAACGTAAGTGCCGAGAATAACTCGCCGTTTCACTTCCGGTCCGAAACCTTCCTCGCGCGTACGACCATAAAGATCGAGCACGTCTTTGGGATTTTCCGCTCGATATCCATAACGAACCCCATCAAAACGGGCCAGGTTCGCCGAGGCTTCCGCGGTGGCCGAGAATATAATAGACGGCGACCGCGTAATCAGTATGCGGCAATGAAACATCGACGATCTCTGCGCCTAACGAATTCATCTGTTTCACCGCGGCGTTAATCGCGGCTTTCACCTGCGGGTCGGTCCCTTCGATCATGTATTCCTTCGGCAAGCCCAACCGTGACTCCGCGCAAATCGTTTCCGAGCTTTGCAGCGTAATCAGGCACGGGCTCGTTAAGAGAGGTAGAGTCTTGCGGATCATGGCCCGCGATCGCGTTCATGATGAGTGCGGAGTCACGGACGGTTTTCGTCAATGGCCCGATTTGGTCGAGTGACGACGCAAACGCGACCAGACCGAAGCGCGAGACCCGGCCGTAAGTCGGTTTGAAACCGACAACGCCCGAAAGCGCAGCCGGTTGCCGAATGGAGCCGCCAGTATCGCTGCCCAATGCACCAAAGGCTGCGTCCGCGGCGACGGCCGCCGCCGAACCACCGCTGGATCCACCCGGCACGCGCGTTAAGTCCCACGGATTACGCGTCAATTTCATGGCGGAATTCTCCGTGGACGAACCCATGGCAAACTCGTCCAGGTTGGTTTTGCCAAATGGAATTGCGCCCGCGGCGCGCAATTTTCGAATGACCGTCGCATCGTAGGTCGCCCGATAACCATGCAAAATCTTTGACCCACAGGTGCACGGCTGACCCATCACGTTGATGATGTCTTTGATCGCAACCGGGACGCCGCCCAGCGGAAGATCGACATTCGCCTCCTCGGCCTCCTTGGCGGCAGCGTCCATGTCGAGAGAGATAAGCGCCGATTTCTCCATCCACCGCTTCGATGCGGGCTCGCAGCGCATCAACGACTTCGCGCGCGGAAACTTCCCGGCGACGCAACAACGATTGCAGATCGGCGATGCTCAGCGCCGGCAGATCCTTCTCCGTCATTCTACGACTTTCGGGACGATAAAAAGATCGTTGGCCTTTCGGGGCGCATTGCTCAGCGCTTGTTCCGCCGTAAACCATTCGCTCGCCGCGTCTTCGCGGAAAACGTTAAAAATGGGAAGCGCGTGCGCAGCTGCTTCGACGCGACTCACGTCCGCCTGGCGAAGTTTCTCAACGTACTTCAGCACATCATCAAGTTGCTTCTGAAACGCGTTTGCTTCCTCTTCAGTGAGATTGATTCGCGCCAGCCTGGCGACGTACTCCAACGTCGAGCTCCGAAGTCCCGGCCATGATTGTTGCTTACGAATGCAGGTTGCTGATCAGCCAGATGACTGCGACGGCAAGCGCCACCACAAGAAGGAGGAAAATGATTTGGCCTTCCCGTCGCTCTTTCCGCAACGAACGAGGGCGCCGGGAATTCCTGCTTTCGCCGATGGAGCGTCCGGCTTGCGCCGCAACTGAGACACGTAATCGTTTGTCGGTTCGATTATCTTTTGGGCCTTGGTCCGCCCTGTTTTTCTCGATCAACGGCACTTTCGCAACAAGCCGTTCGAGTTTTCGAGCCTCTCGCGCAGTTCCGCTTCCTGGCGTGCTATCTCTTCCTGCCTGCGGCGAAGCGGCGGGCTGGACTTGGGCGAACGACGAAACATCGCCATCACTTGCTCGCCAACCAAATGAAAAGAGCAAGGGCAATGGCACCAAAGATAATCAGCGGCAAAGTGAGTGCGACGCCAATCTGGAACCACTGAGAAAATGAACGTCCGTCGTTGCTCTCGTAAGAATCGGTCCCGACGTCTGGCAGCGATGCCTCGCCTTCATTTCCACCCGCCGCCTGCAACCGGCTGCGTTGCTCGTTGTACATCGAGCGCGCCTCATCCACTGTGCTCAAAGCCCGGCTCAGCTCTTTGTGCAAATCGGAGGGATTCCAACTTTTGGATCGATCGCTTCAATCAATTCCAAATGCTGACCGAAATTCTCGCGGGCTGCGCGGATCTGCTCGAGACGGCTTTGCGCGTTGTAGGCCTCGCGTTCAAGCACAACGAGCGAGCGAGTCAGTTTATCCGCCATTTCTGCGCGACCGTGCTCCAATTCGTCCTGGCGACGACTTAGTTCCTCCAGTTCGCGTTTTTGTTTTTCGATCTGCTCCTGCTGACGTTTGAGCTGGAGCAGTTGCTCCTGTGCTTTCTGCACTTGCGAATCCAGATGCTCGGGAGAATTGGCTTCGTCCTCGCTCAGTTCGAGCATTTGTTCAACCGGTCGAATTTTTCTGCCATGACAAATCAGGACTCGCCGTCCGGCTCGCTGAGCGCCATATTAAATGCCTCACTTGAGAATTCCAGATATTTTCGTTAAGCACCCGCGAAAATTTTCGTCTCAACATTTGTTCAGTCGCTACAGCGTGTCATCCCGAACGAAGTGAGGGACCTGCGCCTGCGACGTTCTGCGTCACCCTGCGGAATCAGCGTAATCGGTCATTCTGTGGGAGGTCCCTCGCTACCGCTCGGGATGACATCTGAGCGTGCTACCGCCCCGGCATCATCTCCAGCAAAACTCCCTTGAAGTATTCCGTTTCGGGAATCGTCGGCACCACGGGATGATCAGGCGCTCTGCTCGAATCGGCGCAAACGTCGCGCGGAACGCCGGGCATCGACGAGCGCATCAGAGATTGTTTGCGAAAATGCGGCGTCGCTTACGTGATGCGAGCATGAAAAGGTCGCCAGCAGACCTTCTTTCGAAAGAAGCTTGAAAGCGCGCATGTGCAGTTCCCGATAACCACGCAACGCGTCGCGTAATCCGCTCCTGGTTTTGGTAAAGGACGGCGGATCGAGAACGATCAAATCATACTGCGTCCCGGATTTTTCGGCCGCGCGCAGGAACTGAAAGACATCCTGCTCGATCCATCGCACTTTCAAATCGTTCTGCGCTGCATTTCGTTTCGCGGCTGCGATATTCTCGGAATTTTCTTCAACGCCGGTCACGTCCGATGCGCCTGCACGCGCGCAGGTCAACGCAAATGCTCCCTGATTTGTGAAACAGTCCAGCACGCGCCGGTCCCGCGCGAATCCGGCAACGATCCCATAGTTGTGTTTTTGATCGAGATAGAAGCCGGTTTTTGTCCGTGCAGGAGATCGAGTTCGAAGTTTACGTCCTCGATTTCGATCTCGATTCGCGCTGGGGCGTCTCCGCGCAAAACGTTCGTGCGCAACTCCAATCCTTCCGCCTTGCGAACCGGCGCGTCATTTCGCTCGATGATCGTGGCATGCGCTTCCGGCGCATTGGACATCGAGCCGATGCCGCCTTCGATCGCATCGGCGATTAAATCTCTTCGCATGTCCATCGCCAGCGTGAGCGTCTGCATCACAAAACAGTCGCCGTACCTGTCGATGATTAACCCGGGAAGTCCGTCGCTTTCGCTCCAAACAACGCGGCAAAGCCTTGGATCGAGATGTCGCCGCGCACGGTATTCTGCTGCTTGTGTGATTCGGCGTTTGAAGAAATCCAGGTCCAAGTCCTGTTTCCGCCGCGAGAAACGGCGCGCCACAATCTGCGACCTGGAATTGTAAATCGCGCTACCGATTAGATGATCCTTACCGTCCTTGAGCGAGATGACGTCTCCGTCTGCCGGTTTCCCAAAGACCTTCAGGACTTCGCTCGAAAACACCCAATCGTGTCCGTGCAAAATTCGCGCCCGCGGTTTGACAACGATTCCGGCCATAGAGAGATCAACCTCAACGCTCAATTAGTCTGTCATTCCGAGCGGAGTCGAGGAATCTCTGAAATTAGATCAGAGATGTCTCGACCCATTCGACTTCGCTCAGGGCAAGACTTTCGCTCGACTGACAAACAGCATGCGAGTTGAAAGTTGAGCGTTGAGCGTTGAGCATTGGCGCATGCAGACCGCCACACAATCGTCCATCGAACTTCCGGGAATCAAGAAATTGCGCAGCGGCAAGGTGCGCGAAGTCTTTGATCTTGGCGACACGCTACTGTTTGTCGCCACCGATCGGATCTCGGCTTTCGACGTCATCCTGCCCGATCCAATTCCGCACAAGGGCGCAGTGCTCAATCAAATTTCGGCGTTTTGGTTTAAGCGTTTCGGCGACATCAAGAATCACCTTGTAGACGGCGAATTTCGAAGAGTTTTCCGAAGGAGTTGCAACCGTTCCGCGAGCAGCTCGCCGGACGATCGATGATCGTGAAGAAAACGAAGCCACTCGCGGTGGAATGCGTGGTGCGCGGTTATCTGGCTGGCTCGGGTTGGAAGGAATATCAGGAATCGCAGAACGTTTGTGGGATCGAGCTTCCAGCCGGACTAAAACAAGCTTCCCAATTACCGAAGCCAATCTTCACGCCGTCGACGAAAGCAGAACAAGGTCATGACGAGAACATCGACATGAAACAATGTGTCAAGATTCTCGGCGATGAAATTGCCAATCGTGTGAAAACGCTCAGTCTCGAAATCTATTCGCGCGGCCGCGAGTATGCTGCGCAGAAGGGAATCATCGTCGCGGACACGAAATTCGAGTTTGGCACGGTCGATGGAGAATTGCTTCTGATCGACGAGTGTCTGACGCCCGATTCCTCGCGCTTCTGGCCGAAAGATGAATACGCGGTCGGCCAAAGCCCGCCGAGCTTCGATAAACAATTCGTGCGCGATTATCTGGAGACGCTTGATTGGGACAAAACTCCCCTGCGCCGTCCCTGCCGAAGGACGTGATTGAGAAGACGTCGGCGAAATACCTCGAAGCGTTTCGTCGCCTAACGGGTAGCGAACTCGCAACCACCTAGACCGATCCCGTAATGGTCCTGTCATGTTGAGCCCTTCGGCTTCACTCAGACAGACTTCGCGAAACTCTCTGACTGTTCCCGCGAAAGATTGCTGCAGAAATGATCAGGCTTCTTCTCTTCGCTCAGAATCACATTTATGAGATAGCTTGCAGGCAGGCCCACTGTCGATTCAAGTGCTCGCGCGGGACTCCATAACGAAAATGTCACTAACCCGGCCCGACATCTCTGTTCATCATGACGGATCAGCAGCGATTCGATACACATCGCTGCGCTCGGCAACTCGCACATCTATACGCCTAACCTCGACCGGCTGGTGCGCCGAGGAATCAGCTTTTCCAATGCATACGCTACTTGTCCGATTTGCATTCCCGCCCGCTACACGATCCGCACAGGATGCGAACCGCTCACCACGCGCGTCTTCAGCAATGCAATACCAAAGCCGGCAGCGGGACAGGCGGCCGAAATGGAAGCGCGTTGCGGGCCGTATCTGGGACGGACAATGTCGCGCCTGGGATATCGGACTTTTGGAGTCGGAAAGTTCCATACGTATCCGTGGAATGAAGATGTCGGTTACGAAACGCTGTGGCGTTGCGAAGAGACTTCACCACCCGCCGGCCCGCGAAGGTGACGACTACGGTTCATGGCTGACGCGCGAGCATCCGGCGTTTGATTTCCTGGAGCAACCATTTGGGGAACGCACCGAGATGTATTACCTGCCACAGCGCAGTCCGCTTCCCGCGGAGCTAGGCGCCGAATGGTGGATGGCCGATCGCGCGGTGCAGGAGATTACAAAGCCGGATAATTCACGGCCTTTTTTGGCTTCGTATCATTTGTCGGCCCGCATCCGCCGCTAGCTCCGCCAATTCCCTTCAATCGGATGTGACGATCCCGATCGAATGCCCGACCTCGTTCTCGGCAGGGTCGAGGAAGATCATCTGGATGAAGAGATTCCGTTCATGCGATATGCCATCTGGGCGGATGCGATCAATCCGGCGTTAGCGCGAATCGTAAAGGCACGATATTACGGCGAGATCAGTTATCTGGATCATTGTCTTGGACGAATTCTCGACGCGATCGAAGCGCGACCGAAATCGGAGAACGTTCTTATCTGCTTTTTTCGGACCACGGCGACCTTTTGGGTGATCATCACGGCTGGCAGAAACAAAACTTCTTTGAGGCCGCCTGCCGCGTTCCTTTGCTGCTTAGTTGGCCGGCGATGCTGCCGAAGGGAACTAATCCGGAATGAATTGATCAGCCTCGCGGACTTGTTCCGGAATCGCGACCGAGGCGGCCGGCGAATGCGAGCGTGCGAGAAGGAACGAATGTTCTGAAAATGCTGCGAGGCGAAATGCGCGCCGCGTGAATATCTTGTCGGTATGGTTGAATCTCCCGGCTCACACGATTTCAAACTGATGGTGGTTACCGATGAGTGGAAATACATTTTCATGGCAAACGGCGGCCGGGAACAGCTCTTCAATCTCAGGCGAGATCCCAACGAGCTGTCGAACTGCGTCGGATCTGCTTCTAGGATCAGGGACGAGCTGCATGCTTTAGGTGTGCAAGCGTGCCGCGCTCCGGGCGCGGCAGACGCTCTCGACGGCGACAAGCTTCGCGCGTTCCCTTTCCGCGAACGCCCACGGACGCGCATCTATCAATTCGACCGGTCGCGTGGCGTCGTTGGATTTCCGATCATCCACAGGACGCATTGAAGGATTTCGATCCCGCCACACTCGAAGCGCTTGAAGTGATATGGAACGGCCTTTGGACAACGGTGGAAAGTCTGGGCGTCGGCCTCAAGCCCGGAGATGCGCATTACCGCGCATATGTCGGTCCTCCGGAAGATTACGATTTGATCGCGGCGATGACGTTCAATCTTCTGACCACGCTTGGTCTGCGACAGCATCCATTCATTGCTCGACGTTGGATGCGGTTCCCTTCGGATCGGACGCTTGTTAATTCCGTACCTGAATCGTGGAAAATATTTTGGCGTTGAGCCGAATGAATGGCTGGTGAAGGAAGGAATTAAGCAGGAGCTCGGAGAAGCGTTGTTGCAAATCAAACGGCCGACATTCTTTTTTCCGATTCTCCCGATACGATCACCCAGGCGAAAGTCTCATTCGATTTCGCGCTGGCCCAATCGATCTTTAGTCACTGCGGACTGGATCTGATCAAAAATTGGCTGTCCGCAATTTCGCGTTCGCTTGCTGAAGACGGAGCTTTGGTCGCCACATTTTTGCCTGGCGAGGAGGACTCGCCAACCAAGGGCTGGGTCTATCCCGAATGTGTGAATTACAGGCCAGCGACGATGAGACAGGCGGCAGCAGAAGCCGGTTTGCGATTTGAAATTCTGGATTGGAAACATCCCAGGCAGACGTGGGCGCTTTTTGCTGCGCCAAAGTTTGATTCGACTTGGTTGAGAAACAGACCTCTCACCTGGAATGCAGCGACTGGAAAAAGTGCTCGCGAAAAACAAAGCCGGCAATGTCGCCCCGACGGTGCCAGCGGCTTCCGCCGATTTTTCGCACGCGGAAGGCCACGTCTACGATCAGGACGGACTGCGGTCGATTCACAATCATGAATTCATGGACGATCCAGCTTTTCGAAAGGCTTATGAGCGCGGCGTTCGCGCGGCAGGCGACGATTATCGATGGCACTGGCGGGTTCACATCGGTCTGTGGGCCGGCTGCTTGTGCTGCTCGACTCGACGGCGACTTCGTGGAGTGCGGGTGTGAACCGCGGTTTTCTCTCGTCGGCGATTATGGACTATCTGAACTGGGATTCTTTGGGAAAACACTTTTATCTGCTGGATACTTTTCGCGGTCTGGATGAACGGTTTGTTTCACCTGCGGACAGGGCATCAGGCGCGTGGAGAAAAACCAGAAGAGCCTGGCTTCGGGATTTTATGTCCAGGGGATCGAAGGAGTGCGGGCGAACTTTTCTCAATGGAAAAATGTCTCTCTCATCGAAGGCTCGATTCCAGAAACCCTGCCCCAGATTCGCGCGAAGAAGATCGCCTATCTGCATCTCGATATGAATTGTTCGATGCCCGAGATCGCAGCGATCCAGTTCCTTTGGGAGCGCCTCGTCCCGGGCGCGTTGGTGCTTCTCGATGATTACGCGTATTACGGCTATCTTTCGCAGAAAATTGCGATGGATCAGTTCGCCCAGGAAAAAGGGATCAAAATTTTGTCGTTGCCCACTGGCCAGGGGCTCCTGGTGAAGCCGGTCGACAGTCGTTAGGCGGAATGCGTGAGCCGTTGCCGAGTCTGGAGATTTGCCCGGTATGCGGCGGCGACCGGTTCACGAACGACCCAGTGCTTTGGCCTGAACTGATCGAGCAATGGGAGTTGTCACCTGACGAAGTCGCTTACATCAATTTACAGCAGGGATTTTGTTGCGCGGACTGCAAAAACAACTTGAGAACGATGACGCTGGCCGCGGCGATGACCAGAGCGTTCGGGTTCGCCGGCAGCTTCAAGGATTTCTGTCGCAACGATCCTGGGATTCGGCAACTCACTGTGATTGAAATCAATCCTGCCAAAAATTTGTCGCCCTTTTCTGCAGGCCCTTCCCAAACATGCGCTCCATTCCTTCCCCAGCTCGACATGCAGCGAATGAGCTTTGCGGATTCATCGATCGACATCATCATTCATTCCGACACGTTGGAGCACGTTCCAGACTCAAAGGCGGCTCTGAAAGAGTCCATGGCGCGTTCTGAAACCGGGCGGCCATTTGTTTTATACTGTGCCGATTGTTATTGGCCGCTTGACGCGAACACGGCGCGGTTTGCCTGCGAGTTATCACGGAAAACCGGGGGCGAACCGGGACGATTGCGTCGTGCAAACGGAATACGGCGCCGATTTCTGGTGCGAGATTTTCGAGGCCGGATTTCGCGAAGTAAGCCTGACAAGCCTGATCTTCCCTGCATCCGTGGCAATCCACGCAATCAAACCGCAAGACTGAGCGCGCGCTGTGCATCGCGCTCGGAGCTTAAATCAATTCGCTAACCAGCGATTTCTCTTCTTTTAATTCCGCTACCGATGCATCGATTTTCGCGCGGCTGAAATCGTTGATCGGAAGTCCCTGCACGATTTCCCATTTGCCGCTGCGCACGCGAACTGGGAATGACGAGATCAATCCCTTCTCGACATCATAACTTCCATCGGAACAAACCGCCACGCTGTGCCAGTCGTCACCCGGCGTGTCGTTGGTGAGCGAAAAGACGGTATCGACGACTGCGTTCGCCGCGGAACCGGCCGACGAAAGTCCTCGCGCCTTGATCACCGCGGCGCCGCGTTGTTGCACGGTGGCGATGAATTCTTCCTTCAACCATTTTTCGTCTCCGATCACCTCGTTCGCCGGACGATTGTCGATCCTGGCATTGTAGAAATCCGGATACTGCGTCGAGGAATGATTTCCCCAGATGGTCATGTTCGTGACCAAGCCAATGCCCACACCGGCCTTATGTGCGAGCTGCGCGCGCGCACGGTTTTCGTCCAGTCGGGTCATAGCAAACCAGCGATCGCTTGGAATTTCTTTGGCGTTATTCATCGCAATCAGACAATTCGTATTGCACGGATTTCCGACTACGAGCACGCGCACATCGGAGGCGGCATTTTTCGATTGCCTGACCTTGTCCGATGAAAATCTTGCCGTTAATCCCGAGCAGATCCTTCCGCTCCATGACCGGCCTTGCGCGGCACACTTCCCACCAGCAGCGCCCAGTTAATATCGCGAAAGCCTTCATTGAGGTCCGCAGTGGGCACGACTGACTCGAGCAGCGGAAATGCGCAATCGTGCAGTTCCATCACAACGCCATCCAGCGCGCCAAGCGCATCCGGAATTTCGATCAAATGGAGTGTGAGCGGTTGATCCGGTCCCGAACATCTGTCCTGAGGCGATGCGAAACAGAAGCGCGTAACCAATTTGCCCAGCAGCGCCTGTTACAGCGACTTTAATCGGAGTCTTCATGACGCAATTAGCCACAAACACCTTGCTGAGCAAAGCGCGAAGCCATGATAGATTGACGAATTACGTTCCATGTATCCGACCAAGCTAAACAAGATCATCAACCTCTTCGAGTCGCTCCCCGAAGATGAGCGGCGCGAGACGCTCGTTTCCTACGCAGACAACGCGAAGAAACAGGAGCCGCGCGAAGGCGAGAACTTCGAACTTGTCGATGTTCGGAAAGACGAGGAATGCACGGATACGGTCGGCGTTTATCTGCACGTGGATGAAAACGGCAGAGCACACATTCGCATGACACTCGGTCCGGAAGTGCAGACGCTTACCCGCTCCATGGCGGCGATTCTTTGCAAAGGACTCGAAGGCTCGACGCCGCAGGAAATTCTCGATCTCCCGAGCGATTTCGTCACCCGCATCGTCGGAACGGAGCTGGTGCGCATCCGCAGCCAGACGGTCTATTACGTGCTCACGCGCATCAAAAGCATCTGCAAGGTGTGGCTGGATCGACAGCGCATGGCACAGGTGGCGTTAAGTCAGGTTACGGCTTGCGTGGCGTCCAGCTGCGGTTCTCGCGTGACGATCGTGTGATTTCGTTTACTGTCCGCGCTGGCGCAGATGCCGCGAAATAACGAACTCAAAAAATTCTGCTGATCGGCTCCGGTCCAATCGTCATCGGGCAGGGCTGCGAATTTGATTATTCCGGCGTGCAAGCGTGCAAGGCACTCCGAGAGGAAGGCTACGAGGTCGTGCTGGTGAATTCCAACCCGGCCACCATCATGACCGATCCAGAATTCGCCGATCGCACCTATATCGAACCGATCACGCCCGAGGTGATCGAGGCGATCATGGAGCGCGAAAAACCGGATGCTATTCTTGCCAACTTTGGGCGGACAAACGGCGCTGAACGCTGCGATGGAATTGAATCGCAACGGCGCTCTGGCGCGACACGGCGTGAAACTGATCGGAGCAAACGCTCAGGCCATCGCCAAAGGCGAAGATCGGCAATTGTTCAAGGAAGCGATGTTGCGCATCGGGTTGGAGGTGCCGCGCTCTGGCGTGGCGCGTTCGCTCGCGGATATCGATCGCATCGTTGGTGAGATCGGAACGTTTCCGCTCATCATTCGGCCGGCATTCACTCTGGGCGGGACCGGTGGCGGCATCGCTTATAATCGCGAAGAGCTCGATGCGATCGCTGCGCGCGGTCTCGATCTCTCGCCGGTCCACGAAGTGCTGATCGAAGAATCGCTGGTTGGCTGGAAGGAATTCGAGATGGAAGTGATGCGCGACCGAATGGACAACTGCGTGGTCGTCTGTTCCATCGAGAATTTCGATCCGATGGGCGTGCATACCGGCGATTCCATCACTGTCGCGCCGGCGCAGACGCTCACGGACAAGGAATACCAGATGATGCGCGACGCCGTCGTTCGCGGTCATTCGCGAGATCGGCGTGGAGACCGGCGGATCGAACATTCAGTTTGCGGTGCATCCCGACAACGGCCGGATGGTCGTGATCGAAATGAATCCGCGCGTCTCGCGTTCCAGTGCGCTGGCATCGAAGGCGACGGGTTTTCCGATTGCGAAAATCGCGGCAAAACTCGCAGTCGGCTACACGCTCGATGAAATCAAAAACGATATCACGCGCGAAACCCCGGCATGCTTCGAGCCGACCATCGATTACTGCGTGGTCAAAGTGCCGCGGTTTACGTTCGAAAAGTTTCCACAGGCGGAAGCGACGCTTACGACGCGAATGAAAAGCGTTGGCGAAGCGATGGCGATCGGCCGCACGTTCAAGGAAGCGTTGCAAAAAGCGCTGCGCAGCCTGGAGATCAAACGCTTCGGCCTATGCGGCGATGGCGCAAATAAAGATGTCGATGCTGAGACGCTGCGCTTAAGGCTGGCCATCCCGAACGCGGAACGGATTTTTTATCTAGCCCAGGCATTTCAAGACGGAATGTCGATCGACGAAGTTTTCGAACTAACCAAGATCGACAGGTGGTTTTTGAGGAATCTTGCGGAGATCGTGAGCCGGAACGCAATGTTTGAAGACTAAAGATTTGCTCCGCGCCAAGAAACTCGGTTTTTCGGATCGCCAACTGGCTGTGGCGAACGGAGTCAGCGCAACTGAAATCCGTTCGAAGCGGCAGTCGTCAGGCGTAATTCCGACTTATCGCCTCGTCGATACCTGCGCGGCGGAGTTTGAAGCTTATACGCCGTACTACTACTCGACGTATGGGGACGAGAACGAGCGGCGTGAAAGTGGTAAGCGAAAGATCATGATCCTGGGTGGCGGGCCGAACCGGATCGGCCAGGGAATCGAATTCGACTATTGCTGCGTGCACGCCGCCTTCGCTCTGCGCGAACTCGGATTTGAAACGATCATGGTCAACTCGAATCCGGAAACCGTCTCCACGGATTACGATACGAGCGATAAACTTTACTTTGAGCCGCTCACCCTCGAAGACGTCCTCAATATTTATGATCAGGAGAAACCAGAGGGCGTGTTCGTCCAGTTTGGCGGTCAAACCCCGCTGAATCTGGCGAGCGGATTGAAGGCGGCAGGCGTGCCGATTCTTGGCACACAGCCCGAAAGCATCGAGACGGCTGAAGATCGACGCTTATTCGCGGCCATGCTCGACAAACTTGGTCTTCGCCAAACCCCGAACGGTTCGGCGACGAACACGGAAGAGGCCGTCGCGATCGCCAGGAAAATCGGCTATCCGGCGCTCGTTAGGCCGAGCTTCGTCCTCGGCGGGCGCGCGATGGAGCTCGTCTACAATGAAGAAGATCTTCGGCGTTACATGGCGAGCGCAATCGAAGTGACGCCGGATCGTCCGGTGCTGATCGATCGTTTCCTCGAAGACGCAATTGAGGTCGATGTCGATTGCATCTCAGATGGTGAAACGACCGTGATCGGTGCAATCATGGAACACATCGAGGAAGCAGGCATTCACAGCGGCGACAGCGCCTGCGTGATTCCGACGTTCTCATTATCGCAGAAAGTGGTTGATGAGATTTCCGCGGCAACGAAGGCGATGGCGCGGGAGTTGAACGTGCGTGGTCTCGATGAATGTGCAATTCGCCGTGAAGGGCGATGACGTTTATGTCCTGGAAGTCAATCCGCGCGCGTCGCGCACGGTTCCATTCGTCAGCAAGGCAATCGGTGTTCCGCTGGCAAAACTCGCTGCCAAAGTGATGACCGGAAAATCATTGCGCGAGCTCGGTTTCACCGAGGAAATCGTGCCGAAACATTTCTCCGTGAAAGGAAGCGGTGTTCCCGTTTCTGCGCTACGAAGGCCTGGATATTTCGCTTGGTCGGAGATGAAATCGACCGGCGAAGTCATGGGCATAGATGTCGATCTCGGCCTCGCTTATGCCAAATCGCAGATGGCTGCGCCGCCACCGCTGCCGAAAAAGGGAAAAGTGTTCATCAGCGTTAAGGACGCAGACAAGGAAGCAGTGATCCCGGTCGCACGGGAGTTTGTGAAACTCGGCTTCGAAATCATTTCCACCAGCGGCACTGCGGATGCCCTTACAAAAGCGAAAATCAAGGTCACCAAGGTCTTCAAAATTCACGAAGGACGCCCAAACGTCCTGGACCGGATCAAGAATGGCGACATCAACTTCATTATCAACACGCCGAGCGGGAAAATTCCGCGCGAGCACGAGGTGGTCATTCGCAATGCGGCGCTGGCCGCGAAGATTCCCATCATGACGACGGTGCGCGCCGCGCTGGCGAGCGCAAACGGAATCCGGTCACTGCAAAAACGGAAAGTTCAGGTGCGCAGTCTGCAGGAATATCATAGATGAATCGATCGCAAGACGTTCGAACGATCGAGCGGAGCTCGCAAATGCTCGTTGATCACCTTCCGAGCTGGGAGATCTGATGATCTGCTGAGATGCTTCAGCCGTTCAGGATGACCACGCGTTGTCATGCCACTGTTGAACGTTCATCGCTGAGTGTCACCTTGCTCAGCATGAAACTTTTCATTTTGCTGCGGTCGCTGTCTAAGCTCGTTGAGCTGTTGCCGCCGAAGAAAAGAAAGAAACATCTCCTATGAGTAACTCAAACGAAGTCGCTGTAATCAAAACTAACGAAGGTGAAATGGTGGTGCGAGTTTTGGACTGATGCCGCGCCAAACACGATCGAGAATTTTAAGAAGCTGGCGCGTCAAGGCTTCTACGATGGAACCATTTTCCACCGCATCGTCAAAGGGTTCATGATTCAGGGCGGCGACCCGAATTCAAAAGACACGGCAAAAGAGAGCTCTTACGGACAAGGCGGGCCGGGATACGAAATCAAAGCCGAATTTAACAATCATTCCCACGACCGCGGTGTCCTCTCGATGGCGCGCGGGCCTGACCCAGATTCAGCCGGTTCGCAATTCTTCATCTGCCTCGCACCGGTTCGGCGACTCGATGGGCAATACACGACGTTCGGCAAATTGATCAAGGGCGATGATGTGCTCTGGACAAGATCGGCAACACGCCGGTCGAGCGAAATACACAGGGCGAAATGAGCAAGCCGACGAAACGCGTGGTGATCGAAAGCGTGAAAATCGTGCCGGCGAACTCGGTGAAGTAGATGAACGTAGATCGGCTGCCAGCTTGCTCGATCTTCGACATGCTGGCAGCATGTCGCGAGACGTCAGGTTGCCTATCACAATCGCTGCATCTTCAATGACCAACTGACTCGGTGAACACAAAGATTGCTCTCATCCAGATGCGTTGCGGCCCGGAGCCGGACGAGAATTTCTCGCGCGCGATTGAATTCATTCGCGAGTCGGCGCAAAAGGCGCACAGATCGTCTGTCTGCCGGAGCTTTTTCGATCGCAATATTTTTGTCAGACAGAAGACCACAAGAATTTCGACCTGGCCGAGGAAGTGCCGGGCAAATCAACATCGGCATTGGGAGAAGTGGCGCGAGAAACTGGCGCGATAATTATCGCTTCACTTTTCGAGAAACGCAGCGCCGGCGTTTATCACAACACCGCGGCAATCATCGACGCGAACGGAAAATTGCTCGGCAAATACCGCAAGATGCATATCCCGGACGATCCGCTGTATCACGAGAAGTTTTACTTCGCGCCCGGCGACCTTGGGTTTCAGGCGTGGCCGACAGCGCAGGGCAAGATCGGCGTCTGCGTCTGCTGGGACCAATGGTATCCGGAAGCGGCGCGCCTGACTGCGTTACACGGCGCGGAGATTATTTTTATCCCACAGCAATCGGTTGGCACCCGTCGGAAAGAAGCAGTTCGGCGCAGCGCAACATTCCGCCTGGGAAACGATTCAGCGCAGTCACGCAATCGCGAATGGATGCTATGTCGCCGTGCCAAACCGCGTCGGTCATGAAGCGCCTGCGGGCGGCGATGGCATTGAATTTTGGGGACAAAGTTTTGTTTGCGGACCGGACGGCGAAATTCATCGCAAAGGGTTCCGTCGACCGGGAAGAGATTGTGATGGCCGACGTGGATTGGAGCCGCGTCAACGAGCAGCGCACGCATTGGCCATTTTTGCGGGATCGCCGCGTCGATGCCTACGGCGAAATCAATCGGCGACTGATCGATTAAAAGGAACACAGACACCTTGTTCGCCTGACCATGGCGGTGACTGCCAGGGAATCTCAACAGATGCGTCGGCCGTGGTATCGGCCCTCTTTGACGATCCAGATCATGATTGGGCTGGTTGTCGGGGGCGTGATCGGATGGCTGAGGCCAGATTGGGGAAATGCCGTTTATTTTTGCGCGACATTTTCATTAACCTGATCAAATCCATCATCGCGCCGCTGGTGTTCTCGACCATCGTGGTCGGAATTGCAGGCGCAGGAGCGTTGCGAAAAGTGGGACGGATGGGCGCGAAGGCGCTCATCTATTTCGAGATCGTCACGACTGCGGCGCTCTTTATTGGATTGGCCGTAGTCAATTTCACGAAGCCTGGCATAGGCGTAACTCTCGCCGCCACCAGACACCGACGTAATTAAGACAATCGAGCAAAGTCATCCAAAGACTCTGGTCGAAACGATCGTCCATGCGTTTCCGTCGAGCGTGATCGAAGCAATGGTGCGCGGTGACGTTTTGCAGATCGTCATGTTTAGCGTGCTGTTTGCGCTCGCCGTGTCAGCGATTGGCGAAAAAGGAAACCAATCGTCCGGGCGATGGAGAGCCTGTCCCAGATCATGTTCAAGTTTACGAATTACGTGATGCTGTTTGCGCCGATCGGAGTAGGCGCAGCGATGGCGCACACGATCGGCACGCAGGGTCCCGGCGTGCTGGTGAATCTCGGCAAACTGATTCTGCTCGCTTTATCTGGCTCTGCGTCATTTTCATCGTTGTTAGTCTTCGGACTCGTGATCTGGATCGCTCGTGATTCCGCTGCGGCAATTCATGCAGGCGGTGCGCGAGCCAGCTGACGCTCGCATTCGCGACCACGAGCAGCGAATCGGCGCTGCCCAAGGCGATGGAATCGATGGAACGTTTCGGTGTGCCGCGACACATCGTCGGGTTCGTGATGCCAACGGGATATTCGTTTAATCTCGACGGCTCGACGCTTTATCTGGCGCTCGCTTCGGTGTTCGTGGCGCAAGCCGCCGAGACGACCATGGGCTGGCACATGGGTTTCGGTCAACAAATTGTGATGATGCTAACGCTCATGCTCACCTCCAAAGGCGTCGCGGCCGGTGCCGCGTGCGTCGCTGGTCATTTTGCTGGCGACGCTGAACAGTTTTTGCCGTCAGGTCTGGGGCCGATCGGCGTGGCGATCATTTTTGGCGTGGATGAATTGATGGACATGGGCCGCACCTGCGTGAATGTGATCGGCAATTGTCTGGCGACAGTCGTGGTCGCACGATGGGAAGGCGAATTTGACGACGCACGCGCGCGAGCGTTCGGCACATCAACAGAAGCCGAGATGGATCTGAAAGCCGGCAACGTGGCTTTTGCTGACGCAGCTGCTCAAGGCGATTAGGAATGACGTTGTGAGAGCATCAGACCACAGAAGAATCGACAGAACTGGGTCCATCCAGTTAGGATTCGTGAGCCATGTCATCTTTGCACACACTCACGGGGGCAATTTATCTGCTGCAGATTTTCGGCTCCGCTTTCCTTGCGATTCTCTTCCTTCAATCTGGAATTGATAAAATCATCGATCACCGCGGTAACCTCGAATGGCTAAAGGGCCATTTTGCCAAAAGCCAGCTGGCCGGAGTTGTGCCCGTTCTGCTGACGGCGATCACGATTCTCGAAGTTGCAGCCGGGGCGTTGAGCGCGATTGGATGCATCATACTAATCGTTTCGCGAGAAACGACCCTGGCCTTTTACGGCGCTGTTATTTCAGCCGTTGCCCTCATTGCACTGTTCTTCGGACAACGCATGGCCGAAGGTTACGCTGGCGCAGCCGTGCTTGTTCCTTACTTCCTGCTCGCGCTAGTCGCAATTTATCTGCTCGCGCAGTGATAGCAGGTGAAGTAAGATGCGCCATGCCGCACGCTTCTACCTCTCACTAATCCGTTCGCTAACTATTTCTTGCCGATCTTTGGCGGGAGGAGCCAGAAGTTTTCCTTCCTCAGATTCGGGATCTACATCGACCAGCGCGACGCCAGCCTTGGCGAGTTTGAGCGACGCGCCGGTTAATCCTGAAATCACATTTGTGAAGTCCGGTTCGTGGCCGACAAGCATCAGAACGTTTGCCCGATGCCGCTTCACCACCGTTCGCAATTTGCTTCTGCCAAATCCCGGTGCGAGCGATTCATCCTTGCGCACCTTGGCCTTGAGGTAGTCGGCCGCGATTTCGGCGGTCTGCGCCGCGCGCGGCAATGGGCTGGTCACGATTAAGTCGGGTCGCACTTTCAGGCGGTCGAGAAATTTCGCGACGTCGCGCATTTCTCTTTTTCCGCGCTTGGTCAACGGGCGTTCGTCATCGGGTTTCTTCCAGCTCGGCCAATCGGCCTCACCATGTCTTAGAAAATAAAGTTTCATGTTTAACAGAGTTAAGAGTTAGAGGATTACAAAGTTAAGAGGAAGAAAGCATTTGATGACGGTCCATTTTAACTTTGTAACTCTTTTGACATTTTACCGCCTCAAAGAATCTGCCACTTCGGTCGCCGTGTGCGCAGAGTCAATTTGCCAGAGTCGAACTCCGCCCAGAAACGCGTTCCGGTTATGTCCGAGTTCAACTCCCTTCGGGATCTCGTTCAATTCCTTGGCGTTTCCACCGCCTAGCACGACATAATCGGCAATGAGTGATTTCTTCAATTGCACGAGGGCGTGCTGAACATCGCGCTGCCAGACTTTCTCGCCGAGCCGTGCGTGGCCGGCTTCGCCAAGGTAATCCTCAATGATGCTGCCATTGCGATAGGGCAAGTCGCCTAGTTCGAGAGGGAGGACATAACTGATCCCAAACCAGGGCTGATCCAGAGTCCTGTCCCAAGTCCAAGAAAGAGCATTCGGCCACCGTGATAGCTGCCGAGCGCCTGCATGGATGCATCATTGATGATGCGCACTGGTTTGCCCAGCGCTTTCTCGAAGTCGAATCCGACCCAGCCTTTGCCCAGATGTTTCGGCTCGCTCACGATTTTGCCGTTGCGCACCGGGGAAGGAAACCCGAGTCGAAATCGGCGTCGAATTTCCAATCGGCAACCAACGGTTTGATTTGGTTCACCATCGCACCCGGCGTCAATTTCCGTCCCGACTTGAATTTTCTTCTCGCAGCGCGCGAGATCATCAGCTTCACATTTGAGCCGCCGACGTCGATAACGAGGATTTTATTCTTCAAGATTGCTTTCGGGGTGTAGCGGGCGCGGTGATGCCGGCGTTGTCTTAACTGAGGGCGCCGACTTCTCACCACCGTCAGTTTCCGGATTCGTGGTAACGGGCGGATCGGTGGCAACGGTCATCGGAATTAATTTGTCGGCGCGCAATTTTTTCTTGGAACCGGTCATTTTTTTCGCGCGCTCGCGAGGAGACTTCACGGAAATGCCATTGCGCCTGGGCGCGTGGTTCCGTTCCCTCAGGCTTCAATCGACGATAGGTTCCGTCGGGCTGCAAGCTCCCGCGCCTTAACGCGATCGTGCAAGAAACTCGGTAGCACCTCGTTGATAATCTGATCGCGCAATGCCGGGTTTTCGACGGGGAACGCCAGTTCGATGCGCCGGAAAAAATTTCGTGGCATCCAATCCGCGCTGGAAAGGAACACTCTGGGCTGGCCGGCATTCTCAAAATAAAAATTCGGCTGTGTTCCAGAAAGCGACCGACAATACTAATGACACGGATATTCTCGCTCAAGCCGGGCATTTTAGGCCGCAAACAACAGATGCCGCGGACGATCAAATCGATGGTCACATCCGCGCGCGAAGCTTCGTACAGTTTCTCGATGATCTCCTGATCGACGAGCGCGTTCAATTTCGCGACAATGCGAGCCGGTTTGCCTGCCCGAGCGTGGTCACGCTCCCGCTCAATTAAGCTGATGAGACGGCTGTGCATATCAAACGGGGCGACCATCAATTTTTTCAGTCCTGGATAACCGGCCAGACCAGTGAGCGTGTTGAAGACGATTGCCACTTCCTCGGTCAACTTGCGGTTCGCTGGTGAGCAAACTAAAGTCGGTGTAAATGCGCGCAGTGCGCGGGTGATAATTGCCCGTGCCGAGCTGGCACGTAGCGCCGGAGTTGGTCTGCATCGCGGCGAACGATCAGCAGCGCCTTGCAGTGCGTTTTGAGGCCGACCACGCCATAGATGACGTGCGCACCAGCTTCCTCCAGACGCCGGGCCCACTGAATGTTGCTCGCCTCATCAAACCGCGCGCGCAGCTCAACAATAGCCGTAACTTGTTTCCCGGCATTGGCTGCATTGATGAGCGCTTCGACAATGGGCGAATCACCGCTCGTTCGGTACAGCGTGATTTTGATTGCCAGCACCTGTGGATCGCGCGCAGCGGCTTCGATCAATTCGACAACTTGATCGAAACTGTCGTAAGGATGATGAAGCAGCACGTCCTGGCGCCGCAACACCTCGAAAAAATCGACGTGCGGTGGAAGCGCTGGATCGCGCGCCGGCTGAAATGGCCGGTCCTTTAGCTTGGCAAACGCATCGTTTGTCACGAGCGGCATGAGATGCGTCATCGAAAGCGGGCCATCGAGTTTGTAAGCATCGGCCTCTGTCAGGTCGAAGAACCGCAGCAGCAATTCCAAAACATCCTTTGGGCAATCCGCTTCCACTTCGAGCCGAACAGCCTTGCCTCGACTTGAACGCCGCAGCTCCTGCTCGATGCTGCGCAGCAGGTTTTCCGCTTCTTCCTCGTCGATATACAGATCGCTGTTGCGCGTGACCCGAAACGCGTGCACTTCATCCAGGATCAAGCCGGGAAACAATTCGCCGATGTGCTGTTTGATGAGCGAGGCGAGATAAATGTATCCACGGCTCGTCTGCGCCCTTTGCCGCGTGGCAGCGCGATCAGACGCGATACCGCCCTGGGCACCTGCACGATGGCGTGCAGCGGTTCGCCACCGCGTTGCAATTTTGCCCGCACCAGCAGGTTATGGCTTCGGTTCAAAAGATGCGGGAATGGATGGCTGGCATCCACCGCCAAGCGGAGTGAGCATCGGAAGAACTTCCTGCTGAAAATAACGATGCGCCCATGCCGGCGCGTTTCGCCGACAAGTTCCGCCATTTCGCGCACGTAAATCCCGTTCTTTGCCAGCTCGGGCAGCAATTCATTTTTCCACAGAGCGCATTGCGTCGCCACGAGCTGGCGCACCGTCTTCTGGATACGATCGAACGTATCGGTCGGACTTAGGCCGTCCGGTCCGATATCGCTGGTTTCGCTTTTGATTTGCTGCTTGATCCCAGCCACGCGGATCTCGAAGAACTCATCCAGATTCGAGCTGAAAATGGTAAGGAACTTCACTCGCTCGATGAGCGGCTGGGTTGGGTCCTGCGCTTCCTCGAGAACCCGCCGATTAAACTCAAGCCAGCTTAGTTCGCGGTTGATAAAATTTTCGGGATCCGAAAAACGCACTTCTTGAGGACGATCCTTCTGGACCAGCTCGGCCGGAGCAGGAGGCTCCTGGGCAACGCTGGTTCTTGGCCGCAGTATGCATCTTGGGTCGTTGTTGAATGGGTGCCCCAAAGCAGCGCCTGCGTCGCACCAGCCGCAGCGGACAAAGGCCCCACGCCACTCTAGTTGCCCGTATACTCAAGCAACCACTGCTTGGAAAATTAGGCAAGACCAGCTGCGTCCGCCACATGGTCCCTCACGTCGTGGCAGCGAGGATGGATGCCGGATATCTTCGGGCGGCCGCGGCGTAAACTGCGTCTTCGGCAATATTGGTAGCGTGATCGCCCACGCGCTCGAGGCAACGGCCAACAAAAATCAGATTCAAATAACCGCGCAATTGATCCGGATCCTGCGCCATGCGCTCGATTAGTTTGCGACTGGCTTCGCGGTTCAACTCATCCAGTTTTTCGTCGCGCGGAACGACCGCGCGACCAAGATCGACATCCTCGCGCGCGAAGGCATCCACGCTGTCTTTGAACATCGACATCGCCTGCTCGTACATCGGCTTGATCAGTTCGACTTCGGGCAGGGGCGGATGCTGATTCAACTTCCGGGCGCGTCGCGCAATCGTAGTCGCCTGATCGGCCATGCGCTCCAGATTGGATCGAAAGTTTCATTGCGGCGACGACGCGGCGCAGATCCGACGCAACCGGCTGAAAGCGCAATAGAATATCCACGCCGTCCTTATCGATCTGTTTCTCCAGCTGATCGATCTCTTCGTCATCGGCGATTGCGTTTGCGCAAAGATCGTCGTCGCGATCGAACAAGCCCTTCATCGCGCGCTCCAGACTGCGCTCAGTCAGCCCAGCCATCATGAGCACGTTGTTGCGCAGTGCCGCGAGCGATTCATCAAATGTTCCTGAGAATATGTCTTGTGCGCGATCATCGTTGCTTCTCGCCTTCGTCTCTCGTTTCTTACTGATTCTTACTCCTGCTCATTATCCAAATCGGCCCGTGATATAATCCTCCGTCTGTTTTTCGGTTGGATTTGTGAAAATCTTTGTCGTCGGTCCAAACTCGATCAGCCGGCCGAGGTAAATAGAAGGCGGTGTAATCCGAAATGCGGCCGGCTTGCTGCATGTTGTGCGTCACGGTTACGATCGGTGTATTTCGCTTTTAGTTCGTGGATCAGTTCCTCGATTTTCGCCGTGGCGATCGGATCGAGCGCCGAACAAGGCTCATCCATCAAGATCACTTCCGGCTCCACGGCGAGCGAGCGCGCGCGATGCAGAGCCGTCTGCTGCTGGCCGCCGGAAGACTCGTGCCTGGCTTGTGCAAATCGTCTTTGACTTCGTCCCAAAGAGCAGCCATGCGCAGCGATTTTTCCAGGCGTTCATTGAGAAATTTCTGATTGCGCACTCCGTTCAATCGCAAGCCGACGACGACATTTTCGCCAATCGTCATCGTCGGGAACGGATTCGATTTCTGGAAGATCATGCCGACTCGGCGTCGAACAATTGCCGGATCGACGGTTCTGGAATAGAGATCCTCGCCATGAAGGAGGACCGTCCCGTCCATCCGCGTCTTTGGCACCAGCTCGTGCATCCGATTGAGGCCGCGGAGAAACGTTGATTTTCCGCAACCGCTAGGCCCAATGATCGCTGTCACGGCATTCGAAGCGATGTCGAGGCTCACATTCTCAATGGCCTGCTTCTCCCCGTACCCAGATCGAGACATTCTTCACCTCAAAAGTTAACTTCGGTGCAGGCTCGGCGCTGACGGGCGGCTGGGCGGGCCGCTCGATCGCGCTCCGTAACGCTTTGTTCGGGTGTTGCCATAACTGACGTTAACCATTTTTTAGGATGCTAGCACGACTGGCGCGCCGCGTCCGCGAGTCAGGATTCTTACACAGCACATTAACGCAGAAAATTCCGGTGACGAGCACGAGCGCGCCGGCCCAAGCCTGGCGATGCCAATCGTCGTAGGGAGAAATCGCATAGGTAAAAATCTGCAACGGAAGCGCAGCGATGGGCTGGCTGAGGCTGTGATTCCAAAACGATTGCCGAAAGCAGTGAAAAGGAGCGGAGCCGTTTCGCCGCCTACGCGAGCGAGGGCGAGCAAAATCCCGGTGATGATCCCCTTGGACGCGGTCTTCATCACGATGTGGACAATTGTTTTCCACCGGCTAACGCCCAGGGCGAGCGCGGCTTCGCGATAACCATTCGGCACCAGCAGAACAACTTCTTCTGTCGTGCGCAGGATCAGTGGAATCATGATTAGACCAAGCGCGAGCCCGCCGGCGTACGCCGAGAAGCCTTTGAAGCGCAAAACTACCAAACCGTAAACCACGACACCCCAGGTGATCGACGGAACGCCGTTGAGCACATCAGCCAAGAAACCGGAGAATAGAATTGAGCCGCGCCGAGCCGTATTCCGCCAGATAAACTCCGCCCAAAACGCCAATCGGTATTCCAATGACACCAGCAAGTGCGAGCAATTCAAGCGAGCCGACGATCGCATTCACCATGCCGCCCCCAACGGCTCCGACCGGCGCTGGTAATTTTGTGAAAAATCCCAGTTCACGGAACTGGCGCCATTGATGAGAAGATGAAAGAAGACCAGCCCCAAAGGCGTGATCACAAGAACGGCAGAAACAAAGGCGATCGCCGGATGCCAGCGCGCTTTTGATTTTGCGCCAGGTGTGATTGTGTGCTCGTTCCAAATGCATGGCTATTGCACCGCGCGGGTTGCTGACGTTGTACGAAATGGTCCGCAGAAGCAGTTGCGCGAGAAGGTTCACCAAGATGGTTATCCCAAAAAGGACCAGCCCAATTTCGAACAACGCCTGCAGATAAATATCGGTTGTCGCTTCGGTGAATTCATTGGCAAGCACGCTGGCGAGCGTGTATCCGGGCTGGAATAGCGACGCGACGATCTGCGGGTGTTGCCTATCACCATCGTTACGGCCATCGTTTCGCCCAGAGCACGACCCAACCCAAGAATCACGGCGCCGAACAACCCTTTCTTTGCGTAACTCAGCACCGCAATCCGCGTTGCCTCCCAGCGAGTCGCGCCGAGACCGTAGGCGGCCTCTCTTTGCAAGTCCGGAACACTGCGCAAAATCTCGCGCGAGACCGAAACGATGATCGGCAAAATCATAACCGCGATAATAATTCCTCCGGCGAGCATGCACGGACCGTAAATCGATCCACTGAACAAGGGTGTCCAACCGAAGAACCGTTTGAGCCATGCGAAGGGATAATCGCGCAGCCACGGAATCATTACGAAAATGCCCCAGAGCCCAAGGATGACACTGGGAATTGCAGCCAGCATCTCGATCAACGACACTAGGGGCTGCCGAATCCAGAGCGGAGCAAGCTCCGTCAGATACGCTGCCGTTGCGATGCCCAACGGAACCGCAATCAACAGCGCAATTAGAGAAGAAACCAGTGTCCCATAAATAAATGGGAGAGCGCCAAATTGGTCCGCGACTGGGTCCCAGGTGGATGTGACGAGGAAATGGAACCCAAATTTTTGATGGCTCCCACCGACCCGATCCACAGCTCCCACCCGGTCAGAATCACCAGCACAACCACCGTCAGCGCCATGGCGCATGTGAGCCACTCAAACGCTTTGTCGCCAAAGCGCGAGGGCCGCGCCATCGCCTGGCGCGCTGATCCGGGCTCACCGGGTGCCCCGAAAGCTTTCGAGGCTGGAGCTGTAGCAACCTCCATGCTTCCTCACATCACATTTTGATTTCGTTGATCCGCTTCAAGACACGCTCTTGCACGGTCTCTGGCAAAGGAGCGTAATCGAGGTCTTTGGCCATCTTCTCACCGTCTTTCGCGGCCCACTTTAGAAACTCCACGAGCTTTTTCCCTTTGCGCGGGATCCTTCTGCTGCTCGTAAACCAGCAACCACGTCGCACCGCAAATCGGATAGGCGTCTTTCCCCGGCGCGTTTGTCATCGAGAACCGGAAGTCATCCGGAATATCTCGGCCGTTGCGAGCGCAGCAGTCACTGAATCAATCGTCGGTTTTCATGAACTGTCCTGCGGAATTCTTCACCTCTGCGTAAGGCATCTTGTTCTGTATGGCGTAGATCAATTCCACATAGCCGATCGCACCGGGAGTTTGCTTTACCTGGCCTGACAACGCCTTCGTTTCCTTTGCCGCCGATGCCCGTCGGCCAGTTCACCGATGTATTATTGCCGACCTTCTGCTTCCATTCACTGGCTCACTTTGCTGAGGTAATCGGTAAAAATATAATGTCGTCCCACTGCCATCAGATCGGTGCACCACCACGATATCTTGATCGGGCAATGTTGCGCCAGGATTTAGCGCCGCCAACTTGGGGTCATTCCACTTTTTTATCTGGCCGAGAAAGATTCCGGCGATGCGTATCTCCATCGAGTTTCAAGCTTGGATTGCCTGCCAAATTGTAGGTCAGCACCACCGCGCCCGGCGACCGTCGGAATATGCAGAATCTTCCCAGGCGCCTTTGCCAAGATTCGTCGTCGCTCATCGGGCCATCCGGACGCGCCGAAATCGACCGTCTGCGCGAGGATCTGCTTTTGGCCTCCGCCAGATCCGATGGATTGATAATTGAACCGGACGGACGGATCGACTTTCGCGTACTCATCGAACCATTTTGAGTAGATGGGATAGGGGAAAGTCGCGCCTGCACCGTTAATCATCATCTGTGCCGAGGCCGTCGCGCTAACATCCGGCCAATAGCACTGTTGCTAGGAATTTTGTGGGCAAAATTGCGAGATTTCATAGATGCAGTCAGCCTGCCGTAGCGCGCGCCGAAGCGTCAAAATTTTTAATGTTACTTTTGTGTGACAGGCTTCGGAGTTTGAGTCATTAAATCGTTGAACCGCGAACGCTTGAATCGGTTCAACGATTCGACGATTAACCGGGCGGCACCTGTGGAAGCACTATGCGAATCGTCGTCCCACGCCCCAGCTCGCTCTCGGCTTCCACCCGTCCGCCGTGCAATTGGGCGATGTGCTTAACGATCGCTAACCCCAAACCGGTGCCTCCCAGCTCGCGGCTGCGCGCCTTGTCAGCGCGATAAAAGCGCTCGAAAATTCGCGGCAAATGTTCTTTGCTGATCCCGATTCCGTTATCAGCCACGCTCAGTACCACGTTCAGAACCGCAACGCGTCGCTCGTAGGCGAATCTGTCCGTTGTCGGGTGAAAATTTCACCGCATTGTCCAGCAGATTGTGGAGCGCTTCCTCCAGGCGCGTTCCATCGGCGCTGAAGCGCCGACGTTTCCGGAGGCAAATCAACAATCACCTTCAAGTTCTTTCCGGTCAGTTTTTCCTTCCAATCGCGGATGAGGTTATTAAATAACTCATCCATCCGCACAACGCTGATCTCCAACTCCGCGTGGGACGACTCCAGTTGTGCAAGGCTTAGCAGATCATCAACCAGCCGTTGGAGTCGTTTGGAATGCCTTTCCATGATCGAAAGGATGCGCGTGAGTTCCTCCCGTGATGTCTGCGGCTCATCAAACAACACCTCAATGTAGCCGCGTAAAATCGACAACGGCGTTCGGAGCTCGTGCGAAACATTTGCGACAAAATCTCTCCGGATTTGATCCAGCTGCTTCAACTCAGTGATATCGTGGAAAAGCACGACTGTGCCGGTCACTTCGTCATCAGCGTTCTTGATTGGGACGGCGCTGACTTCGACATGCCGCTCGCTGTGGGTTCGCGAATCGGTCAGGCTCAACTCGCTTCGCATTGCTTCGCCAGTGAGCAGCGTTTCCGCAACCAGTTGATCGAGCGTGGCGTGGCGGACGGCCTCAACCAAAGGAACGCCCACCGCCGGATCGCGCAGTTCGAACAGTTTCTGAAAAGTCGGATTCATAAGCGTAATACGGCTGACGCGCGTCAACTACGAGCAGGCCATCCTCCATCGCGCCGAGAATTGTTTGCGTGCCGGATTCGCGCCCCGCGATCTGGAGTTCGAGTTCTTGCTGTCGAGCAAAAATATTCTCCAGCGCAAGACCAACGCGGTGCGGATCTTTTCCGCCGTTTATCAGAAACGTGGACGGACGTTCACCCCGGGCTATTTGCGAAACGAGTTGCTCGATTTGTGGCCACGGCGCGGCCCATTTTTGCCAGAAACCAGCGCTGTCACTGCGAATAGAACGCAGAGGCACGCCCAGGATTAGCCAATACATCTGGCCTTACTTTTCCTTCAATCGATAACCGAACCCGCGCACGCTTTCAATAACATCGGCGGCTTTGCCAAGTTTCTTGCGCAGCCGTCGCACATGGGTGTCCACTGTGCGCGTGTCAATCACACTTTCGTAACCCCATACGTCGTTGAGCAAGCGATCGCGCGCCTGGACACGACCGCGTCGCTGTATCAGCGTGCGCAAAAGTTTAAATTCAAGGCTGGTAAGATTGATCCGCTTGCCGTTAACAGAAACTTCATAGCGCGCCGGATCGACGGTGATGGGACCGGCTGTCAAGCGTTCATCGTCCGGTTTCGCCTCGCCGCGGCGCATGATCGCGCGAATGCGCAGGACGACTTCCCGCGGACTAAACGGCTTTGTCACGTAATCGTCCGCGCCAAATTCCAAACCGACTATCCGGTCGATTTCCTCGGCTTTCGCTGTGAGCATCATGATGGGAACTTGCCGAGTCCCAGGGTCGCTTTTCAGAATTTTGCAAACTTCCAGCCCAGGCATCTTCGGCAGCATGAGATCAAGAATAATCAAAGCTGGCTTTTCGCTGCGCGCTTTTTCCAGTCCGGCAGCGCCATCGCACGCCGTCGAGGTGGTGAAACCGGCTTTGCGCAAATTGAGCGCGAGAAGATCGACTACATCGCGTTCATCCTCGATAATCAGCACTGTGTTTCGCAGACGCGGGTTCCATGGCAGTTCGCTTTTATCGCCGAAACTGTTTCAATTTGCCAGTGAAGCTTTCGACAACTTAATTGTCCAAATTTAAAAAATAGAGAAATTGGCACGGTCACTATAACGGAATGGAAAAACACTTTCCTAACTCTGCAAACCTCTGTTGCTGCTGAGGAATTACGAGAGCGGTTACGGCCCTGGGAACCATGGGCCATTCGAGTTGATTTCAGTCACGGAGTATCAACGGAGTCCTCTCAGAGACTTGTCTGGGCATTAATGCGGAATTTTTATCGCGAGCGCGGAAACATTCAGTCGTCCGGAAAGTTTGACGTCGCGCTTCACTTCGGGACGCTTTATCATCGGCCCGAATCCGATCCTCTCTCTGACGGACTACCTTCGAGCAACCTCCGGCCGGGGGTTATCTCGCCCTGGAAACCCAGGTATATGATCATCTAGAGGACGCAAATATCTGCTACTTCATGCACATGCACAAAATAATGATCCGACCAACTTTTGGGCGTTGAGCAGCAACGTGCTGACAAAGTGTTTGGAATTGGTAGGATTTCGAGACATGCGCGAGCTGCTAAGAGTCGTGCCGACAGAAGGAGCTTACCGAACACATGGCACGCACGATTTTGGTCGCGCGGAAGCCTGAAGACCGTCTGTCCGGTCTTACCCTCTGCAGCACATAAGTGAGAGGCAACTTCCTTGAATCGCGTGGAACCGTATTTCGTCCTGGGTACAAGCGCCAACGCTGATGGAACGTAGTCGCTGAAGCGGGCGCGTGCTATGGGACAAAACTGATCATTATGAACTCACGCGGTGAACCAGTTTTCTCAGCGAGGACATGGAGAAATTTCGCCATCAAGAATTGACGTTCGACTCTCCGTTAAGTCCGCGAAACCCCCTGTGGGTGTTTCTGTAGAAGAGATGCTAACCTCTATTTAGCGCTCGCTCCCGGGGTCGGACAAACGGTTACAGGGCCTCTAATGCAGTTGTATCGGCCCGGTGACGCCGTGGCGAGACCGAGCAGAACACTGCTCTGGAGACGCGTTGATCACTTTGAGCTAGTTGTTAGTTCCAATGCTTTCCAGCAATCCTAGAGCGCACCTTATTGGACGTCGTTCACTGTGACCTGAGCTTGCGGTGCCTATCACGGCGAGAACGTCTCGCGTTAGGGGCGATATGTCTTTGCGCGTTGGTCCTGCTTGCTGCTCTTCAATACGACCGGATATTTGTCGGTGACGAAATCGGCACGCTTAGATATCTAAAAAAAGCTCAGCCTATATTTTGACCCATTTCGGCACATGGCTGTCGATGAATTATTTCATCTTGGTCGAAAGATGGATCTCCCGACTTTGCGGAGCAACGGATTGGCGACTAACTCTGCTGCCGATTGACGGCTGCCGCTTGCAATAATTCCGTTGACTGCTTCGGTGGCCCTCAAATTTACGGGTTCGTCGCGCACGGCGCTCATTGCTGCTAGCTTGGCCGCTTTCAACCCTTACCTGGTGTATGTGGGGTCCGGCGATTCGCGCCTATTCGCTCTGGTGGCATTCAGTCTATTGGCAATCAATGAATTTTTCCATTGGTATCGGCAGCGAGACTGGTGGAGCGGCGTGCGCTGCGCGGCTGCCGTGTTGCTGCTGTTACTCGCGCATCTCAACGGCGTTTACACAGTCGCATTCCTCATGCTATTGCTGGCAGCCGAAACCATTTCCGCTGGTTGGTCCGGCGGCCGGAGGTTTCTCTGGGAATCCAGGAACTCTCTGGATTCCGTTGGCTGGAGTGGCGATACTAGTCGGCGCAGCTTACTGGCGTCTGCTGCCCGATATCGCGAAGGTTAACAGGGAGTGGGGAACCGATACGCCGCCAACGAGCATGGGATATCTTCCGCAGGTCTTTACTACGTGCTATGGGTGTTGGTTACGCGGCCTTGTTGTCCGTGCTGTTGCTGCTCGCCGGCTGTTGGTCGGCGGTGCGAGAAAAGCGAGCGCTTCTTCTGCTGTGTGGAGCGATCATTCTGGCGCCCGATTCTTATGTCCTTGCAAGGCGTCTCTGTTCAATACGTCGGCCTTTGCCCGTTATCTAATTTGTTCTCTGCCCTTGCTTCTAATCTTGATGGCAGAGGGAATCGATTGGCTTGCGAGACACGTTCCGGATGCGAAGAACCGCCGCTGTGGCGGCCTGGTGTCACGGCTCTTGACTCGTTCTGTGTTGGGCGCCCTCACATCCGTGCGCGGTTTGTCGTGCAGAAAAGCAATGGCCGTATGCCGGGTGGCTAAGTTTCTGCATTCGACAAATGCGGACGAACGACGTGATCGTCGCGGGATGGAGCATACGGGTTCACATTGCGGACAGTTCTTCGACCATCCCGGAAAATCGCATCATGCTGCCCGACAAATACGTTAACAAAGTCGCTAATCAACTCGATGCCCCGCTTACAGGGGCGCGTCTTTTACGTGACAGGGCCAGGTGTTCCAAACGGTCGCACGGCGACCATCCGACGATTTCGGGCAAGCTGAAGTTACAATCTATAGCGGCAATACCGCGCGGGCGTTGCTACAGGAATGGAGAGAAGATCTGCTGCGTCGAACTGCTGGGCCGCGTTTATGCGCCGTTTGCAAGCTGATTATCAACTACTCGCGCTGCTCGAAGAACGGTTACCTTCTGGCCAGTCGGCAGATCATTGGCGCTCACTCGCCGAGCGTTGCCGCGCTGCAAACATCCGGCGGCGCATGATGCTCCACGCCACCTGCAACAGGCGGCACGAGCCGTCCTATTTCCTTGAATTCGCTTCCATGATCCTTCCCGAGACGTTGGGGAAATGACAGCCACTCGCCAAACTATTTCTGTTTGTTAGATTCTTTGGCGTGACCGATGCGATCGAACTTACCATTGTGATGCCTTGCTTGAACGAGGCGGAGACGCTGGCGGGGTGCATCGAGAAGGCGCGAGGCGGCATCGAGCGTTCCGGCGTGCGCGGCGAGATTCTTGTGGCCGACAACGGCAGCAAGGATGATTCAGTGCAGATCGCGGAGAGACTCGGAGCTCGCGTTATTCATGTAAAGGAAAAGGATACGGCAACGCATTACGGGGTGGCATTCGAGCCGCGTCGGGGAAATGGATTGTCATGGGCGATGCCGATGAGAGCTACGACTTTTCAGAGACCGACCGCTTCGTAAAAAGTTTCAGGAAGGCTTTGAACTGGTCGCGGGTTGCCGCCTGCCGCGCGGAGGCGGAAAAATTCAGCCCGGCGCGATGCCGTTCACACACCGCTGGTTCGGGAACCCGCTCTTTTCGCGAGATGGCCCGACATATGTTTGCCGCGCCCATTCACGACGTGTATTGCGGCCTCCGTGGATTCACACGGGAACTGTACGACCGCCTGGAGCTTCAGTGCGACGGAATGGAATTCGCCACCGAAATGATCATTAAAGCCAGTTTACACGGCGCCCACATCACCGAAATCCCGATCACCCTTCATCCCGACGGCCGCAAGACGCACGCGCCCCACCTGCGGACTGTTCGTGATGGCTGGCGCACCCTGCGCTTCTTCCTCGTGTTTAGCCCGCGCTGGCTCTTTCTCGTCCCGGGTTTTGTTTTTCGCCCTGCTCGGACTGGCCGGATATGCTGTGGCATTGCCGGGATTGACACTCGGCGGCGTGACCTTCGACGCTCACACCCTCTTGTTTTCCAGCCTGGCCATTATGATGGGTTATCAATCGGTTCTGTTCGCTATTTGCGCCAAGATCTTTCGCCATCGGCGAAGGTTTGCTGCCGAAGGACCCACGCATTGACCGGTTTTTCAAAGTGATTTATTTGGAACGCGGTCTGGCCATTGGTGCTCTGGCTTTTTAGCTGGGTTGATCTTGTTAGGCGTAGCGGTGCTGCAATGGAAGTCTGCCCATTTCGGTCGTCTCGATTACGCTGTCACCATGCGCTGGGTCATTCCAGGCGCGACTCTGACCGCGCTGGGCTTTCAGACTGTACTTTCAAGTTTTTCGTGAGTATTCTGGGAATGAAGCGCCGTCTATGAGCCAGTTCTTCGGTAGACAACAGAAACCTGAATTTTGTGATGCGTATGCCGCCGAATATGACGCAGTAGCTAGCTCGAGGAATAGCCATTTCGGGAGAGAACAAAAATTACTTTGCCAGGGGTCGAGTGGTTTGGCTGGCTCGTTGTCTCGCCCGCTTGCAGAAGCGCCCCATGTAGCTATGGATTTTGGCTGCGGCACCGGTTCTGCTACACCGTTTTTGTTGAATGAACTCGCCCAACGTGGATTCACTCCTGGGTGGTGGACGCATCCGTTCAATCACTGGCGATTGCCCGGCAGACGCATGGTAAACGTGCCCGGTTTGTTCCTCTTGCAGAATATTCGACCTCCGAAGGTGCTTTTCGACCTAGTATTTTGCAATGGAGGTTCTTTCCACCATATTCCGCCAGGTGGCCACGTCGCAGCCAGTAGACGCGCTATATTCTTCTCTGTCTCCCGGCGGCGTCTTGGGCATTCTGGGAAAACAACCCGTAGAACGCCAGGCACGCGTTACATCATGCGTCGGATTTTGTTTGATCACAATGCCATTACGCTGTCGGCATAGCCAGCCGCCGCCGTCTGGTTGCGCGATACCGCGGATTCGAAGTGATGCGGACCGATTTCTTGTTCTTCTTCGCCCAGGTTCCTGGCGGCTGCGCTGGTTAGGAGCGTGGTCTGACGCCAATATCTTCCACTGGGTGCTCAGTATCAAATCCTTTGCCAAAAACCCCAAGGAACGCGACAACCGCTTTCGTGAACTCACGGCCACTCGATTTGGCTGGGTGAACTACAGTGTAACCACAAAGCGATCGACGTCTTAGGGAACTTCACCATGGAGCGTAACTCAGGATTACGGCATTGGCTGAGGCTTCCGTTTCTCGTACGCACTTGCTGCAGGACGCCGTTGGGGCGAACAGCGCTACGTCGAAGGGTCATTCAAAACCATGTTCGAGCGAAGGCTGGTGACAAGGTAGTCGATATTGGGTGCGGTCCGGCGCGAATCCTGCGCTGGCTCCCGGATGTGCGATATCTCGGGCTCGACATCGATCCCGACTATATTGCCTCTGCCAGGCGCACGCACGGTAACAAGGGCACGTTCATCGTTGGCGACACAAAGTCCCTTCGAGATGACCCGCGATTTAAAGATGCCGATATTGTGATGGCCCTGGGTCTTTTGCACCACCTGGATGATGAAGAGGCTGCGCATTGTATTCGCTTTGCTTATGACGCGCTAAAGGAAAAAGGTCGATTTGTGTCTTGATGGATGTTGGATCCCAAATCAGGGTTCATTTTCCAAGTACGTGATGTCTCATGATCGAGGGCAGAACGTTCGGACCGAGCATCAATACCGCCAGCTTGCGGCGAAAGTTTTTAGAAACGTGGATGCCTGGGTCGACGAGAAGCCAATGCGCATTCCATATGTGACTGTAGTTCTCGAATGCCAAAAGTGAAGCTCCGCGAGCGCAGGTGCCTTGCTTTCGGTCCCGAGTTTAGAACTGTGCCTCGCAGGATGTAGTCGGCTGGCTATTACTTGAAAGCAGCCAAGCCCGCAATAACTTCCACACACCGACAACTACCAACAGCAAAAAGGTAGCTCGTTGAAGAATTAGCAGATTCCAGAACAGCGTTGGTTTAAACTCAAACTCAACGTAGTTACGTCCGGCTGGCAACACGACCGCAGGTTGAGGTGAAATTCGCTCGCAAAACTTTCGCCGGTCGTGAATTGACCCTTGCGTGCCAGTCATTGCTCCACCGTTCGTTTAGAATTAACAGTCCCGGTCGCGGGGAATTGGCCTGTACGCCAAAGACATTTGGCGTGTGAAAAATTGGCTCGACCAGATCCTCGGAGATCGGGGCACCAGGAATGCTCTGTTCATTCGCTCGAAGCAGCGGAGGAATTATTTGTTCTGTCGATTTTTCTATGGCAGCGACGCGGTGATAATCAAATCCCGCAGCAAGTTTGCTTCGGAACGAGTCTTTGGTAGCGAATGGTGTTACCTTATGCACTAGCGTAGTACAGTTCCATCGGATCAGATGCTTCATAAACGCGATAACCGCTTTCTGTAAAAAGAAGCCTGGCCTTCGGATCAAATGGCATCGAGTCCTGGCCACAAATAAAGTATTTCGTCCCGCGAAGCATGCGGAGATTAACTTCCCGCTCAGGGAACATTTCACGGAATTGATCGTAAGGTGCTGGCAGTACAATTCAAATAGAATGTCCGAATCCCATAATAACTCGCGTTACTCCCCCAATTAACAGGATGAAACTCCGAATCCAGAACAACCACACGGTAATCCCTGATATTTGGCAGCTGTGCGATCCGCCGCAGAACACGATGAGACCTGAGATTGTCAGCGCGCAGATATTCAGAGACCCAGAACGGCTGCGTTCCCGGCGGCGATAAAACAGAGGCGAAACACGCCAGCAACAGGAGTCCACTAGCAGCTAACCATTCTCGGCGCGAGGATGACCGGCCATAAGTACCGCAAGCTAGTGGCATTACGGCTAGCACGAGCCAGCCGGTAATCTTTTCATGGCGATCGAAAGCTAAGGCCATAATGAAAATAAGCAGGCCTACTACGGTCGCGATCCAAAAATAACGTCGCCATCCGCCCTTGAGTTCTAACTTGCGGCTTGCCACATCCATAATCACCTGCAACCCCAGCCCTGCAAGAGAGCGCTATTAGCATTGTAAAGATTGCCAGGTATCGACCCGCTTCCCGGATTCGATTCAGAAGCGGAATGTGAAAGTGCAGATAAGCCAGGCCAAAATAGGTTCCGAAACCCGCCAATAAGAAATAAAGAGCAATTGCGCCGAGCGTGAGCAATAGAAAGCGAGCGAAAGCATCGCCACGCCGATAGGCAATAACGCAAAGTATTACTCCTAAAAGAGCGAGTGGGCCCACATATAGGCCGCCAAGCTACTGAAGATCGGATGAGTCAAAAAGCAGGTGACTAAGAGCTGATGGCCTCAGCTGCATTACATTAAAGCTGTCCCATGGAATTGATGCGTGACCTATGATAGGAACGCTCGGTCCATGACGAATCATACCACCTGTCGCCAGGAACATTGGCACAAAGGCGACCGCAGCCAGACAGAAAGCGATAACTCCGCTGATGCCCAGGCCTGCTAGAAGACGGCCAACCGCAGCAATGCCGTCCCTTTCGCCACTGCCAGCATACAGCGGCAATGAAAAAGATTCCGCAGCAAAACACCGATTGAATTACTGGTTGCGCAGGGTTCGCAGTACATTAGACCGGCGGACAGTGAAAATAGCACGATACTTCCGAAGGAGACTGGTGCCCGTAGCAAGCGAATCATCCCCGCAACTAACAACGGAAACCAGCTCCAAGCGGCCGCAATCGCGATCCAGTGCGCGCTGACTTCCGTGTTGCCGCTGACCAGGCCGACGGTAGCACCCGCACAGCGAGGCAAGGCCTCCTGCCCTGCGACTCGCAGCAAGACATAAAGATTTAGATATAAGATGAGAGATTTGGAAGCATGTGACATAGCTCAGCGTGTACAACACTTCGAGCGCCTTCCCATAGTTGAGCAGCCCAAAGAAATAAAGGGGATACGTCGCCGAAAAATGCGGCGTTTGATAAAGCGGGAAGCCTCCCAGGACTGTGTCCAGCCAGTACGGGAAAGTTGCCCGTGAGGGCGATTTCAGACGCGCGCGAAAAGAGCGGGCCGTAAAGCCAGATATTGTCTCGGAAGGGCGCGTACAACTCTCCATGAGCGAATGCCGGCCAAAAGCGCAAGGCGAAAAGCGCCAACATCAAAGCGAGGAAGACTCCGTCTTCACGCCAGAAACGACGGAGTTGAGCAAAAGGTATGACCTATTCACAAAAAGAACACTGAATCGGAGCTGCTTTGGGTGTCCGGCCTTGATGGCGTTCAATCTCGGGATTGCAAACACTGCAACCAGAGTGGTCCAGCTAACAAGAATCATCGCGAAATACACGTGCTGCGGATAATAGAATTGGACTGTGTTCTCGCCGCTACGAACGCGCACAGCTCGAAAGATGAGGTTCCCGCCGAAGACGTCCGCCGGCATTCCGTTAACCTTGGCGCGCCAGCCCGTGGCCCAGCGGTCGGTCACCAGTAGCCAGCCGTCCGCAGGGCAAGAAACTTTGAGCGTCAAATTGTTGGGAGTGTAGCTTGCAGAACTTTCGCCGGAATTTTCTGAGCCGGCGACAGACGAGAGATAGGCGGCGAGCTCGGCTCTATCCGGAACTGCAGGCGAACTAATGTTACTGACATTCCGCATTTGTGAACGAGGATGCACGACCACAACCGGCGCTCCTAGTTCGTTCGCTTCGGTCGGACAAGAGCCGTGAACGTTTGCGTTCGAAGGGACCACAATGGCAGCATCTTTGCGTGAACCAGATTCTATCAGCACCCAGGCCCATGTTGAGTAAAACTGGATGGTCAGCAAATCCTGTCTGAAAGCGGTTCTTCATAGTGGAATCATTGTAGAAAGTCGGAGTTCTGAGGGGGAGCGTGTTATTGGTGTGGGCACCACCGAGGGAGAGGGAGGCTCTGGTCTCGCGCTGAAGACTGTCCAGGGTCAACGTGGTCTTGTGGCCGGCATCCACCCGACTGAACAACGAACGTCCCCCAACTGCTATCGGTGGACACGAAGTCCTGAGAAAGACGCAGCGTGAGGCGCTGCGTCCAGAATAGCCAGAACGCCGAACAAAAACGGGAAGCCATTTTCTCTGCCCGCTGAAATAACAAAAGCAACAGCAGAAACTCCAACCGCTCCGAACCAGATACGCGACCAGATGCAGGTTGCTAAGGTGAAACTGATCGCCCAGATTAGCCACACGAGAGACGACGCGTACGTAGGCCCATACAGCAGCAATGCTCGCTGCCAGCGATAGGAAGGCCAGTTGCAGCCATGTCCGCGCCTTTGATGATTTTGAATGGCTGCTTCAAGATCACTGAGTAGCCAGGAGAGCTAACACGGCTGCCGAAAAATGGCGTAGCCGCGAAACATTGCGGGATACGCGAAATACCGCGTGGGAGGACAGTAGTCGTAAAGCCAGCCACGAACCGGCAATCTGTCGCCTACCGCGCACGCAGGGAAAAAGCGATAATTCCAACCAGCCACCATCGCCAGGCTGATCCGTGGCCGTTGCCAGAGCGCCAACAGACTCAAGATAAGAGGAAGAACGCCGACGTAAACGTCAGCCATCGAAATATTGTCTTTGGCCACAGTTCGGGATTTCGTGGTAGGGAACTTCAAGGCGGTAAGATAAGAGGCTTGCAAAGGTCGCAAGCGCCCCAGGATCAAGAGCATTCTGTGCCGCGCGGTCGCCAGCCAGCGGCGCTCAGCACCAGCTCTTTCGGTATAACCGAGTCCCTCCCTGAAAAACGCCACAAGGTTGGCGCCATAATCAACACTCCGACACAGAAAAACCGTCGCCAGTGCTAAAAAGGCGAACTTAAATCGATCCCGAATCGGTTGCCTCATGGACTAGAGAGTCGTGCCCCGTGGTCAGGGCTGCAACATCGTCCCACTCCCCATAAGAACAACATTCCCCCGCTCAGAATCACGATAGCTGGATATCCACCCAAGGCAGATAGTCCCCATAGCGCGCCGGCTTGAGCAGCCGGTTTGAAGCGAAGCGACGTTAACGCCACGTCAAACCGCCAGATAAACCAGGGCACAAACGAGAAAGAATAAAGAATCGTTGTGTGCTCGGCATGTGCCGTACTAAAAACCACAAAACGAGTACCCCTAGTGCCACCAGGAAAGCGCCCCAGGGAGGACAGCACCGAGATGGCGTGCCAACAGTAGCAGACCCAGCGGCCCTAACACCCAGAATAAAAAGCCAGGTAAACTCGAAAGGCTGTCGGAATTACCGCCACCGATCGCGACCTGCGATTATCGCAATAGGAGAAGCAGCGGCAACCTGTGGATCAGCGAAATCTGGTGTTCCACCTGCCAGCCAGGGATCCCATAGAAGCAACCGGCCACTACGAGCATGATCAGCAACAAGCGAGAACGCCGGGGTATAAAACGACCAGGCGTCCCAGATTTGAACCCGTGCTCCGCTTACTAATTCCTCGATTGTTGATCAGGAAAACAGCGATCAACAAAAATGCGGCCAAGCTCCAGCTCGATACTCTCAGCCGTTTCAAAATGATCGGCTGTTGTTCCATCTCTTGCGGCACAGGAGCAATTACGTAA
>ERZ1370068.9022-contig-7831_pt1 | contig 44265 bp, 55 predicted proteins | sample MGYA00561227_ERZ1370068 | MGnify/ENA primary metagenome ERZ1370068 (study PRJEB38410, sample SAMEA6850437) | metagenome | study: Metagenomic assessment of the ecological functions of the soil: analysis of the soil microbiota associated with the...
CGTATCGCTCCGCCAAATCTGGGTGCCGGTGGCGGCGTCGCTGAGCTGCGTCGTGATGCGCACGCGGTCGCCGTCCTTGCGCACGCTACCCTCGACCACATAGCCGACGCCCAGTTCCTCAGCGACTTGCTTCATGTGGACGGCTCTGCCTTTGAAGATGAACGAAGAGTTGCGCGCGATCACGAAGAACCAGCGGAGCTTGGACAGGCGCGGTGATGATGTCTTCGCTAATGCCGTCGGAGAAATACGCCTGCTCCGGATCGCCGCTCATGTTGACGAAGGGAAGCACGGCGATGGCTGGGCGGTCGGGCGGCGACAACGCCGGACGCGACTGCTCGTGGATGTACGGCGGTTTGCGGTTGCCGAAGGCCGCGTTCGGCACCGTCGCTCTTGATGCTCACGGCGCCGACGAAGCGGAGACCTTGCGCGCGATGGTGCGGATCAGTTTCTGGTCTCGGCCGCTGTCGCCAACCGCGTTTCGCGCGCGCTTGATGCGACTGGTCAGGGTCGAATCCGACACGATCCGGCCGCCCCAGATCGAAGCGATGAGATCGTCCTTGCTGGCTACGCGGTCGCGGTTCTGCACAAGGTACAATAGCAAATCGAACACTTGCGGCTCGACAGCGATGGGCTCGGAACCGCGACGCAGCTCGCGGCGCCCGACGTCGAGCACATGATTTCCGAAGTGAAATTGCATAGCCAGGGTCCTGCAAAACCAGCGCGCCTCGAGGCGATAATCAAGAATATCTCAAGGACAAATCCAGCACCTGTTCGAAGTTTTGCTCGTCGCATCGGGATATTCTGGCTACGCAAGTCGCAAATTAACCAAAGGAGCCAGACATGAGCCCCACATCCGCTGCGGCACAAGTGGTGCCTGCCCGACGCTACCCGACCTCAGCGCGGTCAAAACCCGCCAGCAGGGCGCCTGGTCCTCCGGCGACTATGCCACCGTGGGCACGACGTTGCAGATCGTCGGCGAGACGCTGTGCGAGGCGCTCGACCTGCGTGCGGGACAAAGGTGCTCGACGTGGCGGCCGGCAACGGCAATGTCACGCTGGCGGCGGCGCGGCGCTGGTGCGAGGTCGTCTCGACGGACTACGTGCCGCGCTTTGCTCGAACGCGGCCGCGAGCGCGCGGCGGCCGAGCGGCTCGCGATCGAGTTCCGCGAGGCCGATGCCGAGGCGCTGCCTTTCGCCGACGCCAGCTTCGACGCGGTGGTTTCGACCTTCGGCGTCATGTTCACAGCCGGACCAGGACACGGCCGCCGCCGAGCTCGTACGCGTGTGCAAGCCGGGCGGCAAGATCGGCCTTGCCAACTGGACGCCGGACGGCTTCATCGGGCAGCTGTTCAAGACCATCGGCAAGTACCTGCCGCCGCCGGCCGGGCGTCAAGTCGCCGGCGCTCTGGGGCACCGGCGCGCGCATCACCGAATTTTTCGGCGCGCAGGCCTCCTCGATCCAGCTCGAGCAGCGCGACTTCGTGTTTCGTTACCGCTCTGCTCAGCACTGGCTCGACGTATTCAAGACCTATTACGGCCCGCTCCTGAAGACGTTCGGCGCCCTCGACCCCGAGACGCGGACGGCGCTGACGGACGATCTGTTTGCATTGATCAAGCGGTTCAACCGCTCCGGCGACAAGACGATGGTCGTACCGAGCGAATACCTCGAGGTTGTCGTCACTCGGCAGTGATGCAGATCGCGCGCTGCCCTCTCCCCTACAGTCGCTCTTGAGGAAGCCTACTCATGGCACGCATTGCTCGATTGCCGCACTTCGCTGGCGTCATTCTAGCGTGCGGCTGCCTCATCGGGATGCTGGGCTTCGGCCCGCGTTCGGGAATGGGCTTCCTCCTCACGCCGATGTCGAGCGCGCATAGCTGGGGCCGCGACGTCTTCGCGCTCGCGCTCGCGATCCAGATGCTGCTGTGGGCGCGGCCCAACCCTTCGCGGGCGCGATGGCGGATCGTTTCGGCGCCGCGCTAGTGCTCAGCGTGGGCGCGGTCCTCTACGCGCTGGGCCTCGCCGCGATGGCTTATGCCGGAACGCCGGCGATGCTCCACCCTCCAGTGCTGGCGTGATGATCGGCTTCGGGCTGGCCGGCTCCTCTTTCACCGTCGTGATCGGCGCATTCGGCAAGCTGGATGCCGCCGCAGTGGCGGTCGCTCGCCTTCGGCGCCGGCACGGCGGCCGGATCGTTCGGACAATTCCTGTTCTCTCCACTCGCGGTGGCGCTGATCGACGGCTATGGCTGGCGGCACACGCTCGTGATCTTCGCAGCGATCGTGCTTCTGATCATTCCGCTGTCGCTCGCCTTTGCGGCGCCGCGGACTAACGGCGCAGCGGCGGCGGCAACCGCGCCGCAGCAATCCCTAGCGCAAGCGCTGACCGAGGCACTCGGCCACCGCAGCTACTGGCTGCTCGTGCTCGGCTTCTTCACCTGCGGCTTCCAGATCTTCTTCATCGCAGTGCATCTGCCGGCCTACCTCGTCGACCGCGGACTGGCCGCGGAAATCGGCGGCTGGACGCTCGGCGTGATTGGGCTGGTTCAACATGGTGGGCGCGATCACGGCCGGCTGGCTCTCGGCTTTGATGCCCAGGCGCTATCTCCTGTCGATCATCTATTTTGCACGCGCGGTGGCGATCCTCGCCTTCATCATGCTGCCACCGAGCGCGGCCGCGACCCTGATCTCCGGGGCAGTGCTGGGCCTGCTCTGGCTCTCGACCGTGCCGCCCACCTCGGGCCTCGTCACCGTCATGTTCGGCACTCACTGGCTCGCCATGCTGTTCGGCTTTTGCTTTCTTCAGCCACCAGATCGGCGGTTTCCTCGGCGTGTGGCTTGGCGGCGTGCTGTTCGAGCGCACCGGATCTTACGACTTGGTCTGGTGGCTCTCGATCTCTACTTCTGGCCTCCTGTCAGCGGCGATCAATCTGCCGATTGTGGAGAAGCCGGCGTGCAGCGCCTCGCTGCCGCTCCCGCTTGAACCCGCTAATCGCAACCCCGTGCGCGTCGTTTGCTGCGGTGCAGGAGTCCGTCCATCCGTCTGGAATTAACTACTAGACTTTTTTCAAATCCTGCGCCCAGGCCGCATGACGGGTCAAATGGATGCGGCCGATTTTCAAACCGTCGGCACGGTTGCGTGGATCAGAAGCTCGCACTCGCTATCCGAACGAGCCGCCTACCGCCATTGAGCTATGCTCATGGCACCCCTGTGCCAGCGCGCGCGAAAGTCGAGACCGCAAACGACGTTTCTGTTCTTCCAAAGCAGCGCCCGCTTGAACTTGCTGCTCATCCCCGCGTCGGTTATCAGGAATGGCAGGGACAGCATCACGGTTCCGCGAACGCAGGCAGCAGACTCGGCAACAATCGATAGGTCCCCGCCGAAGCGGGGCAAAGGCACCTTGGTGAGGACGACCGCCTAACAGATGCGCATCGCCGCCGGCTCATTGCCTCAATTGAGGCCTCTGCGGCCCGCAGCTGCTCGGGCTTCATCCCGCACTGCGTAACGCCGAAGTCAACTAAAAGTTTAAGTCCTGATGGCGGAACCCACGGCGCAGCCGCCGTCCGACTCAACCACCTGATGACGACCAAGATAGGCCGCAAAATCGAACAACGCCGCCGCAGTCAGGGTGCCAAGACGAAATGTTTTGATTTCTGAAGACTACAAGCCAACTGGCCAGAACCGGGGTGTATGAGGCTGGCCAGTGGGTGTTCTGATCCCACGGCTGCTGAAGGCGCGAGAGGGCGCTGCATTAGATCTGGCTCTGGCGCGTGGCGGGTGGGCCCGCCGGTCTCGGCCGCGCCCTCATCGTGGAACAAGTGATTAGTCGTGCCCAGAAGCTGGGGAACGTCCAATCGTGTGGTCCGCCCCCCGCCTTGTTCCTCAGGCGGTCTCTGCCATTAACAGCTTCCAACACGTCGCGCGCACTGCCAGGGAGCTTGCGCGGAGGCCGCATGGACCACGCCGTGGTCGCTTCGTGAGCTTGCACGGGATAGGGCAATAGATAATCGGAGCCGCAGCCATCGGTGACGCGGACTTGCGCGGTCACCCCTTCGGGCGCCGACCTGCTTTTTTCCAGTAAATCTCGATCTCTACTACGAGGCATTGCGGGGGCAATTTATGTCCCGCAGCATCTGAACCGTCGATGAATGGGCGTATTTGTCGGGTTCTCCCTCGCTATCTCCGGGTACGCGAAATCTCGTAGTGGGCTTTAGAGAAGGCGAGGCCGCCCAGGCCAGGGCGCCTCGATCCGGCCAATGGCCCGGTTGAGGGCTCTGCGTCTTCTGGCGCGTCGTCGAGGGAGTCATAGAAGCCTTGCGGTGCTGGGCTCATGCTCATCACTGCAAAACAGCACGACGTCGAGGCGATCCATTGCGGCGGCAAACCTGCCCATATGACCGAGCAGCGGATATGTGGGGCAAGGAGCTGACGATCGGTTGCGCCATCCTGGCCGATCTCAGCCGCCTGGAAGAGTTTCGAGGCGGTCGCGGCTTCGCTTCGTTCGGTAGGGCGCACCGCGCGTCCCATCACCTGAATGGGCCCGAGTCCCGCCGAGTCAGCGCAGATTGGGGCGCGGCCGTCGGCGATCTTCGTTCCAGCCCCGCGCAGAATCCGATTCACCACGGTGCAAGCGCCATTGCTGCTCGTCCGTGAGCGAGTCGTAGAACTTCTCGAGCGGCAGAGCGAAGCGTGCGGATGGCATCGCGCATCGCCCAGATCCGATCCTGGACCGCCTTGAGTCAGTTCCGCGCAGGTTGCGGGCGGGGCCATGCGGCAAGCGGTTTTCCGATCCGTTCGGATGGCCTGCGCGCCAAAAGCAGCCCGCAGTTGTTCCAGGACCTCGCGCTGCGACGCAGTGTCGGCCTGATGGCCTGTTCTGGTGACCGTCCCGATCAATGCCTCTTCAGCGTCGCCGGTCAGCCGCAACCAAGGCCGCAGAGGTCAGGCCGCGGCCGACCCATCCGACGCGCCCGGCCGGCGAGTCACGTCGCCGTCTTTGCTGGCCACCGTTGGGCCACGCAGTGCTCGCGACATCATTGCGGTCGGGGCCAGCAAGGCTGGCCTGCACGATCGTGCCGTAGCCAGTAAGCCCAAAACGATCGCGTCACCCGCCTTTCGGAAGAACAGATAGTCGATGATGACTCGGCAGAAGCATCGGGCCAGAATACCGAGGCCGCCGCCGGCAGGACGCACGTCCCCCGATCGTCGCTCTGGCGCGCACACTTCGTCGCTGCGCCGGTCGTCCGGCGGGCGCGTGGCACTCCGGCGATGGGACCTAAACGAATGTCGAGAGCCGGCAGAACATCAGCGGCGCTGCCAGGACACCGAACACCGCGGCCCACACGGACCAAGCCTCGGTCGGGGCGTCGGCCAGCCGAAGGCGCAGCAAGCGACAGAACAACGGCGCCAAGGATGGGGATTTCGGCCACGGGCGGCGCATGACCGTCCGTCCGGTCATGCTACGTATCAATTCGAATCAACAAGCCTGGGCAAAAGTTCCGTTCGGCCTGACTGGGGCCTCGCCGCCGGGGAGATTGCAAGCCCAACTGCCAGTGCATCGCGAGTTATATCGCTGGCTCTCCGCTAAGAAGCGGACGTGGTGCCATGCCTCGTTTTACAGGCCTTTCAGCTTTGACTCAAGCGGACTCCAGCCATGTTCGTCAGCGGCCTGCCATTATGCAAAGGCAGAGCCCACCCGCTGATTAATCCGCGGCAATTTGATACCGTGGAACCCGGCTTGGCTGGGAGCGGATCGAATGCAATTCGATCATTTGAAACGACGCGATTTCATCGCGTTTCTCGGCGGCGCGGCGGGGTGGCCGCTCGGGGCGCGGGCCCAGCAGCCGGCGAGGCCGGTGACCGGATATCCCGAACCCGGATCGCCCGATGCGCGGCGCGGAGTGTTTCGGATCCTGTCCGGCTGCTTGCTCCTGAGCGGCGCAATGGCAATGCCGGCGGCCGCCCAGAACGCGCCGGGGGTGACCGATCGCGAGATCAAGATCGGCCAGACAATGCCTTATACCGGTCCGGGCGCCCGGTTCTCGGCTTCCGGTGTGGCCGAGATGGCCTACATGAAAATGATCAACGATCAGGGCGGCATCAATGGTCGCAAGATCAACCTGATCAGCGTCGACGACGGCTTCATGCCGTGGCGAACCGGGAACGAGACGCGCAAGCTGATCGAAGTGGAGCAGGTCGCCTTTGTTTTCGGTTCGATCGGGACGACCACTCAGCTCTCGGTCTCGAAATATCTCAACGAGCGAAAAATTCCGCAGCTGTTCATCGAGAGCGGCGCTTATCGCTGGGGCCATTACAAGGACACGCCCTACACGATGGGCGGCGTACGCCCGAGCTACCGACTGGGAGCGCGTCTTTACGCCCGACACACTCTCAAGCAGAAGCCAAATGCAAAAATCTGCATCCTCTATGAGGACAATGACTGGGGCCGCGACTATACGGACGGCGTGCGCGATGTGCTGGGCGACAAATACGCCGCGACCGTGAGGGAAGCGACCTACGAGTTCACGGATGCCTCGATCGACCGGCAGATCGTCGAACTCAAGGCCACCGGCTGCGATGCGCTGATCGCAGCCACCGTCCCGCAGTTCGCCGAGCAGACGATCCGCAAGGTCCACGATCTCGGCTGGAAGCCGATTTTCTTCATGAACAATATCTCAGCCTCGGTACCCATCATCCTCGAGCCGGCCGGGCTCGAGAGCAGCATCGGTCTGTTGTCATCGGCCTATGGCAAGGACCCGCGTGATCCTGCGTTCGAGAATGACCCGGCGATGAAAGATTGGCGCGCCTGGATGAGCAAGTATCTGCCGGATGCGGATGTGCGCCAGCCGAGCTTCGTCAACGGCTACAACTCTGCGGCCACCATGGTGCAGGTGCTCAAACAGGCCGGCAGCGATCTCTCGCGCGAGAATATCATGCGCCAGGCGACGAACCTGCGCGAACTCGAGCTCCCGATGCTGCTGCCGGGAATCAAGGTCAACACCAGTCCGACCGACTATTATGCGGTCCAGCAGTCGCAGCTGATGCGGTTTGACGGCAAGCGCTGGGTGCGCTTCGGGGATTTGGTCTACGACGAGTGAGACGCAACGGCCATCCGCCGAAACGCGTGGAGAGCCCGTCCCTCGTGCTGGCGAACCGCTGCGAGCGACAGGCGCAGGCGCTTGAATTCGGATCGCCTTTGATTCAGATCAAACCTGGCACGCGCCGACGGGCGCAAGGAGGCGCCTCATGACGCGTTCCATCACCTGTTGAACAATGCTACTTGTGTGGGGCCTTACGGCCTTCACAGCTTGACCCGGGAAAAACACGATGAGCAACGGCAGTTCGCCTTCTCTCTCCGAACTCGAGCAGCGCATCGCCATCGTGCGCGACAACATCCGGCAGCTGATCGAACAAGCCGCCGCATATTCAGGCGCCGAGGATGAAGATCGCAACGCCGACCGGATCGCGCAGCAGACGGAAGAGCTCGAACGACTGAACAAGCAACGCGATGCGCTGCTGAAGAAGTAGGCATTCGACATAGCGTCTTGCGCGCCCGTGCCGCCGAGGATCGCACCATGAGCCGCCCGCCGCTTCCCCCTTCAGCGCCGAGACCGCCGCGCAGAAGGCGCGCATGGCCGAGGACGCCTGGAACACGCGCGATCCCGCGCGCGTCGCGCTCGCCTACACGACCGACAGCCGCTGGCGCAATCGCGCGGAGTTTCTGCAGGGCCGCGCCGCCATCGAGGCGTTCCTGACGCGCAAGTGGACACCGCGAGCTCGACTACCGCCTGATCAAGGAGGTGTGGGCGTTCCGCGACAACCGCATCGCCGTGCGCTTCGCCTACGAATGGCATGACGACAGCGGCAACTGGTTCCGCAGCTACGGCAACGAGAACTGGGAATTCGACGAGCACGGCCTGATGCGGCTGCGCATCGCCAGCATCAACGACCTCCCGATCGACGCGAGCGAGCGCAAGTATCACTGGCCGCTCGGCCGCCGCCCCGACGATCACCCGTCCCTGAGCGAGCTCGGGCTGTAGCGCGTCGCCCCGAGACGCGGCATACAATCGCCGTCGGTGCCCGTATTCTGTCGAAGAGCACGGACAGGTGAACTAGTGCTGCCCCGGTGCTGAACTCTTCATCTCATCTGAACTGGCTGTCACAATTTCCCGCAGCACACGGAAATGTCGAATCAGCTTGGCGGAGAATAGCGCTGAATCATCGTTGATGCCGACACGCCGGCTTCGGGCTTTGCCGTTGCATCACGCTAGCGAATCGAAGATCCACAGCTAGCTACGATGCTTCGCTTGCGTCCGTAGACTCTACGGGTTGAGCTTGATGCCGGTGCGGCCAGCTAAACGTCTTCCATTTCTACCCGCATCCACGAACGTGAACGTGGCGCACCGCCGCCAACCGGCTCGACCCTGTTGCTCGGATACGGTCTTGAAGCTCCGGATTGCTCCACCTTCACCAGCGCGTCGCCGAGCTGCGGAGATGTCGGCCAGCCCGCATGGACCGAAAATTCCCATCCAGCTCGGCAGCACGAAATCAGGAAGCCGGTCTCGGCCATCGGTCGAATGGCGGGCAATTCTTCAAGCGCTCCGCGCTCAAGACGGCGAGCATTTTCAAGCGCGGGCTGTCCACGTACGTCCTGACCGCAGGCATGCTTGAAAATTGACATCCAGGTTTCCCCCAAGCAGATCATTCAGCGCGGCCGGGAACTCGATACGGAACATGCACGAGCCTCGACTGGAGTGATCAGACCAGGAATTCTCCGGCGATGTGGGCTTGCGTGCCGACACCAGATGATCCGAAGGACAACTTGCTGGATTGGCTCTGAGATAATCGACGAGCTCCTTGACCGAAGTGACCGGCAAATCCTTCTTCACGATCAAAGTGTGCTGGAATTGGCCGGATAGCGAAATCGGAACGAACTCCTTTGATACGTCCACTGGAAATTTGCTGTCCAGAAGTGGAAGCAGGATGTGGTTGCTCTCGCTGGATAGAGTGATGGCGTAGCCGTCCGGCGCTGCACCCGCAACCAGCCGCATGGCAAGAAGCCCGCTCGCACCCGGCTTTGTTATCTGACGAGGATCGTCTGCCCCAGTTCGTTCCGGCAGTCCGTCCGCGAGCACGCGCGCGATCAGATCGGAGTGCGCCGCCTGCTCGAATGGCACCACCATGGTGATGGGCCTCGACGGAAAACCGTTCTGCGCCGAAGCTGGAATTGCGGCCGAACAGGCAAACGAGAAAGCGCGACTAGAACCGGAGTTGATGCATAGGTCCCATTCCCACACGCTGGCAGATTCATTGACGCAGCCTGCTGCAACTGCAGCAGCGCGCTCATCCCTGATTTATCGCCACCAAGCGCCGGTCGAGCTCCCCGAGCCAGCGTGGCGCGCGCACCACATGGCGCTTCTATCAGACGCGCGGCTCGCCCTGTATCCCCCGCCCGCTGCGACCCTCCCCTAGCCCGCGTTCGGGCCTGCCCGACTTGCGCTGGGCCCGAGCAAATCCGGCGCCCCTTTGAACCTTTCCCACCCCCATTGCGACTAACTGTCTGAAGGCCCTTGCCGGGGATCAGGTGGCAAGAGGCGGATCGAATGGGGGCATCATGCACGCAAAACGTGTACACATCCTCGACTGCGATCTCGGTGCACTCACGGTGCTGCTGATCGGGATCAGCGCCGTTTCGTTGCTGGCATTCACCTTCTGAAGGCGTCCGGCTCGCCTGTCGCGAGCCAGTGGACACGACCCTTCGAGGCCGCATGCCCAGAGCTTGGGGAGATATTCCTATGTCCAATCCACGTAACCGCATCCTGGCGAGCACAGCGCTGGCGCTGGTCCTTGCCGCCCCGCTTGGCTACCTGGCCAAGGGTCACCTCACCGCCATGGCCGCGACCACGGCCGAGCCGGCTGCCACCCAGTTCGCCCCGGCGGTCGCCATCCCGGCGGTCAGCCGCACCGGCCAACGAGCCGGCGGCGATCTCCAACAGCGTGCCGGCAACCGCGACCGAGCCGGCGCCGTCCGCCCAGCCTGCGGCTGCCACCGAGCAGACCGCGATCGAGCCGGCAGTCGCGCCGGACCCGCTCGCCGCGCTCGACCCCGCCGACCGCGCCGTCGCCGAGAACATCCGCGACCTCCTGGCCGCCAAGGGCGACAAGCTCTTCACCGGCAAGAAGGAGCGCGCGGCGGTCGAGGCGTTCTACCAGAACCGCAACCTCGCGCCGCTCTGGCTCGACAAGGGCATCGCAGAATGCGCGTGCCGAAGCGGTCATCGCCCGCATGAAGAACGCCGATGCCGACGGCCTCGAGCCCGGCGACTACAAGGCGCCGAGTTTCGCCGGCCTTGCCCCCGACGCGCTGGCCGAGGCCGAGCTCAAGCTCACCCGCGCCGTGCTCACCTATGCCCGCCACGTGCAGGCCGGGCGCTTTCCCTACACCCGCGTGAGCACGCAACATCGAGCTGCCGCAGGCGGCGCCCGAGCCGGCGGACGTGCTCGAGCAGCGTCGCGGATGCCGCCGATGCCGGCAAGGCGCTCGACCTCTACAGCCCGCAGAACGAGCCCTATCGCAAGCTCAAGGCGGCGCTCGCGGACCTGCGCGGCAAGCCGGCGCAGCGGTCGAAGCGCCAGGCAGATCGAGACGATCATCGCCAACATGGAGCGCTGGCGCTGGTATCCGCGCGACCTCGGCAACGCCTACGTCGCTGGTCAACCTGCCCGACTTCACGCTCAGGGTGATGCACAACGGCGGGCAGGTCTGGACCACGCGCATCGTGATCGGCAAGCCCAGCATGCCGACGCCGCTGCTGAGCGAGACGATGAAGTACATCACCGTCAATCCGACCTGGACCGTGCCGCAGTCGATCGTGCGCAACGAATACCTGCCGGCGCTGGCGCAGGATCCGACGGTGCTCGACCGCATGGGCCTGCGCGTGAGCTACAACGGCGGCGGCGTGCACGATCACGCAGCCGCCGGGCGACGGCAATGCGCTCGGCCGGGTCCGGTTCAACTTCAACAACCGCTTCTCGGTCTATCCAGCACGACACGCCGGACAAGCGGCTTGTTCAGTCAGACGGTGCGCGCCTACAGCCACGGCTGCATGCGCGTGCAGGATCCGGCCAAATACGCCGAGGTTCTGCTCAACATCGCGCGTCCGAGCGAGCATTGGACGGCGGAGAAGATCACGGCGGATGTTCGGCGGCGCCGAGCAGCGACCTCCAGCTGCAGCCGACGCCGATCTGGGTGCACCTGACCTATCAGACCGCCTTCGTCGACAACGCCGGCAAGCTGGAAATGCGCCGCGACATCTACGGCCTCGACAGCCGCACGCATCGCCGCGATCAAGAGCGAACGCGGCAACCTGAGGCTGCGCCCGAGCGCAAGCGCGAGGAGATCGCGACCGCCCCGCGCAAGCCGGCGGCCCCCGCCGCACGGACCGGCGCGCTGTCGCAGACCACGTACACCACGCCGGGCTACGCCAGGCAGCTGCCGCCGTCGATCTTCCGGTAAGCTCTGTCATCCAGAGAGAGCTGAGACCCCGGCACACGCCCGGGTTTTTCTTTTTGCGCAGACGAGCAATGTTCCGCAGCCGCAGGAGACTAGGTTACCCGCAGCTTGTGACGTCACAGGCCTTTGCGGCTTCGAGTCAGCAAGGCCGTTCTGAGACTCGCGCACGTCGCAGGCTAGGAGCATCAGCTCGCTCGAGCAGCAGCCGATGCAGGCGCGTCTCGCCACGAGGACCGCAGCGCAGCCAAGCATGCGCAGGCTGCGCAGACTCGCCTCGGGCCGCGCTATCTTTCGAGCACCGCGGTTTCCGCGCGCTCCGTCATGCCGGCCGGCAGCGTGCGGCACCGTCGCCGCCTGCGACGAGCGCGTCCGCGTCGCGCGAAGCGCTCGCCTTCGCGCAGCAGCGCCGTGCGCACCGGCGATGCCGAGCTCCAGGCTTTCGGCGATGCGGCGCGCGCGTTCGATGAAGTGATCCGCCGCCTTGGGCGGACAGCAGCTCGCGCGCGGTCGCCTCGAACAGCGCCAGCCAGCGGTCGAAGTGCGCGGCGTCGACCGGCAAGGGCAGATGCTTCTGCATGGGCTGGCCGTGATAGCGGCCCGTCATCAGCGCGACCGATGACCAGAACGCGCACATGCGCGCGAGATGCGGCTCCCAGTCGGCGATCCCGCCGCGAACACCGGGACCGATCAGGGCATCGTCCCGGACGCGGCCGTAGAAGCCGCGCACCAGCCGCTCGATCATCGCCTCGCTCGATGCCCGGTCTCGCGCCGGATGGCGTCGGTGATCTCCGCCCGCCGTTGCGCCGCCGATGTCACCGGATGGTCATGGCCGCGCCTCGATCGGGGCGGGATCTCGACAACAGCCGCCGCATGCGGCGCGCGGAACCCGCGTTTGCGATCAGATTCGGCCAGGCGAATATCGGTCGAGCACCGCGAGAAAGGCGCGCAGGGCCTCATCGAGCACCCCGCGCAGCCCGCAGGCCGGCGATATCACATGCAGGGCGTTACGCTCGCGGTCGAAGCACTTGCCGACCAGTGCAAAACTGTTCCGGTGGAGCGCACGACCGCGCCCAGGATTGATGGCGGCGGCCGGACGCTCGAGCCGCAGCCCGCCGCCGCGGCCGCGCGACGCGCCGATGAAGCCGGCCTCGCACCAGCGTCTGCGCCACTTTCATCAGATGGTTGCGGAAATGCCGTAACGCCGCGCCACCTCTTCGATGGTGTGACGATGATCCGCCTCATCGCCAGCAGCATCATCAGGCGCAGGCGCATAATCGCTGTGAAGCGTCAGGCGCATCGACAGCACCCGTGCCGCAGGGATGAGTGGCGCGCCGTTGCCGCCGGGCGCGAGCGGCGCACGAGGGTGGCGGTTCACAGGACATGACGGCTCCCGGGCTGCTTGCGCAGATAATCCGCGCGAGCGCGACGGCGTTGCTGTGCGCGGGATCATGTGCAGCGTAGAGCAAGGTCGTGCGACCGGCTTCGATGTAGTCTCGAATGCGATCGACCGCGGGCGTGTTGGCCGCGAGCTCGTCGAGGTAGCGACGGTGGAATTCCGGCCAGCGCGCGGGATCGTGACCGAAACCATTTGCGCAAGGCGGTGCTCGGCGCGACCTCCTTGATCCACATCGTCAACGCAGCCGCCTCCTTTGGTGATACCGCGCGGCCAGACCCGGTCCACGAGCAACCGCGCACCGTCCTCCGGGCTCGCCGGCTCGTAGATCCGCTTGATCCGGACAGCGGCCGCCATGGCCCGTCGCTGCGCGATCTCTCGTCGACCGGGAAGCGCAGCAGCCCAGCTTGCGATAAGAAGTATATAATATACCTGATTATCCACGCGCCAGCCCCTGTTTCCGGCAAAGGCGGTGACCGCAGGCGCGCCCCGGCCCGGATGGATCAACGGGAAGAAGGGGCACCCAGCCCCTGCCATGGTCTATGAGCCTCTGCTGCGAAGCCATTCGATGCTATTCATGGGGCTGCACTAGACGGAGACGGAATGGCGCGTCGCCGCCCGCCGGCAAGCCGGCCCCGAAGGAGACTGCTGGTCGATCTCGCCCGGCTGGAACGCGACTATCTGCGAGCGCCGGCCGGATCCGGACGATCCCGCCCAGCAGGTCAGCTTCGGGACCAGCGGGCACCGCGGATCGCCCCTGCGCGGCTCGTTCACCGCGGCGCACATCCTGGCGATCACCCAGGCGATCTGCGACTATCGCGCACGCGCAGGCCGTCACCGGCCCGCTCTACATGGGCAGGGACACGCACGCGGTCTCGGGGCCGGCGCAGCGCACCGCGCTCGAGGTGCTGGCGGCAAACGACGTGGCGACCATCATCCAGCGCGACGACGGCTTCACGCCGACGCCGGCGATCTCGCACGCCATCCTCGTCCATAACCGCGGGCGCGCGTGACCGGCTGGCCGACGGCATCGTGGTCACGCCCTCGCACAATCCGCCGGAGGACGGCGGCTTCAAGTACAATCCGACCCAACGGCGGGCCGGCCGACACCGACGTCACCAAGTGGATCGAGGATCGCGCCAACGCGCTGCTGCGCGACGGCAATGCGGGCGTGAAGCGGCTGCCGTTGCAGGCCGCAATGGGCAGCGAAACGACCCAGCAGCGCGACCTCATGCTCCCCTACGTCGAGCGACCTGCGCAATGTCATCGACATGGATGCCATCCGCGGCGCGCGGCTGGCGCTGGCGGTCGACCCGCTCGGCGGCGCTGCCGTGGGCTACTGGGACCCGATCAATGCGATCTACGGCCTCGACATCGCGGTCACCAATCCGACAGGTCGATCCGGCCTTCGCGTTCATGACCGTCGACCACGACGGCGCCATCCGCATGGACTGCTCGAGCCCCTATGCGATGGCGCGGCTGGTCGGCCTCAAGGACCGCTACCGGGTGGCGTTCGCCAACGACCCGGACTCTGATCGGCACGGCATCGTCACGCCGACCGCGGGGTTGATGAATCCGAACCACTACCTGGCGGTGGCGATCGAGTATCTGCTGACGCATCGGCCCGACTGGCCGGCGGCGCCGCGGTCGGGAAGACCCTGGTCAGCAGCGGCATGATCGACCGCGTCGTGAGCAAGCTGGGCCGCCGGCTGTTCGAGGTGCCGGTGGGCTTCAAGTGGTTTGCGCCGGGCCTGTTCGACAGCTCGTGCTGCTTCGGCGGCGAGGAGAGCGCCGGCGCGAGCTTCCTGCGCCGCGACGGCAGCGTATGGACGACCGACAAGGACGGACCGATCATGAACCTGCTGGCCGCCGAGATCACCGCCCGCACCGGCAGGGATCCGGGCGAGCGCTACGCCGCGCTCACGGCGCGAGTTCGGGCAGGCCTACTACACCCGCATCGACGCACCGGCGACGCCGGAGCAGAAGGCGAAGCTCGCGCGGCTGTCGCCCGAATCGGTCAAGGCGTCGACGCTGGCCGGCGAACCGATCACTGCCGAAGCTGACGCACGCCCCGGGAAACAACGCTCCCATCGGCGGCCTGAAGGTCGTCACCGCGAGCGGCTGGTTCGCGGCGCGCCCGTCCGGCACGGAAGCCGTGTACAAGATCTACGCCGAGAGCTTCCGCGACGAGCGCCATCTGCAAATGCTCGTCAGCGACGCGCAGCGGATCGTGCAGGAAACCTGACGGGCCCGAAGCGAAATCGCTTCAGCTTGAAGGACGATTTCGCTCCAGGTATCCGTCGCACACGAATCTTACTTGAATACCGGCGATTTTCGGACATGCTCTAATCGCAGTAGGGGCCGATCCAGGTGCCCGAGCTGTCATACTGCATCGTGGCGTGCCCACATGTCCTCGGACCGGCAGATGCCGGAACGACATAGCTCGCAGCCATGGCGAGCGCGAGTGCCAGAGTGATCCTGGTCAACATGGTCATTCTCCTCATGTCGAAGCCGGAATTGGCTTCTGCAGACCAGATCGGCGTGCGCGGCGCTTATTTCCGCGCACACGCTTGAAGGAGAGTGAGTGAGCTACACGTCTTCGTGCGTCCGGCGCCGGCGCCGTTCACATCGGCGTCAGCCGCAAGCACGCCGGGAATAACCAAGCCTGATCGCTGATCTCGTCTCCCGGAAGCCATCAAGGCTGCAAGGGAGATTGGCGATGACCTCTGATCACGATGACGGGCGCGGCGTCAGCCGGCGCAAGATTCTGGAGTGCATGACCTGGGCCGGTACCGGCGTCCTATGGACGATCGCAGGCGGCGTGCCGCAGTTCGATCGGCATCATCGGCGAGGCCGACGGCTGCCGAACCGAGCGGGCTGACGTTCCTGCAGATCAGCGACAGCCATGTCGGTTTCGACAAGGCCGCCAACCCCAACGCCATCGGCACGCTGGAAGAAGCGATCAGCAGAGATCAAGTCCATGCCGATCGAAGCCGTCCTTCATCATTCATACCGGCGACATCACCCATCTCTCCAAGCCGTCCGAATTCGACGACGCCGACCGCATCATCTCGCAAGCGCGCCTCGACGTGCATTACGTCCCCGGCGAGCACGATGTCCTCGACGAGGACGTGAAGCTCTACCGCGATCGCTACGGTCGCGGCACCAAGGGCACCGGCTGGTACAGCTTCGACGCCAACGGCGTGCACTTCATCGGCCTGGTCAACGTCGTCGACCTCAAGGCCGGCGGCCTGGGCAATCTCGGCAACGACCAGCTCGAGTGGCTGGAGGACGACCTCAAGGGCCGCTCGGCATCGACGCCAATCGTCGTCTTCGCGCACATTCCGCTGTGGACCGTCTACCCGCACTGGGGCTGGGGCACCGAGGACGCGGCGCGCGCGCTCGACCATCTCAAGCGCTTCGGCTCGGTGACGGTGCTCAACGGCCACATCCACCAGATCATGCAGAAGGTCGAGGGCAGCGTCACCTTTCACACCGCCATGTCGACCGCCTTTCCGCAGCCAGCGCCGGGCGCGGCGCCCTCGCCGGGACCGATGAAGGTCGCCGACGACAAGCTGCGCTCGCTGCTCGGCGTCTACCGACGTCACGCTTCAAGCGCGGGCAGCAACGGCTCGCGATCATCGACCAGACCGCTGCAGGGCTGAGGCGGGAGATCCGGATCATGACAAAACTCGCAACCAACATCCGTATCGCGATCGCGCTTGCGGCCGCCGTGCTTGCAGTGGCTGCCGTTGTTCCCGTCGCCTCGGCGCAGGCCGTGGATCTGCAGGTTCAGATCGACCAGTTCACCTTCGCGCCGCAACGCATCACCGTGAAGGCCGGCACGACCGTAACCTGGATCAACGACGACGACATCCCGCACACCGTCGCCTCGAGCAACAAGCTCTTCAAGTCAAACGACGCTCGATACCAAAGACAAATTCTCGTTCACGTTCATGACGCCCGGCACCTACGACTATTTCTGCTCCCTGCATCCGCACATGACGGGAACCGTCGTGGTCGAGGCGGCGACCGGAAGCAACGCGGCGCACATGATGCTCGGTCGACCGCAACGACAGATCAGGCCACGCGTGACGCCTGGAAAGCGGGGACGACATGACGGCGGGTAACGGGAGCGGCGATCTCAATGACAAGGCGCGGCGTTTTCGCGACGCCGCGCTGCCCCATCTCGACGACGTCTACACCCTGGCGCGATATCTGCTCCGCAATGCGGCCGATGCGGAAGACGCGGTGCAGGAATGCTATCTGCGTGCGCTGCGCCATTTCGATACGTATCGCGGGCCGGCGATCGAAGCCATGGCTGTTCGCCATCCTGCGCAATGTCATGCCGCGGCGAATTCGCGCGCCGGTCGTGCGCGACGCTCACCATGGACGGCGACACGGCAGAGGATGAAGACGCCATTCCCCTGTGGCAGGAGCCGCCAGTCTCGCCGGAATCGGAAATCCTGCATCAGTGGGATGCCAACACGATCCGCCGTCTCGTCGCGGCGCTGCCCGAGCCGTTCCGGGAGGCGATCGTGCTGCGCGAGATCAACGAGCTTGTCGTATCGCGAGATCGCCGATGTCGTCGGCGCGCCCGTCGGCACGGTGATGTCGCGCCTGGCACGTGCGCGCGTGCATGCTCCGGCAGGCATGGATTGCCGGAGGAGGAGGACTTGCCGACATGACCTGCGCCGAGACCGAAATTCTGCTCCACGCCCTCCTCGATGGCGAGCTCGATGCCGGGCACGCCCGCGAGGTGGAAGCGCATGTGGGTACGCTGCCCGCGTTGCGCCGCAGAACTGCGCGGCTTATCGCGAACTGCGGCAGGCAATGCCGGCCGCGCAGCTGCGCTTCGCGGCGCCGATGAGCTTGCGCCGTTCGCATCGAAGGGCGCTGCCGTCGGCGCCGCCACGGGTGTCGAGCCGCCGCTCGGTGCTGAAGGGCTTTGCCATGGGCACGGCGCTGTCGGCAGCGCTGGCGGCGAGCCTGGTCATCGCCGTCATTCGAACCGATCAGGACCAGCGGGTTCTCGGGGACGTCGATTTCGGCACATGTGCGCTCGCTGCAGGCCGAGCCACCTGACCGACGTGCAGACGAGCGACCAGCACACGGTAAAACCCTGGTTCAACGGCAGGCTCGACGTCGCACCGCCCGGTGGTCGACCTGACGGCCCAGGGCTTCACGCTGATCGGCGGGCGGCTCGACTATATCGACGGCAAGGCCGTCGCCGCGATCGTCTACCGACGTCGGACGCACGTGATCAATCTCTTCGTCGCGCAGGGAACGGCCTCCGCGCAGGGCGCGGCGGAACGCGCGACGGTGCAGGGGTTCAACGTCGAGCACTGGAGTACGGGGGTCTCGCGTTCTTCGCGGTCAGCGACATCAGCCCCGATGAGCTGCGGGACTTCATCGAGACATTCGAAGCTGCTCACGTGCCGTAGCTGAAAGCCGTATCGACGACGCCGCCATTTTCATTCATTCGCACTGAGGCCAGCGCATCGACGCAACGTGAATAAATTATTGCACCGGCGGTCGTGTCTCCGGCTGGCCCGATACGGGCCTTGCGCAAGGAGGACGGACCTCATGACGAACGATCCTGACAATCATGCGGAGGATGGCACCGGCCGGCGCGCCGAACATCGTGCCGGCGAAGCGAGCGATTCCCATCGTCGACGGCGGATGTCTTGCATGAGCAAGCCATTTACGCTCAGCGGCACAACCGACACGAGGACGCTGAGCACGTCCGAAATCGTCGTTGTGGCTGTCACCGTGCTCGGCACCCTGGTCGCCTGGCTGACGGGGCCGCATATCCCATTGCCACCCCTGCCCCACGGCGTGTCAGGCATGGCATGTGACGCTCCGGCGAGCGCGGTCCGGAGCGTCATGCCGCTTTTGTCTTCGCGGTGATCTGCTCGAGGACGAGACCCTTGGTCTCGATGCCGACGAACCACAGCGCGAACGAGGCGATCAGGAACGTCAGGGCGAAGGTGTGCAGGACATAGGCGCCGAGCCCGTAGGCCAGCATGAAGCCGACCACGGCGGGCGCGAGGAACGAGCCGATGCGGCCAATGCCGAAGAACCAGCCCACCGCGGTCGCGCGCAGGTGGGTCGGGTGAAGCTCGCTCACATAGATGCCGGTCGAGCCGTAGACGCCGGGATTGACCCAGCCGACCGCCGCGATTGCGGCGTACATCCACAGCCCCGAGGATTCCGCAAACCAGAGGTGAAAGAAAGCGCCGACGAAATAATAGAGAAACAGCACCGGCCGCCGGCCATACCAGTCGATGAGAAAGCCGCACGCCGCATAGCCCACCACCGCGGCCAGGGACTGAACGAGCTGAAAGCTGATGGCCTGCGACAGCGGAATCCCGCGTTGCGTCAGGATGGTCGGCAGCATGAACAAGATGCCGTTCGACGACCACAGGAAGCAGAACGAGACGATCCAAAGCAGGATGGTTCGCTTGCGGCGGCCAGGCGCGAGCAACTCGACCACGGTGACGCGGTGCGCGGCGGCGCGCCGGTTTCCGCGACGGCTTCCGGAACAGCCTGCGTTGCAGGTACGGCGTTGACCTTGGCGCCCCCTTGGCCAAGCGCTTCGCGCTCGATCTGCTCGACGGTGCGCTCCGCCTCCGCCACCCTGCCCTTGCTGAGCAGGTAGCGGACCGATTCCGGCATGTAACGGCGCACGAAGAACAGCAGGATCGCCGGAACGATGCCGACGATGAACAAAGCGCGCCAGCCGAAGTTCGGCACGATGGCGAGACTGAGCGCGGCCGCCACGACAAGGCCGACTGGAAACCCGCCATCATCGGTGCCGGTCATGCGACCGCGGATGCGTCCCGGGCTGAACTCGGAGGTCAGGGTGAGCGCGACCGGACTTCGCCGCCCAGACCGAAATTGACAGGAAACGGAAGACGCGCGAGCGACGCCACGTTCCAGGACGCGGCCACCAGGCCGGTGAACAGCGCGAAGATGCCGACCGTGGCCTGGAACGAGGTGCGGCGGCCGATGTAGTCCGAGATCGTGCCCCAGAACAGCGCGCCCAGAAATGCGCCGACCAGGCCGACGGTGGCGAGCAATCCGGCCTGCGCGGGCCCCAAGCCGAATTCCCGCGCGATCGGCGGCAGCGCGGCGCCGAACAGCGCGAAATCGGCAGGCGTCGAACATCACGCCGAGAAAGGCGCAGCACGAAGAAGTTGCGGTGCCAGCGCGAGAACGGCAGACGCATCGAGAGCGCCCGACCAGCTCGGCGGATTTTTCTGCGTTTGAGCTCATCGGCCCCTCCCATCGCACCGGCGGATCATAGCGGACCGCACGCGGGTCATGGCAGCCTCAGGACCAATGATCACTGGTCGCGTCCGCAGGCAAGACGGTCGAGTCACAGGCTGCTCGAACCAGCTGACGCCGGACGTGAAGAACATGACGCATCACCGGCGACTGACCCGCGCCGATTATGGCTTCCGGTCGGCCTTGCGCACGACGGCGGGTATCGTCCGCATGCGTGCCGCCTATGCTCGACCCGTCGCGACAGGGGCCGGCTATCCCTGAGAGTTGATTGCGAATTGATCCCGCACGCCGCAGGAGTTCTCTACTCTGCGCGGCGACCTCCGACACCGTGAAGTCGCATCGAGGAAAAGGGCCAGCCATGCCAGCCTCAAAGTCAGCATGCTCCGACGCATTTGGCGATTTCCGCACCGGCGGCGTTGCCCGCCCGGCGGCTGAAAAGTTCGCGGGCGCGTGGCTCGCCTGCTTCCTGGTGATGGCGCGCGGCAAGCATTTTCGCCGCGTTCACTTTCGAGCACGCGAGGTCTTGCCTCGATTTGCGGCATCGTCAGCGCGGCGGTGACCGTCGGCCTACTCGTGCAGATGGACCGGACGACCGACAGCGTCGTGCCGACGGGCGACCATCAGCGCGGTGGCGACGTTCGTCGGCGATATCTTCGCGCACCCGTCGCACTTTCCACCGCAATGGGCGGAGCCGACGATCACGGCTGCGGTATCCGCAGGCATTGCCATCGCGCTCTGGTACCGCGAAGCGGTGGGCAGAAGCTCTGGCTAGGGATCCGCTGGACCGAGATGCGGCGACCGGAACAGCCGCCTCAATACCTCGCGTTCCCCGGCGTTCGCGGGAACGGGATCGCGTCGCGCACGTTGGAGAGGCCGGTGACGTAGGCGATGGTGCGCTCGAAGCCCAGGCCGAAGCCCGCGTGCGGCACCGTGCCGTAGCGGCGCAGATCCCGGTACCAGGCGTAGTGCTCCTTGTCGATGCCGCGCTCCGCCATGCGCGCGTCCAGCACCTCGAGCCGCTCCTCGCGCTGGCTGCCGCCGATGATCTCGCCGATCCCCGGCGCGAGCACGTCCATCGCCGCGACCGTCCTGCCGTCGTCGTTCACCCGCATGTAGAACGCCTTGATGTCCTTCGGGTAGTTCATCACGATCACCGGCTTCTTGGCGTGCTTCTCGGTGAGATAGCGCTCGTGCTCCGACTGCAGGTCGATGCCCCACTTCACCGGGAACTCGAACTTCTCCTTCGCCCGCTCGAGCACCGCGATCGCCTCGCCGTAATCCATGCGCACGAACTCCGAGCGACGATCCCCTCGAGCTTCGCCACCAGCCCCTTCTCGATCCGCTCGTCGAAGAAGGCGAGATCGTCCCTGCCGTTCCTTCAGCAGCGTCTCGAAGGTGAACTTCAGCAGCGCTTCCGCCAGCGTCGCATCGTCCGAGAGGTCGGCGAAAGCGATCTCCGGCTCGATCATCCAGAACTCGGCGAGGTGGCGGCTGGTGTTCGAGTTCTCCGCGCGGAACGTCGGCCCGAACGTGTAGACCTTGCTGAGCGCGAGGCAGTACGCCTCCACGTTGAGCTGCCCCGACACCGTCAGGAACGCCTCGCGGCCGAAGAAATCCTGCGCGAAATCCACCTTGCCCTGCGGCGTGCGCGGCAGGTTGGCGAGATCGAGCGTCGACACCCGGAACAGCGCCCCCGCCCCTCCGCGTCGGACGCGGTGATGATCGGCGTATTGACCCAGAAAAAGCCGTTCTGGTCGAAGAACCGATGGATCGCCTGCGCCAGCGTGTGCCGCACCCGCGTCGCCGCCGCGATCACGTTCGTGCGCGGCCGCAGATGCGCCACCTCGCGCAGGAACTCCAGCGTGTGCGGCTTCGGCTGGATCGGATACGTATCCGGATCCTCCACCCAGCCGATCACCTTGATCGCGCTCGCCTGCATCTCGAACGGCTGCCCCTTCGCCGGCGACGGCACGATCGTCCCGGTCGCCTCCACCGCGCAACCGGCCGTGAGCTTCAGGACCTCATCGGCGTAATTGGGCAGCGTGTTCGGCGCGACCACCTGCAGCGGATGGAACGACGATCCGTCCGACAGGTGCACGAACGAAATGCCCGCCTTCGAGTCGCGCCGGGTGCGCACCCAGCCTTTGACCGTGACCGGCGCGTCCTTCGGCGCCTGGCCGGCCAGGATCCCGCGCACGTTGAGCTCTCGCTTGTCCATTGATCGAGAGTGACTCAGGCCGAGCGACCTTGTCCAGCGATCCGCCGAACGCGACGAAACCTGCCCGTCGATCTCAACGCGCCCGCCGCCGGAGCGCAATTTCGCTGCGACGCACGCAGCGTGCGGAGGTTTGGCACCGGACCGCTGGATCGGGTCGCAGCGACGCAATAGTCTCACCGGGAGCAAAGCCCGTAGGCCAACGAGGAACGGTCAATCCGCTACGGCACGAGTTGCTCAGGGGAGGTCTCAAGATGCGCATCGCACGCGCTTTTCTCGGCTTGCTTGTCACCGCCGATTCTCGCGCTTGCCGCACCGTCACGACAGCCGGGCGCAGGCGCCGTTCGACGCTTCTCATCCAGGGGCGCGACGATCATCGACGGCGTCTCCGACGCGCCGCTGCGCGATCGCTGCACTGCTGATCGAGGGAACACCATTCGCGACGCTGCTGCCCGCGGACGCCGCCGCGCCGGCGGGCGCGCAGGTGCTCGATCTCAGCGGAAAATTCATCATTCCGGGGCTGTTCGATTCCCATGTGCACTGGGACGAGTGTATGGGCGAGCTGCTTGTCAATCACGGCGTGACCTCGATCGTCGCGCTGGAGAACGCGCCCAAGGCGTTGCGCGCGCGGAGCCAGGACGCTCGCGATCTTCCGCGGTTCTTCCATACCGGAGGCCGGCCGCAACTTCAACGAACGCTTCGAGGCCGACATCCGCCAGACGGTGCGGACCTGGCTCGGGAACGAACCCGATTTCGCGTGGTTCGCTCAATACAACGACAGGAATTCCCGCGCCTATGCGATCGCGGCCGACGAAGCCCACAAAGCAGGCTTCGTCATCTTCGGCCATACCGACAACGCGCCCGGCTCGGTCCGCGACGGAATGGACATCATCGAGCATATCTGGGGCTTCGCAGAAGCCGTCATGTCGCCGGAGCAGCTGCGTTCGTTTCAGGAAGGCAAATTCCTGACCTGGGCGACGCTTCCTGACCGACTGGAGCAAGCTCGATGCGATGATCGCGGACGCGGTTCGCCGGGGCGCGTACCTCAATCCCACGCTGCACTACGAATGGGGCGGCATGAGCAGGCGCGCTTTGCAGCGGGAGCTGGAGGATTATCGCGTCCTCAGCAATCCGGACCTCGTCCTATATCCCACGCAATGTCGCCGACAGCATTCTCGGCCGGCAACGGCAGATCAAGAACTTTTCTTCGCGCTACGAGAACATGCCGTGGATCAGCCGCCTGTCGGCGGACGATCGCAAGGAATTCGAGACCGGCTTCCAGAACGTGCTCGAGTTCACCAGACGGTACGTCGCGGCGGGGCGGCAAGATTCACGCCGGCACGGATATCGATCGCGGGAGGAACGCCGGGCCTCGGCATGCATCACGAGATGGAGATACTGGTCGAGGCGGGCCTCACGCCGATGCAGGCGCTCAAAGCGGCGACCTCATGGCCGGCAGAATTGCTGCAGGGCAAGAACGGAAGCCGCGGCACGGCGAAAATCGGCTCGATCCGACCCGGCAGCTTTGCCGATCTCGTCGTCGTGAGCGCGGATCCGCTGAGCGACATCTCCAACACCAAGAAGATCGAACGGGTGATGAAGAACGGACGCTGGGTCGAACTGGGCTACCATCCGGAGTATTTCACGCTCGGTCCAGCCCGCCCGCCCGATCGTCGCGTCGAACCTGGCGCCCGACGATCAGCTCGATGCAGCCCAATCGCGTGCAGGAAGGATCATCGCCCGTGCACGTGATGTTGGAAGGCAGCGGGTTCACGACCACGTCCCTGGTCCGGGTCGACGGCATTTCGGTCAAGACGACGTTCCGCAATCCACGGCTGCTGGAGTTCGACCTCCCGGCCGGCGCGGTTGCGCGCGCATCCCCGACCCGTTCAGTCCGCCGGGGCCGGCGCAAAACGTCGGGATCATCGGCTATCGCTCCGTTGCGGTGCATGTCTTCAATCCGCCGCCGGACGGAGGGACCTCGAACACGGTCTACCAAACGGTGCTGCCGAAGTAGCGCGTGTCCCGCGTGCGCGCCGCGACTGCGACGCGCCCGGGCAAGCCCGGCGCGCGTGCAAGCCGGGATTGCCGACTTGCGCGATCAGTTGATGAACTCGACCTTGATCCCCCTGTGGACCATCTTGCCCAGCGCCTCGGCGTCCCAATTGGTGAGGCGGACGCAGCCGTGCGACTCGGTCTTGCTGATGTTCTGCGGCTCCGGCGTACCATGGATGCCGAAGCCGTCGCCGAGGTCGATCCAGGTGTTGCCGACCGGATTGTTGGGGCCGGGGGCGATGGTGAAGGGCTTCGTCGCCTTCACGCCCTTGAACTTGAGCTTGGGACGATAGGTGTAGGTCGGATTCTCGGCGACCGAGCGAATGGGCAGCGTGCCGCTGGGCGCGGGCCGCTCCTCGCTGCCGACCGACGCCGGATAGAAGCTGATCAGCTTGCCGTCGCCGTCCAATGCGCGAACGGTGCGCGCGGATTTGTCCACCACGACCTTGGCGACCTTGGCCTGCGACGGCTTCTTGGCGACGTTCGGCACCATGATCTTGGTGCCGGCGGCGTCGAACGACGCCTTCGGATTGAGCCTGGTCAACAGCGCCGGGTCGATGTGGAATTTCTCCGCGAGCAGCTCGCGCGGGTTGGTGAAGTTGAGCGTCTTCAGCTCCGCCTTTTTTTCCAACGTCTTTGGGATGGTCGTGTTGAACGGGCCTTTCACGTCCGCCGGCTGGATTTCATACTCGACCAGCGCCGGGTCGCCGGATGTCGCGGTCAGGCGGTCCCCAGGTTTCGGTGTCGAGGGTGCCGCTCGGCTTGATTCCGTTGGCGCTCTGAAACGCGGCGACAGCCTTCTTATCATTCGTCCCGCTCTTGCCGTCGATCTGGCCCGGCGAGAAGCCGGCACGATCGAGCAATATTTCAGCCTTTATGAATGCGGCCGCGCTGGGAGCGGCGAGCGCGTCCTTTGCCCGACGGCGCCGCCAGTTGGGCTTCATTGACCGCCTGCGCATCGAGCGCGGGCGCGGCGCTCGCCTTGGCGCTCGCCTTGGCGCTCGACGCTCGACCTGGCGTTCGCCGCATCCGACGTGATCACGAGCGCGCCGGCGCAGATGAGAACCGCAGCAATCGACATGCCGCTCCACCAGGGGCGGCGCCCAAGCCGCCCATGCGCCTGCTCCACATCGTGCCAAGCCGGTTCCTGGCGCCTGGGGCGGCGCCACCGAGGACGTCATCAAGCATTGCCATCGTCAGCTCCTGGTCTGGTCGAGGAGGATCAGCCTTGCGCATCCGAACGACGACGGCGTCGGCCCAGCTGGGAACGTCGCGGCGTTGCCCCCAGCGTCATCAACCGCCGCCGTCTCATATCGAACAGCTCCCCTCCCCCGCCGCCGACCCGTCCACCGCACGGTGCCCGCCACCAGCTGGCCGGCATGCTCCTGCTAGACCTGAATTTCCTGGATCGACGCGAGGCAATACCTGATCTCAATACCGCCCGCACTCTAGTCCAATGGAACTTTTCCGACCAGGGCCGCTCGCTTGGCCGTTCACGGTGGGTCCTGGTGGGCCGAGAAGTGGAAGGCGAGGACGAGCAGATCCGGCGGCCGTCACTTGTCGTTAACGACCGGTCAATGGCCGGTTTCGGCAGGTCCCCGCGCGCAGATGCAGTCCGTCAACTTTCCGGCGGCACGGGACGCGGCCGGCGATCGGAGCCGACCGCGACATAGGTGAAGATGCCCTCAGTGACCGCGATATGCTCCTCGCCGGTGCCGCGGCGCACCCAACTCTCGACCTTCACCGTGATCGACGTCGTCCCGACCTTGATGATCTCGGCATAGCAGGTCACCTCGTCGCCGACGAAGACCGGGCGATGGAAGGTCATCGCGGTGATGGCCACCGTGGCGGTGCGGCCCTTGGCCCGCCGCGTGGCCGCCGTGCCGCCCGCGAGGTCCATCTGCGACAACAGCCAGCCGCCGAAAATGTCGCCGTGGGGATTGGCATCGGCCGGCATGGCGATGGCGCGAAGCGTGGCTCCGCCTGGGGCGGCTGTTCGGAGGCGGCTCTGGTAGTCATGGAATGCTTTCTGCCAATTCTTGTCAGGTCGGGAGCGATCACCGCGATCGTAGCAAAGCGGAAAGACCTGGGGTTACCACTTCGAGTCGGTCCGGATGGATCGGTGCGGCGGACCCGGAATCCATCATCATCGGCGGTGGTTATCTCGTCCGGGCGCCTCGGTGCGCCGGACCCCGGAATGCGGCCAGGGGTCCCGCTGGCATCCGCGATCGCCCTCGCCTATGGAGTTGACGCGTTTGCTGCGGCGAACGTGCCGTCCCCGGATCAAGCCTGGCGCCGGCCCCGATCAAGTCCGGGATAAACTTTCGCGCAACAACGCTTTGGAGGGACATGCATGGCCAACGAAATTGTCACCGCCCGCAAGGGACCGGTGCTCGAGATAACGCTCAATCGTCCGGAGATCGGAAACGCCGCCTCCGACGGCATGGCGGTCGAATTGACCAAGCTGCTGCTCGGCGCCGGAGAAAGCTCTGAGATCGTGGTGTTGCGCGGCGCCGGCGACGATTTCTGCGTCGGCCGCGAGACCATGGGCAAACGCCCGCCCGGCCAGCAGCCGGACGCGCTCGAACTTCGCCGCCGCAACGACGTGGTGTTCAACTGCTACGGCGCCTTCCGCCGCTGCGAAATCCCGGTGATCGGCGTGGTGCGCGGGCGCGCCTTCGGCTTCGGCTGCGCCATTGCCGCGGTCTGCGACATCACGCTCGCCGCCGACAGCGCCAAGTTTCAGGTGCCGGAAATGGCGCACAACATCATGCCGACCATGGTGATGTCGGCGCTGGTCGATCGCGTGCCGCGCAAGGCCATGACCTATCTGGTCTGGTCGACCGCCGTGGTCACCCCGGCGCGGGCCCGCGAGGCCGGGATCGTGAGCGAGATTTTCCCCGCCGCCGAGCTCGATGCCGCGGTCGATGCGCTGTGCGAGCAGATCATGAAAGCGCCGCGGCCAGCGCGGGTGGGCTGCAAGGACTATGCGCGCGCGGCGCTCGACATGGACGTCACCGGCGCGATCGAATACGCCCGCAGCATCCACGCGGTGATCAACTCGTCGAGCGAGATGCTTCCCAAGGGACATAAGTAGAGCGGAGAGAGGATCGACGCCGGCGCCTGACGGCGCCTGCATCGCTTTCAGGCATCCCTCACCGCATGCCGGCGGCGACGAATTTCTCCAGGCTCAACGGGTCGCCTTTCCTCGCCGGCTCGCGCAGCTCGACGCCGGCAAAGCGGCTCGCCTCGGCGAACCATTGCTGGCGGGCGGGAAGCTGCCAGCGCCGTTTCATGGACTGGCTCGCATCCCAGCGCATCGGCTCGTTCTCGATGTCCATCACCTGGTAGTGGGTGTTGAACAGCTCGATGCGGTGGCCGTCGGGATCGCGCATGTAGACGAACAACGCGTGGCCGGGCCCGTGGCGGCCCGGCCCATATTCGATGTTGGCGGCGAAGCCCATATTGGAAGCGAGGTCGCAGACATAGAAGAAGTGGTAGGACTCCGGGATGCCGAACGCGGCGTGATGGAGGCGCGGCCCCGCTCCGGGGGCGAAGACGATGTCGTGCGGGTTGCCCTTGCGCTGCAGGAACACGAACAACAGGTCCTCGGTGCCGTCGGGCGAGATGTATTCCGACAGCCGGAAGCCCATGCTCATCCAGAACTCGCAGGCCTTCTGCACGTCCGGCACCAGCAGCTGGAAATGATCGAGCCGTTGCGGCACCGCGCCGCGGTGGTGCTCGAACGCGACGACGAGACGCGGCTTCAAGTCCATGGTGGCGCAGAACTCGATCGGGGCGCCGCTCGGATCGCTAGACATGCAGGGTGCGGCCCTGGTACGGGACCTCGACCCACTGCGCCGGCAGGCCCGCCTTCTCGAAGAACGCCTTGGCCTTCTCCAGGTCCTCCTCGGTGAAGACGCGCATGCCGACGCGCTCGGCCTGCGGCTCGCCGCGGGCACGCTTGAGAACGAGGCTGTGATGACACGCCTCGGCGACGCCGCGCAGATAAAGCGTGTCCTTGTCCTCATCGCTGACGATGAAGCCGAGCAGATCGACGTAGAAGTTTCGGCTCACCGCCAGATCCTTCACGGTGAGCACGGAGTGGCTGGCGCGCGTGACATTGAAGGGCGGGTTGTAGACGGGCTTGGGGATGCTCATGGCGCGCTCCAGCGGTGATGTTGATAGGCTGGCAGGAACGCATCCCGATCGAGCTCGATCGCGATGCGCTCCAGATCTATTGATTTGCGCATGTCCTATTCGGAAAGCCGGTCTCACTTTGCAGGGAGCCTGCGCCAAGCGCGCCGGCGCCGGCGCGCTGCCTCCAGTTGAGGCATTCGCGGCTCACCGGGGTTTGACGGCAGTCGCCGACTGGGTAGACGCGCTGGGCGAAAGGGCCGGCTTGGCAACGGTGGCGGCACGGGCACGATCCGGCTGGCGCGGCTTTCGCACCGCGCAGAAGCTTTCGACCGCGTCGGTGACCGCGGCGCTGATGGCGGATTGGCGCTCGGGAGAGCTCATCAGCAACTCCTCGTCGCGGTTGATGATCGAGCCGGCTTCGAGCAGCACTGCGGGCATCTGCGTGTTCTTCAATACGATCAGCTGGTCGTAGCGGTAGACGCCGGTCTTGACATCCACCAGCAGTCTTTGGCGGTGGCCCATGAACTTCTCGATGTAATGCGCGGTGTATTGCAAGCCGCGGGCCCTCAACTGCTCGCCCATCAGCTGGCCGAACAGAAGGCTGCCGCCGACGTCGGCATTATCGTTGGAGATGAAGATGGAATGGCCTTTGAAGCGATCACTGAAATAGTGGTCCGCGCCCTCGTATTGCCAGCGCTGCAGAAACGAGTCCGGCACCGAATCGTGGTGGATCGACAGAAACAGATCGGGCGCCAAGCGCATTGGCGCGCGCCACGCGCTCAGCGAGTCCCTTTCGAGTCGGCCCGTCGGTGACCAGCAGGATCGGTCCTGCCAAAGCCGGCGCGGACGAGGTCCTGCTCGATGCGCGTCGCGAGCCGGAGGTTGAAGTCATATTCTCCGAACGCCGCGGGCGCTCATCGCCCCGGAGATTGGGCGGTGTGGCCCGACATCCACGACGATCCGAAACGCCGCGCGATCGCAGAGCGAGGTTCGGCAGCCTCTTGGCGGCACCGCCGGCAGGCCCGGCCCAGGTGGAATGCCCTGCGGCCTGCCATGCCAGCAGCGCAGTGGCGGCGGTTGCGACCACTCCGACCCGTCGGAGGAAGGTCATGAAAAACCCCAATGATCCCTTGGCCGATAGCGCGTCCTAATAGGACTTCGGCAACCCCAGGACCTTCTCTGCAATGAAATTAAGGACCATATGTGGCGTAACCGGCGCAATCCGGGAGATCATGACCTCGCGCAGGTAGCGCTCGACATGAAATTCCCTCGAATAGCCCATGCCGCCATGGGTCATGACCGCGGTCTCGCAGGCGTGAAATGCCGCCTCCGCCGCCAGATACTTGGCGGCATTGGCCTCGGCGCCGCATTCCATCTTGCCGTCGTAAAGCGCTCGCCGCCTTCATCACCATGAGATTGGCCGCCTCCAGATTCATCCAGCATTGCGCCAGCGGATGGGCGATGCCCTGATTCTGGCCGATCGGGCCGGCCGAACACCACGCGCTCGCGCGCGCGTAGCTGGCGGCTCGTTGCAACGCCGCGCGGCCGATGCCGACCGCCTCCGCGGCGATCAGGATGCGTTCCGGATTCATGCCGTGGAGAATGCAGCGGAAGCCCTCGCCCTCGGCGCCGATGCGATCGGCGCGCGGGCACTGCCATGCCGTCGAAGAACATTTCGTTCGAGTCGACCGCGTGGCGACCCATCTTGTCGATCACGCGGATGGCGACATGGCTGCGATCGAGATCGGTGTAGAACAGGCTCAGCCCGTCGGTCTTGCGCTTGACCTGGTCGAGCGGGCGTGGTGCGGGCCAGGATCAGCATCTTGTTGGCGACCTGCGCCGTTGAAATCCAGATCTTCTGCCCCGACAGAACGTAATGATCGCCGCGGCGGTCGGCGCGGACCTTGATGCGCGGTGGTGTCGAGCCCGGCGTCGGGCTCGGTCACGGCAAAGCACGCCTTGTCCTTGCCGGCGATCAGCGGCGGCAGCATGCGGCGCTTCTGCTCCTCGGTCCCGAACACGACCACCGGCTGGAGACCGAAGATGTTGATGTGGACCGCCGACGCGCCGCTCATGGCCGCGCCGGATTCGGCGACCGCCTGCATCATGAGCACGGCCTCGGTGATGCCGAGACCGGCACCGCCGTGCTCCTCCGGCATCGCAATGCCGAGCCAGCCGGCCGCGGCCAGGGCGGCATGAAGCTCGTGCGGAAAATCGCCGGTGCGGTCCTTCTCCAGCCAGTAGGCGTCGTCGAATTGCGCGCAGAGCTTGCGGACCTCATCGCGGATCTGCTGCTGCTCCGGACTCAACGAGAAATCCATTGTCCTGTCCTGCCGATTCCGACACCGCGATTGTAGCGGATTTGGCGCATGCACTTTAGTTTTCTTGCCCGCTCCGCGCGGCCCGCGTTGAACTCGCGCGCACGGGCATGACAGACCTATCCGACCCTGGCCAAGCACGGGCTCGAAAGATGGACCTGATACATGGATCTGGGACTTGACGGACCGCCGCGTCCTGATCACCGGAGGATCGCAAGGTATCGGCAAGGCGATCGCACGCGGCTTTCTCGCCGAAGGTGCAAGGGTCGTCATCGTCTCGCGCGATCAGGCAGCGCCTGCAGGCAGCGCTGGCTGAGCTCGCGGTCGTCGGACCGGTGGAAGGAAAGGCCGTTGATCTCGCCGAGCGCGGCGCGCCCGAGGCCGTCGCCGATGCGTTCAGGGATGTCGATATCCTGGTGAACAATGCCGGTGCGATCCCGACCGGCGACATCTTCAGCGTGGATGAGACGCGCTGGCGGCGAAGCCTGGGATCTCAAAGTGTTCGGCTACATCAATCTGATGCGCGCGATGTATCCGCATATGCGCGGCAAGCCGCCGAAGGTCATCGTCAACGTGCTCGGCCTGGGCGGCGAGAAGCCGCAATGGCACTACGTCTGCGGGAATGCAGCCAATGTGCGCATTGATGGGCGTCACCAAATCGCTGGGCGGCCGAAGCATCGACGACGGCATCCGGGTTGTCGGGGTCAATCCGGGCGGCGTGGAGACCGAACGAATGATCATGATCCAGCGCACGCGCGCACAACGCGAGTTCGGCGATCCCGAACGGTGGCGGGAGTACTTCAAGGACAAGCCGCTCAACCGGGCCGCCACGCCCGACGAGATCGCGAACGTGGTGTTGTTCCTTGCCTCCGACCGCGCCAGCTGGGTCAGCGGCGCTGTGGTGCCGGTGGACGGCGGCTTTCTGCATCGGGAGAGCTGGTTCTAGCCAGCCCCGCGCTGAGGAATCGGAGCAAGGCAGCAACGGTTCGCCAAGACCAACGCGATACCCGCTAGTCGCCAGCCTGCCGAAAATCGGGCGACACGGCCGCCTCGATCGCTGCGGCGATCGCGAGCAGGCGGCGATCGGCACCGTGCTCGCCGATCAGCATGAGACCGACCGGAGCTTCGCCGCCGCGATGACACGGAATCGAGATCGAGCAGCGGTCGAGGAAATTGGCGACCGACGGGTTGCGCAGCACGAGAAAGTTGACCTGGCGATAGGCGTCATCGGCCACGAGATCGGCGACCGGCGCGGCTGTCACCGGCACGGTGGGCATCACCAACGCGTCATAGGGGGCGGTGACCGCGGCAACGCGGCGGATGAAATCCGCCCGCGCGCTGACGAGATCGATGTAGTCGGCGGCGTCCTGCTCCTGCCCGCGCAGGAGACGGGTGAGCACGCGCGGATCGTACATCTTTTCGGCCTTGGCGATCAGCGCGCGATGGATGGCGTACGATCTCGGCCGCGGCCAACCCGCCCTTGGCGTTGATCTGCGCGAGCTCGGCCAGTTCGCGCAAGCGGGATATCGACGATGCGCGCGCCGGCTTTGCGCAGCGCGGTCAGGGCGGCATCGAACGCGCGCGCCACCGCAGGTTCGACGCCGTCGAGCACCATGGTCTGCGGCACCGCCAGCCGCAGCCCGTCGACCGGGAAGGCCGGAAGATCGGCCGCCGGCTCGCCCGCGAGAACAGCATCGAGCACGGCGCAGCAAGCGACCGTCGCCGCCAACGGCCCGACCGAGTCGAGCGAGGTCGAGAGCGGAAACGCGCCCCTGGTCGGAACACGGTGCGCGGTCGGCTTGAATCCGACAATGCCGCACAACGCCGCCGGGATGCGGCACGAGCCGCCGGTGTCGGTGCCGAGCGCGCCGAACGCCATGCCGTCGGTCACCGACACCGCCGCGCCCGAAGATGAGCCGCCGGGGATGCGTGCCGCGGCGCGGTCATGGGGATTGAGCGGCGTGCCGTAATGCGGATTGATCCCGAGCCCGGAGAAGGCGAACTCGGTCATGTTGGTGCGCCCGATCGGAATGAACCCCGCGGCGCGTAGCCGCGCCACGCAAGGCGCATCGCGCGCCGCGGCCGCCGCGCCGCGCAGCACGACCGAGCCGGCCGTCGTCACCTCGCCGGCAACGTCGAACAGGTCCTTGATCGAGACCGGAATGCCGGCGAACGGTGACGGCGACGCACCATGCGCGCGGAGGCGGTCGTAATACTCGGCCGCCGCGAGCGCGTCCGCGGCATTGACCTTGAGGAAGACGCGGCCGCCCTCACCCGACTTGTCGTCGATCCGGGACAGGCATTGCTCGACCAGCTTGCGGCTGGTGCCGCCGCGGGCGAGTTCGGCTTTGAGCTGGAGAAGGGAGGGCATGGCCCGCACCGAGATGAGGCCGGAGCCTCCGATGGATTGGCCCCCATTTCGTGGTGTTGAAATGGTGAAGTCAATGACTTATCAAAGCGTGCGAGAGCCCTTTCAGCTTCGACTGATCCGCCGTTCTCGCAGTGCTCTCCGCAATCCCCATGTCTGGGCCCAACTATCGGACGTGTCGTGTCGCCGCGCATTCTCTCTCTCACGTTGCAGGCCAAGTCGAACACACGGCCCAGCGAGGTCGCGATCGAACAGGCTGTCGTCGCCGGATGGACTGGACGCGATCCGGCCGCGGTCGAGAAGCACATCAGGGAATTGGAGGCGCTGGGGGTAAAGCGCCCTGCCACCACGCCGATCTTCTATCGCGTGTCGGTCGCACGGCTTACCACCGATGACCTGATCGAGGCCACGGGCGAAGGCTCCGGCGGCGAGGTGGAGTTCGTGCTGCTGCAGCACGCAGGGAAGCTTTGGGTCGGCACCGGCTCCGATCACACCGATCGGGAGGTGGAGAAATATGGGGTGACGGTCTCCAAGCAGATGTGCGAGAAACCGATAGCCCCGGTGTTTTGGGCTTACGACGACGTCGCGCCGCACTGGGATCGCCTGATCCTGCGCGCGCATGTGGTCGAAGGCGGCAAACGCGCGCTCTACCAGGAAGGGCCCGTCACCGCCATGATGGATCCGCGCGCGCTGATCGCACGCCATGTCGGAAATGGCGGCGGGCTGCCCGAAGGCACGCTCATGTTCTGCGGCACGCTCGCCGCCCATGGTGGCGTGCGACCGACGCGCGAGTTCGCGTTTGAAATCGAAGATCCCGTGCTCGGCCGCAAGATCGCGCACGCCTATCGGGTGCAAACACTTCCCATCTTGGGATGACGACGAAACGACTGCCGGAGCAGAACCCATGCCGATGAACAAGCCCCATCTCGAGTTTACCCGCGTGGACATGAACAGCGGCTGGGCCACACCGCCCGGATATCCGGCGGGCATCAAGCAAAGATCCTGGCAAGCGATCTCGACGAGAGCCGCAAGATGGGAAGCCGCACGCGTCTGCTGCGCTTCGATCCCGGCGTCTATACCACGGCACCGTTCGTGCACGATCACTGGGAAGAGGTGTATCTGATTTCGGGCGATCTCATCGTCGGCAACGACACGGAGGGCAAGGGCGGCGAACCTTTCGACGCTCCGACCTATGCCTGCCGTCCGCCGGGCGTCCATCACGGTCCATTCAAATCGGACCGCGGCTGCATGCTCTACGAGATCCACTATTACGACGAGAGCAGCAAGAAATAACGCTGGGCCGCTACGAAAGCCTGCGGAGGGCATGACATGCTGGCGCCGGACGAGAAGCTGAAGCTTTCACCCAAGCCATATCTTTCGGCCACGCCAGGCTTTGCGGGCGGCGCCGACACCCCGCGCGATTTTCTTGAACGCTGCCTTGCCGATCTCGCGGCGCTCGAACCCAAGATCGGCGCCTTCGTCAATCTCAACCTCGCCGGCGCGCGCTCGGCCGCCGACCGGGCCACGGCCCGCTGGCGTGAAGGCCGGCCGTTGTCCAAGATCGACGGCATGCCGGTCGGCATCAAGGACATCATCGAGACCGCCGACATGCCGACCGAGAACGGCTCGCCACTGTTCGCAGGCTTCCGTTCCGAGCGCGATGCCGCGAGCGTCGCCGCGTTGCGCGAAGCCGGCGCCGTGGTCGTGGGAAAGACCGTCACCACCGAATTTGCCGCCAGCGAGCCGCGCGGCACCCGCAACCCGCATGACCTGCGCCGCACGCCCGGCGGGTCGAGCAGCGGTTCGGCGGCGGGCGTCGCGGCCGGAATGATGAGCGCCGCGCTCGGCACGCAGGTGATCGGTTCGACCATCCGTCCCGCCAGCTACTGCGGCTGCGTCGGCTTCAAGGTCACGGTCGGCGCGCTCAATCGCGGCGGCAGCTACGACGGATTGAGCCAGAGCTCGTCCGGCGTGCTGGCGGCCACATTGGAAGATGCCTGGCAGGTCGCCTACGAAATCGCGGTGCGCGCCGGCGGCGATCCCGGATACCCCGGCCTGTTCGGCCCCGCCAGCACGCCGGCGCCGAAAAAGCCGCACCGCGTTGCGTTCCTCGAGACGCCGGGCTGGGCTACCGCGTCAGCGGGCGCCAAGCAGGCGATGACCGACGCGCTGGCGCGGCTCGAGGCCGCCGGCATCGACGTGTTGACCCCGCAGCTCCCATGCCAAGGTTGCCGCCGTCGAGGCGGCGATCGCGCAAGCGCGCCCGCTCTCGATGCGCATCAACGGCTGGGAATCGCGCTGGCCGCTCAATACCTATCGCGAGCGGGATGCGAGCAAGCTCAGCAGCGTCATGCTCGCACGTCTCGCCGAAGCCGAGGCCATGACCCTCGACGAATACCGCACCGATCTCGCGCAACGCGACAAGAGCCCGCGCGCTCTATGCCGAGCTTGCTGCGGACTGCGATGCCTGTGTGAGCCTCTCCGCGCCCGCCGCGGCGCCCATGGGGCTCGAATCGACGGGCGATCCCACCTGCACCGTGCACGTCTCGCTGCTCGGCATTCCCGCGCTCTCGCTGCCGGTGCTGACCGACGATGGGCTGCCGCTCGGATTGCAGGTCACCGGATTCACCAACGGCGATGCGGAGACATTAGCCGCAGCGGCCTCGATCCAGACTTTGTTGCGATAACGGGCGCGAAAGTGCGTGTTTGGCGGAGGCGCCGATGGACGATCGAGCTGCAGCCGCCGCGTTGAGCGCACTCGAGCGCTACCGCGACGGACCGCCGAGGCATCCACGCAGCTATCCCGACCTGCACGAGCACGTGCTCGCGCTTGCGCGCGAAGGCCTGCTCGTCGTTGTCGACGAGCCGATCAACAAAGACACCGAGATGCACCCGCTGGTGCGCTGGCAATATCGCGGGGGCATTGCCGAGCCTGAACGCAAGGCGTTCCTGTTCACGCAGCCGACCGATTCCAAAGGCCGTCGCTTCGATATAACGGTGCTGGTCGCGGGCTTGGCGGCGAACCGCGATGTATATCGCATCGGCTTCGGCAAGCCGCTTGACCAGATCGGCCCGACCTGGGTCAAGGCCATTGCCGATCCGGTTCCGCCGCGCGAGGTGACCGACGCCCCCTGCCAGGAGATAGTGATCACCGGCGACGCCCTCGATCGGGACGGCGGCGCGCTCGACGGACTGCCGGTACCGATCTCGACCCCGGATGGGACAACGCACCGTATCTCTCCGCCGGCCACTACATCACCAAGGATCCCGAGACCGGCATCCAGAATGTCGGCAACTACCGTGGACAGATCAAGGCGCCACGCCGGCTCGGCATGAATCCATCGGTCGAGCTGCGCGCCGGCATTTTTGCTCACTGGCAGAAATGCAAGGCACGCGGCGAGCCGCTGCCCTGCGCGGTCGTCGTCGGCTGCCCGCCGGTCGTCTCCTACGCCTCGGTCCAGAAGCTGCCGGAGAATCTCGACGAGCTCGCGGTCGCGGGCGCGCTCGCGGGCGGGCCCATCAACGTGACCCGCGCCAGGACGGTCGATCTGCTGGTCCCGGCGGAGGCGGAGATCGTCATCGAGGGCCTGATCAACACCGAGCTGCTGGAGCCCGAGGCGCCATTCGGCGAATCGCATGGCTACGTGAACCTGCAGGAATACAATGCATTCATGGAGGTGACCGCGATCACGCGGCGGCGACATCCAATCCTGACCTCCTTCATCAGCCAGGTCACGCCAAGCGAGTCGAGCGTCATCCGCCGCGTCGCGATGGAGCCGGTCTACCTCCACCATCTGCGCACGGTGCTCGGCATCAAGGGCGTGAAGCGGGTCGCGATGCATGAGCCGCTCACCAGCCTCTATGCGGTGATCGCGATCCAGTGCGCGCGCGGCACGCCGGAGAGCGAAGTCTGGCGCGCACTCTACGCGGCATCATCGCTGCACCGCTTCGCCGGCAAATGGATCGTCGCCATCGACGAGGACATCGAGCCGGAAAATGCCGACGCCTTGTTCTGGGCCATGTCCTACCGCTGCCAGCCGCAGCACGACCTCAAGGTCGTTCCGCACAAGGACCCCGGCCACGGACCGCGTGGCCCGCGCGACGGCGGCGAGAGCGCGGCGGTGCTCATCAATGCCACACTCAAGGGCACCTATTCGCCGGTCGCGCTGCCGAAGCGCGAGTTCATGGAGCATGCCAAGGCCATCTGGGAGCGGCTCGGGCTGCCGCCACTGACCCCGCAGCCGCCATGGCACGGCTACGATCTCGGCCATTGGCCGCAGGAGCTGGAGCGCCAGGCCGAGATGGCGGCGAAGAGCGAGTACTTCGAACTTGGCAAGAACCTTGCAAATGAACGCCGTAGCGACGTCGCCATGAATACGCCGGTGCAACGCGACTAGCGGACCGGATTCCACGAGTTACGGAGCACTCGCATAGGCATCACCTGCCCAATCCTTCGGCGCGCCTTGCTGGGCGCGCTCACGTGCCGGTGTGGCCTTCGCCGCCTCCACTCTGGCGCGGCAGCCGACCGCGCAACTGGTGCTGGCGACCTGGGTGCTTGAAGCCAAGAGCGACGCCGGCTTCGTCTTCATGCCGAGCAAAGGCGGCTTCGCCGGGGCCTCAGGTCGAGACGATGCGGATTCAAAGGCGACGCGCTGGCGCTCAAGGCCCGATCGCCGGCGAGCTCGGCTGAAGGCTCCCCCGGTGGGTCGATGCTCGCCGCATCGAACGGTGCCGACATCAAGCTCCTCGGCTGCTCTGCTGGCCGCTCCTCACCTACGGCATTTTTTCGAAGGCGAGCATTGCGAGCCCGCAGGATCTCAAGGCAAGGTCATGGCGATCTCTTCGCCCGGCGCGCCCGACCTGCTTGCGCGTGCCGTGCTGGAGAATAACGACATCCCCTCCTCCGACGTGCGCTTCGCGATCGCGGGCAGCGACGCCCGACCGCTTCCAGAGCGGTCATGGCCGGTGTGGTCGATGCCGCCGCAGCTTCGACCGAGTCCGTCCCGATCGCACCCTCGAGCGTCAAGCTGCTGGTCCATGCCCATGACGCCGTGCCGAACTACGTGCGCCTGTGCCTCTACGCGGGCGGCAAGACGACCACCAGCTCGTCCGCTTCCTCGCCGCACAGATCACCGGCGTGCGCCACGCACTGAACAATCGCGACGACGCGATCCGGTTGGCGAAAGGAGATGACGGAGGCGAGGCCGACGACCCGCGCGCGGCCTACATCTATGACAGTCGTGCGCTATTCGGCGATCACGCCTGAGATGCCGATCCCCATGGAAGAAAGCTCGCCTGGATGCGCGAATTGCTGACCAAGACCGGCAATCTCACCAAGCCGCTCGACCTCGCCAAGCTGACCGACGACGGCCCGCGCGCCCAGGCGCTGGAGCTGGCAGGAAGTGAGGCCAGCTTATCTGTGTCCCCCGGGCGCGGCGCGGCGCAGCCCCGGGGCATTGATCGGAGAATAGAACAATGAAGCTCGCCGTGCCCGACATGATCTCGAACTCCTATTTTCCCGCTATCGCCGCGATCGAGCTCGGCTGCTTCAAGCAGGAGGGGCTCGATGTTTCGCTCGAGCTGATCTTTCCCGTCGACAAGTCCTATGCGGCGCTGCGCGATGGTGCGGTCGATTTCGTCGGCGGATCCGCGCATTCCGCGCTTGCGGCGTTTCCGCAGTGGCAAGGGGCCAAGCTCCTGTGCGCACAAGGCCAAGGCATGTACTGGTTCCTGGTCATGCACAAAGACCTCGGCGCCAAGCGCGGCGACCTCAGCGTGGTCAAGGGACGCAGCATCGGCGCGGCGCCGTGGGTCGAGATGGGACTTCGCCGCCTCCTGATCGAAGCCGGCATCGACCTGGCACGCGATGGGGTCAAGATCGCGCCGGTGCCGGGCGCGCAAGGCGCCGGTGTGAATTTCGGCGTCACCGCCGCGAAGGCGCTGGAAGAGCGCAAGATCGACGGGTTCTGGGCCAACGGAATGGGAACCGAGGTCGCGGTCCGTCGCGGGGTCGGAACCGTCGTGCTCGACGTGCGGCGCGGCGACGGGCCGAAGCCGTGCTTCAACTACACCATGGCCTCGATCGCCACGCAGCGACCGCCTGATCGAGCGCTCGCCCGAAACCGCGGCCGCCGCCGTTCGCGCCATGGTGAAGACGCACGCCGCCTTGAAGGCAGAATGTCGCGCTCGCGACCGAGATCGGGCGCAAGCTGTTTCCGCCGTCCGAGGCCGAGCTGATCGCCGAGCTCATTCGCCGCGATCTGCCCTACTACGACGCGTCGATTTCGAAGGACTTCGTCGCCGGCATGAACCAGTTCTCGCGCGATATCGGCAACCTCAAGGGCGACGTACCGTACGAGAGCGTCGTGGCGACGCAATTTTCGCATTTGTGGAAGGGCGCGTAGAGGGCATCTCAACTGCAGGATGGGCAAAGCGAAGCGTGCCCAGGCTACTGGTCTACGGTTGTGCCAGCGGCGGCAGATTGAGCGCGGCGTCGACCAGCGCGGTGGCGCGCTTGAAGTCGAAGTTGCGATAGACGTTCTGCTTCACCAGGAACGACGCCCCGCCGTAGAACTTCTCGTATTGCTGATGCCGGCTGCCGAACTCCGAACCGATGAAGTCCCAGGCGAGCCGCATCAGCGCCACCCTGGATTTCGCGTCCGATGAGGCCGAGCGCATGTAGCGCTCGACGTCGCCGGCGGTCTCCGGATTCTCGAAGTCGTGCAGCGAGGACGGCAGCGTGATCATGGCCGGAGCCCGCGAGCTCGCGGATGATCTCGAGCATGCGGCCGTTGAGCTCGGACTGCAGCGCCATCGACGAATAAAGCGCGGTCTTGGACGGCCAGAGCACGCCATCCTCGATCGGCGCCATCACCTCGTGCGCGAGCAGCATGGTCTCGTAGACCGACACCAGGGCGGCGAGTTCGCCCATCATGATCTGCACCGCCGGGTTACCGGTATTTCCGGTCATCTCGTTCATGCGTTGCGCGATGCCGATCATGAAGCGCAGCTTGGTGACGTAGCGCACCTGCGCCTGATGGTTGCCGTAGAGGTGCGATGGCGTCTTCCACCACTGATCGCGCGACACTTCGATGTTGCGGTAGATGAAGACCTCGCTCCCAGGGCACGAACACGTTGTCGAAGACGACATAGCTGTCGGTCTCGTCGAAACGGCTCGACAACGGGTAGTCGAACGCGTTGGTGGCGCCGATCGCGAACGGCCGGCGCGGGTAGAGCCTGACTCCCGGCGCGTTGACCGGGATCGCAACGCAATTGGCGTAGTTCTCGTCGCCCGGCTGGAGCGGATGGATGCAGCTCAAATGGATGAGATCGGAGATGGCGCCGCGCAGTGGCAAGCTGCTGCGCGCCGGAGATGACGATGCCGTCGTCGCGCTCCTTGACCACCCCGGCATAGAGGGTCGGATCACTCTGCTTGTGCGCAGGTTTGCTGCGGTCGATCTGCGGCGGGACGATGGCGTAGGAGGCATAGAGGTGGTTGTCGCGCATGTGCTCGTAGAAGGCGACGACGTTGTCGGCGAAGCGCTGCCCGCCGGCCGCCAGCACGCCCGGTGTCGCGGCATAGCCGCAAAGAAGCCGGCGACGTGATCGGGCGTGCGACCCATCAGGCCGAAGGTCGCCTCGGCCCAGGTCTCGGAAAACAGCCGCCGCGCCCGCAGATCGGCATGACTGCGCGGGATCTGGTAGGCGCGCAGCACCGGCTCGCCGGTCTTGGGCGAGACGAAGGTCATGCGCTCGCGCATCTCCGGCGCCGCCGCGATGTCATAGAGTCTCGCGATCGAGCGGACCGCCTCGCGAAAGGCGAGATGGGTGGTGACATCCTTGACGCGCTCGCCGTCGACGAAGACCTGCCGTCCGTCATCGAGCGAGCGAAGATATTCCGAGCCGGTTCTCATGACCAATAAGCCGTGTTGTCCCGGACTGTCCGCGGGGCGACCACGGATCGTCCCTTGGGGGTATCGATCAATGTTGGTATTACGCGATTGCTCGGCCTTCAAGCCTTTGCGCCATTGGCAATGAGCTCGACCAGCTTTTGCGGCGTGATTGGTGTTTGCGCGATGCGGACACCGAATGGTTGCAACGCATCCTCGATGGCGGAGATGACCGCGGCCGCGGTCGGGATCGTGCTGACTTCACCCGCGCCCTTGGCGCCGAGCGGATTGAGCGGCGACGGGGTCTCCTTGTAGAGCGTCTCGATCGCAGGCACTTCCATGGCGCTCGGCAGCAGGTAGTCGGCGAATGTCGTGGTGGTGGGCTGTCCGCTCTCATCGAAATCCCATCCACTCCAGGATCGCGTTGCCGATGCCATGCGCCACCCCGCCGCGCACCTGGCCGTCGACCATCATGGGATTGATCAAGATTCCTGAGTCTTGCAGTGCAACGTAATTCAGAATCTTCACTCCACCGGTGTCGGGATCGACCTCGACTTCAGCGACGTGACAAGCATTAGCGTAGGCGAGCGAATCGGTTCGCCAGTTCACGTTGGCCTCGAGGCCAGGCTCGATATCCGGAGGGAAGCCGTAGCCCGGCGCGCCTTTGAGAATGCGCGCGAGCTCGCCGAACTTGACCGAAAGCTGCGGTGCGCCGACGACCCGTACCTCGCCATTTGCAATCTCGAGATCGTGCTCAGCCGCCTCCAGCACGTGGCTCGCGAGCTTTTTCGCTTTCTCCGCCACCGCGCGCGCGGCAAGCAGCACGGATGAGCCAGCGGTGACGGTCTGCCGGCTGGCAAAGGCGCCGAGGCCAAGCGACACGCCGCTGGTATCGCCGGGGACCACGGTGATGTCGGCGGCCTGCAGACCGAGCTCGCCGGCGCAGATCTGCGCCAGCGCGGTGCCCAGGCCCTGTCCGATCGCGGCAGCGCCGGTGAACACCGACACGCGCCCGGTATTCGACACTCGCACCAGGCCCGACTCGAACGGACCACGTCCCGTGCCCTTGATGCCGTGGGCGAGCCCGATGCCGATATAGCGGCGCTCGCGGCGCGCGGCGGCCTGCCGTTGCGGGAAGTCCTCCCACCGCGCCGCCTGCAGGACCTCCGCCTGGCACCACGGATAATCGCCGCTGTCGTACTGCATGCTGGCGCCGGAACGCGCCTTCAGCGGCTTGGTGTAGGGCATCTTCTCCGGCGGGATCAGGTTGCGGCGGCGGACCTCGGCGCGCTCGAGATGCAATTCGCGCGCGACCCGGTCCATGAGCCGCTCCATGGCGAAAGCGGCCTGCGGATATCCGGCTCCGCGCACCGATGACACCGGCGTCTTGTTGGTGGCGGCGACCGTGACGTCGATCGACAATGCCGGCAGCATATAGGGCCCGCTCATCATCGAGGCGGAGTTGAACGGAATGTTGACATCCTGCAGCGCGTAGGCGCCGAGATCGTGGATCAGCCGGCCGCGGACGCCCAGGAGCCTGGCATCGGCGTCGACCGCGATATGGATCGACCAATACTGGTCGCGTTCCTGGGCGGCGTTGGTGAAATGCTCGCGCCGGTCCTCGATCCATTTGATCGAGCGCCTGAGGAGCTTGGCGGCCGCCACCACCGCGATGTCCTCGGAGTATACGCAAAGCTTGGGCCCGAAGCCGCCGCCGACATCGGGTGTCGCGACACGCAGCCGGCTCTCCTCGAAATCGAGCAGCGCGGTCAACGACTGGAAGAGATCGTGCGCCTTCTGGGTGGAGGCCCACACGGTCATCATGTCATCGCGCCATTGCGCGAGAATGCCGCGACCTTCGATCGGATGGGCGGCGCCGCGATGCTGCCAGAGTTCTTCGTGAAAGACATGCGCAGCCTTGTTAAAGGCCGCATCGGCGTCGCCGTAGACGACCTTGTAGGCGGCGGCGACATTGGTGTTGAGCTCACGCCGTACCGCGGGTGAGGTTGGCTGAGCCGCCTTGCGGCAATCCGCAACGGAGGGAAGCACGTCGTAGTCCACGGCGACGAGCGCCGCCGCGTCCTCGGCGACGTAGCGGTTTTCGGCCAGGACCAGCGCGACCGCCTCGCCGACGTAGGACACCTCGCCGTCGGCGAGCGCGAACGACCAATACCGGTCGAGCGGCGTCCCGGAATTGGAGTGGCGCAGCATCCGACGCTTGGCCAGGACCGGCGCGAGATCGTCGAGCGTGAGCACCGCATGGACACCTGGCAATGCCAGGGCGTCGCGCACGTCGACCGCGCGTATCGCGGCATGGGGGTGCGGGCTGCGCACGAACGCCGCGTGCAGGACGCCGGCCAGCACGATGTCGTCGACGAACCGCCCCTTGCCGACGAGCAGGGCGCCGTCCTCGAGGCGAGGAATGCGCGCTCCGATCAATCCACCCATGTCCTAGACCGCGCCTGCGTGTCGCCGCGAACGGGGCTCAGTCCGACATCGCCTTGGCGGCTTTGGCGACGACATCCTTGGGTGTGGCGTAAGCCTCCGCCAGCAACGCATCGAGCTTGGCCGCGCTCACGGGATTGACGTCCAAATCGAGCCGTTGCGCCTCGGCCAGAAAATCCGGGATCCGCGTTCGTGCGCTCGAAGGCGGCGATCAACGCCGCTCTGCGATCGCGGGGATCCCAGGCGGGGCGGCGAACGGCCGCGCCATGGCTTGTCCGATGAGGATCAATTTCAGGATCTGGGCCTGATCCGGCCGGGTCGCGAGTTCGGTCGCCGATGGAACATCCGCCAGCTCCGGTTGCTTCTTGATTCCGGCTTGAACAAGGATATTGGCCTTCTTGTCCTTGAGCCAATGCGGATAGCGGCCCTTGAGCGTGCTCCAGGACAAGCCGCAGAGTCCGTCGACCTCGCCGCGCTCCGTCGCGAGCTGGATGTCATTGGTGCCGGGGTAGCCGGTCACGATCTTGATCTTGGCGCCGAAGACGTTGCGGTAGAGCAAAGCAAAGATATTCGGATCGGAGCCCGCGCCCTCGCCGCCGAAGGTCGCAGGGGTGACCAGGAGCTCGCTGAAGGTTTTCACCGG